>Ga0307278_10000164_pt1 | contig 33471 bp, 30 predicted proteins | sample ER_DNA_117_FD_194482 | JGI IMG/M metagenome (GOLD analysis project Ga0307278, IMG submission 194482) | Bulk soil microbial communities from the East River watershed near Crested Butte, Colorado, United States - ER_DNA_117 | ecosystem: Environmental > Terrestrial > Soil > Floodplain | place... | reverse complement strand
AGGTCACGGCGTGGCAGGCGGCCCGCAACCGGGCCGGTCGTGGGGTCAACTGGCGGTTCACAACCGAGGACGCCCGCATCAAGCTCCAGCACCTCTACCCCACAACTCAGGGCTGACGAGCTACTAGCCGCTTCCTCGTCGACCGGGCCGAGGCCGAACGCGCCTTCGCCGTGGCTGAGCGGCTGGGCAGCGTGAATGCCGCCGCGGCCGAACTGGGGACCACCTGGCCGTCGCTGCGCAAAGCGTTTACCCGCCACGGCCTCGGCATGCCGGCGCGCAATCCCGAGGCCGTCCGGCAGCGCGCCATCGCCGCCCGCCAGCGCGGCGGCCAGCCAGCCACCCCGACTCTGGACCCGGTGTTCGTGGCCCTCAACCCCGGCGCCCTCCCCGCCCGCCCGCGGTCACCGGCCGGGCTGTACCAGTGGGTCCGCCGCGAGGAGCAGTACGCCACCCTGGGCGCCAACGTGGTGGTCGAGCTGCCAGCGAAGCCACGCGCGGAAGCCAACCACCCGCGCCTGGGCGATCATCCGCCGTGCCGAGCGCGCCCACCGCCGTGGCAGCGACTGCCAGCAGCGTGCCAGCCGCCGCCAGGGCGACCGAGCGGCCCGCACCGACCGTGCCGACCGCATCCGCCGACCCCAGCCCACCGACAGGGATATGGTCGCCGATGCCCGATGACTCGCCGGCCCCGACCGGTCCGACGGCGATGCTCGCTTCCGTGCCGACCTGACCACCTACTTGGATAGCCTGTTCATCCATGGCTGCGCGCCGGCGCCGTGCTGGTGGCTGGGGCGGGCCAGGAGGCGGCGCTCGCGTCGGCCTGCGGCTCGCCTACCGCTCACTGCCGTGCTCGCCCTGCTCAGGGCGCTCGCAACCTTCACCGTCTGGAGATCGGTGGCAGCCATCACCGTCTCCTGGTTGGGACGTTTCGAGCATAGATTACCTGTGGCTACGCAGGGAGTCGTACGCGACTTGCCGTCCTTGCATGAACCTGCGTTTTCACGTTCGTAAATGTAACGCCATGATTGCTCGGTACGCTCCTTCTCTTGGAAGTAAGGCAACCGACTCCCGTCGAGGCGTAGCCCGACGGGAGGATCGCTCGGTTCCCCGGGAGCGCTGTGACTGGCTCCTGAGCGATCGCTCAGCGCCACGGAGGGGGTGCGCTGTAGGAGCAATATAGTCCGAACATCCGCTTGATACCGCCGCTGCAACGAAGCGGCAGGCGATCACCAGCTGCCTGCAACGTTACCAGCATGAACACGGCCATGGCGGTCGGCGAGCCTTAATTTCTTGCCGGACCTCGACCTGGCATGCCTGGACGACCGTTGAAGGCGTGCCATTGGTTTGGTGAGACCAAATTACTGCCGCTCTGGTGCTCCGGTAAGGCGCGGCGTAGAAGGGAACAGCACGTGAGGATATTGCGACAAAAGTATCGTGGTGTGCGCCTGGGGCTGAGCCTGGCGATTACTGCAACCGCCGTCTTGACCCTGGCGCTGGTATCCCCCGGCCTGGCCAACCTGCCCGGCAGCATCTTCGAGAGCAACGACGGCAACCTGGTCGTCAACACCAGCGGCAACACCGACTGGACCAACGCGCCCAACCGGGTCCGCGGCGACGACCAGGCCAGCGGCACACAAGACAACTCCTTCGGCCAGGGCACCAAGGAAGACGACCCCAACGTGTCGGTCGTCACCGGCTCCATCCCGCCCCAAAAGAGCGACCTGACCCGCTTCTACGTCGGCTCGGAGTTCGCCAGCAACAGCAACTTCCTGTACCTGGCCTGGGAACGGTCCAATGTCCTGGGCTCGGCCAACATGGACTTCGAGATCAACCAGAAGACCCAGCCGAACCTGACCACCACCGGAGCCAAGCAACTCAACCGGACGGCCGGCGACATCCTCATCACCTTCGACTTCACCAACGGCGGCGGCACGCCAGTGCTCAACCTGCTCAAGTGGGTCACCAGCGGTGCGGCCAGCCAGTGCTTCTCGGCCAACGCCCTGCCGTGCTGGGGCAACCGCGTGAACCTCTCGGCCGCCGGGTTCGCCGAGGGCCAGGTCAACACGGTCACGGTGACCGACCCGATCGCCAACGTCAGCCTACCCGGGCTGACCTTCGGGGAGGCGGCCGTCAACCTGACCGCAGCGAACGTCTTCCCGGCTGGCACTTGTGAGGCGTTCGGCAGCGCCTTTCTCAAGAGCCGCTCGTCTGCCTCCTTCCCGGCCGAGGTCAAGGACTTCGTCGCCCCCCAGCCGGTCAACATCTCCAACTGCGGCACCATCAAGATCCACAAGATCACCGAGAACGGCGACGCCAGCTTCGGCTACACCACCACCGGCGGTCTCAGCCCGGCCACCTTCAACCTGTCCAATGGCGGCACCCGGACCTATGGTCCCGGCACCGTGCTGGCCGGCACCTACAGCGTCACCGAGTCCACCATTCCCACGGGCTGGACGCTCAAGAGCCTCACCTGCACGACCTCCGGTTCGGGCACCAGCGCCACCCCCAGCGGCGCCACGGTCGACATCACCATGGCCGGCGGCGGCATCGTCGACTGCACCTACACCAACCACATCAACCTGACTCCAGAAATCGCCACGACGTTGTCGGCCAACCCGGTGACCGTGGGCGCCACTGTCCACGACTCAGCGACGCTGACCGGCGCCACCAGCAACGCCGGCGGGACCGTGACCTACACCGTCTACAGCAACGACAGCTGCACCGATAACCCGCGGGACGCTGGCACCAAGACCGTCACCAACGGCACCGTGCCCGACTCCAACGCCCTCACCTTCGACAGCGCGGGCGACTTCTACTGGCAGGCCGTCTACAGCGGCGACGCCAACAACAGCGGCGCCACCAGCCTCTGCACCAGCGAGCACCTGGTCGTCACCAAGAACAAGCCGGCGATGAGCACCGCCCAGAACCTGCTCCCCAACGATCACGCGACGCTCACCGGGGCGACCGCAAGCGCGGGCGGCACCATCACGTTCGAGCTGTTCGACCCCAGCGACGCCACCTGCTCGGGGACGCCCGCGCTCACCCAGACGGTGAACGTCAACGGTAACGGGACTTACGCCACGACCAACACAACCTTCCTCGCCAGCACTGAGGGAACTTGGCGCTGGAAGGTGAGCTACAGCGGCGACGCCAACAACGACGGTTCGAGTTCGGCCTGTGGTGTCGAGCAATTCACAATCGACAATCACCACGTCACCAACTAGTCGTCGCTGTCGTCATGAAGGGGGCCGGTCTCCGGACTGGCCCCCTTCAACTACCCGAAGGTCGTCGCTGGTCGGGACGCCGGAGTTGAACCGGCGACCCCTGCTCCCAAGGCCAGATCCGGCAGGAGCTCTACCTGGGCCAGGAGAGAGCGGCGCAGGTCACGGCCGCTGTGGTGTTGTCCCTGGCTGTCTGCTGGGGACCGGTCATGACCGATGTGAATGGCCTGTTGTTGGCACGGCCGGTGTGGACGACTTGGCACACCCTGGCACCGTTGGCTCTACCTTGACCGTAGGTGGAGCCCATCCTGGACGACCCTACATCGCTGCCAAGCCGCGAAGGCGGTGCGGCAGCTTAGATTGACCTCGTCGTTGTAAGCGAGCTTCGAGGGGTCGAGCTACCTGGGGGCGGCCTAGTTGACCGCGGGTTTCGTTGTCCGCTGGTGACTGTGGTTGTCCGCCTAGTCCTGGTGGCCTGCGGCCCCAGCGCGGCCCCGGTTGGGGTCCGGTCCCGTCTGGTCGCGGACGCCTTCGGCGCTCCGGTCCTCCGCGACCAGGGACCGGATCGGCCGGCCGGGTACGGCAAGGCCGATGCAGGCGTCGAGCGGAGCAGCCAGGCTAGTTGTCGGTCTGGTCGTCGATCTCGGCGGTAGGGGCGTTGCGCTTGACCGACTCGATGCCGTTGATGGCGCTGGCCTTGCTCTCGTAGGCCTCGCTGGTGGCGATCACTTGGCCGTTGGTGGCGACCAGGTTGAAGCGGAACTTGCCGGTCGAGCCCTTCTTGACCACGAGTTTGGCCGCCATACGCCCTCCCGCGGTCGGGGTTTGCCACTGTCGTGGCGTATCCAACCCGTCCGCCGCGCCAGTGGCAAACCGCGAGCTTGGGAAGCTCTGTCGGGCCGCTCGTCATCTGGCAGTGACGCAGGCCAGGGCCCACGGCAGCTAACCGCTGGTGACCGTTGGCGACCGCCGCGAGCCGCTGCTTGGGGCACGTCGAGGGCACGGCCGACGAGCACGAACATGGCTCGGACCTGGCGGCGGCGCCTCCCAGCTCGCGTGTTGGTGGGAGGCTCGTCCTCGGTGCCCACCTGGGTCGGTGGCAAGCCTCCCTCCGGAGGCGCGGCAGTCCGACGGCGAGACCGACGCTGGCCCTCGGCACGGTGGTGGTTGAGCCAGTCCGGGCTGACGACGGCGTGACTGCCGCCATGGGTTTCGCCCAAGCCGCCTGCATGCTTCCCGCGATGCACGAGAGGGGGCACGCCATCGTGCCCCCTCCGTTCTAGGCTGCTGTTGGGATTAGCAGGTCAGCGCGACCGTGCCGCTCAGCGGGTCCGATGCCGAGCAGTTGAAGATGGTCGTGCCGGGCGGCTGCTCGATCTCCAGGGTGATGCTGGTCACCGTCAAGACCGGGTTAACCCCCGTCCAGTTGTTATTGGGACACCCCGCCACCGCCGCCGACACCGTCGCGGGCGCCGTCAAGTCCACCGGGTTGGTGGTGAAGGTCAGGTTCCCGTTCTTGATCGCGTCGGCGGGAATGGAGGTTGTCGAGCTGGCCGGGCCAACCAGCACCTTGTTCTGCCCCGGCGCCTGGTTGCCGCCCTGGTTCTGGCAGGTGTAGACCGCGCTCCCCAGCACGGTGGTGGTGACTAGGACGTCGGCGTTGCCGAGCCCGGCCATCGTGGCCGTACAGGTGACGGTGGCGCTCGACGCCGATGTGAAGGTGACCGTGCAGGTCGGCGACCCGCCCTTCTTGAAGTGCGGAGCTGCGGCCAGGGACGCCTGTGTGGTGAGCAGCGTGAGGCCCAGCGCCAGGACAAGGATCGTTGTCAGTCGTCGCATCCGTGTGCTCCTCCCCCGTGAGGCAACGCTGCCTCTCCTGGAGCCTGCTGGATCTAGTGACCGACAGGGTTGAGCTGGAGGCCATCGCAGGCCAACGCCACGACGCTCCCTTCTGGACACCAGGGGTCGTCCACTCGATTCGCAGCGGCACGGCGGGAGCACGGCACAGACGAAACCGCGACGGACCAGAAACCCCCTACGGACGGCTAATGCGGTCCCGTCGAGCCGTCAGGCTCCGTCTACTGCCCCCCGGAAGCCTCGATATCGCATCGTCCGCCCCTAGCAGACCAAGAACCATCCTCGAAGTGCCGTAATACCCAGTAGCCCAGATGGACTGGTTCGTATGGACCATAACGCCGTCCCCCTCCCGGGGGGCAGAGGGGATCGGACGTCACCCCAGCCGGACCCTCACCAAGTCCTACGCCCGGAGCTTCACCCCCGTGACCCGCCAGGATCGAACGTGAGCCCGCTCATCTCACGGGCCACCGCCAGGTTCGTGCTCGGTGTGCGCGGCTTCGGCCGCAGGGTCCGGTGGTCCTGCCGGCCGAGGACGGCCGCCGCAGGCGGCCGCCCGCAGGGCGGCCTTGAGGAAGGGTAGAGAAGTTGTAACGAGTCGAAGCCATCAGCGGATTGACCGTCCGCTGCTTCCGGAATGACCGCCCTCCGGACCGCTGGGTGTCCTGCATCTGTGGCCAGGCTGGTGTCGATGGCCATCTTGGTGTCTGCGGCGGTCTGCGGCTCGGACGGGCGTCCGGCCGCATACTGCGCGTCGGCACGAGCATGAAGACGGGGTGGTCCATACGGGCGGGCGGCAACGATGACAGCGGCCAAGGGAGCAGCGGGGAGACCGCGATCACCCTGCACCAGCCCCCCTGATGTGGGACGTGGCGACGCGTCAGCACTTCCTCGTGGAATCCCCGGACCCGTCAGGCCCAGAGGCCTCACCCTGATTTGCGGTGCCCTGGAAGCTCTGTAGGTCAACATCGGACCAGGCCGTGAACAGTGGTGGTGAAGGGACGCCTACGGCATCGTGGCGTGGTGATCTGGAGCAAAGAGGATCAGACCGATGCCGGCGGCGAAGCTGGCCACGACCCCCGGCAGATAGGACGACCCGCCGTGGTAGACGTGGCCGTATGGGCTGGCCCTGATGTCGCCACGACGGGTCTGTCCCTTGCTGTGGGTCAGGCTCGTGAGCTCACCGGCACCAGGCGAACAACTCGGGGTTGGTGGTGTGGAGCTTCACCACTTGGCCGAGCGACAGGTAGCTCCCCTCAGGCAGGGTGGTGAAGATGGGGCCCGTGGTCGGGTTGGCCAGGGTGCTGTAGTCGATCTGCTTCTGGGCGGCGGCCTGGAGCAGGCCAAGGCTTTTGAGGGTGCTGAGGCCGGCCTGGACGCAGGCAGCTCCCTGGTTGCGCGGGGTCTCGGCGGCCGAGGCGGGCGCGGCCGCCGCCAGCGTGGCGGCCAGAGCGACGGCGACGACGCCGGCGCGGGTGCCGGCGACGAGCTTCTTCATGCGAGGTCCCTTCGGTCGAGGGCGGGTGAGCTTCTCGTCTGCTCTTCGCCGGCGGTCCTCGCATCGGATGCACACCTGCGCAGTTTGGTCACAGTCGTACCCAACAACTGGGAGGGGCCGCGGCCGTCGGCGGCCCTGCGCCAGGCTGGTGGCGCTCGGTCCGGCCGAGAGGCCGCGTGGCGATCGTCGAACCGGCCCGGCTGGCCAGGCGCCGGTTCCGGCCAGGCGGCCCGCCGGGGGCGAGCAGGCTGGACAGCGGCGCCGGCGCGATGCCAGCGTGGCGTCACGCACGCGGCCGTGTCGGGTCCTCAACCGCCGACGGGGGCGGTGCCTGGTCAAACAGCAGCAGCCAGGCCACGTTCACCCCCAGAAACACCAGCATGGTGAGCAGCACCGCCTCCACCCGCAGCGGTAGGGCCAGCACACCGAGCTCGGCGACCATGCCGGGCGCCACCGCCACCAGCGCGATCAGGACGTACAGCACCACGGCGGCCACATACGCCGCCGCGCCCAGCCCCGTCGGCGCCGGACCCCGCACCAGGGCCAGGGCCAGGACGCCACCACCGGCGACGATCGCAAAAGAGATCCGCCACAGCGCGGTGCTGGCCGGATCGACCAGCGAAAGCAGGCTCATCAGCCCGGGCAGCGAGAAGTGCAACGCGACCCCATAGGCCCGTCGTCGATGGACCGCGCTGTGGCGCCACTCGCCATGGCGGGTCTGGACCACGATGATCCACAGGCCCAACAGGGTGAAGCACACCGTCGCGAAGGCGACATAGAAGTCGGTGAGCATGGCCTCCCCTCTCGTCTCGGCTGACCTGCCGATGCTGTCGCGGCCCCGGCCACCCACAGCGCACCCTCGACACGATCGCAGCCCGACGTGCCAGTCGTGCTCGGGTTCCGCGCGCTGGTGATAGCCGAGCATGGCCGGCTGAAGCATGGACAGGGTCGGTCGGCGTCTTGTGGCTGCGCCTCTCTGGACACAGCGATGACCACAACCGAATCGTGCGAGCAGCCGACACACCACGCCGCCCGGGATCAACAGCCAAGCCAGAACGCGACCTGCTCGACCCCGGGGCAGGAACTCGACCGCTCAAGCCGTCGGTCGCACCTGCAGCGCATCGGCCAGCTGGCGGATCTCCGCGGCCGGGTAGCGGCGGTGGCCACCAAGGGTCTTCAGGAACGGCAGCTTGCCGTCCTTGGCCCAGCGGGACACGGTCTTGGGCGACACATGCAAGATGTCGGCCACCTCCGCAGCCCGCAGGTAGGGGGGAAGTTCGGGTGCGGCCTTGCCGCTGGGTTGGGCTGCCACGGCGCATCCCTTTCGTGCAGCGACCCGACTGCGATGCCGGGTCCGGATTGGCGCGGTGTTGGTCCGGACACCACGGCAGGGACAGGGCCGAGGTGATGCTGGCGGTCATCCTGCTGAGCGCAGGACGAACAGGACGATCATGCAGACCGACCCAACCGCCCGCCATAGTCCGATTGGGTCGTTTCAGCGTGTCTGCTACCTAGCCCATCTGGCTAGGGACGGCCGGATGGCAGCAGCCCCTGGGACGCGACCACCAGCACTCCACCCTGACCGTCGTCGTGCTCGACGGGAGGCAAACAGAGGTCGCAGTCGACCTGTCCTGTGTCGGACGATTCCCGAAGGCGTTCGGGGCAACGCTCGCTCACCAACCGGGCTCCACGGGTGTGGGCCGGGGCACCAGGCGACCTGCCTGGTTTGCCCCCATCCCGACAGAGCCACCTGGGCTGGCAGCCCAGCCGGTTCCTCGCCGACCGGGGCGAGGCCGAGCGCGCCTTCGCGTTGGCCGAACGGCTGGGCAGCGTCAACGCCGCCACCCATCTGGGCACGACCTGGCTATCGCTGCGCAAGGCTTTCACCCGCCACGGCCTGGGCATGCCCGCCCGCAACCCCGAAGCCGTCCGCCAGCGCGCTATCGCCACGGCCAGCCGCCGCGCCGGCCGGCCGGCCACCCCGACCCTGGGCCCGGTGTTTGCTTCGCTCAATCCTGGCGCCCTCCCCGCCCACGGTCAGCGGACGAGCTGTACCAGTGGGTCCGCCGCGAGGAGCAGTACGCCATCTTGGGCGCCAACGTGGTGGTCGAGCTGTACAGCGAGAGTCACGCCCGCCAACAACCACCGGGCCTAGGCGATCATCCGACGAGCCGACCGCAGCCACCGGCTGGCCGGCCAACGCGCCAACCGCCCCGACCGCCGCCACGCCGACCGAGCCGACCGAGTCGACCGCACCAGCCGGTCCCACCAACCCCAGGAGCGGGAGATGGTGGCCGATGTCCGCTGAGCCCACCGGCCCCCACCAGCGAGCAGCGAGCGGTTCCACACTCGTTGTCTACCTTGATGTCCTTGGCTCATGACCCAAGGCGCCACCAGGTTATGAGCCGATTGAGCACTTTTCCGAAGGGTGCTCAGTCCACCCGCAATCAGCCTATTTACTGGAGCCGTGGGTAATCCCCAGGGTAGATCCCGGACAGGCGGGACGAAGTGGCACACTATCTGTTAACCAGGGTGCGGGAGGCACCAGGCTGGGAGGCAAACATGACCCAGGATCGGCCGGGACCGGGCAGTGGCCCGACCGTGCGTCGCATGCTAGTCGGCGCCCAGCTGCGCCGGCTCCGGACCGACATGGGCCTCTCCCGCGAGGAAGCCGCCGAGGCGATCCGGGCCTCGGAATGGAAGATCCACCGGCTGGAGAACGGCCAGGTCGGCTTCAAAGACCGCGACATCGTCGACCTGCTGCGCCTGTATGGCGTCACCGACCCAGAGGAGGTCGCCGGGTTCCTCGAGTTCGCTCGGGAGGCGAACGCGCCTGGCTGGTGGCAGCACTACGGCGACCTGCTGCCCCAGTGGTTCCGGGTCTATGTGGATCTGGAGTCGGCGGCCAGCCTGATCCGGACCTACGAGGGCCAGCTGGTCCCGGGCCTGTTGCAGACCGAGGACTACATGCGGGCGGTCATCGCCGGCTCGCAGCTGGACGAACAGGCGGAGGAGGGGGAGCGGCGGGTCGCGCTGCGGATGGCCCGCCAGACGCTGCTCACCCGGCGGGACGCGCCCCGGCTGTGGGCGGTGATCGACGAGGCGGCGCTGCGGCGGCCCGTGGGCACTCCCGAGGTGATGCGGGGGCAACTGGAGCGGCTGATCGACGCCACCAAGCTGGCGAACGTCGTCCTGCAGATTGTGCCGTTCGTTGCCGGTGCCCACCCCGGCATGGTGGGCGCGTTCAGCATCCTCCGGTTTGCTGACCAAGAGCTACCCGATGTGGTCTATGTCGAGCACCTGACCAATGCCCTGTACCTCGACCGGCGTGACGACGTCAACCAGTACCTGCACGTCATGGACCGCATCAGCATGGGCGCTGCGCCCCCCGACAAGACCGTGGGCATCCTTCACAAGATCCTCCAGGAATCCTGATGCAGGCCGCTGGCGGGTGGTCGATCAGCCCGCCAGATTCCCAGCCGGTGAGGTCGGTCAGCTCCACGCCGCATGCTTGGGTGGGCCGAGGGGCCGGCGCGCTTGACAATCACCGACGTCAGGGTTTGCGGCCCACGCCACCGAAGGCATCGACCTCCGCGGGAAGGTCACCGCCAGCGTCGGCGGGATCGGGTCGCCATCGCGGAACCGACACCAGCCCGGGCTCGACCAGCTCCAGCCCGTCGAAGAAGCTGGCGATCTGTTCGGGGCTGCGCAGGTGGTACGGGAGCGCTCCACTTTCGTTGTAGCGCTGCTGGGCCTGGGCAAACGCTTGGCTGATGACGTTGGTTCCATCGTTGAGCGCCAGGTAGCTACCCGAGGGTAAGGGATCCAGCAGCCGCTTCAAGATCGACCGGGCCTCGTCGTGGTCACCCACATGCCCCAGGATGCCCATCAACATGAGCGCGACCGGCTGGCTGAAGTCCAAGGTCTGGGCGGCGGCCGCCAGGATCGTGTCAGGATCGCGCAGGTCGGCGTCGATGTAGGCCGTAACCCCTTGGGGGGTGCTGGTCAGCAGGGCGCGGGCGTGGGTCAGGACCAGCGGGTCGTTGTCGACATAGACGACCCGGGCGTTCGGGGCGACTCGCTGGGCGACCTCGTGGGTGTTGTCGGCGGTGGGTAGGCCGGTGCCGATGTCCAGGAACTGGCGGATCTGGGCCTCACCGGCCAGGTAGCCGACGGCCCGGGTGAGGAATTGCCGGGAGGCGCGGGCGATGTCGACGATTTCGGGGAAGACCTCGCGATACTGGTCACCGGCGGCGCGGTCCACCGGGTAGTTGTCCTTGCCGCCCAGCCAGTAGTTCCAGATCCGGGCCGAGTGCGGCACCGAGGTGTTGAGCTCGGGTGGCGCCGTTGGCTGGCCGGGCGTGGGGGAGCCGTCTGTCACGGGGAGCACCCTCGCTTTGCGTGGTGTCGCGGACGTTGCCGATGACTCTAGGTCGTGCCGTTCCTGTCAACAACTCCCGCTTTGCGGAGGTGGCGGGATCTGCTGTGATCGCCAGACCCTGCTTCGCTCGGGTAGACCGGTCCGCTGGGCAGGTGTCGCAGCTGGGTGTCGCGTCGTGACTACAGAAGGTCGTCGAAGTCGCCGTCTTTCACGCCCTCGAGGAACGCGCGGACCTCGGCCTGGCTGAAGATCAGCGCGGGCCCTTGCGGATGCCGGGAGTTCCGCATCGCCACCTTATGACCTGGCAACCTGGCCGTCTCGACGCAGTTGCCTTGGGCGCTGCTGCGCCCGCTCTTCCACCAGCAGGCCCCTTTCAGCTCTCCGGCGGGCATGCCGTTGTAGGCCCTTGACCCTGCACCTTCACCCATCATGACCTAACTCCCTCCCACCAGCGGGTCGATCCAACCTGTTCGGTACAGGCGGCGGAGCTGCCCGCCGAGACATCATCGGACGCCCTGCCGCTTGCGGGCCAGACCTCGATCTCGGCGACTCCCAGGCACCGTCGCCATGCCCCTTCCAGGGCGGCCCAGAGGACTCCCACCGGTTCCGCACAGGTGACTGCACCTGACATCTGCAGTTGCATCTGCACTTGGCGTGGCAGATCATAACGCGCGTCACGACCGCGCACCAAAACGTATCGGCCAGACCCGCCCACGGCTTGCGGGAGTCGCCATGACACATGGGAGCACCGGCACCGCTGCAACGGCGCTGCAGGTGCTGGTCGTCGACGACAGCCAAGCCCAGCGCACCCGCGTCCGTTCGGCACTGGAGGGGGCCGGGCTGACGGTGGTCGGCGAGGCCGAGGATGGCGCCCAGGCCCTCAGCGAGGCCGCCGCGCATCACCCCGACGTTGTCCTCATGGACCTGCGCATGCCCCGGATGGACGGCGTCCAGGCCACCCGGATCCTGCGGCGCCAACAGCCAGACACACCCGTGGTGTTGTGGACTGGGGATGACGACGCCCAGCTCGAACGGGCCGTCTCCAAGTCGGGAGCACAGGTCGGCATCCCCAAGGACATCGGCACGGTCGAGCTGGTCGCCACCTTACAAGACGCCTGCACTGCCCAAGACGAAGCCCGGCCGGTCGCTGGCGGCCACTCGGACAGTGGGGTCGAGGCATCCGTTGAGGGGCTCACCGCCGCCGACTGGACAGCCCTCAAGCAGCTCGAGGTCTCCGACGGGTATGCCATACGCTGGCCGGTCGGCCGCCAGGTCGGCCGCGGGCTGGTCAACCGCCGGCTCGTCGTGGTGGCCTCCGACTATGTACTGCTGACCGGCGCCGGACGCCGCGCCCTCGCCAGCCACAGCCAGCACGACAGTCGTTCCGTTCCCCCGGATCCAGACCAAACCGAGGTCGGCGCCTCAACCCGATCGGCTCGGGCTGCTCGAGGTTCGCGGGGGCTGCGGGGGGCCTGGCCAGCGGGAAGGGCAAGTGGAGCTTAGCTGCTCTGGCCATCCGCTACCCGCGCATCCTGCGCAGCTGACGGCGGGGTCTCCGACACGCAGGCTGCGGCGCCACCGGACGCCTGAGAAGAGGGGTCCTACTGCCCTCGGCCGCCTCCACGAGCCTAGCCATGACCGACAGAGCCCGCGGCCAAGGACGCCGAAATTGGTGCCCGTGTCGCCGCAGACGTGCCGCCGCTCCGCCGCCGGGACCGGATGGGACAGCTGGCGACGTCGGCTCCTGAGGGTCGGCTCGTCACATGTCAGGCAGGCCCCCATCTGGGTAGAGGAAGTTGGAATGACCCGGAGCGATCGGCGGATTGACCGTCCGCTGCTTCAGGCATCCTGTCCTGTATGCGGCCACGTAAGGCTCGGGGTGGACGGGTGTCCGGGGCACGATGCAACCTGCTGCGGTCAGTTGTCCGGCGACCGGTCTCATTGCCGCCGCCTGGGCGGAACCGCTGCGGCCCTTCTGCCGCAGCCTCAACGGTCATGTCCGCTGGTGGTTGTGCCGGTGGACACTGACGGTCCGCTGGCCGCGAGGTGGACAGCGGGTGTCCGCCACCCGGGCCGCATCGCCGGTCAGTCTCCGGAACCGTGCCGCACCACGGCTATCGGCAGCGGCAGCGCTGCGGCGGAATATCCGCGGTGGTGTCCGGCAGCCGGGCGTTCTGACCCGTTAGCGGACACCAGATGAGGATGCTTCCGGCTTCGCGGACGCGTGGTGCGGTCGGTGTCCGCCCGGCGTGGACACCTCGCGGTTGGGTCGGACGGTGGTGGCACCTGCGGCGGACACCTCGGACGGTTCCCGCCGCTGCCGTCCGGGTGGCGGTCGGGGGTTCCGGACATATGCGGAGAGCGTGCCGCATCCGGCTATGGCCTCCTCCTGGCGTGGCGGGCTATAGGAACCGGTCGCCGGGTCCGCGGCCGCTGGTCGGATGTAGCCAACGCCAGTAGGCGCGGCCGAGCCGGACGGTCAGGCGGCCGCGGAGCTGGCCGCGGACATAGGTCATCGCCGGGCGGGTGAGCGAGCGGGCCTCCTCGAAGCTCAGGTCGTCGACCTGTAGTCCGGTGACCTCGCCGTCTCGCCAGCGGCCGATGACCGCCTGGGCGACCTGGTCGGGGTCGACGCCGAGCTTCGTCCAGGTGTCGGTGGGCCAGGCGCGCAGCTCTCCGGTGAGGTCGGCCACGAACACCAGCTCACCCGCCTCGCGTTCTGGGTGGCCGGTGAGCAGCGCATAGACCAGGCTGCCAGCCGGCTGGGGAACAGCGGAGTGCAGCAACACCGCCGGAGTAACGACCAGGACAGTGCCGGCCTCGGGCTCGCCGACGGGTCCTGGGGGCAGGAGCAGGCCGAGGTAGCAGTCGGTGACCCGGCCGGGCTCCAGCGACTCGCCGAGCGCGTTGGGGCCCAGCTGGTCCACTGCCCGCCTCCCGCCTTCCTCACGATGGATGCTCGTGGGGATCAGGCTACCGGCCCACGAGGAGCCTTGACCTTGGTCGTCAACCGGCTGACTGGGAGCCTCCGGCCCCAGCGGGCCAGGACTTCTGGCTTCCTGGCCGTGCAGCTGCCGGAAGATGGTTTCGGGCTGGAGAACTCTCGTGGTTACTGGACGGCGAATGCGGCGCCAAAGAGATCGCCGGCCTCGGCGGTGTCGGGCAGCTCGGGGCTGTCCTGGGTGAACTGCTGGCTGCCAGAGCCAGTGAGCCCACCGGCTGCCCCCTTCACCACATTGACCGCCCCGGCGTCGAAGACGGCGCCGACGTCCTCAGCCGGGACCCCGACGGTCAAGTCGTCGATGCCGTCGTCGTCGAAGTCGCCGACCGCGACCGCCCGACCGAACTGGTCGCCTGCCTCGGCGGCGTCCACCACCCAGGAGCTGTCCTGGGTGAACAGCTGGCTACCGGACCCAGAGAGCCCTCCAGCCGACCTATAGAGCACGTTGACCGCCCCGGCATCGACGATAGCGCCAACGTCCTCGGAGGAGACCCCCACCGCCAGGTCGGCGAAGCCGTCGTTGTCGAAGTCGGCCCGCACGCTGGCGGCAGTCACCGAAGACGCCGTCTGGACGGCCTGCGCCAGACCGGGGATGGCCGACCAGGCTCCGGCCACCAGCGAGAGGACCACAGCAACCGCAATCCGTCGCATCCCTGCCCGTGGGGTGCCAGAACTCAGCTTTCACGCTGCCGGCTCATACTCATGGATCAGTCCACCGAGGAGGTCGCGCCGGCGCAACCCGTCAAGGATCGGTCCGCTCCTCGGCTCTCCAGGCGCCGACGGCACTGGCGCCATGTGATCAAGGCTGCGGTGCGGACGGTGCTGGTTGTAATGCTCCACATAGAGCCGCAGCACACCAACAAGCTGCCGGCAGCCGATAATCAGCAGCCGGTCAAGACATTCTCGGCGCACGGTACCGATCCACCGTTCGGCGACGGCGTTGGCGTTCGGCGCCTGAATCGGTGTACGGATGATCTCGACCCCGGTCGAGCGCCACACGTCATCGAACGCCCTGGTGAACTTGCCGTCCCGGTCACGAATCAGGAACTTGAACGTGCCGGCCTGGTCGTCGAGGACGGCGATGAGGTTGCGAGCTTGCTGGGCAACCCACCACCCAGTCGGGTGAGCGGTGACGCCGGCCAGATGCACCCGTCGGCTTGCGAGTTCGATGACAAACAGCACATACACGCGCTGGAGGAAGACCGTGTCGACGGTAAAGAAGTCGCAGGCCACTATCCCGGCGGCCTGCTGGCGCAGGAACGACCGCCAGCTCGTTGGAGTGCGCCGGGGCGCCGGGTCAAGACCGTGGGCGTGCAGTACCCTCCGGATCGAGCTTGCTGACACCCGGACGCCAAGGCGCAACAGCTCGCCGTGGATGCGCTGGTAGCCCCATCGTGGATTCTCGCGGGCGAGCCGGACGATGAGCTGCTGCACCTCGTCGGAGATCGGCGGTCGGCCGGTGGAGGTGGTCGGGTAGGTCCAGCGCCGGCGGACCAGGCGCCGGTGCCAGCGCAGCAGGGTCTCGGGTCGTACCAGGAAGATCGACCATCGTACCCGTGGGAGCAGCCGGCTCAGCGCCGCGAGCAGCGCACGGTCGGTGGGCTGCAGGCGGGGCCGTGGATGTTGGCGGCGCAGCACCGCGAGCTCCTGGCGTAACACCAGGATTTCGATCTCGTTGGCCTCCGCCGAGCGAAAGCAGAGCAAGATCAGCTCAAGGACACGGCGCACTGCCAAGTAGAGGAACGACCAGACCACACCAACCTCCGCCGACGAAGGCGAGCAAGCGACGGCGCATCGTAGCCCTCGGTCAAGCGGTACCTGCTGGTGACCGCCCCGATCGACTTCTGGCACCCCACGGCCACAGCACCTGGACCTCGTGGCGCAACATGAGCAGCTCCGCGTCCTTGGAGGCCGAACTCCGCGCCAGCAACGCCAGCCACCGCAATGCCTGGCAGAACAGCAGGTACAACAGTCGCAGGGTCTACCGATCATCGCGACCAGGTGACTGCCCTGGCGAACTCCCAGCTCAGCACCCACGACCGACTTTCTGGCACCCACAGGGATCTACCGTTTCGTCAGGCGGTGCTTGCTGGTGACGGCCACGATCGACTTCTGGCACCCACGCCTCTGCGCAGGTCGGATTACCTGCCCGGTTCAGCCGGCAGTGTGCGAAGAAGGTCACGGGTCTCCTGGGCCTCGGATGCGCCGATGCCGGTGAACAGCCTGAGCGCTTGCTGCAGGAGGGACAAGGCAGCCTTGGCGTCGCTGCTGTGGTGCTGCGCGAGACCGAGCACGAGCAGGGTCCGGGCTTCACCCAAGCGGTGGCCGGTCTCCCGGTGCAGCGCCAGTGCGTGCCGGGCGTGGTCCCCGGCCTGGCCCGGGTCGCCGTGGGCGAGGGAGACGTCGGCCAGGATCGTGAGGGCTTGGCCTTCCAGCAGCCGGTACCCGGCCAGGCGGGCCAAGTCGACCGCCTGGCGGGCATGTGCGGCGGCCTGGTCGACGTCCCCGAGCCCGCGGAGCGCGGCAGCCAACCCATTCAGCGCCTCCACCGCGGGGTAGTGGTTCTGGGTCTCGCGGGCGAGCCGAAGAGCCTGCTGATACTGGTCGATGGCTGCCTGCTGCTGGCCCAGACGCAGCTGGATGTCAGCCAGGGCGTTCAGGGCGTCGGCCTCGAACCGGCGCTCGCGAACCTCGCGGGCCAGGGCCAAGGCGGCGTGGGCCAGCTTGAGCGCTGGCACCAGGCGGCCGGTGTCGCAATAGGTGGCCGCCAAGCCGCGCAGCGCGTCGGCTTCTCCGACCCGGTCCCCGATCTCCCGATGCAGCACGAGGCCCTGGTTGAAATGGTCGAGCGCCTGCTCGAGCCGTCCCATGGCGTGGTAGATCTCACCCAGGTTGCTAAGCACGATCGCCTCGCCGCTGCGGGAACCGACTCGACGGTGCAGAGCAAGCGCCTCGGCGTCGTGACCTGCCGCCACCTCGAGCCGGCCCTGCTCCCAGCACACCATGCCGAGGTTGGCGAGGTTGACCACCTGGCCTTCCAGCCACCCGATCTGCCGGTTGAGCGCCAACGCCTCCAGGTACCGGTCGGTAGCCTGCTCGAGCTTCCCGGACCGGCAGTACACGTTGGCGAGGTTGCCGAGAGCGGCCGCCTGGCCCTCCAGCCATCCGGTGGCACGGTTGAGCGCGAGCGCCTGGGAGTAGTGCTCGACGGCGTGCTGGTAGCGGCTCTGCCGCCAGCAGAGGTCGGCGATGCTGAGGTGGGCAGCGGCCTGGGCGCGCAGGTCCCGATCGGCCTGGGCGGCGGCCAGGCCGGCATGGGCGACCGCGAGCCAGTCCACCGTGTGCATGCGCAGCCAGAAGTAGCCGCGCAGGGCATCGGCCAGCAGCCATGCCAGCGGCCGCGGCCCCTGCTCGGCGGCGTGCAGCACGGCGGCGAGCAGGTTGGGCCGCTCGGCGTCCAGCCACACCAGCGCTCCACTATGGTCACGGAAGGGGGTCGCCGGCCGCGGCGCCTCAGCCAGGGGCAGGGGCAGCCGCAGCTTATCCGGGTAGAGCATCCGAGCGGCGGCGTCGACGGTGTGCAGGTACCAGTCGAGCAGCCGTCCGATTGCGGCCTCGCGTTCCTCCCTGGTGTCCTCTTGTTGGGCACGTTCGGCGGCATACCGGCGCAGCAGGTCGTGGAAGGCGAACCTGCCGGCGGCGTCCTGGTCGATCAGGTGGGCAGCGGCCAGCCGGTCGAGCAGCTGGGCGGCCTGCGGGGGTGGGGCGCCGATGAGGGCAGCGGCGGCTGCGGCGGTGACGTCCGGGCCAGGGATCAGGCCCAGCAGCCGGAACAACCGGCGCGCCTCTGGGGCCAGGGCGGTGTAGGACAGGTCGAAGGCGGCCCGCACCGCAGCCTGCTGGTCGCCGGCCACCGCAAGGGCTCCCAGCCGGTCACCCTGCTCTAGCTCCGCCAGGTAGCCCGCGATGCTGCGTTGGGGGCGGTCGGCCAGGTTGGCGGCGGCGATCCGCAGCGCCAGCGGTAGGTGCGCGCACGCGCGGGCCAGCTCGGCGGCCGCGGCCGGCTCGGCATGGACCCTTGCCTTCCCCAGCAGCCGCGCCAGCAGGTGGTTGGCTTCCTCGGGGGCCAGCACGTCCAGCGTCAGCCGGCGGGCGCCCTCCTTGGCCACCAGGCCACCGAGCCGGTCCCGGCTGGTGACCACCACCAGGCAGCCGGGGCCGCCCGGCAGCAGCGGTCTGACCTGGTCGGGGTCGCGGGCGTTGTCCAGCAGGACCAGCATCCGCTTGCCGGCCAACAGCGTGCGAAACAGGCCTGCCGCCTCGTCCAAGTCCACCGGAACCTGCTCGGCCGCCACCCCCAGCGCGCGCAGCAACCTAGCGAGGGCTTCCATGGGCGAGGCCGGTGGCGTGGGTGCGTAGCCGCGCAGGTTGACATACAGCTGCCCGTCGGGGAACTGGTCACGGACCCGATGGACCCAATGGACGGCCAGACCGGTCTTGCCGACCCCGGCGGTGCCGGCGATCGCCGAGATCACTACCGCGGTGGCGTCAACGCCCGGCTCCAGCAGCCCGTCCAGCTCCTCGAGCTGGTTGCGGCGGCCGGTGAACGCCGCCACGTCAGCAGGCAACTGCGCCGGCGCAGCCCGTTCGGGCACCTGCGCTACCGGCCCCGAGGGCGCCGGCCGGGTCGGCCCCGCAAGCGACGGGTCAGCGACCAGGATCGCCCGCTCCAGCCGCTGCAGCTCGGGGCCGGGTTCCACTCCAAACTCCTCGATCAGCAGCCGGCGCGCGGCACGATAGGCGCCGAGCGCATCGACCTGCCGGCCGCAGCGGTACAGCGCCAGCATGAGCTGGCCACAGAACGACTCGCGCAGCGGATGTCGGGCGGCCAGCGCCTCCAGCTCACCGACCAGTTCGGCATGCCGGCCAAGATCAAGCTCGGCCTGGATGCGTGCCTCCAGAGCTGCCAGCCTCCACTCCTCCAGCCGCACAGCCTCCGTGCGCAGCACGGTCTCGACGGCCACGTCGGCCAGCGGCGGCCCCCGCCATAGGCCCAGCGCCTGCCGCAGGAGTGCAGCAGCCCGGTCCCCATCACCAGCGGAAGTGGCCTTCTGCGCCTGTTCGTGCAGCCGCTCGAAGCGGTGCAGGTCAAGCTCGGCGTCCCCCAGCCGCAGCAGATACCCGGATGGCTCGGTGAGCAGCCTCGGGGGCACGGCCAAGCCCTTGGCGCCTGCCGCCAGGGTGGTGCGCAGCCGGCGCACGTAATTGTGGAGGGTCTTGCGCGCGGTGGCCGGCGGGCGCTCGCCCCAGAGCCGATCGATCAGCTCCTCGGCCGCCACCACCCGGCCCGCGCGCAACAGCAGGATTGCCAGCAACGTCCGCTGCTTGGCCGCGGACACCGGCACCCGCTGGCCATCGCACCAGACCTCCAGCGGGCCGAGGACCCGAAACTCCATGCGTTGCACGATCCAGCCAGCAGGCCAACCTGCGCGCGGCTCCACCTCCCAACCTGAGTCGCGGTCATCGTTGGCACAACTGGGCGGCCTGGGACCATTCACGCCGAACAACCAGACCAAGCATGAGCAGCCGCGCTACCGGCGCGCTAGCGGTCCGCTACCGGCGTCTGCCACCGTACGTCCACCATCGTGCAGCATCCTACTCGGTGTCCAAGAGAACCGGGAGCGATGGACAAGGATGCATCCAGCTGCGTCCTGCGGTGTCCTGTCGGCCCGGATCGCTTGCCCTGTCATTCCCTGCAAGGAGGCACGATGCGGCGAAATCATACTTAGGTAGTTAGAAGTCAAAGTTCATAGGCCTTGGGAGGGATGAAGCCGTGGGTACACGACGCTTGCTTATCCTTGGTGTCCTAACAATCCTGCTAACCTTCGGCCTGCCGACTGCAGCTCACGCAGAATTTGTCTCCAGTCGATGCACCACTCGCGGCCCTATCAACGGCGACTATGTTGATGTGTGTGTACGAATAAACCGCTCCTGCCCCAGCGGGTGTTACGTTTTCGGCTACGGAGCGCTGGATGCTCGAGGGCCACACGCAAAAAATATATGGCTGAAAATCCCCGCCTTGCACATTCGCGAGTACTACCCTGTAAACGGGCCAGAAGTGGGACGCATAACTTCGCCTCAAAAGACCGGCTACGACTACATTAACCAGTATACCCCATATGGGTATCTGGCCGGTTGTGGCTACGGCTTCAAGGCCGTGATGTCGTATGAAATCCATTGGTATGGAGGCCAGGTGACATCCGCTACGAATTTCTATACTCCTCCTGGAGTCGATCGGTGGAGTAGCTGCTGAGTTAGTCCTCCAGCCGCGCCCTGACTCCCCACTGGGCAGCGTTTGTCGACTACATCGCAGATAGCCCGCCTCGGGCAACTACACCACCACCAGCGTGCTCCTCGAACCGCAGAAGTGTTCCTGGTCGGCAAGCACCTACAGCACTGTCGGTCCCGGTCGGGATCAGATTGTGGTTGAACGTCAACGATGCCGCCTACAAGGCAACACCGCCGACAACTCAGGTCGAGTGACCGCCAGGATCGCCGTTTACGACCCGAAACGCCCGTTGATACCCGAGATTTCCGAGAGGTTGGATTCCCACCACTCCCCAAGCCGGCTTGACCCGGCGGGACCCGGCTGGGCGGCTGCTGGGCAGCCATGGGCTGTCGGTGGCGTCAACCCACGACGAGCTCGTGATCGATGGCAGACGCCGCTGGACCTGGTGTGCCTATGGCGCGGTGGGCATCCTTGGGGCGCTGGAGGCCGGCGGCCGGGTGCGCTCGCGCAGTCCCCACAGCGGCACGCTGATCGAGCTGACTTCGACGCCGGACAGCCGGCCGCCACCGACGCGGTGGTGTTCATGGCCGAGGGGCCGTGCCGCTCGGTGATCGAGGACTAGTGTCCGCTGGTCTACCTGTTCGAGCACGACCAGGCCGCGGCCGCCTGGGCCCGGCAGCACAGGATCTCGGGCGCCGCCCGGCCGGTCGCCCAGGCCACCCGGCTCGGCGCCGCCGCCTGGCGAGCCTACCTATGGCCGGGGACCACGCCCACCGGCGGCTGCCCTCCAGGCGGCCCGCCCACGTCCACCGGTACGGAGAGAAGAGCCCATGGCAACCAGAATTGACCTGGCCCAGCTGCAGGAACTGGTGGACGGCGGCGGCCAGCTGGTGGAGGTCCTGCCAGCCACCGAGTACACCGACGAGCACCTGCCCGGCGCGATCAACCTCTCGTAGGGGTGCACAAATGCGTTCATGCAGCTCTTCGGTACTCGTGCACGAGTCCGCCGAGCAGGTCGCGATGGTGGACTTGGGCCGGCGGATCCTTGCTACTGAGGGCAGGTTCGACAGCTGGATCCGGCGGCTGCAGCCCGAGGGCGCGGTGTGGGCGATGGGCGTTGTAGGGCACTGTTGCGTCTGGGGCTCACCGCCCTCGACGTCCTCCACCAGAGCCCTGAATGCCACCTTCGACACTTGCGATTGATCGCTTTGAGCACTTCTTGTAGCTCTTTGGGGGGGAAGCGCCTCCACTTTGCTACTCGCTGGCGACGCCCTTCGCTCAGATGCAACAGTGCCGCCAGCGTCGACGTCGATGTGCGCACCGCGCGCAACTTCCCCACGCTCGGGCTGGGCGTCCAGCCAGAAGTCCTCGTCACCCATTCGCAGGAGGGGGCACCAGCTGCGAGCTGAGCACCTCGATCACGCGCTCGGCAACCCAGACCCGGTAGGTCAACCATCCCTGCTCGTGCCCGTAGACGTCAATGACGCCTTCCTGAAGCTCGCCCACCGTCTCGAACATGGTGACAACGGTGAGCAGTCCCCGCAGCGCCTCAGCGATCGCTGGTTGCGCCGCTAGGGGGACCGGCTCGATGGCTTCGGCGTTGACCTTCCAGCCGCTCACTGGGGAGCGCGCCAGCTGGCGATCACCTCATCGAGCGGCCGGGCAGCTTCCGGATCGGGCCGGGGCGGCGGATTGCGTCGTAGCTTGTCCCACTCGGCCGCCCAGCCTGGCCGGGTCCGCAGGGCGATGACGTGCAAGTACCAGCCCTGGACGTAGTGCTCCAGCGGCCCATAGTCGCCGGCTTGCAGGGCAACTTCGGTGAGCGCACGAAGCCGGCGGCGGAACTGCTGCTGCTCCTCGGTGCGACCCATCGCCGCGAGCGCCTCTAGGATGCGACGGCGCCGGGTCTCCAGGTCCACGCCGGTGGTGGGCCAGTGCTCCACGTCAAGCGGCTGGGTGCTCATCGCAACAGCTCCGCGGGCAGATACCCGTCTACCAAGGTGTACTCACACTGACAGTGTGCCGAACGGCTGATCGGGCGTAAAGCCGGGCATGGCACCGCCTTCTATTGGAGCGTCGGCTTCTATTGGAGCGTCGGCTTCTACCGCGGCTTCCACAGAGCTGTGGAAGCCGCGGTCTGGCGCGCCGCCTCGGGCTCGGGCTCCCAGAACAGGTCCGGGTCGCCGCCCAGCTTGGCGACGACCTCCTGGCGTAGGCAATCTTGGCGCGCGGCTGACAGCGCCGAGTCAGCAGCACGGCAATGCTCCAAGCTCAGGGCCATCAGGACTGACGCAGAAACCCTGTAACAGCTGAAGGAGCGAAACGACGTCCATATAGATAAGCGGCAATTTCACAACGGTGGGAGGTTACGGACGCAGATCAGCGCACAAGCCACGTGCAGGAACGCTGGAGGGACGTCGCTCGGGTCGTGACCTGTGTGCTCAGTTGTGCCGTTGCTGGCACCACTGGAGGAGGGTTGTTGTCGGTGCCCCCAGGAGTCGGTTGGCCTGGCTGGGTCTCCCCGTTCGCCGGAGGGCACTGTTGCATCTGAGCGAAGGGCGTCGCCAGCGAGTAGCAAAGTGGAGGCGCTTCCCCCCCAAAGAGCTACAAGAAGTGCTCAAAGCGATCAATCGCAAGTGTCGAAGGTGGCATTCAGGGCTCTGGTGGAGGACATCGAGGGCGGTGAGCCCCAGACGCAACAGTGCCCTACAACGCCCCGCCCCGCCGGCGCTCAGGGAGCGGCGCGCACGGCTGCCGAGGCTTGGCGGGCGGCGACCAGGATGGGGTCCCAGACCGGTGAGAACGGCGGCGCGTAGGCCAGGTCCAGTGCGGTCATCTCCTCGACCGTCATGTGGTTCCAGAGCGCGGTGGCGGCGGTGTCGATGCGCTTGGCTGAGCCCTCATTGCCGACGATCTGGGCGCCCAGCAGCCGCCCGGTGTGGCGTTCGGCGGTCATCTTGACGGTCAGGCGCTGGGTGCCCGGGAAGTAGGCTGCTCGGGTGCCGGAGCGGATGGTGACGGTCACATAGCCGAAGCCGGCGTGGGTGGCGTCGCGTTCGCGAAGCCCGGTCCGGGCGATCTCCAGGTTGTAGACCTTGCTCACCGCTGTGCCCACGACGCCGGGGAAGGTGGCGTAGGAGCCGGCGATGTTGTGGCCGATCACGCGGCCGTGCTTGTTGGCGTGGGTGCCCAGGGGCACGTGCTGGTATTGGCCGGAGACCAGGTTGAGGACCTCGACGCAGTCCCCCCCGGCCCATAGCTGGTCGTGGCCGAGCACCCGCATCTGCATGTCGGTGCGGATGCCGCCGTGGTCGCCCAGCGGCAGCCCGGCCTGGTCGGCCAGTGCTGTGTTGGGCCGGACCCCGAGGCCGAGGACGACCGCGTCGGTGGGCACGGCCCCGTCGGTGGTGCGGACTGACCGGACCCGGCCGTCGCTGTCGGTGTCGAAGCCGGTGACGGCGGTGTCGGTGTGGACGTCGATGCCGAGCTCCTCCATGGCCTGGTGCACCAGCTCGCCCATGTCCGGGTCCAGGGTGCTCATGGGCTGGGGGGCCTGGTCGACCACGGTCACTGCTATGTGGCGGCGGGCTAGGGCCTCGGCCATCTCCACGCCGATGTAGCCGCCGCCGATCACCACGGCACGTTGCGGCCTGAGCCGTTCCAGGCCGGCCAGCAGCGCCGCGCCGTCGTCCAGGGTTTGCACGCCGAAGACGCCGGCGTCGCAGCCGGGGAGGGGGGGTCGCACCGGGATGGCGCCGGTGGCCAGGACCAGGTGGTCGAACCCCTCCCGGTAGTGTCGGCCCGACGCCAGGTCGCGGACTGCGACGTGCCCGGCCTCGATGTCGATGGCCTCCACGTCGGTGAGCATGCGCAGGTCGATGCCGTTGCGTCGGTGCTCCTCCGGGGAGCGGGCGACCAGCTGCTCGCCGTCACCGACGTCGCCGGCCACCCAGTAGGGGATGCCACAGGCCGAGTAGGAGCTGTGCGCCCCGCGCTCGAAGGCGATGACCTCCAGCTTGTCGCCTCGCAGCCGCTTGGCCTGGGAGGCCGCGCTCATCCCGGCGGCGTCCCCGCCGACGACAACCAACCGGTGGGTCATCTTTCCACCGCCTCCACGCCTCGCTGGTCGTCCTCAGACCAACGACGAGTCTTCGTCGATCAGGCCAGCTCAACGGTGGTGCGGATCTCGGTGCCGGCCCGTACCGCCTTGGTGACCGGCGTCTTGTCGGCGATCTCAGCCAGTCTGCCCCGGTGATCGTCGTCAAGGGGGCCGCGCAACGTGATTATACGGTCGATCCACCGGGTTGCTCGGTCCTGCACCGTGTAGGTGAGCTGGACGTGGAGTCCATCCAGCGGCCAGTGCTTGCGGTCGGCGTACATCCGCAAGGTGATCGCGGTACAGGCGCCGAGTCCGGACAGCAGGAGGCCGAACGGGGGCGGGCCGGTGTCGGCCCCGCCGTGGTCGACCGGCTCGTCGGCAGTGAGCCGATGCTGGCCGGCCTGGATGTCGACGCGGTAGCGGTCGGTGCCGATCGTGGCGGTGGCGTCGGCGACCTTGTGCGCCTCTCTTTGGGTCGTGGCCATCACAACCGGACCAGTGTCTCGAGGGCCTCACGGGTCAGCGCCCAAGACGGCCGCTGCGGGGCTGCGTCGAGGGTGCCGGTGACCTGGGCCGGGAAGCCGTCCAGGACCGAGCGGGCCGGGAACTGGGCCCGCTGCTTGACGCAGGCGGCGGCGCCGACGACCGACTCGCGCCCGACCCGGCTCCAGTCGCACACGATCGCGGCCGGCTCCACCACAGAACCGGCCTCGATGTGGCAGCCGTGGATCATCGCCCCCGGCCCGATCACGACGTCGTCCTCGATGACCAGCTCGTTGTCGGGCAGCAGGTGCAGGACGGTGTTCTCCAGGATCTGCACCCTGGCGCCGATCCGGACCGGGCCGTGGGAGTCGCCGATGATCTTGACCCCGGCCCCGATGATCGTGTCCTCGCCGACGATGACGTCCCCGGTCAGCTCGGCGCTGTCCAGCAGTAGCGCGCTCGGCGCGATCTGCGGCAGCTTGTCCTTGTAGGCGTACAGGCGTCCCATCTCGGCTCCAGCCTCGGGAATCTCCCCCGTCATCGGCACTCGTGGGTGGGTGGTCAACTCGACGGCGTAGTCACGCAGGCGGGCGACCCGCTCCAGGTCGGACGGCGTGGCCGTCCTGGTGATGTGGCCAGGGCGGCCGACCACGACGGCCTGGGGCGGGACGACCGTGCCGGCTGGGACCAGGGTGCCCTCGCCCAGGATGCAGCCGTCGCCGAGGACCGAGCCCGGCATCAGGATGGCGCCGTTGCCGATCTCGCACAGGTTGCCGACCCTGGCCCCGATCACCTGGCAGCGGTGGCCGAAGACGGTGCGCTGGCCGATCACGACCGGGTGGGCGCCGGTGCCGATGACGGTGCAGTTCTCCAGCACGGCCGAGTGGTTGTCGATGGAGACGGTCGCGTCGTGGGAGCGCACCACGGCGCCCTGGGCCAGGACCACGCCGGCCCCGATCCAGGCCGTGCCCAGGATCTCGGCCGAGTCGGCGATCTGGGCGGCCGGCACGTCCGGGCAGGCATGGTTGAAGCTCACCGTGCACCTCCAGCGCCACGGGCGGCGTCCCTGTGCGAGCATTCCTGGTCGAATGATCCACCCCGTATGCGGGCGGCGCCAGAGGGGCTGGGGCCGAGCGCCTTGCGACCGGATCTCGGACGTGTGCCTCGCCTCACGTCCGCTGCTCTGGACAGGCTGACCGGACCCCGGTTGTTGGTCCCCCCGTTATGAGCGTGCGGGGTGGTGGGTGGTCCAGGCCTTGGCGTAGTCGGTCGGGGTCAGATAGCCAAGGGCGCTGTGCGGCCGGACGGTGTGTCGTTGAGAAGCCGCCGAATCGGCGTGTGGCGATTGCGTTCGACGAGCTGACCATGGCCATCTGATCAGCTGAGGTTGCGTCTTTAGCATGCCCTGGGTCGGGCGCAACGCAACACTGCCCGCGGGCGTGACCTGGCCAGCGAGGCAACCAGGTAGCGGTGAGCGCGGGTCGCCGCGGGGGCCAAGGGTCAGACGGGGGAGACCTCTTGGCCCCCCTCGTTTGGCTTTATGTGAAGCGTCGGTGGGACCGGGCACGGCCTCGGCGAACTGACGGAACGCCTGGCCGGCGCTGAGCGCTCCTTGGAGTGCGCCTGCCCGGCGCGGACGCCCTCGGTCGCTACCACGGCCGGGGGCGTTCGACTGTTAGCAGGTAACGGCGGCAGGGTAGCTGGCGTTCCTTGGTAGGTCGGTGGTCGTGTCTGCGCGCACCGTCCAACCACCCGGGTTGGCCATCGGCCCTGGGACCGAGTTGCCCCACAGTCCGGTCCCGGCCACGACCCCGGGGGCGAGGAGAAGACGCCTCCGGGGTTGTGGCCCGGTCTCGATGCTCAGTGGCTGGCGCCGGCCAGGGCTGCGGCGCGGTGCTCGCTGCGGGTGGCGTAACGGGGGCGGCGGCGCTGACGCTCCTTTGTGTGTCGATGGCCAGGTGCTCCTCAGCCGGCACCCGAGGGTTGGCCATCGTCCCGGAGACCGGCTGCACTATCGGGCAGCCCGGTCCGGTCTACGACCCCGGGGGCATGGGACGCACCCGGGGTCGTAGCGCGCTGGTCGATGCTGGCCACGGTCAGGACGCTGGCGTCCCACCCGGCCAGCCGCGACGTAACCGCTGCCGATAATCTAATTGGTAATTCTGGCCAGCCCTCGAGCCACTCCGGAGCAATTACTGACGCCCCGGGATCTCCCTAGATGGGTCCCTCCAGGGGCGTGGGGTGCCAGAAACCGGTCAGTGGTCATGCTGGGCGTTCGTATTCGTGGATCAGGCCGCCGAGGACATCGCGGCGGTGGATCTGTCTGGCGGCTGGCGGTCCCGCGATGCCTTGGCGCGCTGACCGCTCGGGTGCCGACAGGTCGAGGCTGGGGTGGGGACGATGGCGGTTGTAGTGCCGGACGTAGCTGTGGAGGACGCGAAGGAGGTGGCGGCGGCCGGTGATCAGGAGATGGTCCAGGCACTCCCAGCGCACGGTGCCGACCCAGCGCTCGGCGATGGCGTTGGCGTTCGGCGCCTGGACCGGTGTGCGGATGACCTCGGCGCTGACCGCGCGCCAGAGCCCCAGCGTGGGTGCTCGGGGCCAGCCGCACGATCAAGGTCTGCACCTGCTGGGGAACCGATGGCCGGCCGCGCCCTGCGCTGGGTAGGTCCAGCGCCGGCGCACCATGCGCCGGTGCCATCCAAGCAGCGTCTCCGGGGTGACCACGAAGATCGACCATCGGGGCCTGGGCAGGAGACGGCTGAGGGCCGCCAGCAGGGCGCGGTCTTTGGGCTGGAGCCGAGGCCGTGGGTGCTGGCGGCGCAGGATGGCCAGCTGATGGCGTCGGACCAGGATCTCGACCTCGTTGGCGTCCGTCGACCGCCAGCACAGCACCATCAACTCGAGAAGGCGGCGCAGCGCCAGGTAGACGAACGACCAGACCATCCGCACCTCCAACAGGACGACAGCACGCGACGGCGCACCAGAGCCCTGCTGATCACACGTCCGCTGACCCGCGGGACCGACGTCTGGCACCCCACGCGCCCGCCCGGCTGCGCACCCAATCATTGGACGCCGACCGAGGTCGCCCAGCTGGAGGCGTCGTTGCGGGCGCTTGCCACCGACCACCTGGACATCTACCAGATGCATTCCGGCTCCGACGAGGTTGTCCAGAACGACTGGAATTGGTGTTGAGGATCGCACGGAGGTGAGGGTTGCGAGCATGGCTTGGTCGGAGAGGGAGGTCGTCGCCTGACCGGGACGCGCTGACCGTCTGCCGCCCTGCCCAGCCCGGGGGCGCGCGGCGTCCAACCGCGATCCGCTACGCCGGCTGCTGCTCGACGCCCGCCCCGGCGGCGCGCATCGCCTCCAGCGCCCGCTCGCCGTCGCCCGGCTGCAGGTCGACCGCCCGCACCAGTTCGCCCAGGACGACCGTGTCGAACCTCAGCCGCACCGCGTCCAGCGCCGTCTCCTTCACGCAGTAGTCGGCCGCCAGCCCGACCACCACCACCCGGCCGATGCCGCGGCGCCGCAGCAGCCCCTCCAGCGGCGTCGCCGCCTCCTCCCCGCTGACGGGATCGCGGACCGTGAAGCCCGAGTAGCCGTCCTCGCCCCCCTGTCCCTTGCGGACCACCTCGCCGGCGACCCGCAGGTTCGGGTGCAGCTGGGCACCCCAGGTGTGCTGGACGCAATGCTCGGGCCAGACACCGCCGCCCGACCGGAAGTGCGGCGTCTCGGCGGGATGCCAGTCTTGGGTGTAGACGACCAGGGCACCCGCCACAAGCGCCCGCTGGATCTCGCGGTTGACCAGGGGCACGACCCGCTCACCCTCGCCCACGTAGAGGCTGCCCTTGGGATCGGCGAAGTCGTTTTGCACGTCGACGACGACCAGCGCCGTCGACCGGTCGTAGTCGACCATCACATTGCCCTTCTGGTGGTTGCCGTCCCATCATGCCCCTGCTGGCCGCGGTCGGGTCCGCGGGATCCCTGGGCCAGCTCGACGACCTGCCCGTCGGGTCGAGCAGGAGACGTCACGGCGCTACCCGCCGCCTGCCCTCGGCGCACCTTCGCCGGCAGCTATCCGCGCAGACCTACGGGCCCGCATCGGCGCGCGCGGCCGCGCCGCATCTCACCAGCTGAGCTGCCGGCTGGTATCGTTGACCTGCATACCATGCAAGCGTGCGGCGCCCGGGACCCCCGGGCGGCCGTCCCGCTCTCTTCGGCCACCAGCGGTCGCGATGAACGCCTCTGACGCCGCCGCCGCGCTCCACGAACGCACCAAGCCATACTTGGCAGCGCCTCCGCACCGAGGCCCACGGCCTGGACTGGGGCAACCACCCCTTCCCGTTCAAGCTCTATCCCGACCTGGAGCCGCTGGCGTTGCCGCGCCAGCTGCCCGAGAGCAGCCTGCCCGCCACCCAGGTGCTGTCCGGCCACGCCTCGGCGCCGGCGTCGGCGCTTGACCTGGCCGGCCTGGCACGGCTGAAAGGTTTGCCGCCGACATCTTCGAGTCTCCCCGGCCGGCCGTCCCGCGACGGGGAGGCCTGCTGGCACTGTTGCATCTGGCCCGAAGGTGCCGTTGGCGGGTAGCAAAGTGGAGCCGCTTCCCGTCCAGACGGCTGCCAGAAGTGCTCAAAGCAGTCAACCTTGGCATCGCCGATGGCGTTTAGGGACTCTGGTGGAGGACGCCGGTTTGAGTGGTCGCCAGATGCAACAGTGCCGGCTGGACGCCCGCGCGCTGCGATCCCCTGCCAGCAGACCAAGCCTCGCCAGGTGATGCCCATGGCATGACGCAAGCTGCTGCTTTGTTCCCCGAGCCTGCGGCACCCCTCGCCGGCGTCAAGACATCCCACCGTGGTAGCGGTCAAGCGGGCGGCGTTGTGAGCCAAGCCAGGGCCTGAACATCAGCTGGGCTGGTCGAATCTGGAAAGGCCGAAGCTGGCGACCTCTTCGGGTTGTCGGCTGGTAGTGATCCAGGCGGCCAGCGCCTGACCGGTGGCCGGGGCCATGAGCAGGCCGTCGCCGTCATGGCCGGCGCTCACCCAGGCATTGTCGAGGCCGGGCACGTGGTCGATCACCGGCTGACCGTCGCTGGTGGCGGGGCGGAAACAGCACCATTGGTAGCGCACCCGCGCCTGACCAGCGGCCGGGAGCAGCTCACCCAGCCGACGCCGGATGTGCTGGATGACCTCGGGGCGGACCTGGGCGGAGGAGTCTCCCTCGTCGCGGGTGCCGCCAGCCAGCAGCCCACCATCGGCCATCGATCCCACCCCAAGGCCAGGACTGTGCAGGCCGCACACCAGGCGGAAGCTGACCGGCTCGGTCGCGATCAGGTGGCCCTTGACCAGCCGCTGGGGCACCCGCACCCAGGGTTCGGGGGCCAGCCCGGTGGCGAACACCACCACCCCAGGGTGCAAGTCGCCGGCGGTGGTGCGGACCCGCACGATGCGGCCACCGTCCACCTCCAGGTCGGTCATGGCCACCCCAGTGGCCACGCCGCCGGCCCGGCGGGCCAGTGCGGCGGCCAGCCGCAGGGGATGCACCGGGCCTGGTCATGAGCCAGCAGCCCGGCCGGCATCGGGACCAGCTCCGGGACCAGCTCGGCCACCTGGTCGCGGTCGAGCAGCTCAACCCCTGGCCATGGTCCACCAAGAGGCGGTCCCTGCGGCAACAGCTGCAGCCCTGCTATCTGCTCCAGGCCCAGCGCTCGGTCCCAGTCCTGGTCGAGCTGGCGATACAAGGCCAGGCTGGCCCTGGCCAGCGCCACGAAGGCGGGCTGGTCGCTCAGCTGGTGCAGCCCGGGGGCGAGCGCCCCGCCGGCCCCGCCCGAGGCGGCCGCGGCCAGCCGTGCCGCCTCGATAACCAGCACCCGGCTGATGCCGGCGCGCCGGCAGCACACCGCCGTGGCCAGGCCGATCACCCCACCGCCAATCACCAGCACGTCCGGGTGGCGGTCCAGGTCAGCGGGCACGCCAGGGGCAAGGGCGGCCTGGTCGGCCGGATCGACGGTGCTCGCCCACACCGTGCCCTGCACCAGTCGCGAGGTCCCTGAGCTCATCGCCACAGGCTAGGGCCGGCTCGCTGACCTGACGAGTCCCGGCGCAACCGTCTCCTCCGAAACAAGTTGGCTCCTGAGCCGCCTTCGGTGGCAGCTTGATCAATGGCCAACTTCTTTCGCCCCGACGGTGGCGCCTCCGGCAGCTCGCCCCATCTGCACCACGGTGGCCCGGGCGATCCGGCTGGCCAGCAAGCCGGGGGGATGGCCATCCCCCCGGACCCCCCTGCTTGGGTCAGGCGGCTACGGTCGTGGGCGCCGGCCAGGCGAGCCGCTCATCATAGGGCTGGCGGTGGCGCAGGCAGCCGTGCAGGATCCCAACCAGCCGGTTCGCGAGCGCTCGCAGCGCCTGATGGTGGGTAGCGCCACGAGCCCGATGAGCGTCGTAGTAGCGGCGGGCACCCGGTGAGCCGGTCAAGGCCGCGAACGCCCACAGGTGGCAGGCGGTGGTCAGCCGCCGATAGCCGACCGCCCGGGCCAACACCACCTGCCGCAGGCCCGAGGCGCGGGTGATGGGGGCGGTGCCGGCATAGGCCTTGCGCGCCTTGGCGTTGGCGTAGCGGTCAGGGTCGTCGCCGAACTCGGCCAGCACCCGGGCGGCCAGGACCACCCCAAGGCCGGGCTGGCTGTGCACGATCCCAGCGTCCGGGTGGGCGCAGAAGGCGCTGGTGAGGGCGGTCTCCAGGCCAGCCAGCTGCTCGCTGAGGCTGGCGATGACCGCGATGGCGGCCGCCACCACCTGGGCGTAAGCGGCCGCGACCACTGGTGGGGCTTCCAGCTGCTGGCTGGCCAGCGTCGCCTGGATAGCGGCGGCGCGGGCCTCGACCTGACGGCGGCGACCCGCCCGCCGCAGCGCGTCGACCAGCTCGGCATGGGACAGCGCTCGACCCAGCTCGGGGCTGGGGGCCAAGGCGAGCACGGCCACCGCGTCCCGGCCGCCGGGATCGCCGCCGAAGGCGGCCAGGGCTGCCGGGTAGAAGGCCCGCAGGGCGCTGCGCACCATGTTGGCCTGTCGCTGGCGGGCCCAGACCAGCTGCTGGTGGCCGCGGGCTAGCACCTTGACCGCCTCGGCCAGCCCCGAGTCGCCGGCCGCCTGGCGGTGATGGTGGCGGTCGGTGCGGACCAGATCGGCCAGCATCCGCGCATCGCCACGATCCGACTTGGCCCGCGAGATGGTGTGGCGCTCCCGATAGCGGCTGGCCGCCAGCGGATTGACCGCCACCACCTGGTAGCCAGCCGCGACCAGCGCCCCCACCAGCAGCCCCCGGTCGGTCTCGATCCCGACCACCACCTCCGCCGGCGCATCGGCGTGCCTGGCGATGAGCTCGTGCAGCCTGGCGACGCCTGCCACCCCGTCGGTGATCCGCTCGCAGGCCAGCACACTCCCATCAGCGGCCATGACGCACACATCGTGGTGGCGCTCGGCCCAATCGATCCCCACCAACAACACGGCGGCTCCCTCCTCGTCTCGACCCCTACGCGTGGCCTGGAGAAGGGCGGCGGCAACCTAATGGAGCAGTGCTCGAGCACCGGCACGTCATCCCACCAGCCGTCTGCCTCCTCGCCTGACCGGCGGGGGCACGGTCTTGACGAAAGGGCTCAGGCTGCGCCCACTCGTTCCGTCTGGTGCTCACCCGCCGGCTGGCCGCACAGCAAGCCTCCCCTATCCCAGGCCTACTGCATCGCCATTAGCTCGTTCGTCCTCGCGTTGCTGCGGGCGCTCCACCTTGACCCCGGCGAGGGGTGCCGTGCCCAGCCAGCAGCAAAGCAGCAGCACCCACGACCCAGATTCCCGTTGACCGGGGGTCCCACCACAGATAAGGAGCGTCCGGCATGCCTCCCTTGCCCACACAGGACGATCAGAGCGCGTTGAGCTTGCCATGCTTGGCAGATGCAACCGAGCGACCCACCTGGCAGCAACCGCGCCTTGCGGGCCGGCGTGGTACAAGGCGACGCCAAACAAGGAGGACGCTATGAGCGTGTTCACGGATGCCGAGATCGAGTACCTGGGAAGCCAGCGGCTCGGGCGGCTGGCCACGGTCGGCCACGACGGCATGCCCCATGTCGTCCCCGTCGCCTTCCGCTACAACCCTGAGGTCGACGCCATCGATATCGGCGGGCACAACTTCGCCAAGCGCAAGAAGTTCCGCGACGTCAAGCGGACGGGCATGGCGGCGTTGGTGGTCGACGATGTGCTCCCGCCGTGGCAGCCTCGTGCCGTCGAGGTGCGCGGCGAGGCGGTCACGCTCGAGACCGGAGGCAAAGTCATCATGGAAGGGTTCGACGACCCGATCATCCAGATCAGGCCGACAAGGATCGTCTCCTGGGGCTTGGACGACAGCTTCCAGGCTCGTTCGGTAGGGTGACCTGAACCCTCCCACCGCCCAGATCCGTAGCCTGGTGCTCCGCGTCGATCTGGTCGGCTCCAGACCTCTATTGCTCTCCCATCAGCGGGTGACGGAGGGGACATGAATCCACACCCTCCACGATGCGGCCCTCAACTCACTCTCCCCCACGCCCGTCTGGTGACCCAGAGGCTCGGTCCAGACGCGCCGGTGTTCGCATGCTTGTCGATCCGCCTCCGCGAACC
>Ga0307278_10000163_pt1 | contig 33535 bp, 24 predicted proteins | sample ER_DNA_117_FD_194482 | JGI IMG/M metagenome (GOLD analysis project Ga0307278, IMG submission 194482) | Bulk soil microbial communities from the East River watershed near Crested Butte, Colorado, United States - ER_DNA_117 | ecosystem: Environmental > Terrestrial > Soil > Floodplain | place... | reverse complement strand
GACAAGACTCGCATAGGTCATCTTCCTTCCCCTTCGGGCCCAGGTCGGACTCTACAGCCGTTGCAAACCATCGAGGTAGCCTCGGCGTGACGCCACGGTGAACCCAGGCGACCCAGCCACGGACGCGGCCACGTCCTGCAACCGCGGCGCGCACACCTGCACACGCGTTCCCCCGGGAGTCCCCTCGAGCCCGACGCGCCCAGCAGGGTACGGGCGCCCTCAGGGAGGTGGTCCTACGCGGGCGCAGCCACCCCGGGGTGAACAGAAGAAGCCACTCCGCCTGACCGTAGTTGCCAGTCATGCCCTTGTGGTCTTGGTCCCGTGTGATCCCGGGCGCGGACTGAGGTTCGGTCCCGGACACATCAGCTGCTCCCGTCCTCCGGAACCCGGGGACCGGCGTGGACGGGCATGGTGAGGCCGGTCGCAGCCATGGCGAACTGGCTCTTTGTGCCGAGGCACCCGAGAAGTGCTACGAGGCCGACATCGGGCTGGGACGCATCACCGCTCCACCGTAACGGGTGCCAGCTTGGCGGCCCGCTCATGGGTGCCCGTGGAATTAGCTGCTGAGATAGCGTGAGGCGAAGAACCCGAAGCTCTGCGAGATCGCGGTGGTGCCGGCCACCACCAGCCGGCCATCGGCCTGAAGCTCCAGCCCACCCACTTCGTCGGTCGACGGTGAGACCGGGGTGATCACAACCCCGTTGACGCCGAAGCCGCGATCAAGCCGGCCGTCCGAGCGATACCGTGTCAGACCGACGTCCGAAGCTCCCGGGCCGGATGTGTCGCCCGCGGCGACGATGCGACCGTCGGCCTGCACCACGACGCCGCGGATGCCTTCGCTGAGATCGGCACCCAGGTCGGTACGGATCCTGCCCTTGCGGCCGAACCGCCGGTCCAAGGTGCCATTGGCGGTGTAGCGCGCGAGGCCGAAGTCGCAGACCTCATCGGAATTGCCGGGGAACTCACAACTCTGGCCGCCGGTCACGATGCGGCCGCCAGTGTCGACGGCCAGATCGCGGATCTCGTCGAAGTAGCCGACGAAATCGGTGGTTACCAGGCCGTCGTCGCTGAATGTCAGGTCCAGGGAACCGTCAGCGAGGTAGCGAGCGACGGCGAAGTCGACACTGACGACGCCGGCGACGCCGGCGCCCGCGGCCACAATCCGGCCATCCGCCTGCACCCGTACCGCTTGCGCGACGTCGTGGCCGTTGTCGGCGCCTGCCAGGAAGTCGGTCACGACCCGCCCGTCGCCATCGAACGAGCTGTCCAGGACGCCCACACTCGTCAACCGCACCAGTGCGAAATCGGAGACGCAGCAGCCGCCGCCGACCGGTTGCGAGACCCCTCCCGCCAGCACGATCCTGCCGTCCGGCTGCAGTGCAACCGCTCGGGCGGACGCCTCACTGCCGAAGTCGACCAGCGCCATGCCGTCACCATCGAAGCTCGTATCGAGTAGGCCGTCGCTGTTGTAGCGCGCAACCGCCATGTCGGAGCCATTGGCGTCCGAGCTGTTGCCCGCCACCACGACCCTGCCGTCCGGCTGTACGGCGACCGCCAACGCCTCATCAAAGCGGCCGCCGAAATCGGTGCGCACCCTGCCGCCGGTGCCGAACGTCGGGTCGAGCGCTCCGCTGGCGTCGTACCGTGTTAGCGCAAAGTCCGAGATGATCGAGTTGTTGGTGTGCGCGAACCCGGCCGCGACGATGCCACCATCGGCCTGGACGGCCACGGCGCGAGCACCCGAATAGCTGGACGGGAACTCGGTCACCACCGTACCGCCCGCGCCAAAGGATGGGTCGAGTTGACCTGGTGCCGCAGCCGCCGCGACGGCTGAGGCGACCATCAATGCCGCCGCCAGCACAAGCGTGCACGCGATACGCAGCCTCACCCGCGGAACTCTCATCTCGACTCCCTGCTCCGCCTCGGACGACGACCGGCCCGGTGAAAAACGCATGTCCGTCGCCGCTCCCCAAGGATGAAGACTGCTGTCCTGACCGTCGTTCTGTCCTCGGTGCTCACCCTCTCTACGTGCAGCGCTCGGACAATACAAGCCGAGGCTGTACCAGTTCTCCTCGGGCAAAGGCCGTAGTCGCGACAAGCCCAGCGGACAGACCTGCAACGGCAGCGGAAGGGTCGTCGTGATCGATCGCTGGCGTGGCCGCAGGGGCCGGTTCGTCTGCTGCGGGCTCGATCGTCAGCTCAAGAAAGTCCATCGACTGCACGAGGGTCGGGCCACTCCTTGCCCCGACCAGGCTATGGCGCCAACTCACGGATGAACACGTCGCCGGTTTGGTTGGCATCCCCAACCACAAGGTTGGTCGCCGCGGAAAAGAAGGCCACCGCACCCCCGTTGGCGCTGATGGCGGGAAGGGAGCTCGAGTCGTCGGCTTGGGTGCCGTCGGAGGCGACACTGACCCGGACGGTTGTTCCCGCCTGACGGTCGCGCACGAAGACATCCCCGACGCTGTTGCGATCCATGCGCACCAGATTGGCCGCATCGGAGGCGAACGCCACCAGCTGCCCATCGGCGCTGATCGAGGGGTCGAGGCTGGGCCCCAGCGCCTGGCGGCCGTCGGCGGCGACGCTGACCCGGGTGGTCTGGCCGGTCTGGCGGTCGTGCACGAACACGTCCTGGCCCAACAGCGGGTTTCTTCTGCCGTTGCTGTCCCGGGCCACCAGGTTGCTGGCCAGGGAGAGGAAGGCCACATAGCGCCCATCGGCGCTCACGGTCGGGGCGAAGCTCTCCCGGTTGGCCTGGGTGCCGTCGGCGGCGACACTGACCCGGGTGGTCTGGCCGGTCAGGCGGTCGTGCACGAACACGTCGGTGCCCAGGAACACGCCCTGGGCGCCGTTGGTGTCGCCGGGCACCAGGTTGCTGGCCACCGAGGCGAACGCCACGTAGCGCCCATCGGCGCTGATGGCGGGCCGGAAGCTCTGGTCGTTGGCCTGCGTGCCGTCGGAGGCCACACTGACCCGCGTGGTCTGGCCGCTCTGGCGGTCGTGCACGAAGATATCGGGGCACTCACCAGGGGGGAGGTTGGGCAGGCTGACGCAGGTGTTGGTGTCGCCCGCGACCAGGTTAGGGAAGCCGGCCTGGAAGGCCACAAAGCGCCCGTCGGCGCTGATCGAAGCGTCGGCGCCCTGGGAGAAGCCGAACTCACTGCTGCCCTGTGTGCCGTCGGCGGCGACACTGACCCGGGTGGTCTCAGCCGTCTGGCGGTCGCGGACGAAGATGTCCCGGCGAACGTTGGAGTCCCCGGGCACCAGGTTGGTCGCATCAGACTCAAAGGCCACGTAGCGCCCATCGCCGTTGACGGCGGGAAGGACGCTGAGGTCGTTGGCCTGGGTGCCGTCGGAGGCGACGCTGACCCGGGTAGTCTCGGCGGTCTGGCGGTCGCGGACGAAGATGTCGATCTCGGCGTTGGTATCCCCGGCCACCAGGTTGGTGGCGATGCTGTGGAAGGCCACCACGCGCCCGTCGCCGCTGCTTGCAGGACCGGAGCTGGGGTCGTTGCCCTGCGCGCCGTCCGAAGCCACGCTCACCAGCGACGTTGACCCAGCAGCAGCGACCGCCGAGGGCGCCCAAGCCACCGCCAGCACGATCGACAGCGACAGACTCAGGCCAACCACTGGTGCACGCCGCCGCCAGCGAACTCCTATCGCCATTGCCACCACCACCCCTGTCTCCAGCCTCACGCAGAGGACCCTGACCTGAGATCCGACGACGCTGCCAGGCGGCACCTGCCTGGTGGCGCCCTAGCCGACAGGAACCGGTGCATCCTGGCAGATCAGGCGGAAGTTCACCGCCAAGTGGTCCGACTCGTCGGCATCTACGTCGAACTACCGACCCGCGTACACCATCGCAGGCGCATCCTGCAGGCTTGGAGAGCCAAGCGATCGCGTAGCGCTCTAGTTTGGCCTGAATCTCCTGAAGGTCCTCGCACTCGTGGTGTCCTCCAGCTCATAGCCCTGCGGCAGCATGAGGGCCTACCAAGGCGAACGAGCGGCTTCAACGGCGATATCGGTGGATTCCGGTTAGCCCGGACAGCGATGCTCCGCCAGGGTGCCCACATACTCGGATGGCTGGGCTGGCTTCACTGTGTCACCCGTCGCGGACACCCCGGCTCCGGCGGGCTCTGCCGCCACGCCCAACAACTCGCCGACCGTCGGTTCGGGAACGCTGCCCTGTGTCCAGCCGGAGCCATCCCAGTGCAACGCGAGGGGGGATGAAGAGTCGGGGTCCAGAAAGGAACCGACGCCCCCCACCGCCCAGACGTCACCGGTTGCGACTGCGGCGACGCCCCAGAGGTCGTTGTCCTGTGACGAGCCGCCCGGGTTGGGGCTGGGGACGACCGTCCAGCGCGCGCCGTTCCAGTGCTCGATCAGCGTCTGGTCCAGCGGACCCCCATCGTGGTTCCCGTACCGGCCCACTGCCCAGACGTCGTTTGCTGCCACCGCGCTGACCGAGGTCAGCCAGTTCTGGTCGTTGCTATTCCCGCTCAGCGGGTTGGGGCTTGGGACCCGCGACCAGGTGCCTCCGTTGAACCGCATCGTCAAGGTCGTATCCCCGAAGGGGTTCGTCCTTCCGTAGCGCTGGCCGACGGCCCAGATTTGTCGCGGGCTGACTGCAGCCACCCCGCGCAGCAGTGCCGCGAACTGCAGGTAGGTTGCGGTCCAGGTAGTCCCATCCCAATGCTCGATCAGGCCGCGCCCCGGATAGTTCTCCGTTCCGACAGCCCACACGTTGTTGGGGGCGAGCGCGACCACGCCATACAGCACGCCGGGGAACGAAGCCGCAGCCACGATCGACCATGCCGTCCCATCCCAATGCTCAACGAGGCTGTGGTACGGAGGGCCAGACTGGTCCGTCCCGCCCACCGCCCACACGTCATCAGGTGCGTCCGCAGCTACACCGTAGAGGTAGCTGTTGAGCGCGAGCGAGTTCGGACTGGGCACAACAGTCCAACCGGCGGAGCTTCCATCCCAATGCTCGACGAGCGTGTGAAACACGTAGGCGTCGGGGTAGTGCAACCAACTGCCGACCGCCCATTGATCGGTGGAGTTCAGCGCCGCAACCGAGTTCAGCGAATCAATCTCGCCTGACTGCTGCGAGTGGTCAGAACTGGGGACGACGGACCACTGCCCGTCGCACGCCGACACCACGGCAGCGGCGGATGGCGCCACGCCGGCCCAGGCGACCACGGCGGCCGCGACCACCAGTCCCACGACCGACACGATCCTCTTGCCCATCACGTTCCTCCCCTCATCCCGCCACGCGCTTCCAACTCCACCGCGCCGCCGGTGAGCGTAACCCCGCACGCACCCGTGCGGATGGCATGTTCGCGTCAACGAGGTGAACACGCGGTGACACGAGATCCCGGCGATCACGTGCAGACGATCAGCGGCGCGCTGGGCACGGTGGGCCTGAGTGCGCCAGGGGAACTCGGCAACACGACGCTCGTGTCGCTTTATGCCGACCATAGCTCCAGGCCGCGCCGACATGCTCGCTCGGTTGCCGCCGTGCAGCGCGCGGATGCGGCCCTGGCCGGCCGTGCCCTGCGCCGACCGTGTTCGATGGCTTCGCGTGGCCGCCAGGATCAGCCTGACGTGTGATGGTGACCTCCAGCACGCCCTGGCGCGCCTGAACGCGGCAGAGCGGATCGCCGGCATGTGGCGCGGGGCGGGCCATGGCTTACCCCATCTGGGAGGTGCGCGGTGTGCCCCGCGGGTCCGAAGGTGGCTACGGGTAGGCCGCCGCGCTGTTCAAGGAGGCCGCCGAACAGTTCGCCCGGGCGAGACGCCTCGTCGACGAGGCCCGCTGCCGAGCCGCGGCCGTAGCCTCCGCCTGACCTCGACGGAGGTCTTGATCGTCCCATCGGACAGGTTCCGCGTTAGCGATCCGACGGCGTGGGTCCGCTTGGCTTCTCCGCGGAGAGAACACCTCAAGTTAAGCAGTTAAGTGCTCTCCCGACGCTGGACCTTCCTCGCCCACCGATCCTGACCACCAGTAGGACGAGCAGGCCTACAAAAGCCCTGCTCAAGGCGGGTATGGTGGGCGCGACAGGGTTTGAACCTGTGACCTCTTCCGTGTCAGGGATAATCTAGCCAATTTCGTAGCTGTGGCGGAGGGATGTAACGCGTTATGACCTGGGCATTTGTTGTCCACTAGTGACCGGTAGGTACCTCCAGTTTCCGCTGGTCCGCGGCCCAAATGCGGCCCGACTGTCCTTATGCTCAGCAGAAAGAGTCATCCTGATCGACCACTCTCCGTAACCAACCTGTCGACCATACCGTCTGAGCAATCCACCAGTCCAACACGTCATCAGCCCTAAGCACTTCCATCCTCATAACGCATTACAACTCCATCTGCTCCCTCACCCACTCTCTCACGCATCTCCGTACCGCTTTTCCACCTCACCCTCGTGCTACACTCACCGCAATTCCAAGTCTTCTACACATCCGCATCTGCGATGCCCGCTTGCGCGGTCGCCCGAGAGAGGACGAGGCTTTGGCGCTGCCGGTCAAGGCGCTGCACGTCGGCCAGGAGGACTACTGGCTGGACCAGATCGCCAAAGACCGCGAAGAGTACTTCTCCGGCAAAGGGGAATCACCGGGCCGGTTCGTCGGCGACCTCGCCGCCGCCAGCGGCCTCTCCGACGAGGCAACCCCGGAGCAGGTGCGGGCGCTGGCGCGTGGGCTGGACCCGGCGACCGGCGAGGTGCGCTGCAAGCCGCTGTGGCGCGCCGACCCGCGCTCCAAGCTGTCGGCGGCGCCGCTGCTGGTGGCGCTGAAACAGCGGACCGCTGAGCAGGGGTGCGAGCAGCTCGACACCCTCGCCGCCTCGAAGGCGCTGGCCGCCGACGTGCGGTCGGTGCAGGCGGCCTGCCGGCCGGGCGCCTCAGGCCGGGTGAAGGTAGAGACCGTGGAGCGGCTGTGCCGCAAGGTCCTCCACCTCGACCCGCACGCCCTGTACGGGGAGCACTTCGACCAGGCCTGGCAGCACCGCGGCAAGCGGGTGGATGGCCGGGTGGCGATGTTCGACCACTGCTTCAACTCCCCCAAGAGCGTCAGCCTGCTGGCCGCCGGGGGTGGCGAGCGCATCCGCGCCGAGGTCGCCGCCGGCCGCGCGGAGGCGCTCAAGGTCCCGATCGCCTACCTGCAGCGCCACGGGATCGGGGTCAGGCGCGAGCACAACGGCACCGACCGCCTGAAGGCGACCGGCGGGTTGCTGGGGATCGCGTTCGAGCACAGGATCAGCCGCGCCGGCGACCCGCACGCCCACACCCACGTGCTGGTCCAGAACGCCGCCCAGGGCCCCGACGGTCGCTGGACGGCGCTGGACAGCGACCGGCTGTACGCCCAGCTGATGGCGGCCGATCACTTGTATCTGGCGGCGGAGCGGGCGGCGCTCACCCAGCGGCTGGGGGTGCGCTGGGGTCCTGTGGATGAGCGCTCAGGGGCGGCGGAGATCATCGGCCTGGACGACCGGGCGTTGATCGAGCGGTTCAGCAAGCGCTCAGAGGAGATCGACCAGTGGCTGGCCGAGCACGGATTGAGCGGGATCAAGGCCAGCAGTGCCGCGGCGGTCGCGACCAGAGCGCCCAAGGACCACTCGGAATCCGAGGAGAGCGTGTATGCGCGGTGGGCGCGGGAGCTGGCTGCGCAGGGGGTGGGTGAGCGGGAGTTCGGCCAGGTGTGCCGGGGTGGGCGGGGCCGGCCGGCCAGCGAGCGGGAGGTCCGCCAAGTCTTGGACGAGCTCGCGGGGCCGGACGGGCTGACCGCCAGCGCGTCGACGTTTACGCGGGCGGATGTGGTGGACGCGCTCGCCAAGCGGCTGCCGGCGGCAGTGAGCGCGGAAGCGGCGCTCACCCAGGCGGAAGCGCTCGCCGATCGGTTCCTCGGTGAGCGGTCGGTGCGGGTCGGAAGAGACCAGCGCCTCGGTGCCGACCGGTACTCCACGCCGGAACTGCTGGAGGTGGAGCGGCAGCTGGTCGCCGCCGCGGCCGACCGCCGGGATGAGCGCTGTCCGCAGGTCCGCCCCGAGATCGTCCGTTCCGTGTTGGACCGGCATCCCACCGCTGGCGCCGACCAGGCCGCCATGGTCCAGGACGTCTGCCGTTCCGGTGCTGGGGTGGTGCTGGTGGTCGGGCGGGCCGGCAGCGGCAAGACCTGGACGCTGGGGCTGGCCAGGGAGGCGTTCCAGCTGGACGGCTACACCGTGCTGGGCTGTGCCCCGACCGGGATCGCCACCGTGGGGCTGGGCGAGGAAGGCTTCTCGGAGATCCGCACCGTCGACCGGCTGCTGCTGGACTTGGGCCGGAACAAGGCGGAACTGGACGCCCGGACGGTGCTGGTGGTCGACGAGGCGGCGATGGTGGGCACCCGCAAGCTCGGCCCGCTCCTGGAGCATGCGCAGCGGGCCGGCAGCAAGGTGGTGCTGGTCGGCGATGACCGGCAGTTCGCCTCCATCGACGCGGGCGGCGGCTTCCGCGCCCTCCGCCTGCGCCTTGGCGCGTCCGAGTTGACCGAGAACCGGCGGCAGGTCGAGGAGTGGGAGCAGCGAGCGATCCAGGACGTGCGCGCCGGTCGGGTGGAGGAGGCGATCTGCGCCTACGCCGAGCACGACCGCGTCCAAGCCTTCGACGCCAGAGACGACCGGGATCGGGCGGTGCTGGGCGACTGGTGGCAGGCGCACCAGGCCGGCCAGGAGCCGGTGATCTACGCCCACCGTCGCCTCCAGGTCGACCGGCTCAACCAGACCTGCCAGCGGCTGCGGGCCGAGCAGGGCCAGCTCGGGCCAGAGCGGCTGGCGGTCGGGGATATGCAGGTAGCTGTCGGGGATCGGGTGATCCTGGGGGCTAACGCGCTGGAGCGGCTGGGGGTGGCCAACGGCACCAGCGCCGAGGTGATGGGGCTGGACGTGCGCCGGCGGGCCCTGACGGTGCGCACCCTAGACGACGAGCAGCCCAAGACGGTCACTTGCCGCGCTGGTATCTGGACGGGGAGGTCCGCCCGGGCCAGTCGAGGCGGGTCGACCTGGCGTATGCGCGGACTGACATGCGCTCCCAGGGGCGCACCGAGCAGCGGGCGCTGCTGGCCTTGGATGGCAAGGAGGACATGCAGGGCTTCTACGTCCAGGTCACTCGCTCGATCGAACGGACCGACCTGTACCTGACCGTCGGCCCCGAGCCCCTCGAGGAGGCCCACCCGCACCCGCAGGGCGAGCGGCTGGAGCCCGAGCAGCTGCTCGGCCGGGTGATGACTCGCGACGGCAGCAAGACCCTCGCCGGCGACACCCCTCTGGGGGTGGACGTGCGCCGGCTGTCCACCAGGCAGCTGCGCCAGCGGCGCGGCCAGCTGGCCGCCTTGCGGGCCAGTTGCCCGCCCGACCGGTCCTGCGAACTGCAGCGGGCCAGGGAACGGGCGGCCGACCTGGAGCAGGCTCGGCAGGCCGCCCAGGCAGACCACCAGGCCGCCGCCGCGGCGCTCGCCCAGGCCCAGGGGCGGCTGTGGCACCGCCGGGAGCAGAGTGCAGCCCGGGACCGGGTCACCCTGGCCGAGCACGCCCTCAAGACGCTCACGGGGCAGGCCGAGCAGGCCGCCGAACGGGTCGGGGTGTTGCGGCGGGTGCAGCAGGCGCGGGCCGGCTGGCTGGAACGGCACGCCGACCTGCCCGCCCAGGAGCGGGCGAATGTGCGGGAGCTGGCCTGGCGGCGGCGAGTGGATGAGCGCGCGGTGGCGCTGACCCAGCCGGGCTGGCTGGTGGAGGCACTTGGCCCCACACCAGGGGCGGAGCGGCCCGCCGAGCGGCGGGCCTGGCTGGCGGTCGCGGTGGAACTGGACGGGTTCCGGCGCGCCTACGGCTTGGACGACCAACCGCCGGCCAAGCATGGTGGGGGGGAGCGCGCCCCGGCGGGACGGGACGGCCTGGCGGCCATGGCCGGCCGGGCGGGCAGCCCGGCCGCCGAGCCGGCCGCCGTCGGCGACCAGCCCCAGGCGCGGGACGAGGCCCGGCGGGACCGGCCGGGCTGGCGGCACCCCGCCGGCGAGCGCGCCGGCCGGCGCCGCGAGCGGCCCACCGTCGGGCAGCAGCGCGCGGCGAGGGTCGCGGAGCTGCTCGGCGCCGAGCCTGGCCGCCGCGAGGCGGGCCGTCGACGCGACTGGCAGCAGGTCAAGACCGCGCTGGAGCGGCTTGAACGCGTCCGCAGCCGCGACCCCGACCGCTACCACGATCGAGCCAGCGACCGTCACCACCGCCCCGGCCGCGAGCAGCATGCCCACGGGCGCGATGAGCGGTAGCCCCGGCACGCAAGGAGCCCAGCATGCACCATCCACAGCCCCACTGTCCCGACCCCGAGCCTGACGGCCAGGCCGCCGACCACCTCGACCCTTGGGACGCCGACGACCTCGAGGACGACCCCGGGGACCTGGAGCTTGGCACACCCGTGTACGAGGGGACCGGGCTGAGTGTGCGGGCACTCACCGCTGAGGAGCTGGACCGCTTCCTCCAGGCTCACGCCGGTCAGCCCGGCCGGCTGCTCGGCAGCGGCTGGGACGTCCTCCAACCCTCCGACCAGCCCACCGGGGCAGCCCCTCGGGGTGTCCCGGACCTCCCCGGCCCGGCCACTCTCGGCTGGCAGGCGCCCCTGCCCGCAGGGCCGCGGCTGGCCCCGCGCGGCGGGTATGGCAGCCCCGGCCGCTCCGCCCTGGCCACCTACCGACAGCAGCGCGCCGCCGAGCTGGCCGGCTGGGCCCGCGCGGCCGGCTGGCGGGCCGCCGCCATCCTCGCCGCCGGCGTGCTCGCAAGCGTCCTGCTGCAGGCGGGCTGGCTGGACCGGTGGGTGCTGCCGGTTGGGCTGGCCGCTGCAGTGGCGGCCGGGTGGCGGCTGCGGTTCCGCGTCTCCCGCGACGCTCGCGCGTGGCGCGACGGCGCCAGGGGGGAGCGGGCCACCGCCCGCCTGCTCCGCCGCCTGGGTCGCCGTGACTGCGCGGTCTTCCACGACGTTGGCATCCCCGGCACCCCCGCCAACGCCGACCACTTGCTGATCGGCCCCCCAGGCGTCATCCTGATCGACAGCAAGCGGTACACCGGCCAGGTCACCCAAGGCCCCGACGGGCGGATCTGGCACAACCGCTACCCGATGGACCAGACCCTCCGCGCGTTGCGGCTGGAGACCCAGGCGATCAGCGCCGCGCTCGGCGTCGGTGTGCGCCCGGTCATGTGCGTCCACCGTGCCCAGGTCGCCCACGGCGGCCTCCGCGCCGGCGACGTGGAGATCCTGCCCGCCGGCCGACTCCGCGGCATGCTTCGCAACCGCCGGCAGCAGCTTGGCGAGGCGGATGTGGCCGTGCTGGTCGCCCGCGCCCTTTCGGTGCTGCGGCCGGCCGGCTGATCTCCCGGGTGGCTCCTCGAGGACGGCGGCAGACCGGCCGGGTAGCCTGATGCCCCACCCCATCCCGAGGAGCGCGGTTGGTGAGCGAGCTTGGCCCCAACGCCTTCGGGGAGCCGGTCGAGCCCGGCCGGGTCGACTGCTACCTCGCCCTGCCCCTCCCACCCCAGGACGAGGATGCTCAGGGTGGGGTGCTGGTGGTCGCGCCCCGCTGGCTGCTACACCCGGCCGTCCCCCAGCCGGCCGGCAGCCTGGTCTACGAGCTTGCGACCGGGCACCCCGACCGGCAACCCGGCGAGCTGGTCTTTCCCGCCGACTTGACCGAGGAGCTGCGCGCCTGGCCCCAGGAACGCTGGGCCGCGCTCGGCGTCGACTTGGAGCAGGTCACCCGTACGGTGATGGCCTGCTGGCAGCGCGGCGACGTCCGCGGCCTCCAGCTCCCACTGGAACCCGGCGAGGACCCGCGGGCGCTTGTCCGCCCGGCGATGACCCTGGCGCGCGCCGAGCTGCGCGCCCGCCTGGAGCTTCTGGTCGCCCGCGCCCGGCGCCGCTGGCTGCACCCCACCAGCGGCCGCCGCCCCGGCGAGCGGTTCCTGTAACCGCCCGACTGCGGCATCGCACCGCACCCTGCGGCAGTCCCTGCTGTGCTGGCGGCAGGAGCGTGACCGTCCACGGAGGGTCGCACGACCCGCCGCGTCAGCGCACAGCCGAGCGGACGCCGCACACCGCGACCGGACGCCGGACCCCGACCCGTCGGACGCAAGCCCCGCAACCGCCGGGGACGGCCCAGGTCCTGACCAGCGGAACCGGACAGCGTCGGACAGTCGCACAGTCGCCGCCGATCGCTGCTAGCCACAACCGCACCCATGAGGTCGGGCCCTGTCATGGGGCGTGAGGGATCCGCCCTCCCTGGAGGTTGTGGGTTGGCTGGCTTCTCGTGTCGGCGGTGTAGCCGGGCCGCAGTCGGCGGCAAGGTGGAGCGCCCAACGGGACGAACGACCTTGCCGCCGGCGAGGACCGGCGCAGGATCGGGTGGCGAGAAGGCCCGGACGATGTCGCGGAGTTGGCTCGCATGCACCTATTCGGGCCCCGGGTGGGGTCCGCATGACGGTGGAGTCCGGGCCGGGCTGCTCAGTCAGGTCAACGGCCGTGTTGCAGGCGCATGCGGTTGTTACGAGCGCACCCGGTCTGGCCTTCTCCGGTGGTAGTGGCGGTCTGGACCTCCTTGAGGATGTGGAAGCAGCGGGCCAGCAGCCGGCGGGCGATCGCGACGGTGGCGATCTGCTTGCCGCGACGATGGGCGAGCTGGCCGTAGGTGGCGGCGAACATGGGGTGGCGCTTGGCGGTCTGGGCGGCCTCCTGCAGGATCCAGCGCACCCACGGCGAGCCCTGCTTGGTGATGTGGCCGTGGCGGACCTTGCGGTCGCAAGTTGCGCACCGCCGGGGTCAGCCCGGCCCAGGCGCACAGCTTGCGGGCAGTGGGGAACCGGGCGATGTCGCCGATCTCGGCGACCAGGGTCATGGCCGTCAGCCGGCCGACGCCGGGTAGGGCCATCAGCGCCTGGACCCGTGGGTCGGGCTTGGCGAGGGCGGCGATCTCCCTCTCGAGCCGGCTGATCGGGGTGGCCAGGGTGTCCAGCAGCCCGCAGCAGTCCTCCACGATCGCGCGTGGGATGGGTGGGAGGTCCAGGCCGGCCAGCCAGGCCCGCCCGGGACCGGTCCACAGGCCTCGGTCCTCACCGATCCCACGGTCGGCCAGCACCGCATGCACCCGGTTCTTCAGCGAAGTCGACAGGCGGACCAGGCTGGCCCGGTGGCGCAGCAGCGCCCGGAGATCGCGGACCTGCTGGGGCGCGATCCAGGCCTCAGGCAACAGATCAGCCGGCAGCAGCTGGGCTAGGGTGGCCGCATCCACCTTGTCGTTCTTGAGCCGGGCCGAGGCGATCGCCTTGCAGCGGCTGGGATGGACCAGGTGCGGCTCCAACTCCAGCTCCTCCAGCAGCTCCACCAGCCACCCCCAGCCGTAGGCGGCCTCGAACGCCACCGGCGTGCCCGCCGGCAGCGCGCCAAGGATCGGCACCAGCTTGGCCGGATCGTTGGCGAGGTTGCGGTTGCGCTGCTGGACGCCGTCCTCATCCACGATGGCGACCTGGGAGCGCTTGCGGTGGACGTCCATCCCGACGTACACACTCATCAGGGCCTCCTTCCCCGAGCTCGTCGATCCCCGAAGCCTACGGCTGTCCGGCTGAGCAGGGGATGGGGGCCCGACCTACATAGCGTCAGGCCAGGCGGTCTGGGGCGCCCGAGGTCGTATTGGAACCCTCGACCTCCCCCCTCCGATTACGAGGCGACAGGAAAGTCCGAGTCGGCTGGTTAAGGTAGCGCAGCTCAGCGAAGGTGCCTGGCAATCCAGAGCAAGCCTGCGCAAGCCAGATCATCGGCCATGGCAGCGGACCAGCCGTTACGATCCGGGCCGCCCACGGCCTGGCAAAGGTGAGCGAGAACGCATCGACCATCCGATCGCGATCGGAAGGTCGCAGCCCTCCGGCCGCACCATCTGATGGTGGGGAAAGCTAGCGTCGGTCTAAGCACGGCCGGACTGAATTGGCCTCATCCTTACCATCGATCGAGGGCCGAGCGCGGTGCTAACCCGCGTCTTCGCAGGTCGCACGCACACCGTACGTGCCGCAGTGATGGGCTGAGTTGCAGTCCTCGAAACCGCGACCGCTCCTGTCGCGAGCTGAGCCAGCCGCTCCCTGTGGCCGCGATCGGGTCAGGCGGCCGACGCCTGCCTGAGGGGCCGTGGCGAGGGGTGAACCACAGACCCGTCCGGCGGCTGTGGCGCGAGGAGGGCCTGCGCCGCCCGGTCCGGACCCGCAAGCGCCGCCGGGTCGTGGTGACGTGGCAGAGCGGCCGACATGCAGTCGCTGGAGCGAACTGGATCCGGGCGACGGGCCGGCCGTACCCTCGAACAGGCGAACAGCCCCGCGATTCCGCTGAGAGAGGATCTGGCTGCGATGGTCCGGTCGATCACCAAGGACACCGTGCTGTGCATGTCCCTGGCCGGCAGGCCCAGCAACATCGGGACGCGGTTCCACAACTTCCTCTACGCCGAGCTGGACCTTGACTTCGTCTACAAGGCGTTCACGACCAGCGACCTGGCGGCGGCCATCGCCGGGATCCGGGCCCTGGGGATCCGCGGGTGCGGCGTCTCGATGCCATTCAAGGAGGCCTGCATCCAGCACGTGGACGCCATGGACGACTCCGCGATGGCGATCCAGTCGGTCAACACGATCGTGAACACCGATGGGCAGCTGCGCGCCTACAACACCGACTACCTCGCCATCGCCAAGCTCCTGGCTCACCACCAGATCCCGGTGGACAGCAGCTTCGCCGTGCTCGGCAGCGGGGGCATGGCCAAGGCCGTGGTGGCGGCGCTGCGCGACGCGGGCTTCCACGCGGGTGCGGTGGTGGCGCGCAATGGGTGGACGGGGGCGGCGCTGGCCGACCAGTACGGGTACACCTGGCGGGCCGAGCTTGGCTCCAGCCGGCCACGGCTGCTGGTCAACGCGACCCCGGTGGGGATGTCGGGTGGTCCCGCCGCCGACGACCTCCCGGTGGAGCCCGAGGTGGTGGACAGCACCGAGACCGTGTTCGACGTGGTGGCGCTGCCGGCGCTGACCCCGCTGGTGCGCCGGGCAAGGGCGCGAGACAAGCAGGTGATCACCGGCGCCGAGGTCATCGCCCTCCAGGCTGTGGAGCAGTTCGTCCTCTACACCGGCGTCCGCCCCAGCGACGACCAGGTCCGGAGCGCCTCCGAGTTCTCCCGCGCATAGCCCAACACCGAGAGCTGTCGGGGCGGGCCGCGGCTCGCAGCGTTGGCGTCCGGGCCGCTGCTCCAGCGGGAGCCGGGCAGGGCTCGCGGTTCGAGGCAACAAATCATTGAGTGGATGGAGGCAACACGGCGTGCGACAGGGCTTTCAGCTGTCCACGCCTACGAGCCGCCGAGCGGGCGTACCTACGGCGCACCGGCGACGGTCGCTTACACCTGCTCGACCGTCAATGGACTATGCAGTCGCTCAGCCCGGTACATGGACCTGCCGGCGCAGTGTGCGCTTGCGGAGAAACGCGCAGCGGACAGCTCAGGCGGCCAGGTCTGACTCGGCGACGACGCGCAGCGCCTGCGCGGCGATCGTCAACGCCGGGTTCATCGCGGCCGAGGACGGGAAGAACCCGCCGTCCACCACCCACAGGTTCTCGACGTCGTGGGTGCGGCACCACGGGTCCAGCACGCTGCTGGCGGGGTCGTGCCCGGCCACGACGGTCCCGCACTGGTGGCTGTTCATGCTGATGTCGAAGTGCTGGGTGAGGATGGCGTCGTAGCCGACCGACCGCAGCAGGCGCTTGGCCCGCCGGAGCAGGCGGCGGTGGGTGCGGACGCCGCGGGCGACGCGGGCGGTGGTGATCCTGCCGGCGGCGTCGACGGTCACGCGGTTGTCGGGGGACGGCAGGTCCTCGGCCATGATCAGCCACTCGACGCTGCGGCGGGCGAGCTGGTCCAGGACCGGGAGCGGCACGCCGCGCGGCGCCGCGGACTTCATCATCACGCCCTGTACCTTCCCGATGAGCTGCAGCGCGCCCAACGGGAAGCCGTCGCCGCCGTCGTGGTACCAGTCGTTGACCGACAGGGTCTTCTGGAAGGTGACGTCGTTGTGGCGATCGAGGTCGACCGCGACGATGTGGGCGTTGTTGTGCATCATGAAGTTGCGCCCGAGCTGGCCGGAGCCGTTGGCCAGTCCCGACGGGTGCCGGTCGTCGGCCGACGCGAGCAGCAGCGCGGCGGAGTTGACGGCCCCGGCGGCCAGCACGAACCTGCCGCCGGTCACGGTGACGGGGCCGTCGCGGCCCTGGACGACCAGGTGCTGGACCCGCCGGCCGCTGGCGTCGGTCACGACCCGGCGGACCCGCATGCCGGTCAGCAGCCGGGCGTGGCCGCTGGCGACGGCGGGGTCGACCCCGCAGGTCTCCGCGTCGCTCTTGGCGTCGAGCTTGCACGGGAAGCCGTCGCAGGTGGGGCAGCGGATGCAGGCGCCGCCCTCGCGGCGGTCGACGCCCATGGCGTTGGCGCTGGGGTGGACCCCCTGGGCACGCAGGCGCACGGCGAGGTCGGCGACGTAGGGCTCGTGCTCCAGGGCGGGGTACGGGAAGGGGGTGCTGCGCCACGGCTCGGTGGAGTCCTCGCCGGTGGCGCCGTGGACGCGGTACATCCGCTCGGCCTGGCCGTAGTAGGGCTCCAGGTCCGCGTAGCCGAACGGCCACGCCGGCGAGGTCCCGTCCTGGTGCTCGACCGCGTCGAAGTCCCGCTCGCGGAACCGGGGGAGGCTGGCGCCGTAGACCTTGGTGTTGCCGCCGACGACGTAGTGGACGCCGGGAGCGAACGCGCGGCCGGCACCGTCGAGCCACCGCTCCGCCGGCCTGTAGCGGCGGTCGATGAACACCGCGCGCGGCGACCAGTTCTCGGGCTCCCGCGGCAGGCGCTCGCCCCGTTCCAGGATCAGGACGTCCGCGCCGCGCCGCGCCAGGGCGTGCGCGATGGTGCCGCCGCCCATGCCCGACCCGACGACCACGACATCGGCGCGCAGCGGCTGCATACGGACATCCAACCACATGCACCCGAGCGGGCGAAGGGTCGGACCTGAGGGTGCATCGAGGCCCGCACGCTGGTCTGTGAGTGATCGCCGGACTTGCACCGCAGCATTTCGCGCTGCCTGACTCTGCCCCATGGAAGCGCTCGTGCCGTGACGCCGAATACGCAACGTCCCTTCCTGCCGCGGCGGGAAAGATAAACCTCGGTGATGGCCACACATCCTCGGTCGAGCGGGGCCGTCCCGCTGGCTCGAGCACGGCTCCAAACGCCTGTTCAGCCGGGACCTCGTCGACGCTTTGGGGCCGCTGCCGGTTCTCATGCAGGGCATTGCGTGGGACACGCAACGGGGACGCCATGATGGGCTTCAGGCGTCGAAGAGGTCTTCGAGCCTCCGGCGCATGACCGTCGGGTCGGCGTCGATCCCGGTCCAGTGGCGGATGCTGATCACGCCCTGGTTGACCAGCATGCCTCTCCCGTCCAGGACGGTGCAGCCACGCCGCTCGGCGTCGCGGAGGAGCCGCGTGCTGGGCGGGTTGGGGATCACGTCGGCGACGATCATGAACGGCTGCAGGGTGTCGGGGTCGAGGTCGAGCCGGGCGTCAAGGTCGGGGAAGAGCCCGATCGAGGTGGCGTTGACGACGATGTCGGTCGTCTCCGGCACGCGGTAGGTGCCCTGCCACCGCACCAGCTCGGCGTCGGCCGGCGTCTTCTCATTGAGGAGGGCTGTGAGTTCGGTGCCGCGCCGCTGGTTGCGGTTGACGATGGTGATCGGCCCTGCGCCCGCGAGCGCGGCCTCCACGGCGATCGCGCGGGCGGCGCCGCCCGCGCCGAAGATCACCAGCGACCTACCGGTCGGGTCGACCACGGTGCGCAGCGCGGCAAGGAAGCCCTGGCCGTCGGTGTTCTCGCCGATGAGGCGGTCGCCCCGGCGCACCACGCAGTTGACGGCGCCGATGACCGCCGCCGAGTCGCCGAGCCCGTCGAGGTGCTCGATCACGGCCACCTTGTGCGGGATCGAGCAGTTGAAGCCGACCCAGCCCATCGCCCGCGCCCCGCGCACGGCGTCCCCGAGCGCCGCGGGCGCGACCTCGCAGTTGAGGTAGCGCGCGTCGACGCCGTGGTGGCGGTAGGCGGCCTCGATCATCGCCACGGTCGGGTTCTCCGCCGCCGGCGTCGCGAACGAGCCGGTGAGCACGCTCAGGAAGTTCAGCGGCTCGGCCATGCTTTCTCCTCCGTCATGACGGCCCCTACACCATAGCCCGCACATGATCGCCCAGCGCTTATGAAGCAGTCGGCTTTCGGCCCGCGGCCCGCTCTCGACCGGGTTGCCGGAGTGGTTGCCACCATCATGCTCATGGCGTCAGCCACGCGTCGGCGGCGTTTGGCCAGGCTGCCGCCAGGAGCCGCCTGAACAGCTCCTGGCGGCCAACCGGGACCAGGTCGATCAGCGCCTCGCCGACGACCGCGGCGACCCGGCGGCGTCGCAGTCGCTGGCGTCACCCGCGGGCGCGTCAGTCACGCGCGACCTCCTCGCCGGCCATGGCGCCGGTCATGATCGCGACCGCGTCCGACATGCTGAAGTCGTGCGGGCTGATGACCGCGACCCGGCGGCCGAGGCGCTGGATGTGGACCCGGTCGGCGACCTCGAACACAATCGGCATGTTGTGGCTGATCAGGATGACGGGCAGGCCACGGTCGCGGACCTTGCGGATGAGGTCGAGCACCATGTGGGTCTCCTTGACCCCCAGCGCCGCGGTCGGCTCGTCCATGATCACCACGTGGCGGGCGAAGGCGGCGCTGCGGGCGACCGCGACCCCCTGCCGCTGCCCGCCGGACAGCGTCTCGACCGCCTGGCTCATCGACCGGATGCCGATCTTGAGGTCCGCCATGTGGCGGCGCGACTCGGCGAGCATCCGCCCGTGGTCGATCATCCGCAGCACCGACCCGAGGAGCCCCGGGCGGCGGACCTCGCGGCCCAGGAACAGGTTGTCGGCGATATCGAGCGCCGGCGCCACCGCCAGGTCCTGGTAGACGGTCTCGATGCCGTGCCGGCGCGCGTCCAGCGGGCCGTGGAAGCGGACCGGCTGGCCGTCCAGCCGGATCTCGCCCTCGTCGGGGATGAGCGCCCCGGACAGCGCCTTGATGAGGGTGGACTTGCCGGCGCCGTTGTCGCCGATGACGGCCTGGATCTCGCCGGGGAACAGCTCGAAGTCGCAGCCGTCCAGGGCGGTCACCTGGCCGTAGCGCTTGACCAGGCCTCGGGCCTCCAGGACGGGGGTCGGCCGGGTCTCGGTCGCCGGTGGCTGGGCCACTGCTGCCTCGGTCACTTGGCTTGCCTCCTGCGTGCGAGCTGGTCGACGGCGACGGCGAGGATGACCAGGATGCCGGTGATGAGGACCTGGTAGATCGACCGGACGCCCATGAGCTGCAGGCCGTTGCGGACGATGCCGACGATGAGCGCGCCGATCAGGGTGCCGATGACGCTGCCGCGGCCGCCGAACAGGCTGGTGCCGCCCAGCACCACGGCGGTGATGCTGTCGAGGTTGTCGGTCTGGCCGGCCTGCGGGTCGCCGACGCTGGTGCGGGAGATCAGCAGCAGCGCCGCGATGCCGTAGACCACGCCGGCGGTGGTGTAGACGCCGATGAGCAGCCGGCGGGTGCGGATGCCGGTCAGCCGGGCCGCTTCGGGGTTGTTGCCGACGGCGTAGACGTGGCGGCCGGCGGCGGTCTGGCGCAGCACGTACCACGCCACCACGTACAGCGCGAGCATCAGCACGGTGCCGTAGGTGATGTCGGTCTGGCCGACCTGGAAGGTGTTGCCGAAGAAGGTCAGCGCCGATGGGAGGTTGGAGATCGTCTGGTCCTCGGAGTAGATGTGGGTGAGGGCGAAGGCGATGTTCAGGGTGCCGAGGGTGACGATGAACGGCGGCAGCCGCAGCCCGGTGACCAGCGAGCCGTTGAACACGCCGAAGGCGGCGCAGACCAGCAGCCCCATGAGGATCGCCAGGAACGGGTTCATGCCGCTGTCGACGGCGAGCTTGGTCATGACGATGTTGCCGAGCGCCATCACGGCGCCGTTGGACAGGTCGATCCCGGCGGTCAGGATGATGAGCGTCTGGCCGATCGCCAGGGTTCCGACGACCATCACCTGCTGGACCACGAGCGACAGGTTGCCGCCGGTGAGGAACCGGGACGACTGGGCCGTGAAGAAGACGACGGCGAGCACGAGCGCGATGATCGGTCCGAGGGTGGAGAGGGCGAGGGCTCGCGAGGCGAGCGACGGGGCCGGCTCGGCGGGAGCGGCCTCGACCCCCTCCGTGGGCGTTACCTTGGCCATGGGCACCTCCGCGGATCGAGGGACCTGGGTTGGCGGGTTGGCGACTGCGGATCGTAGGTCGGGCCTGGCCGTGACCAGACCCGACCTACCGCGCATCCGTGGGGGCTGTCAACCCCAGCAGTTCTCGGTGCCGAAGGTGGTGTCCTTGGACTCGACGCCCTGCTGCGGTGTGTCGGTGATCAGGGTCACGCCGGTGTCGGTGTAGCCCGACGCCTTGGTGCCGCTCTTCGCGAAGTCCACCACCGCGGCGACGCCCTGCTGCGCCATCTTCAGCGGGTACTGCTGCGAGGTCGCGGCGATCTTGCCGTCCTTGACGGCCTGCACGCCGGTGCAGCCGCCGTCGACCGACACGATCGTGACGTCCTTGTCCTTGCCTGCCGCCTTGAGGGCGTTGTAGGCGCCCAGGGCGGCCGGTTCGTTGATGGTGTAGACCAGGTTGATGCTGGGGTCCTTCTGCAGGCAGTTCTCCATCGCGGTCTGGCCCTTGGCCTGGTCGCCCAGGGTGTCCTGGCTGCAGACGACCTCGGAGCTGGTGGCCTGCTCGGTGGCGTTCTGGTCGACGCTGGCGGCGCCGTAGCCGTTCAGGAAGCCGTTGTGGCGCAGCACCCCCACCGAGATGCCGGGCGCCAGGTCGAGGGTGGCGATCTTGGCCGGCTTGCCGCCCTGGGCGGCCTTGGCGTACTGGCCGATGAGCACGCCGGCCTTGAAGTTGTCGGTGGCGAACAGCGCGTCCACGGCGCTCTGCGGCTGGGTCGGGGTGTCCAGCGCGATCACCAGCACGCCGGCGTCCCGCGCCTTCTGGATCGCCGGGACGATCGCCTTGGTGTCGCCCGGGGTGATCAGGATCCCCTTGACCCCGGCCGCGACCATGTTCTCGATGGCGGTGACCTGGCTGGCGTTGTCGGTGTCGAACTTGCCGGCGGCCGTCAGCAGCTTGGCGCCCTTGGCCTGGGCCTCCTTCTCGGCGCCCTCTTTCATCTTGACGAAGAACGGGTTGGTCTCGGTCTTGGTGATGAGCCCGACCTGGACCTGGTCGCCCCCCGACCCGCCACCCTCGTCCCGGCCGGCACAGCCGGTCGCCAGCAGCGCCAGCGCGACGCCGGCCATGGCGAGCCCCACCCGCCACGGCCGGCGTGGCGGCGCGAACCGATCAGCCATCTGTCCCTCCTCCTTCCACCGCCCTACGGCGGTTAGACAACGTTGTCAGAGCTATATAGCACGCCGCAACTAGCTTGTCTAGATGGGTGTGGCAAGGACTTTTGTGGGAGACTACTCTCATGACGGACGAGCGGTTGACAACGATGCCCCAGACGGAGGGGTCGGCCCGCCGGGCGCCGACCATGCGGGACGTTGCCTCTCTTGCCGGGGTCAGTCTCAAGACCGTCTCCCGCGTCGTCAACCAGGAGCCCGGCGTGTCGCCCGAGCTGGTCCGCCGGGTGGTCGACGCCGTCAACTTGCTCGACTACCGCCACAACCTGACCGCCAGCAGCCTACGCCGAGCCGACCACAAGACGGCGACAATCGGCATGCTGCTGGAGGACCTCGCCAACCCCTTCTCCTCGGCGCTGCACCGCGCGGTCGAGGACGTCGCCAGAGGACGCGGCACCCTCGTCCTCGCCGGCAGCAGCGACGAGGACCCCGACCGGCAGCGGGAGCTGCTGCACGCCTTGGTCTCCCGGCGCGTCGACGGCCTCATCGTCGTTCCCGTCAGCGACGACCACAGCGGCCTGCTGCACGAGCGGCGGCTTGGTGGGCCGATGGTCTTCGTCGACCGGCACGCCGCCGGGGACGTGGACAGCGTAACGGTGGACAACCGCGACGGTGCCCGGCGGGCCACCCGCCACCTGGCCGCCCACGGCCACCGGCGAATCGCCTTCCTCGGGGACCTGCGCTCCATCTGGACCGCCGCCGAGCGTCACCTCGGCTACGTCGAAGGGCTCGCGGCCGAGGGGATCACGCTCCACCCGCGCCTGGTTCGGCAGGACCTGCGGAGTATCGACGCCGCGGAGGAGGCCGCGACCGAGCTCCTCACCGTCGCCGAACCGCCGACGGCGGTCTTCGCGGGACAGAACCTCATCACCATCGGCACCGTCCGCGCGCTCCAGCGGCTGAGGCTGCAACGGCGGGTCGCCCTGATCGGCTTCGACGACATCCTGCTCGCGGACCTGCTGAACCCGCCGGTGTCGGTGGTCGCGCAGGACCCGGGCGCCATCGGGCGGACCGCGGCCGAGCTGTTGTTCGCGCGACTCGATGGCGACCGCACGCCGCCAAGGCACCTGGTCGTGCCGACCCGGCTGATCCCCCGCGGCTCGGGCGAAATTGCCGCCCCCTCGCCCTAGGGCCACAGTCGATCACGCACCGCGCCGACCGCGATCAGCCCCCACAGCGCGACGCGCGCGAGCAGACCGGTGCCCTCGCAGCCCGCGTGCTCGGCCCAGCCGGCCGAGCACGGCGGCCAGCACGTCCAAGCGGGCAGCGTATTGCTCGCCGACGAAGCGCAGAGCGGCCAGGTCGCGGGTGGTCGCCATCGGTCCTGCCAACCAGCGCGGCGCCCGGCCGTCGACCCGCGTGCGCTGCTGCGACCCCCCAACGAGGGGGGAAAGAGAGATGCATGACCTCGTCCTGCCGTACCCCTTGAAGCGTGATGCGGCCAGGCTCAGACCGCCGCCGGAGGCGGCGCGGGCCGAACGTCCACCAAGAATGCGGACGGGCCGATCAATCAATCGCGCGAATCGCACCTTGCGGCGCGGCCGCTCCATTCCCACGAGGGGGCGCTACCAGCGGTGATCCGCCAGCCGGCCGGCAAAGGGGTACGCGACTGGCGCGCGTAGGGATCAGCGTAGAGGGGTAGAGGCCCTAGAGTTGGGCCGGGTGCGCCGCGCCGCCCGGTGCGTGGGTAAGCCGGGATCTACCGTGTCGGTTTTGGCGTGGCTGGTTTTTGGCTGATCCGAGGAGGGTGGGGCGCGCCGGGCGGGCGTTGGAGGGTCGGTGGAGGGCCCGCCGAGGCGGCTGGCGGGGTGGTGGCGGATGCCGGCAGGCTGACGCCGACCCCGGGTGGGTCATGGGTGCTGCAGCGGTCGCGGTGGACGGTCAGGTCGGGAACGGCACGCAGCGCAACCGGTCCAGCACCAGCAGGAACCGCCGCGCCCCAGGGCCAGCGGGTGGGCAGGTGCAGATGCCAGCGTCGGGCGGAGCGGGTCAGCCGGCCGGGCAGGTCCAGGTAGCGGGTCCACAGGGTCTTGGTGGTGATCAGCATCTCGCCCAGGCCCAGGCGGCTGGTCCAGCGGGCCAGGTTGTGGGCCAGGACGCTCAGCGTGAGCCAGGCGGCGTTGGCGGCAAACCGCCCCCAGGGGAGATGGTTGAGGCCGACGCCGTACTTGAGGTCGCGGATGGTGTTCTCGACCTCGGCGTGGCGGCGGTGTCGGCCTCCAGCTCCAGGGTGCTGCCCTGGCGGTCGGTGACGAACGGGTGATAGTCGTAGTCGCAGAACAACGCGAGCTGCGAGCCCGGGGTGGGGCGCACCCGGCGGACGATCAGGCGCGTGACCCGGCCCTTGCGGCCGAACGGCCGGTAGCTGGTCTCGGCGACGTCGGCGCCGCCGTCCAGCAAGTAGCTGATCGGCGTCCAGGCGTCCTTGGGGATGGCGGCGATCACCGCACGGACCGCCTTGGTGACCTTGACCGTGATCGAGTAGGCCACCCCCTGCTTGCGGCAGGCCTGGACGACCGTGTGGTTGTAGAAGCCCGAGTCGGCCCGCAGGCAGATCGGCACGGTCGCCCCGGCCCGCCGCGCCCGGGTGATCGCCTCGGCCACGAAGCTGGCTGCCCCATGCCTGGAGTTGGCCACACCCTCCCGCAGCCGCGAGTGCAGCACATCGCCGATGCCGGCCACGCTGGCCAGCAACGGGTGGTAGCCGCGTTCGCCGTGGCGGTCGACCCCGGTCGCGCCCTGCTTGCACAATCCGTAGGTCTGGCAGTGGGTCGAGTCGATGTCGATGTCAACGGCCACGGTCCCGGCCCGGCGCCAGCCTGCCAGGCGCGGGACAAGGCCTCGCCGGCGACGTGGTCGAGCTGGCGGGCCGAGCCCAGGTGAACGAGCGCAGGAACGTGCCCAGCGTGGACGGCGCGGCAACTCGGTGGCCGAGCACCTGGCTGGTGGATCCGGCCCGCAGCCGGTCGGCGTCGTCGATCCACTCCCCGCCGGCCAGGGCCGAGTGGATCAGCGTCATGGCCTTGTCGCCGGCGTTGGCGGCGCCCTGCGCGCTGCCCAGGTCGACGTGCTCGTTGACCAGCTCCCGGAGCATGAGCCCCTCGGCCAGGGTGGCGGCCAGGATGAGACCGGCGTCGGCGACGGCGTGGTCGTCGTTGAAACTGACCGTGATCTGATCGGGGCTGTGGGATGATCGCACTGAACAGGTGCTCTCCTGGCTGGGTGCAACGGTCGTCTTGTCAACGCCATTCTCCCAGGTCAGCGGGCGCCTGTTCGCCACTTCAAGGGCCAGAATCAACAAAATCCTCGGTGGATCCCGGGTAAGGCTGCGCGGCTCGCCAGCGAAGCAGCACGCGCCGAAGGCGCGTCCCTCCACCGGCCACAGTGGGTGGCCGGCGGGCGTGGTTGCCGGGCGGGCTGTCAAGCACGAAGGCTGGACGGCTGGACCTGCGCTGCGGCGGGTGCCGGACATTCGCGCTTGACCCCCGGGCATCACTGCCCCAGGGGAGTCCCGGCGACCTCGGTCACGACGCCTGCGCTTGCCGGGTGGGCTGGTGGCCGTTGCTGGCGGCCTGGCGGGCGCGTTCCTCGCGCAGCAGCGTGTAGGCGCGGCTGCGCGACAGCCCGGTCCTGGCCTGGACGTCCTGCCAGGACACCAGGGTGTCCTGGGTCTGGTGGGCCAGCAGGCTGCGCACCACCGCCCGGGACGACGCCCCGTCCTGGCTGCTGCTGGCCGGGACGGGCGTGGTCGAGGTGTGTGCTGGTGGGGGTGCTGGCTGGAGCAGGGGCGGGACGGTGGCGTCCTGCCGGTGCGGCGTCCCAGTGTGGTCCAAGGCGCGGGGGTGCTGGCCGGCGTGCTGGCGGCGGCGGTGGGCGACCCGTTGCAGGAATAGGTGCCAGGCAAACGGCGCGCACACCGGAGGGACGCCGTACACGGAGGCGACCAGCAGCCGCGGTGGCGGGTCAAGGGGGAGGTAGGGGTGGCCGAAGTTCAGCGCGATCGAGCTGCCCGCCGCCAGCGCGGTCAGCACCCACGGATACCAGGGGGTCTTGTGGGGTCGGGCGCGTTGCTCGGCCAGCACCGCGACGGCGGCCACGGCCATGAAGGTCTCAAAGCCGAGCGGCCACAGCCACGCCAGCACAGGACTGAGGCCCGCGGCCTGGGCGATGGTGTGCAGCACGTCGAAGCTGAGCGCGGCGCCGTAGGCGAACATCGCGAAGGCACCCAGCCAGCTCGTCGCCTCGATGGCGCGGTCGATGCGGTCGCGGTCCTGGGCAGGACGGGCAGCACGGTCAGCGGGCATCGGCGCCAACCTCCCGCTCCTGCGGTGTCCTGCGATGGTGGCCGGGGTGGTCCCGCTCGGCGCGCTCGGCGTGGCGGCGCTGGGAGCGGGTTGCTCGCTGGCTGGCGAGGGTCTGGGCGCGCTGCGCGCGGCGGGTGATCGCCCACACCCTGGCGGTGGAGCGGGCCGCGCGGCTCTCGGTGTACAGCTCGGTCACCGCGTCGGCGCCCAAGACGGCGTACTCCTCGGCGCGGCGGACCCGCCAGAACCGCTCGGCCTCCGAGGCCGCCCGGACGGGCAGCACATCCTGGTTGAGCTTGACGAACACGGGGTCCAGCCGGCCCGCCGGCTCGCCGCGGCCCGCCGGGCGCGCGCCCGGGTGGCTGGTGTCGGGCATGCCCAGCCCGAACCGCCGCCAGCCCGCCACCAGCGCCGGCCGGCTGCTGCCCAGCTCCCTAGCCGCCCCCTTGACGCTGCCGAGCTGCTCGGCCAGCGCGAACGCCTCCCTGGCCCGCTCCGGGTCGCGGGCGAACCCCGAGGCGCGCGGGCGGCCCGGGTAGTCCAGCCCCCACCTGGCGAACGCGCGGGCCAGGGTCGAGGTGGCGGTGCCCAGCTCCGCGGCCGCGGCGACCGGGCCAACCTGGACGGCGAGCGTGTGGGCCTCCTCGGCCGCGGCCCGATCCTGGTACCAGCTGCTGGGCCCCGGGGCGGGGTTGCCGCGCAGCCCGCTGCGCTCGTGCGGGGTGGTGGCGGCGAAGATGCCGTGATCCTCCTCACGGCTGGAGGCCGCGCGGACGGCCAGGTCGCGGCACTGCGGCTGCACCTGGCAGCCGGCGCAGACCTGCTTGGCGGCTTGGCCTTTGGCCTGCTCGCCCCGCTCGGGGAAGAACAGCTCCGGGTCGCTGTCCTTGCATGCGGCCAGGTCCAGCCACCCCCGCCCCTCCAGCCGCGCTGCGTCCGCTGCAGAAGCGGCCGGGGTGGGATGTTGCTGGCGGTGGGTGGAGCGCAGGGGGCTGATGACCCGCTGCACGTAGGCCTTGCTGGTGACCAGTTCGGCGGCCAGGTCGGTGAGGTTGACCCACCGGCCGCCCTCGACCTCCCGCTGCTGGTAGGCGGCCTCGATGCGCTGGCGCATGCTCGGTGCCCCGGCCTGCAGCGCGACAAGGGTGCTGGTGACGTAGTGGCGGCTGGTAGAAAGCTCGCGGGCCAGCCGGGCCGGGTCGAGCGGCTCCCCGGTTGCCTGCTGGCGGCGGAAGGCCAGCTCGATCCGGTCGGTGAGCGCATCCGCCGCCACCGGCCGGGTCGGCTCTCGCTCGGGCGCGGGCCCGCCGGCGCGGAACCGCTCGGCCAGCTTGGTGAGCTCGTCAGCGTGCACCTGGCCGTGGTCTTCGGGGGTGGCGCGCAGGCTGGCCAGCCGCGGGTCGTGCTCGCGCACCCCGCGGAGCGCGTGTAGCCACTGGCGCGCCACCGTGGCCGTCGTCCCCAGCTCGCTGGCGACGGTGGCGGGGTCGAGCCGCTGGCCGCCGCGCAGCTCCCGGGTGACGTACAGGTCGGTGAGCTGGTCACGGACCAGCCGGGCCCGCAGCTGGATGAGCGCCGGGTCGCGCTGCCGTTGGGCGCGCAGCACCCCCAGCAGGTCGGCGGCGAAGGTGGGGGTGACGCTGGTCTGGGCGGCCAGCTGGGCGCCGGTAACCGGCCGGTCGCCGTCGACCTCCTGCTGCAGCCAGGTGTAGGCGATCCGCTCCCACGCCGGCCGCGGATCGGCCGGCCGCTCGGGGTCGGGCTGGTCGGCGGGGACGCCGGCCGTCTGCGCGTCGAGGGTCATCGTTGGCCCCCTTCCCGCTCCGGCCAGACGACTCGCGCCGCGGCGGCCTGGCCCTGCTCGCGCAACCGGCGGCGCTGCATGCGGTTGAAGGCGCGTTCGGTCTTGCGACCAAGCCGCCGCTGCGCCCGCCCCAGCCGCCGCGCCGCGCTATCCTCGGCATGGTCGCGGCGGGCCTGCTCGCGGGCGGTGTAGTAGGGCCGCAGCCGGATCGGGGTCGGCCGCAGGTGCCCGTACAGCAGCACCCCCTCCCCGGGCCGCAACCGGCGCAGGTCCTCCACCGGCAGCAACGGCCGATACGACGTGGACTCGTTGAGGCTGTGGCGGCCGTCGGAGCCCATCGACCGGTTGCGATCCGTCAGGGCCTGGTCGCCGATCAGTCTCGCCCCGAGTTCGAGCGCGGAGAGGTCGGCGAGGCCGGAGAGGAACAGCTTGGCGCGGTGGTTGTTCAGGATCGTCGAGGCCTTGGTGCCGTAGCGGGCCTCGAGCTGGCTCTTGTCATGCCAGACGGTGACCAGCTGGATGCCCTGCCCCCTGGCCGTCGTGGCGAGCACGTCCAGGTCCGACAGGGCGGCGCAGTTGCCCGCCTCATCCAGGAACAGCCCCAGCCGCGGCTGCAGCATCCCGTCAGGCGCGAGGGCGGCCTGCTCCTGGGCGGCAGCCACCACCTGCTGGGTGATCGCCTCGAACAACGGCCGCAACAGCCGCTGCTGGTGGGCAGGGGCGTATAGGTAGATCGTGTTGTCCCCCGACAGGAAGTGATCAAGGTCCAGGTCGTGCCCGTCGGTCGACGCACTGACCCGCTCGTTGCCGTAGACGTGCAAGACCTCCTCGGCCGTCGCATACAGCGAGTCCACCGCCCGGTCGGTGCGGTACTGGCTGGACTCCCAGGCATCAAGAGCCGCCGGCACGCCCGCCGCGTCGAGGATGTCCTTGATCTGCTGGTCCTCGCGGGAGTCCAGCCAATGGAGCACCTCGGCCATGCCCAGGCCCTTGGCGGCCGCGGCGAACAGGATGGGGGCGAGGAACTTGGTGCCCATGGTCTTCCAGAAGCGGTGCTCGGGGCGTTGCTCCTCGGTGGGGGTCTGCTCGATCGCGTTGGCGAGCTGCACGGCGGTCTGCTGCGCGTCCGCCCAGGTCGTGCAGGAGGCCAGCGGCGACCACTTAGCCGCCTTGACGCCGGACGCCCCGAGGGGGTCGATCACCACCACCTGGCCGAGCCGGGCGCGGTGGGCGATGGTGGCGCGCAGCAGGTCGGGCTTGACCGAGGTGGCCAGCAGCGGCCCCGACCACTCCAGCACCCCAGGGATCACCAGCGCCGACGTCTTGAAGCTGCCGGTCGGCCCGAACACGAGGACCGAGTGGCAGTCCTCGGCCGCCAGCAGCCGCCCCATGAGGCCCGGGGTGCGGCCCAGGATCACCCGGCCCGGTTCGGGGTCGCGCACGGTCAGCAGCCGCAGCTCGCGCCCACTGGCCCAGACCGCGCCGGCATGCTTGGCCGGCCGTGGGTGGCCGGGGCGGTGGCCGGCCGCCCGGCCCGGCAGGTGCCGCAGCACCGCGGCGGTCCCACCCGACAGCCCGCCGACCACGCCGGTGAAGGTGGCGTACATGCCGGCCGGGCCGGGCAGCGGGCCGCGCACATCGGCGGGCCAGGCCAGCGCGGGGTCGCTCCAGTGCTGTGGCAGGTGCCAGAGGACGTGGGCGACGTCGGCCGGGGACAGCTCCAGCCAGGTGTGGCCGAAGGCGAGCCCGGCGGCCTGGCCGGTGGCCCACACCAGCGCCCCAGCGCCGGTGGCGGCGCCGAGGCCGACGGCCAGGAGTTGGTCGCCGGGGCTGGTGAACGGCGGGGCGTCGGGTGGCCGATGCCCACCGGGCGGCAGGGGCGGCCAGGGGTCATGCCACATCCGACTCACCCCCCGCGATGCTGCTGTCGCCGTCGCGTCTGGTGCGCTGGGCGGCGAGGAGGGCGCGGTATTCCTCCAGGTGGGCGGTGATGAGGAGCCGCAGGGCGGCGTGGCGGCGGCGGTTGTTCGCGCGGGTCTGTTGCCGGTGGCAGTCTCGGCACCTGCCGGTGAGGCGGCCTCGCCGGTCGGCGTAGAACTCGTCGACGGGCTTGCTGGCGTGGCAGGCTGCGCAGCGCTTGCTGGTGGGCTGGCCGGGCACGCCGGAGTTGGTACGCTGGTCGCGCATCTGGGAGGGGTCCTTTCAGGTGCTTGGCTCCCGGCGCAGGTCACGCTGCGCCGGGGCCGCTTCTTCCAGGTCGGAGGTCGGCATCACCCCTTGTCGCTTGCGCTGGCGGGTTGTGGATGGCTGACCGGAAGGTAGCAGAGCTGTAACGCGCTACGCAACAGTGTACCGTAAAGCGTTACGCTCGGGTGAGGCTAGCGAAGCAGGGGCGATATGCTGCTGCTCGTCATGGAGCAACGCGAGGCGGGGACCTTCGGCCAGGTGCTCAAGTACTGGCGAACCCAGGCTGGCCGCTCACTTCGGGACATGGAGGCGGCGAGCGGGATGAGCGCCACCAACCTGTCACGAATCGAGCGTGGCTTGATCGGACCTCCGCCGAACTTCATCCTCGACAAGCTGGCGGCGGCCATCGGCGTGGAACGAGCTGAGCTCTACAACGCAGCGGGGCGGCTTCCGCCAGGTGACGAAGAGGGCAAGCGCGGCGTTGTGGAGGCGATCATGGCCGATCCGGAGCTGACCGAGGAGCAGAAGGCCTACCTCGTCCATGGGTTCAAGCTGCTCCGGGAGAAGAACCAACCGTCGCCCTGAACCGTTGCAGTTAGCGTCACGGCGTGGCACCGTAGGCTACATGAGCCAGCAGCACCAGAACGGATCAAAGGGCGCGCAGGGAAGGCCGATGCTCAAGCCGGAAGAGGTGGCTGCGCGGCTCAACGTCAGCCTTCGCTTCATCCGCCGGCTCTGCCACGAGCGGCGCGTCCCGTATACCAAGGTTGGCAAGTTCGTCCGCTTCGACGCTGATGAGCTGGAGGCCTGGATCGCAACACAGCGGGTCGTCCCTCGGGACTGACCCGTGCTCAGCTCGTGAAGCGGGGGAGGACCTGCTGGGCAAACAGCTCGAGCGATCGTGAGCTACGCTCAAGCGGCAGGCCAGGTGGCCGCGCCCAGAAAATCAGCCGGTCGAACGGCAACGCCTGCCGGAGCCGGCTGATCGCCGAGGCCACCATGTCGGGCGTGCCGACCAGGTAGCTATCTCGCGACAGCTCGTCAGCGTGCTTGAGCGGCCGGTGGGGGTGCTCCGCGTTCCCCGCGGCAGACCACTGGCGGTAGCGGTTGGCCGCGTACAGGTAGTGCTCTTGGACTTCCCGCCAGCCGCGCTCGGGGTCTTCACACACGTAGACGGCCCGGCTGGTCGCGACGCGGAAGCGGGCCGGGTCGTGCCCGTTGGTGGCGAGTTGGGTGCGGTAGCGCTGGTACAGCTCGGCTGGCGCGTCGGCGTCTGGGAGGAAGTGGCAGCCGTGGTGGGCAGCCCGCTTGGCTGCTGCGTGGCTGCTGCCGCCGACCCAGATGGGCGGATGAGGGCGTTGCAGCGGTGGGGGAGTGACGACTACGTCCTCGAACCGGAAGCAGCTTCCGCGGTAGGAGAACCGCTGGGCGCCCCACGCGGCCTTCAGGATCTCGATGGTCTCGTCGGTGCGGCGGCCGCGCTCGGCGCGGCGGACGCCCAGCAGCGCGAACTCTTCGGCGCGATACCCGGGGGCCAGTCCAAGCTCGACCCGGCCGCCCGACAGCACGTCGACGACGGCGGCGTCCTCGGCAAGCCGCAGCGGGTGGTGCAACGGGGCCAGCAGCACGGCGGTTCCAAGCCGCATGTGGGAGGTGCGCATCGCCAGCGCCGCCAGCATGGGCAACAGCGCCGGGAGGTAGCCGTCGTCAGTGAAGTGATGCTCGGAGAGCCACACGGAGTCGAAGCCGAGCGAGTCCGCCCATGCGGCTTGCTCGAGGGTTTCCTGGTAGAGGCGTTGCCACGGTTGCCGCCAGGGTGCGGGGTTTCGAAAGTCGTACCAGAGTCCGAAGCTCAGAGGCATGCGAGCTGCTCGGCCAGGTCGCGGACCGCGGGGTTGGCCTGGTAGGGCTCCAGCTTCCGGAGCAGGTCGTGGCCCCGCTGCACGACCGGCCCGGTCCGGTGCTCGGCGGGGATCGCGAGCGCCTGGGTGCCGAGCTGGCAGGCTCCGTCGACCTCCCGGCGCTGCAGGTACCAGGTGGCAAGGTCGAAGCGGACCAGCGTCGGGTCCATGTAGTGCGGTGACGCGCCATACAGGTCAAGCGCCTGCGAGGCAGCCTGGTGCGCGTCCGGCCGTTCGAGCCGGACATGGCAGGTGGTCCGGTAGAACGCCAGTTGGGCGTCCGAAAAGGCGAACAGCCGGCGGTCGTCGGCAGGTGCGTGGTCCAGTGCCCGCTCCGCCCGCTCGACCGCCTTCAGGGCGGTAGTCTCGTCGTTGAGGATCGCGTGCGCCCTGGCCTGGCTGGCGGCGACCATCGCGGTCACGACGCTCCCGCTGCGGCCGGCCAGGTCGGCGGCCCTGCCCAACAGCGCAAGGGCCTCCTTGGGGTCACCGCCGTAGGTCGGGATGAGGCTCTCCTTCACCACCGCCCACGCTTCCAAGGTGTCGTCCTCGGCTTCCCGGGCGGCCCGTTGTGCGGTGTGGAACCAGGCACGCGACCGGGCTTGATCCTCATAGGCGAAGATCCCTACCAGCGTGGCAAGCTCCGCACCCACGCGGCACAGCCGGCGCTGGTAGGCGATCGGCTGGCCGTCCTGGACCAGTTGGCGCACCGCCTGGAAGCGTTCCAGGACCGGGGCGAACAGCAGCAGCGGCCCCGACGCCTCGTAGTCGATCATGTAGCCCGCGGCGGTCGCCTCGTGGTAGTCCAGCTCCTCGGCATCCACCGTCGCGGTTCGTAGCGCGCGGGTCATCGCCAGCGGTTCGGTGCCGAACAGCTCCAGCAGCTTGCCGCTGAGCACGGCGCCGGCAACGGTGGCGCCCGTGCGTAGCGCTTGGCGTCTGTCCCTGGTGACCACCCCTGGGGAAGTGGGCGTTGATGAGGAGGGGGCTAACTCTTGCCCGGCTTCGGGTGTCCTCAACTGTACAGGGGGCTTCGCCGGGCGCTCGGCGTTGGGTGCTCCGCGTCGCCTGGCCAGCTTGGCGTGCCGCTCGGCGGCCTCCTCCTGGACCACCAGTTCAAAGAGGGTGAAGAGCGCACCGTCGGCCGGCAGTGCGTGTTCGCAGGCCGCAACGAACTGGTGGGAGAGCTTGCCCTTGCCGTTCTCGACCTCCGAGACGCGGGTGGCCGAAAAGCCGAGCAGCCTGGCAAGGTCCTTGACTCTCAGCCCGGCATTGAGCCGCAACTCTCGAAGCTCGACGCCGAAGCGGGCCGCCGCCGAACTGGTCGGGTCCAGCCGGTTCGGTGGCCGTCCTCGCGGAAGGACTCCGCGACGACGGGGGAGGGAGCCGGGCTGCATTTGTTTGCTACCTGCCGAAGATTTCGCCGTTGGACGATCAACGACCGACCGAGTTTCTTGTCCCTTGCAGACCGCTAGGTGCGACTCGAACACCCGAACAGTACCACCTGTCCGGACCGTTCCGTTCTGCGAGGGAGGCTCTATGCTCCGGGACGCGACGCACGAACCGCTAATCAAGCGCACGGTGATGCTGCAGCTCGACCACGAAGGAGTGGTCCACCTGCACAAAGAGGTCCTGGCCGGACTCATTGAGGGCGACGCGCTTGGCATCCCTGGCCCACTGCCGACGTGCGAGACCTGCTGGGCCGAAGCCGCGGTCGCCATCAGCCTCGGTCCGGGCCAGGTGGCTACCTTCACAG
>Ga0307278_10000162_pt1 | contig 33581 bp, 39 predicted proteins | sample ER_DNA_117_FD_194482 | JGI IMG/M metagenome (GOLD analysis project Ga0307278, IMG submission 194482) | Bulk soil microbial communities from the East River watershed near Crested Butte, Colorado, United States - ER_DNA_117 | ecosystem: Environmental > Terrestrial > Soil > Floodplain | place... | reverse complement strand
GGCCGCGCCGGTTCCTACGTGATGTAGGCTAGAGCGTGGGCGGGGCGGGCCGTACTGAGATCCCTTCCACGGCCCGTCCCGCGCGCTGATATTCCCCTGCCTGCGACGCGCAACCCTGCCCGTCGACTGCCGGTCGTGAAGGACGGGCTACCCTGGCGGCGCGCGAGCATGCGCACTGGACGGGTGTTCGAGGCACCCCACCCGTGCGGGTGGGTGACTGGCGTCCTGCGGGCGGCTCAGCCCGTGACGCGGGCGAGCTCGGCGAACGAGGTCAGCCCGGCGCGGACCTTCTCGAGACCCTCGTCGCGCAGGCGGCGCATCCCGGTGCGGACCGCCGCCTCGGCGATCACGTCGGCCGAAGCCCGGCCGATGGCCAGGCTGCGGATCTCCTCGGTGATGACCATGACCTCGTAGAAGCCGACACGGCCCTTGTAGCCGGTCCCGCCGCAGCGCGCGCAGCCGCCGGCCTCGAAGACGTGGACCTCGCGGTCGTCGACCTGGAAGCCGTGCTCGCGCACGATGTGCCCCTCGACCGCAACCGGCTTCTTGCACGCCTCGCACAGCCGGCGCGCGAGGCGCTGCGCGACCACGCAGTCGACGGCGCTGGCCACGAGGAACGGCTCGACGCCCATCTCGATGAGCCGCGCAACGGCGCCCGGCGCGTCGTTGGTGTGCAGCGTGGAGAGCACGAGGTGGCCGGTGAGGGCGGCCTCGACGGCGATCTGCGCCGTCTCGCGGTCGCGAATCTCGCCGACCATGATGATGTCGGGGTCGGCGCGCATCATCGAGCGCAGGCCGGTGGCGAAATGCAGGCCCGCCTTCGGGTTGATCTGCATCTGCTTGACGCCGGAGAGCTCGTACTCGACCGGGTCCTCGATGGTGATGATGTTCTTCTCGGGCGTGTGCAGCATCTGCAGCGCGGCGTAGAGCGTCGTCGTCTTGCCGGAGCCTGTCGGCCCGGTGACGAGGATCGCGCCGTGCGGGCGCGAGAAGGCCTTGACGAAGCGCTCGCGCTCAGGATCGACCATCCCGAGCTTGTCGAGGTCGATGTCGGCGCCGTCCTTGTCGAGCACGCGCAGCACGGCCGATTCGCCGCCCACGAGCGGCAGCGTGGCCACGCGGACGTCGACGCTGCGCCCGTCGATGTTCAGGGAGACGCGCCCGTCCTGGGGCACGCGGCGCTCGGCGATGTCGAGGTCGGCCATGATCTTGATGCGCGAGATCACGCCAGCCACGAGGCGCCGCGGGATGCGCGTGTTCTCGCTCAGCACGCCGTCGATGCGGTAGCGCACGACGAGGTCGCCGTCGACAGGCTCGAAGTGGATGTCGGAGGCGCCCTGCTCGACGCCCTGGCCGATGAGCGAATGCACCAGCTTGATGACCGGCGCGTCGGAGGCCGACTCGCGCAGGTCGACGACCTCCGCGCCGCCGTCGTCGTCGATCGCCTCGGCGACGGTGACCTCGTCGAGGGTGTTCAGGCGCTGGATGAGCGCGGCGATGTCCTGCTCGGGGGCGACGGCGGGACGGACCTCGAAGCCGCTCATCAGCGAGATGTCGTCGACGGCGAGGACGTTGCCCGGATCGATCATCGCCACGAGCAGCGTGCGGTCGTCGATGATCTTGACCGGCACCGCTCCGTAGCGCTTGGCCGAGCTCGAGGGCAAGAGGTTGGCGGCCGCCATGTCGACCCTGAAGACCCCGAGGTCGATCTGGTCGACGCCGAAGCGCTCGGCGACCACGCGCGAGAGCTGGTCGGGCGTCAGTACCCCGCGCTCGACGAGCACCTCGCCGGTGCGTCGCCCGTTGGCCCGCGACTCCGCGATCGCGGCCTCGACCGACTCGCGGGTGGCGTAGCCGAGGTCCACGACGATGTCGCCGATGAAGCGTGACGAGCGCCCGCGACGGGTCGGCTCGGTGAGGCCGGGCAGGCGGTGATCGGGCGCAGGGGCGGACTCGGCAAGCGACATGCCCTTGGTATCGGCAGGGACATGGCCTTTCTTCAGCGTTAGCGGGCCGCGTCGAGCGCCTGGTTGACGAGCGCGTCGGCGTCGGCGTTCTGGGCACGCGGGACCGAGCGCACCCGCCAGCGCCGGAAGTCCTTCAACGCCGCCATCGCCTGGCGGTGCAGCGGGCGCATGTCGGGGTGCTTGACCTTGTAGACGCCGTTGACCTGCTTGGCCACGAGCTCTGAGTCGTTGACGACCTCAACCTCGTCGGCGCCCAGCTCTCGCGCGCGGGCGAGCCCGAGGAGCAGCCCGCGGTACTCGGCCACGTTGTTGGTCACGACGCCCAGCAGCTCGTGGGCCTCGTCGACGACGTCGCCCTCGGGCGTGGAGAGCACGGCGGCGGCCGCTGCCGGGCCGGGGTTCCCGCGGGCGCCCCCGTCGACGTGGACGACGACCTTCACTCGGTCGTGTCGAGCGGCGGGAACTCGCCCGGCACGCGCGTTCGGCGGCGGTCGCGGACCTCGCGGTGCTCGCCCCCATGCTCCTCGCCGCGGGCGCGGCGCTCGCTCTTGCGCCGGTCGATGATGACCTTCACGTTGGGGTCGTCCTTGTAGTACTCGACGAGCCTGTCGTAGAGCTCATGCGCCATTTCTTCGGGAACAACCGAGTAGATCACGCCGAGGCCACCAACGAGGAGATCATCGCGGCGTCGGACTCTATGCGTGCTGCGCGACGAGGTGCAACTGACCGTGATCGTCGGCGGCGGCGTTGGGGACCTGGTCGGCGGCGTCGAGCTCGGCGAGCTCGGTGCCCTGCCCGGTGATGCGCGGGCCGGCGGCCTCGTCGGCGAGGTCGACCTCGAAGCGGTACCAGCTCAGCTCCCAGCCGACGACGATCGTGACGACGCTGCCCTCGGTGGCCGACGGCCGCGCGGCGACGATCGGCGCGCCCAACGAGCGGGCGACGCCCGAGACCGTGCGCGGGTGGGCGCTCGCGTTGAAGAGATCCAGCGCCCGCGCCATCTTCATGTCGGCGTTGGTCGGCACGGCGTGCACCGAGCGCGGCTGCTGGGGCACCGGATCGGCGGGGACCAGCGCCTCGGCGGCGTGCTCGCTCTCGGCGAGCTCGTCGTGCAGCGCCTGGGCATCGGCCCGGCGCTGGCGCAGGCGGGCCAGGAACGAGCGCGAGCGGCCGTTGTGCGCGCGCGAGCGCACGGTCGCGTCGTCGAGGCCCTCGCGGATCCAGCCCTCGTGCGACGCGCGCTGGGTGCACAGCTCGCAGACGTTGCGCCGCGTGCCCGCGGCCAGGAAGACGTCGGCCTGCTCGCCGCGCAGCAGCGTGCGGCCGCAGACGTCGCAGGAAACCGCGGGGGCGCTCGTGGAGATCGACTTGCGGTTCACGAGCACCCCACCCTAGCCGGTCGGGATATCAGGCGTTGACCGCCTCCTCCTCCGAGCGGGCCTCGCTGATGACCTTCTGCGCGAGGTGCGCGGGCACCTCCTCGTAGCGCACGAAGTCCATCGTGTAGTCCCCCTGGCCGCCGGTGATCGCGCGCAGATCGGGCGCGTAGGTGAGCATCTCCGCCATCGGGACCTCGGCCTTGACCTCCGTCATGCCGCCGCCCGGCTCCATGCCCTGGGGACGGCCGCGGCGCGAGTTGAGGTCGCCGATGACGTCGCCGACCGACTCGTCGGGGACGCTGAGGGTGACGAGCATGATCGGCTCCAGCAGGACGGCGCCGGCCTGGGAGAGCGCCTCCTTCATGGCGATCGAACCGGCCATCTTGAACGCCATCTCGCTGGAGTCCACCGAGTGGTAGGAGCCGTCGTAGAGGCGCACCTTGACGCCCTTGACCGGGAAGCCGGCCACGGTCCCCGACGCCAACGCCTCGACGCAGCCCTTCTCGACCGCGGGGATGAACCCCGTCGGGATCACGCCGCCCTTGATGGCGTTGTCGAACTGGAACCCGTTGGCGTCGGGCAGCGGCTCGATCTCGATGTGGCAGTCGCCGAACTGGCCGCGCCCTCCGGTCTGCTTCTTGTGGCGCCCGTGCGCCTTGGCGGGCCTGCGGATCGTCTCCTGGTAGGGCACCCGCGGCGGCTTCAGCGTGACCTCGGCGCCGAAGCGCGACTTCAGGCGGTCGACAACGACCTCGACGTGGATCTGCGAGAGGCCGGCCACGATCTGGTCGCCGGTCTGCGGGTCGCGATGCAGGTCGATCGTCGGGTCCTCCTCCTGCAGGCGACGCAGCGAGGTGAAGACCTTGTCCTCGTCGCCCTTGGCCTTGGGCTCGATGGCGAAGGCCATGACGGGCTGGGGCAACGTGAGGGCGGGCATCACGATCGGCTCGTCGCGCGCGGCCAGCCAGTCGCCGGCGCGGGTCTCCTTGAGCTTGGCCACGGCGCCGATGTCACCGGGGCCGAAGGCGTCGGCGTGGCCCTGCTCGCGGCCCTGGGGCACGATCAGCGTGCCGATGCGCTCCTTGGCGTGGGCCCGCGTGTTGAGCACTTGGTTGTCGGGTCGCATGACGCCCTGGTAGACGCGGAAGAAGTTGATGCGCCCGGCGAACTGGTCGGCCTTCGTCTTGAACACGAAGGCGAACAGCTCCTTGTCCTCGTCGGGCTCCAGGGTGATCTCGGGCAGCTCGAACGCGCCGTGCTTCACGGGGCTTGGCAGGTCCTCGACGATCGCGTCGAGCAGCCGGTTGGTGCCGAGGTTCTTGGTCGCCACGCCGCACGTCACCGGGAAGATCCCGCCGTGGTTCGTGCCGTCCTTCAGCGCGGTGACGATCTCCTCGTGGGAGATCTCCTCGCCCTCGAGGTAGCGCTCCATGAGCGAGTCGGAGACCTCGGCGACCTCGTCCATGAGCTTCTCGCGGTACTCCTGCGCCTGCGCCTGGAGCTCGTCGGGGATCGGGATCTCGCGCGCGTTGTCGCGGCCGTCGCCTTCGTACTCGTAGGCCTTCATGTCGACGAGGTCGATGACGCCGCGGATCTCGTGCTCGGAGCCGATCGGGATCTCGGTGGCAACGACGTGGGGGCCGAAGGCGCCCTTCAGCGACTCCAGCGTGCGGAAGAAGTCGGCGCGCTCGCGGTCGAGCATGTTGACGAAGAGCATGCGCGCCAGGTCGAGCTCCTCGGCGCGCTGCCAGAGGCGGATCGCGTTGACCTCGGCGCCCATCACCGCGTTGACGACGAAGATCGCCGACTCGCACACCCGCAGTGCGCCCAGGGAGTCGGCCACGAAGCTGGGCTCGCCCGGAGTGTCGATCAGGTTGATCTTGCGCTCGTCCCATTCGAACGAGCTGAGCGACGCGCTGATCGACATCTGGCGCGCCTGCTCGTCGGGATCGGAATCTGAGGCTGTGGTGCCCTCGACGACCGACCCCAGCCGGTTGATCGCGCCGGCTTGGTGCAGCAGCGCCTCGTTGACCGAGGTCTTCCCGCTGCCGCGATGGCCGACGAGGGCGACGTTCCTGATCCGGTCCGCCCTGTGCATGCGATGTCTCCTCTCCTCGAAGTACGGAGGCGACGGACCTTACACCGACGCCACGCATGCCCAAGGGCGAGATGGGTAGATATATGACACCATGCGATACTTGGTCCCCGTGGCCGTTCTCGTCGCCCTCGCCGGGTGCGGGAGTGCATCCGAGCGGCCCGCTCCGTCGCGGCCGCATCGCGCCGCCGAGCTCGTCAACTTCCAGCGCAACGGCGGCCTCGCCGCGACGCTCGACACCGTGACGGTGCGCGCCGACGGGACGACGCGCGCGGACAAGCGCTACGGCGGCGCGGGTCGGCGGTTCGACGACTTCCGCCTGAGCGCGTCGGCGATGTCGCGCCTGCGCGCGGCGCTGGAGCGCCTGCCGGGCCGCACGCCCGCCGTCGGCACGGGCATCCGCCTGGGCGCCACCTATCTCCTGCGCTACCGCGGCCGCACCTACGTGGCCAAGCAGGGCGCGGTCCCCGCCGCCCTGCGTCCGGCCGTCGCCACCCTGGACGCGATCGCCGACGGCAGCGGCCGCGGTGGCCACGTCCACCACGTGACCCAGGCGCCCGCGTGAGCGCCCGCGCCGCCAACCTGCTCGGCGCGCACGCGCTCGTCGTCGCCGACCGCATGCGCGAGGCGGCCGGCATGGAGCTGTCGAGCGCCGCGGTCCTGACCGCGCTCGAGACCTTCGCCGGCGGCGCGTCGATCGATGCGCTGCGCCGCGTGCTCGGCCTCAGCCACTCGGGCGGGGTGCGCATCGTCAAGCGCCTCGAGGCCGAGGGCCTGGTGGCGCGCGAGCCCGATCCGGCCGACCGCCGCGCGGTGCGGCTGCATCTGACCGGCGACGGCCGGCGCGAGGCCCGGCGGCTGCTGGCCGCGCGCCAGGCGGCGCTGACGCCGCTGCTCGCCGGGCTCGGCGAGCGCGAGAGCGCGGCGCTCGAGCGCCTGCTCGAGAGGCTGCTGGCGCGCGCGACCGGCAGCGGCGAGGACGCGAATCGCATCTGCCGCCTGTGCGACCCCGGGATCTGCGGGCACCCGGACCGCTGCCCGGTCACGCAGGCGATCCTCGCTTGATGGCTGATTCCATCAGCGGTTGTGGTTGACGACCTCGACGTTGTTGCCGTCGGGGTCGAGCACGTAGGCGCCGTAGTAGCCCGGGTGGTAGCGCGGACGCTCGCCGGGAGCGCCGTTGTCGCGGTAGCCGGCGTCGGTCGCTGCCTGATGGAAGGCGTCGACTGTCGCGTTGTCGGTCGCCGGGAAGGCGAGGTGCACGTGCTCGGTGGGCGTGCCCGACACGAGTGAGAACGAGCCGCCGGCGCCGACGAAGTGGGCCTGGTCGGGGCGATCGGACGGGCCGGCGCGGTAGCCGGCGTGCGGGGCGATGAGCTCGTAGAAGCGCCTGGCCGCGGCGACGTCGGCGACGCGGATCCAGAGGTGGTCGATGTGCCCCGGCGGGCGGATCTCGCCGTGATGGACGGCTTCGGCGCTATTGCCGTCCGGATCGATGAGGAAGCCGCCGAAGTAGTCGTCGCCGTACTCGGGCCGCGGCCCCGGGGCGCCGTCGTCGCGGTGCCCGGCCTCGGTGCCGGCCCGCCAGAACGCGTCGACGTGCTCGCGCGAGCGCGCGCCGAAGCCGATGTGCAGGCCGCGCGTCACCGGGTGCTCGTCGTCGGCGGCCGTGAGCGAGAAGTCGTCCCACTCGGCGAACCGGGCGTCGCTGTAGGTGGTCTCGATGCCCAGCGTCTGGAGCACCGTGTTGTAGAAGCGCTCCGACGCGTCGCGGTCGGAGACGCGGATGGTCACGTGGTCGAACACTCAGAGCAGCCTGCCCAGCGCCGGGTCCTGGCGCACGTAGTCCTCGGCGTCGGGCTGGCGCTCCAGCGCGTCGGCCAGCGCGGCGCGCGCGCCGGCCTCGTCGCCCTCGGCCAGCCGCACACGGGCCAGCGCGATGCGCAGCCCCGAGCTCTCGGGATGCTTGTCGAGGCCGTCTTCCGCGATCTCGCGCGCCCGCGCCGGATCGCTGTCGGTGAGCGCGACGGCGCGGAACATCCACTCCCAGGCCGACGGCGTGAAGGTCGGCGGGCCGCCGAAGCTCAGCACGGTGGTGTCCGGCTCCGCGGCCACCGCGTGGCGGTGGGTCGCGGTGTCGGGCACGAAGACATAGGTCCCCGCCGGCGCGTCGAAGGTCTCGCCGTCGAGCGTGAACGTCGCGTGCCCGCGCGCGACGAAGTAGAGCTCCTCGTGGGCGAGGTCGGAGTCCTCGTCGTGGGGCTCGACGACGTCGTCGCCGACCTTCGCGGCCGAGTAGGCGTTGCACCCGAAGGCGCGCAGGCCGAGATGGGCGCGCACCGGATGCCACGTCAGGCTGCCCGGCCCGGGGATCGCCTCGAGCTCGTCGAGGTGCACGACGCGCGGCGGGCGCGTCATCAGTCGGCGAGCCGCCCGCGCAGGCGCAGCACGGCCTTGGTGTGCAGCTGGGAGACCCTGGACTCGGTGACGCCGAGGACCTCCCCGATCTCCCTTAGGGTCAGGTTCTCGTAGTAGTACAGCGCGACCACGAGCTTCTCGCGCTCGGGCAGCCTGGCGATCGCGTCCGCGACGCGGTCCTTGAGATCGGTCTGGTCCATGACCGCCGCCGGATCCGGGGCGCTCTCGTCGGTCAGCGTGTCCAGCAGCGACACCGCGTCGCCGCTGGAATCGCTCACGCTCCACAGCTCGTCCAAAGCGGCGATCGTCGAGTTGGAGATCTGCACCAGCGCGTCCTGGAACTCCTCCACGCTGAACTTCAGCTCGGCCGCCATCTCCTCGTCGCTGGGCGCGCGCTGCAGCTGATGCTCGAGCTTGGCGTTGGCCTTCTCGATCTCCCTAGCCCGCGCGCGGACCGACCGCGGCACCCAGTCCAGCGAACGCAGCTCGTCGATGATCGAGCCCTTGATCCTGGTGATCGCGTAGGTCTCGAACTTGATCTCGCGCTCGAGCTCGAAGCGCTCGATCGCGTTGATCAGCCCCACCAGGCCATAGGAGATGAGGTCGGCCTCCTCGACGTGCGCCGGCAGCCCGCTGGCCATCCGCCCCGCGACGTACTTCACCAACGGCGAGTAGGCGACCACCAAACGCTCGCGCGCGTGCACGTCGCCGGTGCCCTTGAAGCGCCGCCACAGGTCCCGCAACTCGATCGCTTTGACGTTCGTCTCCATCCGATTCCCGCGCCCGTCACGCCCGCGGATGACTCCGTGCATAGGCGGATTTCAGGCGGGCTGACTCTACTCGAGTGTAGATCTGCGTCGTGGAGATGGAGGCGTGACCCAGCAGCTCCTGGATTGCGCGCAGGTCCGCGCCGCCCTCGAGCAGATGGGTGGCGAAGGAGTGGCGCAGTGTGTGCGGGGAGATACCGCCCTGCACGGCGGCGTGGCGCGCCCAGACCCGCAGCCGCCGGCGGACGTCGGAGGTCGAAAGCCGCCGGCCGGACTTCGACAGGAACAGCGCCTCGTCGCCGTCGCCGGCCGCGAGCGCGGGTCGCGCGCGCTCGAGATAGCGCGCGACGGCGCGCAGGGCGGGCTCGCCCGCCGGCACGATCCGCGTCTTGGAGCCCTTGCCCTCGACGCGCAGCTCCTCGGTGTCGAAGCCGACCGAGGCGACGTCGAGGTTGACGAGCTCCTCGGCGCGCAGCCCGCAGGCGTAGGCGACCTCGAGCAGCGCCCGATCGCGCAGCTCGAGCGGCGTGGAGGCCGGGATCCGGTCCAGCAGCGTGGCGAGCTCGTCGGGTCGCAGCACCGTGGGCAGCGTGCGCGGGCGCTTGGGCGAGGGGATCAGGTCGACCGGGTTCTGGGTCACGTGGCCGTGCTCGCGAAGCGTACGGTAGAAGGCGCGCAGCGCGGCGAGCTTGCGCGCGATGGTGGCGGCCACTGCGTCACGGCCGGAGAGCACGGCGGCATAGCGGCGCAGGTCGCGGGACCCGACGTCGCGCGGATCGACGCCTTGGGCCGTGCACCACAGCGCGAACTGGCCGAGGTCGACGCCATAGGCGCGGCGGGTCTTCTCGGCCATGCCGCGGCGGCGCAGGTCGGAGTCGAAAAGCGCCAGGGCCTCGCGCCAGGCCGCGCTGGGCTGCGGCCTATCCTCCACGCCGGTGGGGATGTTCTTCATCGACACCGGCACCGGTCAGGTCGCCACCCATCGCCAGCTCGTCGAGACCGGCGTCACCGGCCCCGACGGGCTGCCGCCGCGCCCGTGGCATCGGATCCAGGGCTCGCCCGACGCCTCGACGCTGTGGTTCGCGGTCCTGCGCAAGCGTGAACGGGGGGTCTTCATCGGCACGCTGGTGCTTCGACACTCCTCCCACCATGCCCTGCTTCTCGAGCGCGGCTGGGAGGACGTCCCGATCGAGGAGATCCGCGCCGGGCGCTAGGCAGCGCCGTCAGGCGATGTAGACGGCGGAGCCTACGGGCACCTCGTCGTAGAGCTTCTCGACGTCCGGGATGTGCATCCGGATGCAGCCGTGCGAAGCGTTGTGCCCGATCGAGGCGTCGTCGGAGGTGCCGTGGATGCCGACGCCGTCGAAGATCCCCAGCCAGCGCGCCTTGATGGGGTTGGACGGGTCGTCGCCGGCGATGACCTTGCCGGCCAGCTTGCCCGCCCACGTGCTGTTGGGCACGTGCCAGGCGGGGTTGATGGCCTTGTTGGCGATCGTGTACTGGCCGGCCGGCGTCTCCAGGCCGACCTGCCCGACGGCGATGCCGAAGCTCTGACTGGGCTTGAGCTCCTTGAACAGACGCAGGCGGAACTGGCCGCGGTTGACGATGATCACCGTGTCGTACTTGCGCCTGAGGTCCGCCGTCGTGACCTTCGGTTGGGTGTGGCGGGTGTGCGCGACGAAGGTCCGCGACGCAGTCGTCGAGGTGATCGCGGCGCCGATCTGGCGGTGCAGCTGCGAGGCCGAGATCGCGAGCCCCTCGACGCCGGGGATCGTGCTGACGCCCGCGCCGGAGATCTTCACGGTCGCGTCCTTGGCCGGTCGCTCGATCGAGTGGCGCACCTTGTCGATGAGGCGGATGACCGCGGCGTCGGAGTACTGGACCGTGGGCTTGAGGTCGTCGTCCAGGCGCTTGCCGGTCAGCGAGCGCCAGGAGCGCGCGAAGAGGTCGCCCGAGCGGCTGCGCGCCAGCGCCTCGTCGACCATGGCGCTCAGGTCGGCGCGCAGGCGCGCCTCGCGCGGGCCGAGCTTCCAGGTCTTGTCGGCGTGATGGACGACGATCGGGCGCTCGAGCGGCTGCAGGATCTGGCGCTCCAGGCGCGCCCGCGCATCGGCGGGCGTCAGCCCGCCGAGCGGGATGCCGGCGACCTTGACCCCGGGCGCGATCTCGTTGGCGCGCGCGTGGTCGTAGGCGTACAGCACGCCCCCCAAGACGACGAGCACCGCCAGAAAGGCGGCGACTGCGATGAAGCTCCGTGTCCGCACCGATGCACCTCGAAGTGTAGGCAACTCAGGCGCGGGCTTCCCACCCCTGCAAGCTCGCTATCGCCTTCATCACCTCGGGACGAGCGGCGTGCTCGCGCTCGTGGACGGCGAGCTCGGCAAGTGCGGCGGGCTCCAGGGAGGGCAGGAGGGCGATGAGTTCATCCGCGCCAAGATCGTCGTAGCTGCCGCGCGTTGCCGGCGCGAGGCCCGCGCGGCGCTCGCCCGGCGCCAGGTTCGACGGCGCCGGCGCCGGCCGGCGGGCGGTGGGCCGCACGCTCGGGCTGCGGCGCAGGAACTCCTCGAGGTCGCGCTCGTAGCGGTAGGCCTCCTGGGAGTCGCCGACGATGGCGGCCAGTCGCTGGTGCTCGCGCAGCTTGATCACCGCCTCGCGCGACGTGTAGCGATAGCGGTAGCCGGTGGCCTTGAGCTTGCGGTTGTCGAGGCCGCGCCCGTAGCGCAGCAGGCCGAGGGTCTCCGGCGAGATGCGCACGCCGGCGCGGCGCAGGACGCTCGCCGCCAACGACGTCCCCAGGGGCGGCAACAGGGGCGCGAGCTGCTTGCCCAGCAGGCCGGCGACCTCGCTGAGCACGAGCACGCCGTCGGCGGCACCGTTGTAGACGCCCTCGAGGTCATGGCGCACGGCGTGCTCCAGGCAGCCCGCGAGGTCGTCCTCGTGGATGAACTGAAAGCGCGGATCGAAGCCGAGGATGGCGGGCACGGCGGGCAGGCCGAAGGCCTGGCTCAGCGACGTCCGCAGCGCCGTGCCCAGCCCGTTGGCGAAGCGCAGCACCGTGACGGTCACGTGCGGATGGCGCAGCGCGAACTCGCGCACGGCGCGCTCGGCGTCGACGATGTCACGTTCGATCGGCGTGCGCGGCGCGTGCGGGCGGTCCATCGCCTCCGTGAAGAACGCGGGATCGTCCTGCTCGGCGCCGTAGTAATGGGCACTGGACTTGAAGACGACCTTGCGGACCGGGTTGCCCTCTCCCCCGCACGCCGCCAGCACGTTCATCGTCCCCATCACGTTGTTCTCGTGGGCCAGGCGCGGGGTGGTGACGATCGAGTCGACGACCAGGCGCGTGTCGACGACGGTGTCGATCTCGGCGGCCTCGACGATGCGCCGGATGAGCGAGTGCGAGTCGGTGACGCGCACGTACTCGGTGCGATGCAGCTCGACCTTCGGCGGCCGACGGTCGACGCCGATGATCGCCTCGACGGCCGGGTCGCGCTCGAGCGCCTGTGCGAGGCGGCCGCCCCAATACGTCGAGAGGCCGGTGAGCAGGATCCGTTTCGAGCTCATCCGAACCAGACGCTGCGCCGCGCGCCCAGCATGTCGACGAGCTCGTCCTGGATGGTGGCGCGGATCTCGTGGGCCAGGGTCTGCACGAGCGCCTTGTCCTCCCACGGCTCGTCGCCGAAGGCGGGATCGTCGGTGGGCACCGGGGGCAGGAAGCGCAGCTTGAACTTGGCCGGGAGGTATCCGAGCATCCCCAGCAGGCCGAAGTGCGGGAAGGTCGGCGTGATCGGGAAGTAGAGCAGCCCGGTGAGGCGCTGCAGCGGCTTGACCTGGGCGAAGACCGGGGCGGCCTCCTCGGCCCCGACGACCGCGATCGGGACGATCGGCGCGCGGGCGCGCATCGCCGCCTCGACAAAGCCCCCGCGGCCGAAGCGCCGCAGCCGGTAGCGGTCCTTGTAGAGCTTCTCCGTCCCCTTGCGGCCCTCGGGGAAGACGAGCACGAGCGCGCGCTCGTCGTAGAGCAGGCGATGGACGTTGGCCGGGTGGGCGGGCACGGCGCCGATCTTGGGCAGCAGCATGCTGAAGCCCGGATAGCCCTTGAAGAAGTGCTCGACGGTCAGGTTCACCGGGCGCGGGTGGGAGTGCTCCTCCTTGATCGCCTTGGTGATCATCGCCGCGTCGGGAGGCAGCGCGCCCGAGTGGTTGGAGACCAGCAGCGCGCCGCCCTCGGCCGGCACGTTCTCGATCCCCTCGACCTCGCAGCGAAACCACAGCCGGTAGAAGAACTCGATCAGCGTGCGGTCCATGAGGCCCTCGATGCGCTCCGAGCGCCCCCAGTCGTCGACCTGGCGCTCGGGCTCGACGCCCGGCAGGTACGGGCGCAGATCGGTCCCCGGAGCGGCTTCGCCGGCGGGGGCGAGCGAGGTGCGGCGATCCTCTGCCATCTAGTGGATCATGCCGCACGCCGCGATCAGGCCGCGCGCCGCAACGGGGGCAGGCGCAGCTCGAGCGCGGCGGCCAGGCCGGGCCAGTCCTCGGCGCTGACGACGTCGGCCTCCTCCTCGCACAGGTCCCGGTTCCACGGGTGCACGAGCGTCGCCGCGACCATGCCGCTCTCGAGCGCGCGACCGAGGGTGACCGGGCTGTCGTCGATGAGCACGTCGACGTCGAGCTCCACGCAGCGGCTGACCTTGTCGTAGGAACAGTGCAGGTCGTCGTGGCGCAGGCCGATCGCGGCCAGCCAGGTCCGCGTGGCGGCGTGGCAGCCCTCGGCACGGTGGCTGGTGATGTGGATCCAATGGCCCGCCTCGTGCCAGGCGTTGACCGTCTCGACAGCGTGCGGGTAGGGCCGCGCGCGGGCGATGGCCGCATCGGAGTGCGTGTCGGCGATGCATACGCGCAGCTGCTCGTCGCGCAGGCGGGTGATCTTCCACGTGTGCTGGTGGTCGTAGGGCAGGGCGACCCCGAAGCGGCGCTTGGCCGCTTCGGCCAGCTCGTCCCAGTAGTGGTGCAGGGTGGAGTCGATGTCGATGGCGATGCGCATGGGGCGGGGCCGTTCCGGGCCCGATTATCCTCCTGATGCATGCCGGATGAGCCTCTACGTCTGCCCGACGCGCCCGGCGACTACGGGCCCACGGGCCGGTCGCCCTGGATGGACGTCGACTGGCACCAGCACCAGCGGTGGCTCACGTTCGACGGGCGGCGGGTGAACGTCGTCGAGCTGGGATCGGGGCCGCCGATCGTCTTCATCCACGGCCTGTCGGGCTCGTGGCAGAACTGGCTCGAGCAGCTGCCGGTGTTCGCGCGCGAACACCGGATCATCGCCCTCGACCTGCCCGGCTTCGGCGCCTCGGAGATGCCGGCCGAGAAGATCACGATCTCCGGCTACGGGCGCTTCGTCAACGCACTGCTCGACGAGCTGGGCGTGGGCAGCGCCGCGATCGTGGGCAACTCGATGGGCGGCTTCATCGGTGGCGAGCTCGCGATCCGCTTCCCAGAGCGCGTCGAGCGGCTGGTGCTCGTGAGCGCGGCGGGGCTCTCGATCGAGTACCTGCGCAACGAGCGTGCGCTCGCGGTGCTGAACACGTTGGAGAACCGCCTGGCCGCCTACAGCGGCTGGCTGGCCTCGCGCTCGGACGCGCTCGCGCGGCGTCCGGGGGCACGCCGGCTGATCTTCGGCATCGTCGCGCACCGGCCCGAGCGCCTGCCCGGGCCGCTCGTGGCCGAACAAGTCCGGGGCTCGGGCAAGGCCGGCTTCGTGCCCGCCCTCGACGCCCTGACCGACTACCCGATCCGCGACCGGCTGGGCGAGATCGGCTGCCCCACGCTGATCGTGTGGGGCGCCGAGGACAAGCTCGTCCCGGCGCGCGACGCCGACGAGTTCGCGCGCCTGATCCCCAACTCGCGCAAGGTGGTCTGGCCCGAGACCGGGCACGTCGCGATGCTCGAGCGCCCGGCGGCCTTCAATGCGCTGCTGGAGGCGTTCCTGGCCGAGGAGCCCGGCGAGCGGGTCGGCGCGCAGGGCGCGGTCGACGCGGCGTAGCCTGGCGCGCCCCGTCAGCGCACCGTGACGGCGCCCTCGGAGGCGCTGCCCACGAGCGCGGCGTATTTGGCCAGCACGCCGGTGCGATCGAGGTTCTCCGGCGGCTCGTACGCGGCGATCCGACGCGCGATCTCGTCGTCGTCGAGCGCGACGTCCATGCGCCGCGCGCCTACGTCGATCGTGACGACGTCGCCGTCCTGGATGGCGGCGATCGGGCCGCCGCGCGCGGCCTCGGGCGCGACGTGGCCGATCATGAACCCGTGGGTGGCGCCCGAGAAGCGCCCGTCGGTGAGCAGCGCCACGTCCTCCCCCAGGCCCGCGCCGTTGATGGCCCCGGTCACGGCGAGCATCTCGCGCATGCCCGGCCCGCCGGCGGGGCCCTCGTTGCGGATGACCACCACGTCGCCGGCCTGGATGCCGCCCGTGGTGACCGCGGCGAACGCCGCCTCCTCGCCGTCGAAGACGCGCGCGGGGCCACTGTGGTGGAGCTTCTCGTGGCCCGCGAGCTTGATCACACAGCCCTCGGGCGCCAGGTTGCCGCGCAGGATGGCCAGGCCGCCGGAGGCCTTCAGCGGCTCGTCGAGGGGTCGCACAACGCGCTGGCCCTCGGTCTCGGTGGCGCCGCTGGCGAGCTCGCCGATCGTCTGGCCGGTGACCGTGATGGTCTCCTCGTTGAGCAGCCCGGCCTCCTGCAGGCGTTGCAGCATGACCGGCACGCCCCCCGCCTTATAGAGGTCGACGGCGACGTAGCGCCCGGCGGGCTTGAGGTCGCACAGCAGCGGCGTGCGCTCGCTGACGCGGTCGAAGTCGTCGATGTCGAGCTCGACGCCGATCTCGCGGGCGACCGCCAGCAGATGTAGGACCGCATTGGTCGAGCCGCCCGAGCAGGCGACGCCGGCGATCGCGTTCTCGAGCGACGCCTTGGTGATGATCTCGCTGGGCCGCAGCCCCCGCTTCAGGACGTCGACCGCCAGCTTGCCGGTCTCGTAGGCGACCTGGGCCTTGGTCGGGTCCTGGGCCGGGACGAGGTTCTGGGCCATCGGCGAGATCCCCATGACCTCGAAGGCCATCGCCATCGTGTTGGCCGTGAACTGGCCGCCGCACGCGCCGGCGCCCGGGCTCGCGACGGACTCGAGCTCGGCGAAGTGCTCGTCGCTCATGCGCCCGGTCGCGTGGGCGCCGATCGCCTCGTAGACATCGCCGATGGTCACGTCGTTGCCCAGGAAGTGCCCGGGTGGGATCGAGCCGCCGTAGAGCATCACGCTGGGAACGTCGAGCCGGCAGAGCGCCATGACGGTGCCGGGGATCGTCTTGTCGCAGCCGCTCAGGGCGACGACGCCGTCGAAGAAGTGCCCGCGCGCGACGAGCTCGATCGAGTCGGCGATGACCTCGCGCGAGACCAGCGAGGTCTTCATGCCGGTCGTGCCCATGGTGATGCCGTCGGAGATCGCGACCGTGTTGAGCTCCATCGGCGTGCCGCCGGCGTCGCGGATGCCCTCCTTGACCTTGGCCGCCAGCGCCCGCAGGTGGAAGTTGCACGGCATGGTCTCGATCCAGGTCGAGGCCACGCCGATGATCGGCTTGGCCAGGGCCTCGTCGTCGTAGCCGATGCCCTTCAGCTGGGCGCGCGCCCCAGCGCGGGACGGGCCGTCCAGCAGCAGGCGGGAGCGGTGCTTGACATCGAAGCCGTTCGTGCTCATCGGCGCGGACACTACCGACGCGACCGCAGCTGCCATGGCGCGGGAGCGCCGGCGGGCGCGCTGCGGCCCGGGAGCGCCGGCGGGCGCGCTGCGGCGCCGGAGCGCCGCCGGGCGCGCCTACGGCGCAGGAACGCCGCCGGGCGAGCGCGGCGTGCGCCGCAGGCGCTCGCGCTCCCATTGGCTCAGGCGCCAGAGGTCGCGGCGCACCTGCTTGGGGTCGACCTGGCGGCCGGGGAGGTGCATGTTCGCGGTGGCGATCAGGTGCTGCTCGTCGCCGGTGAGCGCCATCCACTTGGCGAGCACGTCGTCGGAGTCCGGGAGGCGGGAGCTGCCGTAGGGCCGCGTCTCGTCGGGGAACTCGACGCAGTACTCGTTGAGCAGCTCGCGGGTCTGCGGGAGGTAGGCGACGATCGGCCTGTGGGGATAGACGAGGTAGGCGTACGGGGCCCCCGCGCGCGGGTCGTCGCCGATGCGCCCGCGGCGCGGAACGCGGGCCATCCCGCCCCACACGCGGATGAACCCGAGGTCGCGGTACATCGACCACTCCTCGTCGTTGACGCACGACTGCAGCAGCTGGCGGGCGCGCTGCTCGGCGCGGCGCTCGCGGCCAGGGTCGTAGGCCGAGCCGGGGATGAGCGCCCGACGCGCCCGATGGCGCTCGAACGCCTCCTTGAGCGAGGGGAGCACGAGGTCCCACAGCAGGGCGACGATGACGACTCCGATGGCGATGGAAGCGAGCAGCATCGTGTCGTCTGGCCGCGTTCGGTGGCTCAGGCGCCGCCCGCGGCGCGTGGGAAGAAGATGACGCGGTCGGCATCGCGCGGGATGTCCTCGAAGGCCTTGACCATCCGCGCTTCGCGGCGCCCGGCCGTCGTGCGCTCGGGGACGGCGGCCCACATGCCCTCTTCGAGCTGGCGGCGGAACTCCTGCACGAGCAGCTCCTCCTCCTCGGCCACCTCGACGTCCCCTTCGGCGATGAGCACCTCGCCGTGACCTGGCTTCATCCGAAGGAACCTCATGGTGAACGGCGATTATGACAAAGCGCGGGTGCCTGCCCACCCGCTCGACCAGGGTGGCGGGCATTCGCTCGGCCAAGCCGCGGGCGACGGCCGCCGGCGCGGGCCGTTGAACGGCGCGCCGGGACCGCTCAGCGCTCGCGCGCCAGCCCGAGGACGTCGACCGGTCCCGCGCCCGCCCCGATCGCGCGCAGGCCGTCGCGGACGGCCTCCGATGCCACGCGCTTGGCTTCGCGCGCCGCGTCCTGGAGATCGTCGCCCAGCGCCAGCCGTGCCGCCAGCGTGGAGGAGTGCGTGCAGCCCGAGCCGTGGGCGGCGCCGTCGGGATAGCGCGGGCCCGCGAGCTCGACCACGCGCTCGCCGTCGAAGACAACGTCGATCGCCTGCTCGCGGTGCCCGCCGGTGACCACGACGGCGCGCGGGCCCAGCGCGTGCACGGCCCGCGCGAGCGCCTCGCCCTCGAGCGCGGCGTCGCCGGCGAGCACGCGCGCCTCGGGGAGGTTGGGCGTCACCACCGTGGCGCGGGCGACGACGAGCTCCACGAGCGCGGCCTGCGCGTCCTCGTCGAGCAGCCGCGCGCCGGACTCGGCGACCATCACCGGGTCGACCACGATCGGGGTGTCCGGCGCCAGCAGGTCGAACGCCTCGCCCACCGCCCGGGCACTGGCCACGCTCCCGAGCATCCCGACCTTGACCGCGTCTACGCCCATGTCGTCGACGACGGCCCGCACCTGCGCGACGATCATGGCCGGCGATACCGCCTCGACCGCCGTGACCGCGACGGTGTTCTGGGCCGTGATCGCCGTGATCGCGGTCGTCCCGTGCACGCCGGCGCGGGCGAAGGCCTTGAGGTCGGCCTGGATCCCGGCGCCGCCGCCGGAGTCAGAGCCGGCGATCGACAGGCAGACGGGAATGCGGCCGGCATGGGGCACGGCGGCGAAGGATAGGAGGGCCGGTCAGAGGACCGGGCGTTCGCGCAGGTCATCCACGAGCGCGCGGACGGCCTCCGATGTGAGCGGTTCGGCATCGTCCGCCATGAACGCGAGGCCATGAGGACCTTCCTCCACGCGCACTCGTGACGGGAGCGAGATCTCCAGCCGGCCATCCACGACGTGGTGCTCGAGCTCCGTGCCCGGAGCGTAACCGAGCTCGTCCCGAATGGACGCCGGGATGGCCAGGCGCCCGGCTGCATCGATCGTCGCGCGCATCGCTGCCAAGCCACTACGTCATGCGGGGATCACCACGTAGCGCCCGCCGGCCGCGCGCCGCAGGTGTCCCAGCAGCTCGAGCTCCGTGAGGGCGGCCAGCGTCGGCCCGACCTCGGCGGGCACGCCGGCAAGCGCGGCGAGCGTGTCGCGACCGTCGGCGACCGCGCCCAGCAGCGTGCGCAGCCTCGGTTCGAGATGAAGCACCGCAGCCTCGTGGCGACCGATGCCCACCGCGACGTCGAGGGCGTCGGCGGCGTCGCGGATGACGGTCGCGCCGTCGCGCAGCAGCGCGTTGGTACCCGCCGAGCGCCACGCGGTGACAGGGCCGGGGACCGCGCCCACCTCGCGCCCGATGTCCATGGCGATCTCGGCCGTGATGAGGGAGCCGGATCGTCGTGCCGCCTCGACCACGATCGTCATGTGCGCCAGCGCGGCGATGACGCGGTTGCGCGCGGGAAAGCACCAGCGCATCGCCACGAAGCCGGGCGGGAGCTCGCCGACGACGCACCCGCGCTCGGCGATCAGGCGGTGCAGACGCGCCTTGCTCGGCGGGTAGGGGACGTCCGCCCCGCCCGCCAGCACCGCCACGGTGCGCCCGCTGGACTCCAGCGCCCCCGCGTGCGCGGCGCTGTCGACGCCGAGGGCCATGCCGCTGACCACCGTCACGCCGGCGGCCGCCAACCCGCGCCCGAGAGCGCGCGCGACCTCCAGCCCGTCGGCCGACGCCCGCCGCGTCCCGACGACGGCCACGGCGCGCGGGCCCTGCTCGAGATCGGCGCCGACGAGGCCCTCCAGCCGGCCGGCTCCGCCGGCGACGAAGAGCGCGGCGGGAGCGTCCTCGAGGTCGCGCAGGCGGGCGGGGTAGGCCGCGTCGTGGCGACAGACGGCCTCGAGGCCCGATCCCTCGACGGCCTCGCGCAACGCGTCGACGTCCAGGCGCTCGAACTCCTCGGCGATCGCGCCGGCGCGCGCACCGCCCAGCCCGGCGACGAGCTGCTCCTCGGAGAGCGCGAGGATCTCGCGCAGCCGGCGCTTGTGGTGGCGGGCGATCTCGATCGACCCGGCCAGCCGCGCGATGAGCCACGTCCGCGCCAGGCACGCCGCGCACGCTCGGGCCGCCCCCACCCCGGCCCCCGCGCCCGCGCTCACGCCGCCACTCCGACGCCGGGGCTCATCTCGTGGCGGTACCCGAGCGCCGCGACCACGTGCGCGCGCAGCACGTCGTCGCTGGCGGCGAGGTCGGCGATCGTCCGCGCCAGGCGCAGTGTGCGATCGCGACCGCGCGCGCTGAGCTCACCGCGGCGGTACGCGTCCTGGAGCGGACGCTCCACGTCGTCGGGCACCCGGACGTGGCGGCGCAGCAGTCGGGCGTCCATGTGGCCGTTGCACGTCACGCCCGTCCCGTCGAGGCGCTGCAACTGGCGCTCGCGCGCCGCCGTCACCCGCACGCGCTCGGTCTGCGAGGACGCCGTCGGCTCCTGCGCCAGGCGCTCGGCGTCCGGGCGCTGGACGTGGACGAGCAGGTCGATGCGGTCGAGCAGCGGGCCGCTCAGACGGCGGGCGTGGCGGGCGAGGTCTCCCTCGCGACAGCGGCAGCGCGGCGACGGCGCGTGGCCACAGGGACACGGGTTGGTGGCGGCGACGAGCAGGAAGCGCGTCGGGAAGATCGCCGTGCGCTGGCCGCGCACGATGGCGACGCGCCCGTCCTCCAGCGGCTGGCGCAGCGCCTCGAGCGCCGGCCGCGGGAACTCGGACAGCTCGTCGAGGAAGAGCACGCCGTGATGGGCGAGGCTCGCCTCTCCCGGCACCGGGACCGCGCCGCCGCCGACCAGGCCCGAGGCGGAGATCAGGTGATGCGGCGCGCGGAACGGCCGCTCGGCCATCAGCCCGGCGCCGCGATGCTGCCCCGCCACGCTGTGGATGCGCGTCACCTCGACCGCCTCCGCCCGTGACAGCGGCGGCAGGATCGAGGGCAGGCGCCGCGCGAGCATCGTCTTGCCCACCCCCGGCGGACCGCAGAGCAGCAGGTTGTGAGCCCCGGCGGCAGCGATGGTGAGCGCCTCGACGACGTCGGTGTGACCGCGCACGTCGGCCAGGTCGAGGTGGCGCACGGGAAGCGCGAGGACGGTCTCGTCGCGATCGGGCGGCGGCGGGCGCTCGCCGCCGCGAAGGATCTCGGCCACCTGTGCGAGGCTGCTGGCGCCGAGCACATCGAGCCCCTCGACGAGCGAGGCCTCCAGCGCCCGCTGGCGCGGGAGCACGAGCCCGGTGAGCCCCGCGCGCGCGGTCCCTTCCGCCACCGCCAGCGCGCCGCGGCACGGGCGCATCTCGCCCCCGAGCCCGAGCTCGCCGAAGACCGCGTAGCGCTCGAGCACATCGGCGGGGACGTGACCGCCGGCGGCCAGGATCGCGCACGCGATCGCGAGGTCGAAGCCTGGGCCGGCCTTGCGCAGCGACGCCGGCGCCAGGTTGACGGTGACGCGCTTGAGCGGGAACTCGAACCCCGAGTTGAGGATCGCCGCGCGTACGCGCTCGCGCGCCTCGCGCACCGCGCGGTCCCCCAGCCCGACGATGGTGAAGTTGGGCAGGCCGGCGCGCACGTCGATCTCCACGGTGACGCGCCGCGGTTCGAGGCCGTCGATGGTGAAGGTGGTGACGCGGGCGAGCATGGCCGCCACGCTAGGCCGCGTCGTGTGACGGTTGAACCCGTCATCTGCACCGAAATTGCGCAGGTCGACGCGCGATCCGGCGTCACGCGACTGCTCCTGCGCAGAATTGGCACAGGCCGTGTGCCACGTGTGACACGACGCCCCCTAGCGTCGCCGTCGTGTCCACCGACCTGCGTCAGCACCTCGGCCGCATCGGCGAGGACCTCGCCCTGGCCCATCTCGAGCGCCTCGGCTACGCGCTCGTCGCACGCAACCACCGCACCAGATATGGGGAGCTCGACCTCGTCGTCTTCGACGGGAACACGCTGGTCTTCGTCGAGGTCAAGACGCGGCGGACCAACGGGAGCGGACGCGGCCCATGGGAGGCCCTGCACGAGCGCAAGCGCAAGCAGGTCCGCCGGATGGCCGCCGCGTTCCTGCTCGAGGTCACCGATCGCCCGCACTCCCCCGACCTGCGCTTCGATGCGATCGGCGTCGTCATCGACGCGCGCGGGAAGCTCGTGCGCCTCGACCACCTCGAGGCGGCGTTCTGATGCGCGCCCGGTGCCTACAACGCGAGCTGCTGGTACGCGGTGCTCTGGAAGGAGAGCCGGTGCAGCGGCGAGACGCCCTGGCGCTGGATGGCCGCACGGTGCTCGGGCGTGGAGTAGCCGACGTGGGAGCGGAACTCCCACCCCGGATGCAGCGCGTCGGCGCGATGCATGAAGCGGTCGCGCGTGACCTTGGCCACGATCGAGGCGGCCGCGATCGCGGCGCTCGTGCAGTCGCCGTCGACGATCGGGCGCTGCTGGTGGCCGAAGTCGGGCACGGCGAAGCCGTCGACGAGGCACAGGCACCCGGGGCGCGCGACGCCGGCCAGCGCGTCGCGAAGGGCCGCGAGGTTCGTCTTGTGCAGTCCGTAGCCGTCGATGCCGCGCACGCAGCGCGAGACGACGACGACCTTGACGGCCGTGCGCATGACCACCGGGTAGAGCTCGTCGCGCGCCTCGGGGTCGTGCTGCTTGGAGTCGTTGAGCGCGGTCAGCGCCCGCACCTCGCGGACGCCGAGCGCGTCGACGTCGAAGAGCACCGCCGCGGCGACCAGCGGGCCGGCGAGGCATCCGCGACCGGCCTCGTCGGCACCCGCGATCCACCGCACGCCCAGGCCACGGTCGAACTGGAACAGGCGCCGGCCGGTGCGGCGCTTGGTCCGCGAGCGGCGGCGGCCGGCGGCGGCGCCGGCACTGCCGGCGGCGGGCGCGACGGGCGCGACTGGCGCGACGATCGCATCGGGAGCCGGCATCGGTGCTGAGGCGACCACGGGCTCGGCGGCGGGATCGGTCAAGACGGCCATCACCGTAACGGCCGCTCCGGCGGATCGAGCCGAGTGGCCGCGGTGCGGGGCGCGAGCGGGCGCCGGAGCGCGACCGCTAGAGGAGGCCGATGCGCTTTGGCGGCCAGTAGGTCGCGAACGCGCCGCCGATGATCCAGTTGCGCGGGACCGGGCCCCAGAAGCGGCTGTCGTCGGACTCGCCACGGTTGTCGCCCATCATGAACCAGTGGTCAGCGGGGATGGTGATCGGGGTTGTGAAGTTGCAGCCGCGGCCGTCGCTGCTCTCACAGCTGCGGCTGATGTAGGGGTCGCGCTCGCGCTTGCCGTTGCGATAGACGTGGCCGCCCTTGACGTAGATCGTGTCGCCGGGGCCGGCGACGACGCGCTTGATGAAGTTGACGTCGGCGCGGCGCTTGGTCGGCTTGTCGCACGCCTGACCCTGCCGGCGGTCGCCGTCGCCGCAGGTGTCGGTGTCCGACCCCTTCGGCGGATGAAAGACGATCACGTCCCCGACCCTGGGGTCGGCGAAGCGGTTGCCGATGCGATTGACGAGGACCCGCTGGTTGACCTGCAACGTGGGGAGCATCGACCCGCTGGGGATGCGGTACGGCTTGACCAGGAAGGCCTGGATCCCGAGCGCCAACCCCAGCGCGACGGCGACGATGACGACCAGCTCGAGGAGCGACCCGCCGGCCGACTTCTGCTTGGTGGCCACTAGGCCTTGTCGTCAGCGGCGGGCTCGGCCTCGGCGGCCGGCTGGCCACCGTCGGCGTCGACCTCCGCGTCAGCGGGCTCTGCGGTGTCCGCTGCGGGCTCGGCCTCCGCGGCCGGCTCTGCCTCCGCGACCGGCGCAGCATCGGCCGCAGGCTCGGCCGGCTCGGACTCGACGTCCACCGTCGCGGGCTCGGCCTCAGCGGGCGGCGCAGCATCGGCGGCCGGCTCGGCCTCCCCCGTGGTCGCCGCCTCGGCGGCCTGCACCTCGGCGACCTGGTCCTCGGCCTGCGCGGTGTCGGCGGCGCCGCCGGCGTCGACGACCTCCTCGGCAGTCGCGCCCTCGGCGTCGACGGCACCGGACGCCGCGGCCGCCTCGGCCTCGAGCGCGGCGACGGGGTCGTGGAGCAGGCCCGGCGTGACGGACTGCTCGGGGCCCGTGTAGCGGCGCTCGCGCACCCGGGCGCGCTTGCCGACGCGCTCGCGCAGGTAGTAGAGCTTGGCGCGACGGACGTCACCGCGGGCGGCGACGTCGATCTTCTCGATCTTCGGGGAGTGCACCGGGAACGTGCGCTCCACGCCGACGCCGAAGGACTGCTTGCGCACGGTGAAGGTCTCGCGCACGCCGTGGCCCTGGCGCTTGATGACGACGCCCTCGAAGACCTGGGTGCGCCGGCGCGTGCCCTCGATGACCTGGAAGTGGACGCGGACGCGGTCGCCGGCGGCGAACTGCGGGACGCGGCGCAGCTGCGCGCGCTCGAGGCTGTCGATCACGGTGCTCATGGCAAAGAGAAGGCGCGGGAGGACGAGGTTCAACGGTCCCGCGCGAGGCGGCTCATGGTAGCGAAGAACCGCCGCCCGCCGCCCCACGCTCGCGGCTGCGCGCCCGGCGCCACTGGCGGATCTCCTCGTGGTGGCCCGAGAGGAGGACCTCCGGCACCTTCCAGCCGCGGTACTCGGCCGGCCGCGTGTAGTGCGGATACTCGGGATCGCCGCCCAATGCGGCGCTGAACGACTCCTCGAGTGCTGAGTCGGCGTGGCCCAGCGAGCCGGGGAGCTTGCGCAGCACGGCGTCCATGACGACCATCGCCGCGAGCTCGCCGCCCGCCAGCACGTAGCGGCCCACCGACACGGCGTCGGAGGCGAAGTGCTGCACGATGCGCTCGTCGAAGCCCTCGTAGCGCCCGCAGAGCAGCGTGATGGCGGGCTCGGCGGCGAGCTCCTCGACGAAGGCGTCGTCGAGGATCCGGCCGCCGGGCGTGAGGGCGAGCACGCGGCGCTGGTTGCGCAGGTCGACCGGATCGACGCCGTAGAAGCCGCGCAGCGCCGCGTCCATCACGTCGACGCGCAGCACCATCCCCGCGCCGCCGCCGAACGGCGTGTCGTCGACCTGGCCGCCGCTGAGCGACGTGTGCTCGCGCGGGTTGAGCGTGCGCAGCTCGTGGCCGTGGGCGAGCGCGTTGCCGACGTGGCGCTGTCCCGAGAACCAGTCGAACCACTCAGGGAAGAGGGTGACGACGTCGAGCTGCATCAGGAGCGCCGCGCGTCGGACGGCGTCGGCGCAGGCGTGGACGGCGCGGCCTCGCCCTCGCCCAGGAAGCTCAGATCGATGTCGACGACGCCCGCCGCGATGTCCACCGAGCGCACCGCATCGCGCACGAGCGGCACGAGCAGGTCCGAGGCGTCGGCACGCTGCACCTCGAGCGCCTCGCACGACGGCAGCGCGACCATGCGCAGCACGCGGCCGACCTCGACGCTCCCGTCGACCACGCGGCAACCCTCGAGGTCCTCGGCGTACCACTCGTCCTCGCCGAGCGGCGGTGCCACCCCGCGATGCACGAGCAGGTCGAGCCCGCGCAGCGCCTCGGCGGCCTCCCGGCCATCGTGGCCGGCCAGGCGCAGGATCGGACGCTCGTCGGTACCGGCGCGGCGCACGATCTCGGCCTCGCCGTCCCCGATCCGCACGGCGGTGCCCAGCGCCAGCAGCGCGCCTCGAGGTCGCGTGACGTGGAACGAGCCGTCGAGCCCGTGGGGCCGGCCGACCCGGCCGGCCGCGAGCCACTCGACGCGCGCGCGCGTCATCTAGTCGACGATGTCGACGAGCACGCGGCGGTTCTCCTTCACCGCCGCGGCCTTCACGACCGTCCGCAGGGCGTTGGCGGTGCGCCCGCCGCGGCCGATGATCTTGCCGTAGTCGTCCTCGGCGACCGCAAGCTCGAGGACGATGGTGCCGTCGTCCTCCTCGAACTGCTCGACCGACACGCGATCGGGTTGGTCGACGAGCTTGCGGGCCAGCGATTCGAGAAGCTCGCGCATCGGCGCGCTCTACCGCGCGTTGGGGTCGATGCCCTTGATCTTCAGCAGCTTGCGGACCGTGTCCGTCGGCTGCGCGCCCTTGGCCAGCCATGCGCGCACGCGGTCCTCGTCCAGATTGATCGTCGAGGGATCGGTCTGGGGGTTGTACTGGCCGACGTTCTCGATGAAGCGGCCGTCCCGCGGCGAGCGCTGGTCGGCGACGACGACCCGCCAGATCGGGTCCTTCTTGCCGCCCACGCGGGTGAGCCTCAGTCGTACTGCCAACGGAAGTTCCTCTCGAAGTGCTTGGGAAAGCCGACGGGAGAGGGTAGCGGGCCCAGGCGCGCGGCGTACGGCCGGGCCCTACCCCCCACCGCGCATCAGCGCGCCGATGTCGGGCATCTTGCCGCGGCCGACCTGGCGCATGAGCTTGCGCATCTGGTCGAACTGCTTGACGAGCTGGTTGACCGCCTGGACGTTGGTGCCCGAGCCCTTGGCGATGCGCAGGCGCCGCGAGCCCTTGATGAGCTCGGGGCGGCGGCGCTCCTCGGGCGTCATCGAGAGGATGATCGCCTCGACGCGATCGAGCTCGCGCTCGTCGACCTTCATGTTCGAGAGCTGGTGGCCGGAGAGGCCGGGCATCATGCCCAGGATCGACTGCAGGGGCCCCATGCGGCGGATCGTCTTGAGCTGCTTGAGGAAGTCCTCGAGGGTGAACTCGTTGCGGCGCAGCTTGCGCTCGAGCTCCTTGGCCTCGTCCTCCTCGATCTGCGCCTCGGCCTTCTCGATGAGCGACATGACGTCGCCCATGCCGAGGATCCGCTGGGCCATGCGGTCGGGGTGGAAGCGCTCGAACTGGTCGAGCTTCTCCCCCACCGAGGCGAAGAGGATCGGCTTGCCGGTCACCGCCTTCACGCTCAGCGCCGCGCCGCCGCGGGCGTCGCCGTCGAGCTTGCTCATGACCACGCCGTCGAACTGGACGGCGGCCGCGAACTGCTCGGCGACGTTGACGGCGTCCTGGCCGGTCATGGCGTCGACGACGAGCAGGATCGAATGCGGCTTGACCGCGTCGCGGATGCGGACGAGCTCGGCCATCAGCACCTCGTCGACGTGCAGGCGCCCCGACGTGTCGACGATGAGGACGTCCTTGCCCTCGGTCTTGGCGCGGTCCAGCGCCCAGCGCGCGATGTCCACCGGGTCGCGCTCGATGCCCTGCTCGTAGACGTCGGCGCCGACCTGCGCGCCGACCTTGACGAGCTGGTCGACGGCCGCGGGGCGGTAGACGTCGCACGCCGCCAGGGCGACGGACGAGCCGTGCTCGCTCTTCAGCCAGCGCGCGAGCTTGGCCGCGGCGGTCGTCTTGCCCGAGCCCTGAAGGCCGGCGAGGACGATCACCGTCGGCGGGCGCGGCGAGAAGGTCACCCCGCGAGAGGCGCCACCCATCAGCGTGGCGAGCTCGTCGTTGACGATCTTGACCACCTGCTGGCCGGGGTTGAGCGTCCCGAGCACGTCGGCGCCCAGGCAGCGCTCCTTGACCGTCGCGGTGAACGACTTGACGACCTTGAAGTTGACGTCGGCCTCGAGCAGCGCCAGGCGGATCTCGCGCATCGCCTTGTCGATGTCGGCCTCGGTCAGCGTGCCGTGCCCGCGGACGTCGGCGAGCGTGGCCTGGAGCTTCTCGGAGAGGGCGTCGAACACTGACGAGCCAGTCTAGAGCGGCCGGCCGGGCTCGCCGGCGCGGCGGATCAGCGTCACGCCGTCGCGGACGCTGAGCAGCACGTTCTCGGTGCGCTCGTCGGCCTGCACATGAGCATTGAAGGCCGCCATCCCACGATCGCCGTCGTCCATGGGCTCGGCCACGTCGCCGCCGTACAGCGTGTTGTCGACCGCGATCACCCCGCGCGGCGAGAGCTTGGGCACGACGGCCTCGTAGTAGCCCGGGTACCCGTCCTTGTCTGCGTCGATGAAGACGAAGTCGAAGGGGCCGTCAAGGGCGGTGACCGTGTCGAGCGCGGGCCCGACGCGCAGGTCGATGCGATCGCCCCACGGCGAGCGGTCGAAGTAGCCCTGGGCGAACTCGGCGCGCTCGGGCGACAGCTCGCAGGTGACGATCCGCCCCTCGGGCGGAAGGCCCCCGGCCATCGCGAGCGCCGAGTAGCCGCTGAAGGTCCCGATCTCGAGCACGAGGCGCGGCGCCAGCATCGCGACGAGGAAGCGCAGGAGCCGGCCGAGGACCGGGCCGGCGATCATCTGCGGCGTGGACAGCGAGGCGTGGGTCGCCTCGTAGTTCTCGCGCAGCAGCGGCTCGAGCGGCGTGGCGTGGGCGTCCACGTAGGCGTCGAGCGTCTCGGTGAAGAGCGGGGTCATGCCCGCATCGTCTCAGCCGCTGCGACCGGGGACGGCCACGCCCGACTCGTAGGCGAGCACCACGGCCTGCACGCGGTCGCGCAGGCCGAGCTTCATGAGCACGCGCGCGACGTGCGTCTTGACCGTCGTCTCGGAGACCACGAGCTCCTCGGCGATCTCGGCGTTGGAGAGCCCGCGGGCGAGGAGCTTGAAGACCTCCAGCTCGCGCGCGGTGAGCTCGTCGAGGCCGCGGGGCGGATCGGCCGGCGTGGGGGCGGCGCTGGCGAACTCCTGGATCAGGCGCCTGGTGATGGACGGCGCCAGCAGCGCCTCGCCCTCGGCCACCACGCGGATCCCGGCCACGAGCTGCTCGGGCGGCACGTCCTTGAGCAGGAAGCCGCTGGCGCCCGCGCGCAGCGCCTCGTAGACGTACTCGTTGAGGTCGAAGGTGGTCAGCATCAGCACCCGCACGGGGCGCTCGCCGGCGGCGGCGATGATGCGGCGCGTGGCCTCGATGCCGTCGAGCTCGGGCATGCGGATGTCCATGAGGACGACCTCGGGCTCGAGGTCCTCGGCCATCGCGACCGCCTCGGCCCCGTCGGAGGCCTCGCCGACGACGTCGAGGTCGTCCTCGGCGTCGAGGATCATCTTGAAGCCGGCGCGTACGAGCGCCTGGTCGTCGGCGATCAGGATGCGCACGCTCATATGAGGGTCTCCTCGGCCACGCGCGAGAGGGTATCCGCGCTCACGGCGTGCTCCGCCCTACCATCGACCGGGATCCGGGCGCGCACCTCGAAGCCGCCGCCGGCTCGGCGACCTGTCTGCAGCTCGCCGCCGAAGATGCGCACGCGCTCGCGCATGCCGACGAGCCCGTGGCCGCCACCGCCCACCCGCCCGGGCGCGCCCGCGCCGGGCCCGCAGTCGCTGACCTGCAGCTGGACGTCCTGCTGCCCGTAGCGCACGTGCACCTCGGTCGGGGCGGCGTCGGCGTACTTGATGGCGTTCGTGATCGCCTCCTGGACGACTCTGTACGCGGCGAGCTCGACGCCCTCCGGCAACGGGCGGCGCTCGCCCTCGACGGTCAGCGCCACGGGCAGGCCTGCCGCCCGCGCGCGCTCGACGAGCCCGTCGAGGCCGTCGAGCGTCGGCGCCGGCGCCGGCTCGATCTGCAGCACGCCGAGCAGGCGCTGAAGCTCGCCAATCGCCTCGCGGCCGGTGCCCGCGATCAGCTGGGCGGCGTCCTGCGCGCGCAGCGGCTCGCGTGCCAGGATCCGCCGGGCACCGCCCGCCTGCACGACCATCACGCTCACCGAGTGCGCGACGACGTCGTGCATCTCGCGCGCGATTCGCTTGCGCTCCTCGACCACCGCCCGCTCGGCCTCCGCGGCGCGGCGCTCGTTGGCGCGAGCGGCCGCCTCGTGCAGCTCGGCGGCCAGGCGGGCACGGCTGCGGGCGGTGCGCCCCGCGAGGCAGAACGCGCCGACGAGCACGGCCGGGAAGGCAACATCGCCGACGGCGAGCGATCCGCTGATCGCGCTCGTGGCGACGATCCCGCAGATCAGTAGTCCCATGCCGGCGGCCGCGCCGCGGCTGTCCTGGTGCGCGCCGAGGCCGAAGGACAGCGCCAGCAGCGTGAACCAGATCGCCGGGAGGTCGGCGGCCGAGGTCAGCCATTCGGCCGGCAGCGCGATCGCCAGGAGGCAGGCCGTCGCCCGCAGCGGCCACGTGCGCCACCACGCGAGGGGCAGGACGATGCCCGCGACGGCGACGACGTTGACCGCGAGCGGGCCGCGCAGGTCGCCGGCCACGGCGAGCTCGGCGATGCCCGTCGCCAGCGCGAGCCCCGCAAGCATCCAGTCCAGCGGCGCCGGTCGCCTCATGGGGCGCTCCCGAGCGGCAGGCGCGCCCGCAGGGCCTGGCCGCCGTCGCGCGAGCCCGCCGTACGCAGCTCGCCGCCGTAGAGCGCCACGCGCTCCTCGATGCCCAGCGGCGCGGGCCGCGCGGTGCCGTCGTCGAGCACCTCGAGGTCGACCGCGTCGGCCCCGTAGCGGACGGTCACCGTCGCGCCCGCGGCAGCACCCTCGCGCACGGCGCCGGCCAGCGCCTCCTGAACGACGCGGTAGGCGGTCAGATCGGCACCGGCCGCAAGCGGCGCCGGCGTGCCCTCGACGCGCAGGTCCACCGGGAGCCCGGCGACGCGCGCGCGGCGCACGAGGTCGGCCACGTGGGCGAGCGTCGGCTGCGGCGCGAGCGCCAGCTCGTCGTCCTCGCGGCGCAGGACGCCGAGCAGGCGCCGGATCTCGGCCAGCGCGTCGCGCCCGGTCTGCTCGACGGCGGCGAACGCGAGCGCGGCCCGGGCGGGCTCGACACGGACGAGCGTCGCCGCGCCGTCCGCGTCGGCCACCATGCGGCGCAGGGCGCGGGCGACCACGTCGTGGAGCTCGGCGGCGATCCGCGTGCGCTCCTCGGCCACCGCCCGCTCGGCCCAGGGCTCGGGGTCCTCCTGGCTGGCCGCATGCAGCGCGCGGGCCAGACGGGCGCGGTCGCGCAGCAGCCGGCCGGCGAGCACGGGCGCCGCGACGATCACCAGCCAGCCCCAGACGAGGTTGAGACCGTCATCGGAGGTCGGGTCGACCGCGGCCATGACCGACACGAGCGCGACGAGCCAGGCGGCTCCGGCCGCCAGCGCGCGCCCCTCGAGGTTGGCACCGACCGAGTAGGAGACGATGAAGGCCGAGATGAACGGGCCGACCAGCGACGTATTTGTCGCGTCGCCGAGCTGCTCCATGACCGTGAGCGCCGCGAACACCAGAGCGGCGGCCACGAGCGGCGCGCGACAACGCGCGGCCACGCCGAGCGCCATGACGACTGTCAGGCCGCGCGCGGCGAGGACCGTGCCCGTCGACGCGTCGAGAAAGGACAGCTCGACTTGCGTCTCCAACAGGAAAGCTCCCGCCAGCAGCAGGTCGGCACGGCCGGGCGGCAGGGCTTGCACGCGCGCCCCCAACGACGTCAATGCCCTCACGGTCGCACTGTAACCCGCGCGCGCAGCGCGGTCGTCGTCCGCTCGGGCGATCGCACGCTCATCCTGAAGGACGACTCGGGTTCGTCCCGCCGGGAGACCGAAATCGCCCCCGCGGGCGACGACGCGGGCACCCCGTCATGAGACCGTCACCAGCCATGAGGGAATGGACGGCAACGACCATGATCGAGGCGCGACCCGAGGCCGTGCTCGACGTGCTCACCGACCCGGAGGCGTGCGCCCGCTGGGCGCCGATCGCCTTCGACGTCGAGGACCTGCGCACGCCGCGCCTGCGGTGTGGCAGCAAGGCCCGCGTGAGCGGCAAGCTAGCCGGAAAGCGCGTGGGCTTCGACGTCGAGGTCCACGAGGCGATCGACGGCCGCCTGCGCCTGAGCGCGGACGGTCCGGTCGGCTTCGACGTGCGCTACGACCTGGCGCCCGCCCCGAGCGGGAGCGAGGTCCGCGCATCGGTGCTGGTCCGCCCTGTCCGCGGACTCACCGGGCGGCTGCTGGCCGAGGCCACCAACGCCCTTCTTGCCGCCGGTGCTCTGCAGGCGGCGATCTCGCGGCTCGCCCGCGAGGCCGCCGCCTGCTGAACCAATCGAGGGAAAGGGACCAGCGCCACATGCTCAACGAGACGATCGCCCCTGCCATCGGGGCACCCCTGCTCAGCGCCACCGCGGTGTCCGCGCAGGCCGTGACGCGGCGCTACGGAGAAGGCGAGGCGGCGGTCGACGCGCTGCGTGGTGTCGACCTCGACGTGCCTGCCGGCCAGTTCACGGCCATCATGGGGCCCTCGGGCTCGGGCAAGTCGACGCTCATGCATCTGCTCGCCGGTCTCGACCGGCCGACGACCGGCGCCGTCTACGTCGGCACCGAGGACATCACGACGATGAGCGACAAGGCGCTGACCAAGCTGCGCCGCCGGCACATCGGGTTCGTCTTTCAGTCCTTCAACCTGCTGCCGACGCTCAGCGCCGAGGAGAACGTCCTGCTGCCGCTGACGATCGCCGGGCGCAAGGTCGACCGCGGGGCGCTCGACGCGCTGCTCGAGCGCGTCGGCCTCTCCGAGCGCCGCCGCCATCGGCCGTCCGAGCTCTCCGGGGGCCAGCAGCAGCGCGTCGCGATCGCGCGGGCGCTCATCTCAGAGCCCACCGTGCTGTTCGCCGACGAGCCGACCGGCAACCTCGACTCCAACGCGGGCACGCAGGTCCTCGACCTGCTGCGCGACGCGGTCGACCTCGACGGCCAGACCACGGTCATGGTGACCCACGACCCGCGCGCCGCGGCGCGCGCGGACCGCGTCCTCTTCCTGGCCGATGGGCTGATCGTCTCCGATCTCGTCCGGCCGACCGAGGCCGATGTCCTGGCCCAGATGAAGGCGGTGAGCGCCTGATGTTGCGGATTGCGCTCAACGGGCTCCTGGCCCGGCCGATCCGCACCGCGCTGACGGCTATGGCCATCGTCCTGGGGGTGGCGACGATCGCCGCCGCCTTCACGCTGACCGACACGATGGGCCGCGCGGCCGGTGACCTCTCCTCGTCGGCCTACGACGGCACCGCGGCCGTGGTCACGGCACCCAGCCCCTTCACCTCGACCAACGACAACGAGAACCTCCACCAGCCGACGATCGACGCGAAGACGATCGACCACGTGCGCGCCGTGCCCGGCGTCGCGACGGCGGCGGGCGACATCACCGACCTCGAGACGAAGATCCTCGGTAAGGACGGCAAGGTCGCCGGCGACACCTGGTTCGGCATCGGCCTCGACCCGGTGGCGGCTGGCGACGCCAGGCTCTCGCCCTTCCGTCTGAAGCAGGGCACGTGGGCCAAGGGCCCGGGCGAGGTCGTCGTCGACGCCGGCACCGCCGACAAGCAGGACCTGCACGTCGGCGACAGCGCGCGCATCGCGACCGCCGGCCCGGCGCGCAACTTCCGCGTCACGGGCATCACGACGTTCGGCTCGGTCGACGCGCTGGGCACCGCGACGATCGCCGTGTTCGACCTGCGCGCCGCGCAGGAGTTGTTCGACAAGGCCGGGCGCGTCGACTCGATCCTCGTCGCCGCGAGCGACGGCGTGTCGGACGCGCGGGTGCGCCACGACCTGGCCGCGGCGCTGCCGCAGGCCAAGGTCCAGACCGCGGCCGAGCAGGACCGCTACACCCTCGACGGGCTGAAGGAGTTCATCTCGATCATCAAGGGCGTGCTGCTGGCCTTCGGCGGCGTGGCGCTGTTGGTCGGGGCGTTCACGATCTTCAACTCGCTGTCGATCATGGTGGCCCAGCGCTCGCGCGAGTTCGGGCTGCTGCGCCTGGCCGGCGCCTCGCGCCGCCAGGTGCTGCGCACGGTCGTCGCCGAGGCGCTGGTCATGGGCGCCGTCGCCAGCGCGGTCGGGCTCGCGGCCGGCTTCGGGCTGGCCAAGGGCCTCGACGCCCTGTTCAAGGCACTCGGGCTCGACCTGCCGCAGACCGGGACCGTCTTCGCCACGCGCACCGTCGTCGTGTCGCTGCTGGTCGGCGTGCTCGTGACGCTGGTCGCGGGCCTGGTACCGGCGTGGCGCGCGACGCGCGTGGCGCCCGTCGAGGCGCTGCGCGAGGCCGACGCCTCGTCGCGCCGGCTGCGCTGGCCGGCGCG
>Ga0307278_10000161_pt1 | contig 33646 bp, 30 predicted proteins | sample ER_DNA_117_FD_194482 | JGI IMG/M metagenome (GOLD analysis project Ga0307278, IMG submission 194482) | Bulk soil microbial communities from the East River watershed near Crested Butte, Colorado, United States - ER_DNA_117 | ecosystem: Environmental > Terrestrial > Soil > Floodplain | place... | reverse complement strand
GTGGCCGCCCATCGGCAGGGCCATGCCCATGACCGTGTCGCCCGGCTGGCAGAAGGCGAGGTAGACGGCGAGGTTGGCGGGCGACCCGGAGTACGGCTGCACGTTGGCGTGGTCGACCCCGAACAGCGCCTTGGCCCGTTCGATCGCGACCGTCTCGACCTGGTCGATGACCTGCTGGCCCTCGTAGTAACGCTTGCCCGGGTAGCCCTCGGAGTACTTGTTGGTCAGCACGGTGCCCGAGGCCTCGAGCACGGCGTGGGAGACGTAGTTCTCCGAGGGGATGAGCTTGATGGTCTCCGCCTGGCGGCGCTCTTCCTGCTGGACGAGCGAGGCGATCTCGGGATCCGCTGCTGCGAGCGCGTTGCGTGTCTCGGTCATGGTGCCTTCCTCACGACGATGGACGTTGTCCGCGGACACCCAGGCGTACGGCGCCCGCGACCCTCGGCTCCCCGGTGGTCGATTCCACCCGAGACGCTATCGGACCACGTCTCTCACGCCAGTCGCGAGGCGCCGGACGCTAGCGGAGGCGGAGAGGGTGCCGCCATCGGCACCTCTGCCGACCTTCGCCGTCACCTCGAAAGGTTATGGCATCCGCGCCAGGTGTCCACGTACCGTCGTTCGGTGAGTGGCCCGTGACGACCAGGGAGGGCGGCATGCCGAGGCTGCACGTGTTGCGGGTGTTCGTCGAAGCGGACGGGAGCGGCGGCAACCCGCTCGGGGTCTTCCTCGACGGCGCCGAGGTGCCCGAGGCGGCCCGCCAGGCGGTCGCGACCGAGCTCGGCTTCAGCGAGACCGTGTTCGTGGACGACGCCGTCGCCGGCCGGCTGCGCATCTTCACCCCGGCCGTTGAGCTGCCCTTCGCCGGCCACCCGCTGGTCGGGACGAGCTGGCTGCTCGCCAGGGAGCGGGCCGCCGTCGAGGTGCTGCGGCCGCCGGCGGGCGAGGTGCCGACCTGGGTGGACGGCGACGGCCTGAGCTGGATCCGTGGCCGGCCGGAGTGGACGTCCTCGCTGGAGCTGCGCCGCTACGGGCGGCCCGAGGAGGTCGACGCGCTCGGCGGCGCGCCCGACGGGCTCGGCTTCGTCGACACCTGGGCGTACGAGGACGAGGCGGCCGGGCACGTCCGGGCGCGCGTGTTCGCGCCCGCGGCCGGCATCGCCGCGGACGCGGCGACCGGGCTGGCCGCGGTGGCCCTGGCCGCCGCGCTCGGCCGGTCGCTGCGCATCCGTCAGGGCGCCGGCTCGCTGCTGCTCGCCCGCCCCGGCCCGGACGGCACCGCCGAGGTAGGCGGCCACGTCGTGCTCGACGAGGCGCGCGACCACCCGCTCACCCAGGGCGACCGCTCGGCGTAGCGGGCCGCTCAGCCGGCGCGCCGGGCGCGCCGGGCGACCGCCGCCGGGTGGTGCTCCTCCGCCCAGCTCCGCCACGAGCCCGGCAGCTCGGGGGCGTCGAGCAGGCCGGGCACGAGCTCGCGCTCGCCGTGGTAGGCGCGGGCGACCGTCCGGACGGTGACCTGGTGGCCGGGCCGGTGCACCACCTCGAGCGGGTCGCCGGCGCCGATCTCTCCCTCCTGGACGATCGCGAGATAGGTGCCCGGGCGCGCGGCGGCGGCGAAGCGCCGCGGGAACGCGTCGTCGCCCATGCGGATGCCCAGCTTGTAGCACGGGATCCGGGGAGCGGTGACCTCGAGGACGGTGCCGCCGACGGCCCAGCGCTCGCCGATCAGGGCGTCGCTCGGGTCGAGCCCGGCGACGGTCAGGTTGTCGCCGAAGCTGCCCGGCCCGACCGGGCGGCCGAGGGTCGCCTCCCACCAGCGGTAGTCGTCCAGCCCGTAGGCGTACAGGGACTTGTCCGTGCCGCCGTGCACGCTCCGGTCGGCCTGCTGGTCGCCGGCCACGTTGACGCCCCGCACCGGGAGGCGCCCCGCCACCGGCTGCTTCCAGATGGCGGTCGTCACCTCGCGCCCGCGCCACCTGATGGTTCGCGGTCGTCCGACGTTGACCGAGGAGACCTGGGCCATGTGACAGCTCCTCCCCTGAGACCGGGCCAGCGCCGCGCCGCTCGTGCCCCTGGTCGACGGTGGCGGCGGACGCCGGCCCTACCGCCAACAGCGGCGGCGGTGCGGATATGCCCGTAGTACGGCAGCGGCCTTTCCGCAACCTTTCGGCGTGCGTGGCCGTGTCGGCGAGGTCACCCGGCGATGGTGGAGCCGTGGATGGCGCGGAACATGGCCGTGTCGTCCGGGTCGGACGGCGGCTCGACCAGGTGGAACCAGTAGAAGCCGTGCGGGCCGATGGCCAGCCGGTAGGGGTGCCCGTCGATGATGGGGAACGGGTTGCGGCCGAACATCTCCTCAGGGACCAGACCGATCCAGCGCGACAGGTCGAGCTCGACCGGCTGCGCGAAGCGGGAGAGGTTGGCGATCACCAGCACCACGTCGGCGCCGAGCTGGCGCACGAAGGCGAACACGCGGCGGTTGTCGGGGTAGAGCGGCTCGTAGTCGCCCTGCCCGAACACCGGGTGCTGCTTGCGCACCTGCAGAATGCGCCTGAGCCACTGCAGCAGCGAGGTCGAGATCCGCTCCTGCGCCTCGACGTTGCACGCCTGGAAGCCCCAGACCGGGTCCATCAGCAGCGGCAGGTACAGGGCGGCCGGGTCGGCGCGGGAGAAGCCGGCGTTGCGGTCGCCGGTCCACTGCATCGGCGTCCGCACCCCGTCACGGTCGCCCAGGTAGATGTTGTCGCCCATGCCGATCTCGTCGCCGTAGTACAGCACCGGGCTGCCCGGCAGCGCCAGCAGCAGGCTGTAGAGCAGCTCCATCTGGCGGCGGCCGTTGTCCAGCAGCGGCGCCAGGCGCCTGGCGATGCCGATGTTGCGGCGCATGCGCGGGTCCTTGGCGTACTCCGCGTACATGTAGTCGCGTTCCTCGTCGGTGACCATCTCGAGGGTCAGCTCGTCGTGGTTGCGCAGGAACAGGCCCCACTGCGCCGCGTCGGGGATCTTGGGCGTGCGGTTCATGATCTCCACGATCGGCGTGCGGTCCTCGCGCCGCAGCGCCATGAACATCCGCGGCATCACCGGGAAGTTGAACGCCATGTGGCACTCGTCGCCGTCGCCGAAGTAGGGCACCACGTCCGGCGGCCACTGGTTCGCCTCGGCCAGCAGCACCTTGTCCGGGTACTTGTCGTCGACCTCCTTGCGGATCCGCTTCAGGAACTCGTGGGTCTCGGGTAGGTTCTCGCAGTTGGTGCCCTCGCGCTCGAACAGGTAGGGCACGGCGTCGAGGCGGAAGCCGTCCAGCCCCATGTCGAGCCAGAAGCGGATCACCTCCAGCACCGCGTCCTGGACCTCGGGGTTGTCGAAGTTCAGGTCGGGCTGGTGGGAGAAGAACCGGTGCCAGTAGAAGGCCTGCGCCTCGTGGTCCCAGGTCCAGTTGGAGCTCTCGGTGTCCACGAAGATGATGCGCGCGTCCAGGTAGCGCTGGTCGGTGTCCGACCAGACGTACCAGTCGCGCTTGGGCGAGCCGGGCTTGCGTGACTCCTGGAACCAGGGGTGGGCGTCGGAGGTGTGGTTGACGACCAGGTCGGCGATCACGCGGATGCCGCGGGCGTGGGCCGCCTCGAGGAACTCGTAGTAGTCGCCGAGGGTGCCGTACTCGGGCAGGACCGAGAAGTAGTCGCTGACGTCGTAGCCGCCGTCACGCAGCGGCGATGGGTACATCGGCAGCAGCCAGATGCAGTCGATCCCCAGCCACTGCAGGTAGTCGAGGCGCTGGGTCAGGCCTCGGAAGTCGCCGCGGCCGTCGCCGTTGCCGTCCTGGAAACCCAGGACGTGCAGCTCGTAGAAGACAGCCGTCTTGTACCAGAGGGGGTCGTCCCGCATGCGCGGCAGCTCCTCCAGGTCCACCCATGGCAGTAGGCACCAGCCAGACTCTTCAAGCGTCCCCCCTGTCGCAAGTCTGCGCCAGTCCAGGCCGCTCCTAAACACCCCAACGGACGACTGCGCAAGGTTTGCGGACACTACTCCGTCCGCCCGGGCCCGCGCGACCCGGTCGACGGCGCCGCCGCCGCCCCGTCTCAAGGAGGTCATCGGCCGCGGCGGCCGCCGGGTGGAGTTCCCACAGGGATGTCTGGAAGGTCCGGCGGCGGGGCAACCAGGAATTGGTCGCCGCCAGACCGGCAGCTCGTCGCGGCTCTGCCGTAGGCTTTGCAATCTGCAACCCGGCAATGGTCGTCGCGGGCGACACCGACCGGCCGACGCGGCAGAAGCTGTCGAGCGAATCGAGGGTTGAAAGGCCACCAACCGCTCATGACCGACGGCAGGGATGCCCCACGCCCCTGGCTGCGCCGGCTGGCCCGCCGGATCGACCCGGCCGAGGTGACCGGGCTGGCGCTCACTCTCGCCCTGGCGGTGATCTTCGCCGCCGGGCTCGGCTTCGGCCTGGTCGCCCGCATGGTCGCAACGCGCACCGGCCTGTACTTCTACGACGCCGGCGCGGCCGACTGGGGGGTGCGCCACGCCACCCCGGCGGCGGTGAACACGTTCCGCGTCGTCACCCAGCTCGGCAGCACCATCGTGGTGGTCAGCGAGGCCGTCCTGCTGGGCCTGAGCGACTGGCTGCGCCGCCACCGCTGGTCGGCCGCCGCCTTCATGCTCACCGTGGTGCTCGGCCAGAACCTGCTGGCCAACGGCGTGAAGCTGCTGGTTCGGCGGGAACGCCCGCCGGTCGTGCCGCCGCTCGCCCCGGGGACCGGGTACTCCTACCCGTCGGGGCACACCACCGCGGCCGCGGCCACCTACGCCGCCATCGCCCTGCTGCTCGGCAGGGGGCGCCGCTGGCCGGTACGGGTCTGGCTGGCGGTGGCGGCGGTCGGGGTGACGGTCTGCGTGGCCCTGTCCCGGGTGCTGCTCGGGTTCCACTGGCTGACCGACGTGATCGGCGGGGCCGCGCTGGGGCTGGGCTGGTTCGCGGTCTGCGCGGTCGCCTTCGGTGGTAGGTTGCTGCGGTTCGGCGCCCCGGTGGAGCGGGCACAGGCCGCCGTCGAGGCGCACGACCAGCCGCGACCGCGTGGCTGACTGGCGAGGGCTCCCACCGGCGGTCTAGCCTTGCAAGATGTCGATCCATGCCCTCACCTCCGCCGAGATCTCCCTGCCCACCCGGCCCGACGCCGCCCGCGTGCGCGACCGCATCGCCGCCCTCGCCAGCCACGTCGACCTGGTCGGCCTGACCGACAACCACGCGGGCCAGCCGCGCATGTCGCCGCTCGCCGCGGTCGCCCTCGCCAGGGAGCAGGGCGTGGCCACGGTGGTCCACGTCTCCTGCCGCGACCGCAACCGGCTGGCGCTGCGCTCGCAGGTCGTCGGCGCCGCCGCCCTCGGCTCCGACGGCATCCTGTGCCTCTACGGCGACCCGGTGCCCGGCGTCCCCCGGGTCAGGGACTACACCACCACCAAGCTGCTGGCGGAGGCCAGGGGCTGGGCCGAGCCCCACGACCTCGCGCTCGGCTGCGTGGCCGACCCGTTCGCCGCCGACGCGGAGGCCGAGCTGGCCCTGCTCGGCCGCAAGGTCGCCGCGGGCGCCGACTTCGTGCAGACGCAGATGGTGTTCGACCCCGCCGGGCTCGCCGACTTCCTCGACCGCGCCAGGGAGAGCGGCAAGCTGGGCGGCTGCCGCGTCTACGCCAGCGTGGCCGTGCTGCGCTCCCGGCGCATGGCCGACTACGTGAACCAGGCCCTGCCCGGCTTCTCGCTGCCCGAGGCCGCCTACCACCAGATCGTCGCCGGCGGCGGCGTCGAGCTCGCCACCGAGCTCGCCGTCACCCTGGCCGGCATCGACGGCGTCGACGCCCTGCACGTCATGCCGCTCGGCGACGAGCCGGCCGCCGGCCGGGTCGCGGCCGCCTTCCGCGCCTCCCGCGGCGCCCCGGTCGAGCGCGGGCGCGCGCCGGCGAGCTGAGCCATGGCCGCGGTGCGCGAGTGGCGCCCGGGCGACCGGGTGGTGCTCGCCGCTGCGCCAGGCGAGCTGGCACGGCTGGAAGGCGCCCACGGGACCGTGGTCGCCGGCGGTGCCGTCGCGGTGGTCCGCTTCGACTCGGCCAAGCTGCTCGCCGGGCGGCTGCGGCGCGAGGTCGCGGTCGCCAGCGCCTGGCTCCTCCACGAGCCGGGCGCCCCGCCCGCCGCCGAGGGCTGACCTCCTCGCCCCGGGTCATGGCGCGTTTGCCCTGGCCGGCGAGAGCGGCGATGCTCTGCCCGCCCCGAGAACCTCCCCCAGGTGCCGCCACGTGACGCTCGACCCTTCCGTAGAGCGGCCCGCCGCCGAGCGGGCCGCCGCGCCGCCCGACGGTGCGGCCGCGCCCGACCGGGCGTTCGTCCGGGCGACCGCGGCCACGGGCGCCGCCGCGGTGCTCCTCGGCGTGCTCGGCACCTTCGCCACGCGCCAGTGGGGCCAGGTGCCGTTCTCTGTGCCCGCCCCGCCCTGGTACCTGAGCTGGCCGTACTACATCTTCTGGTCGCCACACGCCGACGCGGCCTGGACCCTGGCCGCGCTGCCGGTCGCCGTCCTGGCCGTGGCTGCGGCGCTGGCCCTCGCCAGGGCGAGGCTGGCGCGCCCCGCGCGGCTGGCCGGTCTCGCCGGCTGCACCGCCGTGCTCGCCCTGGCGGTGGCGGCGATCAGCGGCGGCCCGGCCGCCTGGCGGGCGCCGCTCGCCTACGCGGGGGAGTACTCGGACGCGGTCGACCAGGTCGGGGCGATCCCGACCTTCCTGCGCCAGTTCGCCGCCAGCGTGCCCAGCCTGCCCGACTTCGTCGCCCAGCACCCGCCGGGGGCGACGGTGTTCTACCTGCTGGTGGACCGGGTCTGGTCGGGGCTCACGGCGGCCGCGCTGGCCACCACCGCGGCCGCCGCCCTCGGCGTGCTGGTGGTGGCCGGCCTCGCCCGCGACGAGCTGGGTGACGGCGGCGAGCGCTGGGCCGCGGTGTGCTGGCTGGCGGGACCACTGACCGTCCTCTACGCGGCCACCGCCGCCGACGCGATGTGGGCGCCGCTGCTCGCCGGCGGCGCCCTCGCCGCCCACCGCGGCCTGGAGCGGCGCTCCTGGGGCTGGACCACCGCGGGCGGGGTGCTGCTGTGGGCGGCGTCGATGATGACCTTCGCGGCCGTGCTGGTGCTGCCGTTCCTGGCGGTGCGGGCCCTGCGCCACCTGCAAGAGGAGCGGGTCTGGGTGAGCACCTGGGCGGTCGCCACCAGCGCCGTCGTGCTCGGGCTGGCGGCCGCCTGCCGCCTCGCCACCGGCTACGACCCGCTGGCCGCGGTCGCGGCGGTCAACCGCTTCTGGAGCGTGGCGCCCGGCACCAACCGCGTCTGGTGGATCTGGGTCTTCGGCGACCTGCTGGCCTTCGCCGGCATGCTCGGCTTCCCGCTCGCCGCGGGCCTGCTCGCGGGGGGCTGGGCGGCCCTGCGCCGGCGGGCCTGGGGCTCGTTCGAGGTGGCGACCCTGGCGACCCTGCTCACGGCCGCGCTCTGGGGCCACACCAAGGGCGAGGTCGAGCGGATGTGGCAGTTCCTGGTCCCGTTCGCCGTGGTGGTGGCCGTGCGCCAGCTGCGCCGCTGGCGGGCGCCGCTGCCGCTGGTCGCCGCGCTGCTCGCCGCGCAGGCCGTGGCCGTGCAGGTGCTGTTCTTCACCCGCTGGTAGCCGCCCGCGCCAGCGGGCGGCTACGCCCGAGATAGTCGCCCGCTCGACCGCGGTCGCCCCGCCTGCGGGACAGCCGCAGTTCAACCGAGCGTGCAGCCAGGCCACCGTCGCCCATCACCGCCGGCGTCGCCGGCATGCACCGGCCAGTGAGCCGGTCGCCCGCCGAGCTTCTCAGCCGCCGTGCCTGCGGGGCAGTCACCGTGGAATGCGGGTGGCCTTGAACTCGTTGAGGTCGGTCCAGGAGCCGATCATGTCGAGCAGGCGGTCGAGGCTGGCCCTGGCCGCCTCGCCGTCGGGGGCGCGCCGCATGAGACGGACGAACACCGCTCGTTCGTCGCTGACGAAGGTCGGCACGCCGAACACCCGGTGCTCGTCGACGGCCCAGTTGTGGTCGGCGGCCAGCGCCTTGGCGACATCCGCCTCGGCCGCCGCCGCGGCGACCCGCCTTGGATCCAGCCCGGCCGAGGCGACCGCCGCGTCGAGCACCGCCGGGTCGTTGAGGTCGTCGCCGTGCTCGTGCCGGACGGCGAACAGGGCGAGGTGGGCGGCTGGGAACCGGTCGGGGAAGCGCTCCCGCACCGCCAGCCCGTAGCGCAGCGCGAGCACGCCGGAGGGCGGCGGGTCCGCCTCCCACACCGGCGTGGCGTCCTCGTCGAGATGGACCTGCTCGAGGGAGAAGGCGCGGAAGGTGACCTGGTGCCCGGCGCCCGCCTCCTGCGCCATGAGCACCAGCTCGTTGGCGATGCGAGCGAACGGGCAGAGGTAGTCGTAGGTGATCGCGAAGCTGCTCATGATGCTCCCGGGGGATGCGCATCTGGCCGGCTCACGGGAGGTGAGCCGGCCAGGTGCATCGGTCCATCAGGCTGCTACGAGGTCCTCCAGGCGCGCCCGGATCTCCGGGCTGCGCAGACAGGCGAGGGCGTCGCGCTCGACCTGGCGGGCGCGCTCGCGGGAGAACCCCATGACGGCGCCGACCTCCTCGAGCGTCCGGGGCGTTCCGGAGTCGAGCCCGAAGCGCAGGATCAGCACCTGCCGCTCGCGCTCGGGAAGGTCGTTGAGCACCTGCTCGAGCGCCTCCCGGCCGACCGCCTCGACGGCCAGCTCGTCCGGCCCGACCGCGGAGTCGTCCTCCAGGAAGTCCTGCAGGGCGGCGCCGTCGTCCCCGATCGGCGTGTCCAGCGAGGTGATCGTCTGGGCGGTGTCCTTGAGGCGGTGCACCTTCTCGACCGGCATGTCGAGCTCGCCGGCGAGCTCCTCGTCGCTCGGCTCGCGGCCGAGCGTCTCGTGCAGGCGCGTCTGGGTCCGGCGCAGGCGGCCGACCTGCTCGTCGACGTGGACCGGGAGCCGGATGGCCCGCGCTCCGCGGTCGGCGGCGCCGCGCGCGATCGCCTGCCGGATCCACCAGGTGGCGTAGGTCGAGAACTTGAAGCCCTTGCGCCAGTCGAACTTCTCGACCGCGCGCAGCAGCCCCAGGTTGCCTTCCTGGACGAGGTCGCCCAGCGGCAGCCCGGTGGCCGAGAAGCGCCGCGCGATCGAGACCACCAGGCGCAGGTTGGACTCGATCATCTTGCGGCGGGCGCGCTCGCCGCGCGCCGCCTCGGTCTCGAGCCGCGGGCGGTCGGGGTCGCCGGCGGGAAGCTCCCGCAGCGCGGCCTGAGCGGCCTGGCCCGCCTCGAACGCCTGGGACAGCTCGATCTCGTCGTCCTTGGTGAGCAGAGGATGCCGCCCGACCTCGTCGAGATAGAGACGGAACGAGTCCGTCGTCTGCAGGTCGAGCAGCGCGTCCTGGTCCTTCATCTCGCTCCTTGGCACAGTGATCATCACGTAAGCGCACACTAGTAGTCAGGTTTGCCAACAAGTATGTTCGCAAACTGTATTCCGGAATGCACCCAGAATCTCGGCTAGAGCACATCCAGAAGTAAGCGGCAGAGGCCCAGCGCGCCTCGACACCGCTGCCACGGCATCCGCAACCATACCATCCTGGCGCGAACGTCCCAAGGGGGATTCGGCGGGTCAGGGCGGCGACCAGGGACCGCCGAGCCGCGCCCAGTCGACACGGCCGTCGGCGGTCAGCGGGACCCCATCCTCGGCCAGGCGGGCGCGCTGCTCGTCGCCGCCGGGACCCGGCTTGACCGCGCCGCTGGCGTAGACCACCCGCCACCAGGGCACGTCCCCAGGGCAGCCGGCCATCGCCTGGCCGACCACCCTGGAGCCCCTGCGCACCCCGAAGTGCGCCTCGGCCAGCTCGCCGTACGTCGTCGCGCACCCGGGCGGGACCCGGCGCACCAGCGCCCAGACCGCCTCGTTGAACGCGCTCGCCACGGCGAGGACCCCTTCATCCACCCGGGGCTACCGCTTCGCTACTCGAGCCCCGGACCCCTGCCCGGACCCCTAGTCGTCCTCGGCGGCGGCCTTGGCCTGCTCCTCCGGCGACATCAGGTCGGCGCCCATGGCGTGGAAGCCGCCGTCGACGTGGACGAGCTCGCCGGTGACGCCCCTCGACCAGTCGGAGAACAGCCACAGGACGGTGCGGGCGACGCTGGTGGGGTCGCTCACGTCCCAGCCGAGCGGGGCGCGCCGCTCCCAGACGTCGGCGAACATGCCGAAGCCGGGGATGCTGCGCGCCGCCAAGGTGCGGATCGGCCCGGCGCTGACGGCGTTGACGCGCACGCCCTTGGGGCCGAGGTCGCGCGCCAGGTAGCGGGTGACCGACTCGAGCGCGGCCTTGCAGACCCCCATCCAGTCGTAGACCGGCCAGGCGACGCGGGCGTCGAAGTCGAGCGTGACGACGGAGCCGTGGTGGCCCTCGAGCACCGGCAGCAGCCCGACGGCGAGGGTCTTGAGGGAGAAGGCCGAGACCTGGAAGGCGGTCGCGGCCGACTCGTACGGCGTGTTGAGGAAGTTGCCGCCGAGGGCGTCGCCCGGCGCGAAGGCGATCGCGTGCAGCACGCCGTCGAGCCGCCCCCAGCGCCGCGCCAGCTCTTCGCCGACGGCGGTCACGTCCTCGGGCTTGTTGGCGTCGAGTTCGAGCACGTCCACCGCGCTCGGCAGCCGCCTGGCGGTCCGCTCGGTGATCGAGCGCGTGCGGCCGAAGCCGGTCAGGACCACCTCGGCCCCGTTGTCGAGCGCCTCGCGGGCGACCGCGTAGGCGATGGAGCCGGGGGTGAGCACCCCGGTGACGAGCAGTCGCTTGCCGTCGACGAGCACAGCCTGGCGCCTCCTTCCGGTGCGTCGCGCCGCCGCGCCCCAGGCGGCCGAGGGCGCATTGTACGGGTCGTGAGGTCGAACGCCAGGTCACCGGCGCGGGCGTGGGGGACGCCGGGCTACCGGCAGGTGAAGGGGGCGGCCATCCGGCCGCCCCCTGGAATCATCATATGTAGTTCCGAAGGACTAGCCCGAGAGGCGTTCCGTCACGAGTGAGATGACGTTGCCGTAGTCGTCGAAGTCGCGGATGACCGCGACCCGCGCGCTCTCCCTCGAGGCGGGCCTCCCGCCTGCGTCCAGATAGGAGAGGCGCTGTAAGCCTCCCGGAATGGGCTCCTGAGCCACCTCGGAGTCCGATGGTGTCGCCACAGGCAGTCCTCCTCTCCGTACCGCGCCGGGGAGCGCGGGAAGGGCCGGCGGCCAGATCGTCGTTGCAGGTGTACCACCTTCGCCACGAGTACGGAACCCCTGGGTTACGTGCTGTTTCCTAGCCCGCCATAGTCATTTCGGACCCGGCTACCTGCGTATTCGGGGTCGATCCGGGCCTGAAGATCGATACATAGCCATCTCGGTAATTTCTGTGATGTCCCACCGTGGGACAGCGCAGTACCGTCGCCCCGACCTTGCCATGGGTGCCAGCCCCAGTGGCGAGGGTAGGAAGCGCCGCCTCCCCCCGGGCGGCACCCGCAAGGGCCGGGACCCACTCGGGTTCCGGCCCTTGTGCATGCCCGCCGCCGATGCGTCGACCCGCCCCGGTGCGCCTGGCAGGATGGTGGCGATGCCGGCGGATGACGATGGGGGCGATGGCGAGATGAGCGGCGGTCGCAAGCGCGTCCTGGTGGTCGGCGGCGGGTTCGGCGGCATGTACACCGCCCGCCACCTGGAGCGGCGCCTGCCCCCGGGCGCGGCGGAGATCCTGCTGGTCAACCCCGAGAACTTCATGCTCTACACGCCGCTGCTGCCGGAGGCGGCGGCGGGCACGATCGAGCCGAGGCACGTGGTCGTGCCGCTGCGCCGGGTGCTGCGCCGCACCCGGCTGGTGATCGGCCGGGCCACCGGCGTCGACGCCGAGGGGCGCACCTGCACGGTGCAGCCGCCAGAAGGCGAGCAGCGGGTGCTCACCTGGGACCGCCTCGTGCTCGCGCCGGGGTCGGTGTCGCGGGTGCCGCCGATCCCCGGGCTGGCCGAGCACGCGCGCGGCTTCAAGACCCTGCCCGAGGGCATCTACCTCCGCAACCACGTCCTGCGCCAGCTCGAGCTGGCCGACGCGAGCGACGACGCCGCCGAGCGCACGCGGCGCTGCACCTTCGTGGTGGTCGGCGCCGGCTACGCCGGCACCGAGCTGGTCGCCGAGATGCAGGTGCTGACCACCAGGGCGCTGCGCGCCTACCCGGGGCTGCGGCCCCGCGACGTGCGCTGGGTGCTGGCCGACGTGGCGCCGACGATCATGCCGGAGCTCGGCGGCGAGCTCGCCCGCATCGCCATGCGCACGCTGCGCCAACGCGGCGTCGAGGTGCGCCTGGAGACCGAGGTGAAGGAGGTCGGCCCGGACTGGGTGCGGCTCTCCGACGGCGAGGAGATCCCGACGCGCACCTTCGTGTGGACGGCCGGGGTGACGCCCAACCCGCTGGCGGCCCGGGCGGGGCTGCCGACCGACGACAAGGGCCGGCTGCTGGTCGACCAGTACCTGGCGGTGCGGGGCCACCGGGACGTGTTCGCCCTCGGCGACACCGCCCTGGTGCCCGACCAGGCCGAGCCGCGCGGCTTCGCCCCGCCGACCGCCCAGCACTCGCTGCGCGAGGCGAAGGTGTGCGCGGCCAACGTGGCCGCCTCGCTCGGCGAGGGCGAGCGCGAGTCGTTCCACTTCAGGGGCCTGGGCCTGGCCGTCAACCTGGCCGACTACAAGGGCGTGGTGCGCGCCTACGGCGTGCCGCTGACCGGCTTCCTCGGCTGGTTCGCCGCCCGCAGCTACCACCTGCTCACGATGCCCACGTTCAGCCGCCGCATCCGCATCGGCCTGGACTGGGCGGTCGCCCTCATCTCACCGCGTGACATCGCCGAGCTCGGCTCGCTCGGCCGCGAGGACCCGCGCGCCGCCCACGACTAGCGGCCCCGCCGGCCCGGGAGTATGAGCACTCGGGAACGGGAACGGTAGGATCTCGGGGAGGCAGCGCTGCCCGTTCACGGCGATCCCCCCGGATGGCCCGTCCGGACAGCCTGTCCGGTGGTGCTGGGCGCCGTTCCCAGAGCGTCCGGCCCGACGGCAGCCTCGCCGGCCCCCGGCCGGCGCGAGGCCGGAGCGTCCGCGAGCGGCGGACCTGGACCGGGGGAGAGACGTATGGACCAGACCGACGAGCAGGTACGGCTGCTCGGCGAGGACGGCACGCTCGTCGAGCACGACACCTACAAGGTCGACCTCTCCGACGACCAGCTCCGGGACCTCTACCGCCAGCTGGTGGTGGTGCGCCGGATCGACGTCGAGGGGACCAACCTGCAGCGCCAGGGCCAGCTCGGCATCTGGGCCCCCCTGCTCGGCCAGGAGGCGGCCCAGGTGGGCAGCGCGCTGGCCCTGGGGCCGAACGACGTCGTCTTCCCCTCCTACCGCGAGCACGGCGTGGCCCACTGCCGCGGGCTGGACATCCTCAAGGTGTTCGAGCTGTTCCGCGGCGTCAGCCTGGCCGGCTGGGACCCGACCGAGCACAACGTCGCGCTCTACACCATCCCGATCGGCACCCAGGTGCTGCACGCCACCGGCTACGCCATCGGCGCCAAGTGGGACGGTGCCGAGCTGGCGGTGGTCGCCTACTTCGGCGACGGCGCCACCTCGGAGGGCGACACCAACGAGGCGTTCAACTTCGCCGCGGTCAACGCCGCGCCGGTGGTGTTCTTCTGCCAGAACAACCAGTGGGCGATCTCGGTGCCGCTGGTCAAGCAGATGGCCGTCCCCGTCTACCGGCGCGCCGCCGGCTTCGGCTTCCCCGGGGTGCAGGTCGACGGCAACGACGTGCTGGCGGTGTACGCGGTGAGCAAGGTGGCGGCCGACCGGGCGCGCGAGGGCGGCGGCCCCACCCTCATCGAAGCGCTCACCTACCGGCTCGGCGCGCACACCACCACCGACGACCCGACCCGCTACCGCACCAAGGACGAGCTGGACATGTGGACCGCGCGGGAGCCGATCGGGCGCTACAAGGCGTTCCTGGACAGGGCCGGGCTCTGGTCGGAGGAGCTGGAGGCCGAGGTCCAGGGGGAGGCCGACCGGGTCGCGGGCCGCCTCAGAGCCGCCGTCGAGGAGATGCCCGACCCGCCCCTGTCGGACCTGGTCGAGCACGTCTACGCCGAGCGCCCCGCGACGCTCGAGCGCCAGTGGCAGCGGCTGCAGCAGTTCGAGGCGCAGTTCGCGGGTGAGGAGGCCTAGATGGCGCAGATCACGATGGCCAAGGCGCTGAACACCGCGCTGCGCGACGCCATGGAGGCCGACGACCGGGTGGTCCTGCTCGGCGAGGACGTCGGCACCCTCGGCGGGGTCTTCCGCATCACCGACGGCCTGCAGAAGGACTTCGGCGAGCTGCGGGTGATGGACACCCCGCTGGCCGAGTCGGGGATCGTCGGCGTCTCCGTCGGGCTGGCCATGCGCGGCTACCGGCCGGTCGCCGAGATGCAGTTCGACGGCTTCAGCTTCCCGGCGCTCGACCAGATCATCAGCCACCTGGCCAAGTACCGGAACCGTTCGAAGGGCACCTGCTCGATGCCGGTGGTGGTGCGCATCCCCTACGGCGGCGGCATCGGGGCGGTCGAGCACCACTCCGAGAGCCCAGAGGCCCTCTACGCCCACACCGCGGGACTCAAGGTGGTCACCCCGGCCACCCCCGCCGACGCCTACTCCCTGCTGCGGCAGTCGATCGAGAGCGACGACCCGGTGATCTTCCTCGAGCCCAAGCGGCGCTACTGGCTCAAGGAGGAGGTCGACCTGCCGGTCACCACCGAGCCGCTCGGCACCGCCAGGGTGCTGCGGGAGGGTGGCGACTGCACCGTGGTCGCCTACGGCCCGATGGTCAAGGTGGCGCTGGAGGCCGCGGCCGCCGCCGAAGAGGAGGGGCTCGGCTCGCTCGAGGTGATCGACCTGCGCACCCTGGTCCCGCTCGACGAGGACGCGCTGGTCGCCTCGGCGGAGAAGACCGGCCACATGGTGGTCGTCCACGAGGCGCCCGAGTTCCTCGGCATGGGCGCCGAGATCGCCGCCAGGGTCGCCGAGCGCGCCTTCTTCCACCTCGAGGCGCCCGTGCTGCGCTGCACCGGCCTGGACGTGCCCTACCCGCCGGCCAAGCTCGAGGAGGCCTACCTGCCGAGCGTCGACCGGATCCTGTGGACCGTGCAGCGGTCGCTCGAGTTCTGAGTTCGAAGGAGGCGCCGGTGCCCGAGCGCGAGTTCAAGCTCCCCGACCTGGGGGAGGGCCTGACCGATGGCGAGGTGGTGCGCTGGCTCGTCCACGAAGGCGACACCATCACCCTGAACCAGCCGATCGTCGAGGTCGAGACGGCCAAGGCGGTGGTCGAGATCCCCGCGCCGTACGCGGGCCGGGTCACCAAGCTGCACGCCGCCGAGGGCGAGAGCCTCGACGTGGGCGCTCCGCTGCTGAGCGTCGACACCGGCGGCGCGGCGCAGCCGGCCGCCGGCGAGCCCGGCGTCGAGGGGTTCGCCACCCCGGAGGCCGAGGAGCCCGTCTCCCGGGCGACCCTGGTCGGGCCCGGCGAGCGCCAGCAGGTGCGGCGCCGCCGCGCGGCCGCCGCGTCGGCCGGCTCGGCGGCGACCGCGCGCGCCCGCCTCGCCCCGGTGGGCGACGGCCAGCCCGCCGCGGCCGCCACCCGGCCCGCGGCGACGCCGCCGGTGCGCAAGTACGCCAAGGAGCACGGCGTCGACCTCACCTTGGTCAGCGGCACCGGCAAGGCCGGGCGCATCACCCGCGAGGACGTCGACCGGGCGCTGGAGCCGGCCGCCGAGCCGGCCGCGGTCGCCGCACCGGCCGCCGTGGCGCGCGAGCGCACCGACGAGCGCATCCCCGTGCGGGGCACGCGCAAGGCGACCGCCGTGGCGATGGTCGCCTCCGCCTTCACCATCCCGCACGTCACCGAGTTCCTCACGGTCGACGCGACCGCCCTGGTGGACCTGCGCGCCCGCCTCAAGGCGCTGCCACAGGCCGAAGGGGTCAGGGTCACGCCGCTGCCGATCGTCGCCAAGGCGCTGTGCGTGGCCCTGCGCCAGTACCCGACGATGAACTCCGCCTGGGACGAGCAGGCCGCCGAGATCGTGGTCAAGCACTACGTCAACCTGGGCATCGCCACCGACACGGCGAGCGGGCTGCTGGTGCCGAACATCAAGGACGCCGACACGCTCGGCATCCTCGACCTGGCCCGCGAGCTGGGCCGCCTGACCGAGCTGGCGCGCGAGCGCAAGGTCACCCCCGCCGACCTCGCCGGCGGCACGATCACCATCACCAACGTGGGCGGCTTCGGCGTGGAGACCGGCACGCCGATCATCAACAGCCCCGAGTGCGCCATCGTCGCCACCGGGCTGATCGCGCCGCGGCCGTGGGTGGTCGACGGCGAGCTGGCCGTGCGCCAGCTCATGACCACCTCGGTCTCGTTCGACCACCGCATCGTGGACGGCGCCTACGCCGCCCGCTTCCTCGCCCACCTGCGCGACCTGCTGGAGGACCCGGCGCTGCTGGCCGCCTTCTAGGTTCTCGTGCCGGATTCCTTGCGGGGGTAGCAAGGAGGCATGCCCGGCGGCTCAGGACCCCGCTCCCGCCGGCCGATGGTTGCATGGTCACCGCCGCCGCGACCCTCGGCCGCGGTCGGGAGTTGCCCGAAAAGTGCTGCCTTGCCCGTCCCCGGCGGTTACCCTGGAAGGGCCGACAAGGGGGGTCTTCGATGACCGACGCGGCGCGCCGGGCGGTTACCGTGGTCGTGGTGCTTGCCGTGGTGGCCGCCGGAACGGCCCTGTTCACCACGCTCCGCTCCGACAGGGAGATGGCCTCGGTGCGCCAGAGCAACGGCGAGGGGGCCTTCTCCGCGTCCAGCTCCAGCGCGCACGGCACCGCCGGGTTCCGCGGGCAGGTGCTCCTCTGGGCGTTCGGCGGCTTCACGAGCAACGAGGTCAGGCGCGTCCGCGACTCGACCATGGTGGCCTCGATCGTGGCGGTGCGCACGGGCCGGCTCGCCGTGGCCAGCGGCAGCGCCGGCTACCCGGTGGTCCCGGTCGAGGCCGCCGCGGTCGCCGAGGACGCCTACGCGGCGGCCGTCGGCCGCTCCGCCGGCCGCCTCGCGGTCCAGCTGCGCAAGGGCGTCGTGCTCTCCCAGACCAGCGCCGCGCTGCGCCGGCTGCGGGCCGGCGGCCAGCTGCGCCTCGCCGGCGGCCGGCGCTTGGACGTGACCGGCGTGGTGGCCGACTGGATGCTCGGCGGCTACGAGGCCGCCACCTCGCGGGACCGCGGCAGCGGCCTGAACCTGCGGCGCGCCACCTACCTGCTGGTGCGCCCGCGCGGCGAGAAGGCCGCGTTCGAGGCGGACATGCGCCGCCTGCTGCCGGGCCGGCTGCTGCGCTTCCGCAAGCCGGGCGAGCGTCCCTTCCTCCGCGCCGGCGACGACGTCCTGCCGCTCGCCCTGGTCAAGCAGCGCTTCGGCGAGTTCCGCACGCGCAGCCTCACGCAGCCGCTGCCCGACCCGCGCTGGGTGAAGGCGAACCTCGCCAGCGCGACCGTGCCGGTGCTCGGCACGGTCCGCTGCCACCGGCTGGTCCTGCCCGCGCTCGCCGCGGCGATGACCGAGCTGCGTGCCGCCCGCCTGGACAAGCTGATCGACGTGGCCGACTCGCGGCGTGGCGGCACCTGCTTCTCGCGGACGCCGCGCTCCGGCGACGTCGTGCCCTCGCGGCACCTGTGGGGCATCGCCGTCGAGCTCAACCCGTCGAGCAACCCGGCTGGCGTGGCTCCGAAGCTGGACCGCCGCATCGTGAGGGTGATGGCCCACCACGGCTTCGCCTGGGGCGGCACCTGGCTGCACCCCTCGGGCAGCCACTTCGAATGGGTGGGCGCCGGCGCTTGACGTGGTTGCGCCTAGTCCGGGGACGGCGGCGGCGGCTGCTCGGTGAGCAGGTGCTTCTGCAGGTCGAACAGCTCACCGAGGAGCTGCTGCAGGCTGGTCGCGCTCATCTCGAGGGAGAGCTGGACGTCGGTCACCGTCTGGCGCGCATCCGGGTCGCCGGCGTCGGCGTCGTCGAGGGCCAGCAGCATCTCGGTCATGCCGCGCATCAGGTGGACGTGCGCCTCGACGCCGAGCCCCCAGAGGCGTCGCGACCTGCGGCGGTCCGCGGTCTCGAGCAGCAGCCGCGGCAGCAGCGACCGGCGCGCCAGGCGCAGGTGGCGGCTGCCGCGATCGTCCACCGGCCCCCTCAGCAGTGAGCACTTGTCCGGATCGACGGAAGCATACGTTCGGAGGATGGCCGAGACCACCCCTGACCTCCGCTAGACCGGCTCCGGTGCCCCGCTGGTGGCCGAGTCGTCCGGCAGGTCGAGCGGCGGGCTCTCGAGGAGTTGCGCCGGCACCTCCCCGGCCGTCCCGGCGCTCCCGCGCGGGGGGCCGGACGGATCGCAGAACAGGGCCATGCTGGCGGTGTAGCCGTGGACGAAGTTGCGCTTGCCGACCGGGCCGAGCTCGCCCTGGGCGAAGAAGCCGGCGAGCGGCACGTCACCGGTCGCCCTGGCGAGCAGACCGGCGTCGTGGTCCGGCCGGCCGAAGAAGCCGCGGCCCCGGCCGTTGCAGGAGAACAGCAGCACGCCCTTGGGGTTCCAGGCGGCGACCGGGTCGAGCAGCAGCCGCAGGTCCTCGTCGGCGGCGGTGGCGTCGCGGACGTGGAACTGCAGGGTCTGGCCGAGCTCGATGGCGTCGCCGACGGCGATCGCCCCGGTTTCCGGGTCGGCGCCGACCAGCCCGCGGATGAGGAAGTCGCCGCGGCCGAACTCGGCCTTGTGCTCGTCGATCACCTGGCCGACGTGGAGCCCGCCGCGGACCAGCACCTGCTCCTGCGGAGTGAGGTTGGACACGAGCTGCCGCAGCCGCTCGACCGCCGGCTGCCCGCCGAGCTCCTCGACGACGTTGCCCTCGCCGCGGGTGACCGCGTACGGCGAGCCGATCGGGCGGCACCCCTGGCTCACCACCGTGCGCACCTCCACGGGACCGACGAGGGCGACGCCGACGGCGCCGGACTGCAGCGCCTCCGTGCCCAGCACCAGGCGGTGCTGGCCGGGCCGCTCGCCACCCGAGGCCATGCCGCCGACCACCGGCAGGCCCGGCTGCTCCTCGTTGAGGCGCTCGAGGAAGCGGTCGGCCGGGAACGAGAAGCCGTCCGCCAGCAGCAGGACGGTCGCGCGCGCGTCAGGCTCGAAGCCGGGCCAGCCGGTCACGCCGTAGCCGTCCGGGACCTGCACGACCTGCAGGGCGAACGTCCCGACCTCGACGCCGGGCAGCCGCGCCGCCCACACCGACAGGCCGGCGGAGCCCTCCAGCTCCTTGCGGCCGCCGATCACGGCCTGGGCGGTGCAGCCGACGATCGCCGAGGTGCCCAGGCGCTCGCTCAGGCTCAGCGCGATGCCCGAGGCCGCCTCGGCGTGGTCCATGGAGAAGAAGCAGACCACCAGGTCGGGCACGCCGCCGAGCTGGTCGAGCAGGGACGGCACGATCTCGTCGAGGGCCTCGTTGTGGTCGACCGCGGTGGAGGCCGCGGCGGCGAACTCCAGCATGGAAAACTCGTCTCGAGTGACAGCCCGGATCCGGGCCAGGCTACTCTTCTCCGCGATCAGGTAGCCGCCTTGCGCTCCTCGTCGGCGGCCACGGCGGTCGCCTCCGGCTCGAGGACCTCGTACGGCGTGAAGAAGCCGTCGCGCATCCGCATGCGCAGGTCCCCGCGGTTGCGCACCATCAGCACGCCGCCGGCGACCAGGTAGGCGGCGGAGACGACCAGCAGCTCCACTCCGTGCGCCGAGGACGGCACCAGCGCGCCGATCAGGAACTGCGCCCAGAACAGCCCGAACAGGGCCAGCGCCTCCCGCACCGACAGCTCCAGGTTGAAGAGGATGGCGAGGGCGAACACGGTCTGGGAGGCGGTCAGCAGCACCTCCTGGCGCGGCAACGTGTCCATCGGCAGGCCGCGGACGCTGCCAGAGGCCAGCGCGAACACCACCGGCAGGGTGCCGACGAGCAGGGTCCACTGGTTGACCTTGGACGACACCAGCGTGGTGAGCGCCTGGTCGGTCTTCAGCCGCCACGCGAACATGGCGGCCACCAGCAGCTCCGGCGCCTCGGAGGCGAGCGGCGCGACCCACTGCACCAGTACGAACTCGCTCACGCCGAGCTGGGCGCCGGTCTCCTTGAGGGACTCGGCGAAGTGCTCGGCCACCAGCAGGATCACCGTGGCGGCCACGAGGAACAGGCCGGCGACGGCGCGCCGGCGGGTGGCCCGCGGCAGTGCGCCGAGCCAGGCCGCCGGGCCGATCAGCACCGGTGTCTCGGCCGGCGCGCGCGAGATGCGCACCACGTAGGCGACGAAGATGCCCACCAGGATGACCGCGTCGAACAGGCTCACCGACCGCTTCAGCGGCAGGGTCAGCGAGTACGCGCAGGCCAGGGCCAGGTAGGACAGCTCGACCGACTTGCCACGGCTGAGGACGATGCCGCTGCGCCGCTCGCCTCGCTGGCGCCAGCGCCACCATGCCACCAGCACCACCAGCGCCCAGCCGACGCCGATCAGCAGCCGGTTCGCCCCGGTCATGTTCGCGAGCACCAGCGTGCAGTCGCTCTGGCCCTGCGAGCCGGGCGGCTGGCAGGAGGGCCCGAAGCGCTCCACGTCGTTGCCGCCCTTCCAGGCGAACACGAAGCCCACCGCGTACTCGGGCAGCACCGCGACCAGGGCGAGGGCGCCGATCGCCAGGCTGGCCGAGACGTCGAGCTGGGCCGCCTCCGCGCCCCAGCCGAGCAGGAACGCGGCTCCGATGACGGCGAGGCCGTACAGCAGCACCTGCAGCGCGGGCGCCAGCTCGGGCGCGCCGACCCCGGCCAGCCCCGGCTCGCCGCCGGGGAGGTCGACCGTCTGCAGGAGCTGGGCGAGGCCGAGCGCGCTGCCTGGGATGGTGATGGCCACCGCGGCGAGCAGCGGCCCGCGACGGCCGGGTCGGTACGACTGCGGCTTTGCGCGCATGGCGGCCTCCGGCTCACGAGCGGCGCCGCCAGCCGGGCGCGGGCCGGCTGGCCCGCGCCACCACGGTGGCGCCGCGGCGGTCGAAGGTCTCGTCCACCCGCGCGAGCGGGGTGAGCGCCCGGGCGGGTGTCGGCACCCGCCGTCCTGACGGCACGCTCGGGGAGGCCAGGGCCTCCGGACTACTCCCCTTCGCGACCCATCCTATCGTCTTCGCGACGAGGGCCGGTGCGACCGGCCGTCGTCGCGGTCCCGCTCAGGCCTGGCCGCCGAGCGTCTGGCGCAGGAAGTCGAGCGTGCGGCGCCACGACAGCTCGGCCGCCTCGCGGTCGTGCACCTCGGGGCGGGTGTCGTTGAAGAAGGCGTGGGTGGTGCCCGGGTAGTGGTGGAAGGTCACCCGCACGCCGGCGTCGCGCAGCTCCCCCTCGATCCGGTCGGCCAGCTCCCGGTTGGCGAAGCTGTCCTGCTCGGCGTAGTGGCCCAGCACCGCGCCCTTGACCGCGGAGAGGTCCCACTCGGCGTCGTGGGGCGGGAAGCCGTAGTAGGAGACGGCGGCGGCCACCTCGGGCTTGCGGGTTGCGAGGTAGAGGGCGAGCCCGCCGCCGGCGCAGAAGCCGACCACGCCGACGCCGTTGCCGGTCGTCTCGGGCATGGCGAGCAGGGCGTCGACCGCGCCGGCCATGTCCTTGGCGGCCTGGTCGATGCGCATCGCCATGAGCAGCTTGCCGGCCTCGTCGGGCTCGGTGGTGGTCTCGCCGTGGTACAGGTCGGGGGCCATCGCCACGAAGCCCTCGCCGGCGAAGCGGTCGGAGACGTCCTTGATGTGGTCCACCAGGCCCCACCACTCCTGGATCACGACCACGCCGGGACCGTTGCCCGAGGCTGGGACGGACACGTAGGCGGGCACGGTCCCGCCGTTGGAGCTGATCTCTCGCATGGAGCCGGCCATCGGTCCCTCCTGGGTCGGGGTGCGGCCACGCCGCCCTGCGTGGCGGCGCCGATCGTTCCACTCCAGGCCGGTGACCACCAGCCGCCACAGCTCAAGCAGCCGGCGGCGGAGCCCGAGTCAACCCCGGAGGAGGCGAGCGCGTCCAGGGGGGCCGCCGGCGGATTGGAGAACTTGCGGGCCTGGCTGGAGGCCCTGACATCGCTGCACGGGTCCGACCTGCACGTCAAGGTCGGCTCGGTGCCGCGCGTCAGGGTGGACGGCCGCCTGGTGCGCCTGGACGCTCCCCAGGTCACCAAGGAGATGGCCGAGACGATGCTGCGCGAGTTGATCCGCGAGGATCTCTACGAGGAGTTCCAGCAGCGCAGCGAGGCCGACTTCGCCTACTCGCTCCCCGGCATCGGCCGCTTCCGGGTCAACGCCTTCCGCCAGCGCGGCACGGTCGGCCTGGTGCTGCGGCGCGTCCAGGTCGGCGCGCTCGGGGTCGACGACCTCGGCCTGCCCGAGGTGATCAGCCGGCTGGCCGAGGAGCCGCGCGGCCTGGTGCTGGTGACCGGGCCGACGGGGTCGGGCAAGACCACCACCCTGGCCGCCATGATCGACCACATCAACGCGACCCGGGAGGTGCACGTCGTCACCATCGAAGACCCCATCGAAGTGCTTCATTCCGACAAGCTGGGCATGATCAACCAGCGCGAGGTCCGGGTCGACACGGCCGACTTCGCCACCGCCATGCGCGCCGCCATGCGGCAGGACCCGGACGTGATCCTGGTGGGCGAGATGCGCGACGCCGAGACGGTCAAGGCCGCCCTCGCCGCCGCCGAGACGGGCCACTTCGTCCTCTCCACGCTGCACACCACCGACGCCACCGAGACCGTCAACCGCTGCGTCGACTTCTTCCCGCCCTACCAGCAGAAGCAGGTCCGCATCGGCCTGGCCGCGACCCTGCGCGGGATCATCTGCCAGCGCCTGGTGGCGCGGGCGGACGAGCCTGGCCGGGTGGCGGTGCTCGAGGTGATGGTCAACACCGGCAGGACGGCCGAGGCGATCGGCGACCCGGAGCGCACCAGCGAGCTCCACAGCATCATCGCCGAGGGCGGCTTCTACGGCATGCAGACCTTCGACCAGCACCTTGTCGAGCTGTACCGCGACGGCGTGGTCACGCTCGACGACGCCATGCTGGTGGCCTCCAACCCGCACGACTTCCGCATCATCTTGCGCAACCAGGGCCTGGTGGCCTGACCCCCCGCACGCCGACGCCTAAAGCCGCGCTGGTGGCGGCCGAAGGAACCAGCATGAAGCGGCACCCGCCCGGGAGGCGGCCGCCCGGCCCGTTGCGCCGCGCGGCCGGCGCCCGCTCGGACGGGTTCACCCTGATCGAGCTGCTCGCCGCGCTGGGGATCGTCGCGATCGCGGTGCTGGCGCTGGCCGGCGGGCTGGCCGCCGCGCTCAAGCTCGCCGGCCTGCAGAAGGTCCGCACCCAGGGCAACGAGCTGGCCACCCAGGCGATCGAGGACCTGCAGCGGCTCGACTACGACCACCTCGGCGTGTGCACGCCGGCCTCGGGGGCGCCCGGTGGCCTGTCGGACACGACCTACCTGGCCAACTGCTCCAGCCCCACCTACGGGGAGCCGTGCACCCCGACGGTCGGCCAGGTGCCGGACACCGCCTACACGTGCACCCGGCGAGGCGTCACCTTCCAGGTTCGCCGCTTCGTGGCCTGGGGCGACAGCAACCACACCAACAAGCGGCTCGCGGTGCTGGTGGACTGGACCGACCAGGCGGGCGCGCACCAGGTCACCCAGCAGAGCTCCCTGCGCAGCCCCGACCAGGGCAGCGTCATCGGGCTGCCGTCGCCGTCCTTCACCGTCACCTCGGTGCTGGTCGACGGCGTCACGGCCAGCAGCGGCAACCCGATCGACCTGGTCGCGGGCGTGGTGCAGAGCCCGGTCACCTTCCAGGCGACCACCAACGGGCTCCCCGACAGCGTGTTCGTGAGCTTCCTGGTCCGCGGCGAGACCGGCTCGTCGGGCGCGACGCTGCAGCTCACCCCGAGCGGCAGCGGCACCTGGTCGGCCACCCTGCCGGCGGGCAGCGACCAGTTCCTGTTCGGGAGCGGCACCCAGTACGTCACCTTCATCGCCGTCCGCAGCGCCGACGGCAAGGTCAACAGCCAGCCCAACGCGCAGGTGGTGACGTTCGTGAGCTGCCTGCCCGGGGGGACCGGCTGCACCGCCGGCGACAACCCGCCCGGCCTTGCCGGCGTCGCCGCCAGCCCGACCACGCCCCGCATCGACCCGGCCGGCCTGCTCTGCGACGACATCACCGTCAGCGCCACCACCAGCAACCTCACCGCCGCCGACTCGGTGACGGCCAGCTTCCAGACCCTCGCCGGCCCCTACACGATCGCGCTGAGCTCGAGCGACGGCAGCGCCTGGAGCGCGGTGATCCCCGTCTCGGCGAGCTACCGCTTCCCAACGGGCAGCCAGCCCATCTACGTCACGGCCGCGCAGGACTACGCGCCGACCGCGACCCCGCCGGAGTACGGCTCCACCGCGGCGGTGGTGACCAGCCCGCTGACCTTCGGGGGTGGCTGCCCGTGAGGCGCGCGGTCGCCGCGGGCCGGCGGCAGGACGGGCTGACGGTGGTCGAGCTGACGGTGGTCATGGCCGTGATGGTGCTGGTGTCCATGATCCTGCTCGGCCTGCTCGACCACACCACCTCGATCTTCAGGAGAGCTACCGACGACGTCCAGGCCGAGAACGACGGCCGCCTGGCGCTGCGCGCCATGACCCAGGACATCCGTGGCGCGAACCCGGCGAGCATCAGCTTCACCGGCGCGGTCGCCGGCGCCTGCCCGGCGACGCCGACCCCGGCGAACTGCCTGCGCTTCACCATCGAGCGCGGCACCACCGCCACGCCCGACTGCCGCTCCACGGTGACCTATGGGCTGCAGGCGGACTGGGTGCAGCAGACCCGCGCCGACAGTGCCTGCACCACCAGCCTCAACCTCAGCCGCAAGCTGATCACCGGCGTGGCCAACGGCACGACGCCGCTGTTCAGCTACTACGACGACGACGGCGCCGCGCTGAGCAGCGGCCAGGCCGGCGCCAGCTCGATCAAGGTCACGCTCCTGGTCGACTACACGGGCGCGCAGCAGCCGCTCACGCTCGTCAGCACGCTCTCGCTGCGCAACGCGCGATAGGAGCCAGCCATGCCCGCCCGTCCAACCCACGCCTCCGCCGCCCGCGAGCGCGGCAGCGTCGCCATGGCCCTGATCGTCATCATGGTCGCCACCGTCATGGTGGTGGCGCTGCTGGTCACCACCCAGATCGGGCTGCGCTCCGCCAGGCGGTCCGGTGACTCGGCCAACGCCCTGCAGCTGGCCGACGCCGGCGTCAACGACGCGGCCAAGGCGGTCACCGCCCACAGCAGCAGCTTCAGCGGCACGAGCAGCCTGGGGACGGCCGGGTCCTACACCTACACCGCCACCAAGGACGGCGCCGTCTGGCGCCTGGACGCCACCGGCACCGACGCCACCGGCGTCAAGCGGCGGGTGCTCGCCGACGCCGTCGACCAGCCGCTGTTCGGCCACGCCTTCTTCGCCCTGGCCGCCTCGGAGCTCAAGGGCACGGCCGACAGCTACACCGGCCCGTCGAACACCTGCGCCACCAGCCCCGGCATGGGCGTGGTCGGCAGCAACGGCTCCATCACCTTCACCGGCGGCACCGGCAGCAGCGCCTACAACTGCCGCAGTGCCTTCGGCTGGGAGTACGCCGCCGACGGCTGCGCCTTCTTCGGGCAGAGCACCGTCCCGCTCGACGCCAAGGGCAACGACCCGATCGCCCGTGGCGCCTGCCCGCCGGCTCCCGACACCGCCACCTACCCCGACAAGTACATCCCGCCCGCGGTCACCATCCCCGCCGGGCTGAGCAGCGAGGGGTCGCTGGTCTGCGCGACCGGGGGGACGATCCCGTCGGGCACGCACCTGTACTCGAGCATCACGCTCAACGGCGGCTGCCAGGTCAGTGGTAGCAGCGCCGCCGCGGTGTTGTACGTCACCGGCCCGGTCACGATCGGCACCGACCCCGGCTCCTGCAAGAGCGTGATCAACGCGCCGCCGGCGGCGACCTGCTCCAGCGGCGGGTACCAGAGCGGCTGGCCGGCGACGCTGCAGATCAACGTCGCCGGCAGCGGCACGGTCGACTTCGCCAACCACTCCATCTTCTGGGGCGTCGTCAACGCGCCAACGAGGGTGTTCAACGCCAGCGGCACCGGCACCCCGCAGGTGGAGGTGTTCGGCGCGGTGCTGGCCACCAGCGCCAGCGCCGCCGCCCAGTTCGAGTTCCACTACGACCAGTCGCTCAAGACGTCGCTCACCACCGGCCAGTACCGCGTCACCAACTGGCGCGAGGAGGCGAGCGGCTGACGGCATCCTCCGACCGGGTACGGCGGCGCACCCAGGTGCCGATGTAGTAGGCGACGGAGGGGAACGCCAACCGAGCGACGGTGAGGTGAGGGATGCGGGCAGCGGGGCCGGTGCGGGCGTCCCAGGAAAGTGACGCCCGCGTCTCGTTGCTGCGCGCGCTGGCCAACGCCTGCCTCGCCCTGCTGGCCGTGCTGGCGCTGGTCGCCAACCCCGGCGGGGCCGGTCTGCTGCTCGCCGTCGCCAGCCTGCTGCTGCTCGCCTACCAGGGCTACGGCTCGCTGCTGCAGCGCAACCAGCACCTCGAGCGGCTCTACGACTTCACCCGCGCCGTGACCCGCTCCCAGGAGGTGGACGAGATCGTCCGGGCGCTGCTGGAGCAGTCGTCGGGGCTGCTGCGGGCCGAGCGGGCGGAGCTGCTCCTCGACGACCCCGCGCCCGGCGCCTCCCGGCTGGTCCGGCTCGCCGGCGGCCAGGGCGGGTCCGTCGAGGCCCGGCCGGTGGACGAGGCCGGGCCGCTGTTCCAGGTGCCGGAAGGGACCGTCGCGGTCCACCCGCGGCCGATCCGTGACCCCTCGCTGCGCGGCGAGGCCGCCGAGCAGGGTCTCCGCGACGCCGTGACGGCCATCCTGCCCGGGCACGGGAAGCCGCTCGGCGCGCTGCTGGTCGGCAACCGGCTCGGCGACGTGAGCACCTTCGACACCGAGGACGGCCGGCTGCTCGAGGCCCTGGCCAACCAGGCCGCCGTGGCGCTCGAGAAGGCACGCCTGATCGGCCGCCTGCGGATGGAGGTGGCGGAGCGGAGGATCCAGGCCCTCTACGACCGGCTGACCGGCCTGGGCAACCGGCGCTGGTTCCTGGAGGAGCTCGCCGGCGCCATCGAGGCCCGGCCAGGCGGCGGCCTCGCCGTGCTCCTGCTCGACCTGGACCGCTTCAAGGAGATCAACGACACCCTCGGCTACGACACCGGGGACCACGTGCTGCTGGAGGTGTCCGAGCGGCTGGCGACCACCACGGCGGGAACCGGCATGGTGGCTCGGCTGGGCGGCGACGAGTTCGCCGTGCTCTCCCGCGGCGTCGGAGACCCCGCCGCCGCCGCCGAGCTCGCCGGGCGGCTGTGGGCGGCGCTCGACCCGCCGGTCCACATGGACGGGATCGACCTCGAGGTGTCGGCGAGCGTCGGCATCGCCTGCTGGCCGCAGCACGGCGACGACCCGGACCTGCTGCTGCGCCGCGCCGAGGTGGCCATGTACCAGGCCAAGGCCGGCCACGGCGGAGTGGTGCCGTACGAGGAGACCCGCGACCCCTCCAACCCCGATCGCCTGGCACTGGTCGGGGAGCTGCGGGCGGCGATCGACAGCGGCGCGCTGACCGTCACCTACCAGCCCAAGCTGGAGCTCGCCTCCGGCCGCATCGTGGGAGCGGAAGCCCTCGCACGCTGGCTGCACCCGACCCGCGGCGCGGTGCTCCCGGACGTGTTCATCCCGATCGCCGAGCACACCGGCCAGATCGCTGCGCTGACCCGGCTGGTGCTGATCGACGCCCTGCAGCACTGCCGCCACTGGCGCGAGGCCGGCCTCGACCTCGGCGTCGCGGTCAACCTCTCGGCCCGTGGCCTGCTGGCCGATCGGCTCGTCGAGGAGGTCGCCGGCCTGCTCGCGGCGGTCGGCCTGCCAGCCTCCGCCCTCACCCTCGAGGTCACCGAGGGTCAGGTGATGAGCGATTTCGAGCAGGCCGTCGGCACGCTCAGGCGGCTCCACGACCTCGGTGTCCACCTGGCGGTGGACGACTTCGGCACCGGCTACTCCTCGCTCGGCTACCTGCGCGACCTACCCGTCGACGAGGTCAAGATCGACAAGTCCTTCGTGTTCGGGATGGCCTCCAACGCCGACGACGAGGCCATCGTCGAGGCCGCGGTGACGCTCGGGCACATCCTCGGCCTGCGGGTGGTCGCCGAGGGGGTGGACGACGCCGAGACCCATGCGCGGCTGGCCGCCATGGGCTGCGACCTGGTCCAGGGCTTCCACATCGGCCGGCCGATGCCGCCCGACGAGCTGCTCCAGCGGGCCCTCCGGGCCGACCGCGTCCCGTCCGAGCGGCGCTAGCCGCCCTCAGCCGCCGACGAAGTGGGTGAGCACCCGCTCGCGCAGGCGCGCCCGCCGGCCGCTGCGCTCCTCGGCGGCGTCGGCCGAGGCGGCCAGCAGCCGCACCAGGTTGATGCCGAGCCAGCGCAGCGGCTCCGGCTCCCACGCCGGCGAGCGGTGGCCCACCCACGGCAGGCGGGTGAGCTCGCTGTCGGCGCCGGTGATCAGGTCGGCGAGGGTCCTGCCGGCCAGGTTGGCCGCTGCCACGCCGTCGCCGACGTAGCCGCCGGCCCAGGCGAGCCCGCCCGCCCGGTCGAGCCCGACCGACGGCGTCCAGTCGCGGGGCAGCCCGAGCGGCCCGCCCCAGCGGTGCGTGACCCTGGCGTCGCCGAGCTGGGGCAGGAGCCGCCACAGGGCCGCGCGCAGGCGCTCGTGCACGCCGGCGTCGCGGTCGTGCGCCGGCTGCACGGTGGAGCCGAAGTGGTAGGGCGCGCCGCGCCCGCCGAAGGCGACGCGGCCGTCGCGGGTCCGCTGCGCGTACACGAACTGGTTGCCGCCGGCGTGGAAGGTCTCGCGGCCGTCCCAGCCGATCGCCTCCCAGGTCGCCGGCGGCAGCGGCTCGGTCGCGATCATCAGCGAGTACAGCGGCACCAGCAGCCGGCGCGAGCCGGGCAGCGTCGGCGTCCACCCCTCGGTGGCGCGCACCACCACCTCCGCGCGCAGCCGCCCGTGCGGCGTGTCGACCACGCCCTGCCGCAGGCCGGTGGCCGGGGTCTCCTCGAAGATGCGCACCCCCGCGCCCTCGACCACCCGCGCCAGCCCGCGGGCCAGCCGCGCCGGGTCGATCGCGGCGCAGTGCGGCGACCAGGCCGCGCCGAGCAGGCCGTCGGCGCGGATGCGCCCGCGCGCCTCGTCCGCGTCCAGCCATTCGAGGTCGCGCGGACCGATGCCCCAGCGGCGGGCGTCCTCGATCGAGGCCCTGACCCGTGCGCGCTGCAGCGGCGAGGTGACCAGCTGCAGCGTGCCGCCCTTGACCCAGTGGCAGTCCACGCCCTCGTCGCGCGCGACGCGGCCGACCTCGTCGACCGTGCGGTACAGCTCGCGCTGCAGCGCCACCGTCGCCTCGCGCCCGCCCTGCCTGGCGAGTGCCTCGTGCCCGGTCGGCATGAACCCCGAGCACCAGCCGCCGTTGCGCCCCGAGGCCCCGAACCCGGCGACGTAGCGCTCGACCATGGCGATCCGCAGCCCCGGTTCGGCGCGGCGGAGGTAGTAGGCGGTCCACAGGCCGGTGTAGCCGGCCCCCACGATCGCCACGTCCACCTCGAGCGGCCCGGAGAGCGGCGCCCGCGGCGTGAGCGGCACGTCGTCGGCGAGCCGGTCGAGCCACAGCGAGCGGCTGCGGTACAGCTCCGACCCGATCGCGGTGTCCTCCCGCCCCATCGCCGTCCCCGTTCAGCCGTGGGTGGGAAGCTCGGTGGCGAAGCGGGTCAGCTCGGTGGCGAGCGCCTCAGGGCGTTGCAGGGGGATGTCGTGCATGGTGTCCTCGAACCAGACCACGCGGGCGTGGGGGAGGCGCTGCGCCGCCAGGTCGACGGCGGGGCGCTTGAGGGCGGCGAACTCGTCGCTGCCGGCCGGCAGCAGCAGCACCGGGCAGCTGACCTTGGGGTACAGGGCCGACGGGCGCTGCCCGTAGAGCGCGTCCACCACCTGCATGTGGTTGTCGAAGTGGAAGCGGGCGCGGGCGACGCCCCGCGCGTCGACCTCCACCCCCGCACGCAGGAACTCCCGCACCCAGCCGTGGTCGCTGCGCACCCCGGGCGGCATCCAGCGCCCGGCCTGGCCGAGCCAGTCGTCCAGGGGCACCGCGAAGCGCGGGGGAGCGAGCTGCTCGCGCGCCTTCTCCCTGGTCATCCCCGGCCATGCGGCCACCTCGATGAAGCCGCCGTCGACCAGGGCGAGCCCGGCAACGGCGTGGTCGTCCCGGTCGGCGGCGTACTGCAGGGCCACGTTGCCGCCCCAGGAGTGGCCGACGAGCAGCGGCCGCGCCAGCCCCAGCGCCGCCACGGCGGCCTCGAGGTCGCGCCCGAGGGTGGCGAAGTCGTAGCCCTCGTCGGGCTGCTCGGAGTCGCCGTGGCCGCGCTGGTCGAGCGCGACCGTGCGCAGGCCGGCGGCGGCCAGCAGCGGCGCCACCCCGTCCCAGATGCGGCAGTTGGAGGCGAGCCCGTGCAGCAGGACCACGGCCGGCCCGTCGCCGCCCCAGTCGCGGGCGTGCAGGCGCACGCCGTCGCCCGGCACGGAACGGTCGTCCGGGACCCCCGCCCTCTCCACCATGGACGCCACTCTACCCGCCCGCCGCGGCGTCCTTGGCCAGCAGCGACAGGAACTCGTAGACGAGGTTCGCGGCCAGCAGGCTGGTGATCTCGCCGTGGTCGTAGGGCGGGGCCACCTCCACCAGGTCCATCCCCACCAGGTCCAGGCCGGCCAAGCCCCGGACCAGCGTGATGAGCTGCCTGCTGGTGAGGCCGCCGACCTCCGGGGTGCCGGTCCCGGGCGCGTAGGCCGGGTCGGCCACGTCGATGTCGACCGACAGGTAGGCCGGCCCCCGCACCACTTCGTGGACGCGGGCGAGGGTGCCCTCGACCCCCAGCTCCCAGAGCTCCTCCCCGGTGACCATGTGGTAGCCGAGCTCGAGCGAGCGGCGCAGGTCGTCGGGTGCGTCGGTGGGGCCGCGCATGCCGATCTGGATGCTGGCGCCGGTGTCGACCAGCCCCTCCTTGGCGGCGTGCCAGAACGGCGTCCCGTGCCCGTAGCGCAGGCCGAACTCGTCGCTCCAGGTGTCCGGGTGGGCGTCGAGGTGGATCAGGGCCACCGGGCCCCGGTGGCGCCGCTGGGCGCGCAGCAGCGGCAGCGACACCGAGTGGTCGCCGCCGAGCGCCACCACCGTCGGGACCGCGGCCAGCAGCCGGCCGACCACCGTGGTGATGCGCTCCTGGGTCTCCTCCACGTAGGCCGGGGCGACCGGCACGTCGCCGGCGTCGACCACCTCGAGCACCTCGAACGGCTGCACGTCGAGGGCGGAGTTGTAGGGCCGCAGCACCTGGGAGGCCGCCCGCACGCCGCGCGGGCCGAAGCGCGCGCCCGAGCGGAAGCTGGTGGCCGAGTCGTACGGCACGCCGACCACGGCCACGTCGGCACCGGTCGGGTCCGGCCGGTGGGGGAGGCGGGCGAAGGTGGCGATGCCACCGAACGCGCCCAGCTCCCAGTCGTGCCCGTCGCTCATCGCTCACCCTGACGGCGCCGCAGGCCCCAGGAGACCTCGTTCCGCTCGGGCGCCTTCAGGTCGGACCGGTCCAGGTAGACGACCTCGGCCGGTCCGCCGTCGCCGAGCCGCACCCGGAACAGCGACCCGGTCCGGAAACGCGGCACGCCGTGCAGCAGGCCGGCGCGCAGCAGGTAGTGCGGGATCAGGTCGCCGTGGCCGACGGCGACCACCGCGGAGCCGGGCACGGCCGCCGCCTCGCGCATCCAGGCCTCCAGGTCCGGTCCGTCGTACCCGAGCCGCTGGTCGCGCACGACCTCGATGCCGAGCGTCTTGGCCAGCGGCTCGGCCGTCTCCACGCAGCGCAGCCAGGGGCTCGCCGCGAGCAGCACCGGCCGCTCGGGGGCGAGCGCCCGCGCCAGCCGTTCGGCCTGGGCACGGCCGCGCTGGATCAGCGGCCTGTCCCGGTCCGCTCCTGCCCACTCCTCCCGCCTGGCCGCCTTGGCATGGCGCACCAGGAACACCGTGCTCGCCATGCCCCGAGTCTCGCCCTCCAGCCAGTGACCAGGCAAGGAGCACTCCTTTCGGGCCAAGAGGCTGACCGGGCCCATTCCCGCGTGCGGCGCGGCCACGCCGATCGGCGTGGCCGCGCCAGGAGAGCGGGTGCCGTAGCCTGCCACGCATGCCCCGCAGGCAGGGCGACCGAGGCTCGGCGGCGCCTCGCGACCATGGTGCTAGCCTCATCCCGTGCCGCGCCTGATGCTGGGGCCCGTGCTGCGCTACGCGGGCGAGACCGAGGCCACCATCTGGGTCGAGACCGACGCCGCCTGCGAGGTGGAGGTCCTCGGCCGGCGCGCCCGGACCTTCGAGGTCGCCGGGCACCACTACGCCCTGGTCGTGCTCGACGGGCTCGCCCCTGGCACGGCCTACCCGTACCAGGTCGGCCTGGACGGCACGACCGTCTGGCCGGAGCCCGGCTCGGCCCTGCCCCCGAGCGTGCTGCGCACGCTCGACCCAACCCGGCCGCTGCGGCTGGTGTTCGGGTCCTGCCGGGTCGCGGCGCCGCACGCGCCACCGTGGACGGTGCCAACCGGCGACGGCACGGGCGTCGGCCGCGACGCCCTGCGCGCCTACGCGCTGCGCCTGCGCCACCTGGCGGCGGACGCGTGGCCGGCCCTGCTGCTCCTGGTCGGCGACCAGGTCTACGCCGACGCGACCCCGCCGGGCGTGCGCGCTTTCATCCGCGGCCGGCGCGACCCGCGGCACCCGCCCGGCCTGGAGGTCGCAGACTTCGAGGAGTACACCCGGCTCTACCGGGAGTCGTGGGCCGACCCGCCGGTGCGCTGGCTGCTCTCCACCGTGCCGAGCGCGATGATCCTCGACGACCACGACGTCCACGACGACTGGAACTGCTCCGCCGACTGGCTCGCGGAGATGCGCGCGACCTCCTGGTGGGACGGGCGCGTCACCGGCGGCCTCATGGCCTACTGGCTCTACCAGCACCTCGGCAACCTCGCCCCGGCCGAGCTGGCCGCCGAGCCGACCTTCGCGGCCCTCACCGCCGCGGCCTCCGCCCGGCCCGCCCCGGCGGCGAACCCCGGCGACCCAGAGCCGAATCCTGGTGCCACGGCGGCGAACCCCGGCGACCCGCCCGCGCCCGGCCCGGACGGCGACGCCGCCGCCTGGCTGCGGGCGCGCGCCCGCGACTGGGACCGGGGGCGGCGCGGGCGCGGCTTCAGCCACGCGCGGCGGCTCGGCGGCACCCGGTTGGCGGTGATCGACGTGCGGGGC
>Ga0307278_10000160_pt1 | contig 33667 bp, 36 predicted proteins | sample ER_DNA_117_FD_194482 | JGI IMG/M metagenome (GOLD analysis project Ga0307278, IMG submission 194482) | Bulk soil microbial communities from the East River watershed near Crested Butte, Colorado, United States - ER_DNA_117 | ecosystem: Environmental > Terrestrial > Soil > Floodplain | place... | reverse complement strand
GGGTGCGACGGCTCGTGTCTTGGACGAGCACGTCGCGGATGGGGACGCCAGCACGCTCCGCGAGTCGGCGCAGCTCCGCCGCCAGGGTCGCGTCCTGCAGCGGCGAGTAGCGGTTGAACAGAGGTTCGAGCACGACCGGCGCCAGGAACGAAAGCATGAGTGTTGCGAACGTGAACGCGGCCGCGGCGGGCGCTACCCACCAGCCCGGCAACGCACGGGCGAACCCGACCAGCCCGAGCAGGGCCACGGCCGTGAGGACGATGTTGAGCCCGACCGCCTTGGCGCGGTCGGCGACCCACGACGGCAACCGCTGCGTCGAGAGCCCCCAGCGCCGCTCGCGGATGAGCCCGCTCCACAGAGCAAGCGGCGTCCTCACAGCCGCCGCCGCGGCGACCACGATCGCCGCGTATGCAGGCGTCCGACCCCACCACGGCAGCGAGCCGGGATCGAGCGCAGCGCCCGCGCCGCTCCACACCAGCGTGGCCAGCACGCTCGCCTGGATCACAACGTCAGCAATCCCTGCCCAATACAAAGGACGGTGGTAGCTTCGCGCCCGCGCCACTTCCTCCGCCGAGAAGAAAGTCAGCGCGCCTATCCGCCTCAGTTTCGCTGGCGAGGAGCCCCGCTCCACGCCTTGACGCTAGCGCGACCGACACCCACGGAGACAGGCTCCGCCAGAGCGCCGGCTGTGAGATCCAGTCGGGCATCGCGACGATGGTCGCGCTTGGTGTGTTCGCTGTCGCCCGCGATCTGGTTGTTCAACCCTTCGCGGTCACAGATTGTCCGTCTTCAGTCGCGTCATTCCCGAGGGCGCTTCCTCGGCAGCCTCTTCATCGGCCGTCTCGATGGCTTCCTCGCCAGAAGACCGCTCCTCCACCGCCGGCTCACTGCGAGCTTCCTGCTGCTCGAGCTTACGCTTCCAGAGCTTTGCGCGTAGACCACTGAGCACGACCGCGCCTCCTCCTGATCGGACCTCCCTTATCGTACGCTCGGTGCGGTCCGCCGACACCTCGCCGGCTGTCGCGTTTCCAACAAAGCGCGACGACCCAGGCGGTGCGCGAGATGCTGCAGGCCTGTGGCCGGGATCATCCTTTCGTTAGAGCGACAGCCCGACTGGGTAGCAGCCGACCGTGAGCGGTTCTCTGCTCGGCGCGTACCTGGTGACGATCACGCTGCTGATGCTCGCGCCCGGACCCGACATGTTGTTTGCGCTTGCGACCGGCATGAAAAGCGGTTCACGCGCCGGCTTCATGGCCGCGGTCGGCGCGGCGTCGGGTGAGGTCGTACACATCACCGCCGCGGCGGTCGGCCTCGCCGCGATCTTCCGCTCCGCGCCGGTGCTGTACGACGTCATGCGCTTCGCGGGTGCGGCGTATCTCGTCTACCTCGGAATCCACACGCTCCGTGGACGGAACGAGCCGGTGAACATGGGCAACCGCGGCGCCGACGGGGCTCGACGCGCCCTCTGGCGAGGAGCGATCACAAACCTCCTCAACCCGAAGATGGCGCTCTTCACACTCGCGTTCCTGCCGCAGTTCGTCGATACGAGCCGCGGAGGCGTGGCGCTCCAGTTCTTCGTCCTCGGGGCGTGTTTCGTCACGCTCGAGATCATCGTGGACGGCACTGTCGGGATCCTCGCCGGCCGCTTCAGGCAAATGCTCGTACGCCGGCGAACGGCGAAGGCCCTGCACGTCGTCAGCGGATCGGTCTTCGTGGGCCTCGGCACGAAGATCGCGGTCACGCGCTGAGACCGCCTGGGCCGCTGCGCTCAGATCTGCTCGAGCCGATCATCATGGGCTGCCGTGACCCAGAGTTGTCGGCCCAGCACGCGGTGCCCGCGCGGGAGGCGCTCGGGCAGCAGCGCTTCGCCGGGCTGGATGGTGAGGTCACGGCCGTTCTAATCCGCACCTTGCCCCGCGCTGGGCGGGCGACGAGACTGCGCGGGTGATCTTCGAGCCCGAGCTCGAGACCCTGCCGGCCGGCCGGCTACGGGCGCTTCAGCTCGAACGACTCAGAGCGCTGGTAGCCCGCGTCAAGGATCGAGTCCCCCTCTACCAGGAACGGCTCGCGGACGTCGAGCCGGACGACATCGCGACGCTGGACGATCTGCGACGTCTCCCGTTCACACGCAAGGACGACCTCCGCGACACCTATCCGTTCGGCATGTTCGCGGTTCCGCGCGAGGAGATCATCCGCATCCACGCTTCCTCCGGGACGACCGGGAAGCTCACCGTCGTCGGCTACACGGCCGCAGACGTCGACCTCCTCGCGCGCGTCAACGCCCGTTCACTGGCGATGGCGGGCGCCGAGCCGGGGATGGTCCTGCACAACGCCTACGGCTACGGCCTGTTCACGGGCGGGCTCGGTCTCCACTACGGTGGCGAACGGCTCGGGATGGCGGTCGTTCCAGTCTCCGGAGGCATGACCGCGCGTCAGCTGATGCTGATCGCCGACTTCCGGCCGGACGTGATCGCGTGCACGCCGAGCTACGCCTTGACGCTCGCGCAGACCCTTCAGGAGCGGGGCGTGGCTCCCGAAGAGATCAGCCTCCGCTACGCACTGCTCGGTGCGGAACCGTGGACCGAGGGGATGCGGGATGAGATCGACGCCGGCCTCGGCGTGCGCAGCACGAACATCTTCGGCCTGTCCGAAGTGATCGGCCCCGGCGTCTCGTGCGAGTGCGTCGAGGAGCGCGCGGGCGCGCACGTCAACGAGGACCATTTCCTGCCCGAGGTCGTCGATCAGGAGACGGGCGAGCCGCTTCCCGAAGGCGAGGAGGGCGTGCTCGTCTTCACGACCTTGACGAAGGAGGCGCTGCCGCTCGTCCGCTACTGGACCGGTGACATCACGAGCCTCACGTCTGGGCAGTGCGCCTGCGGGCGGACGCTCGTGCGCATGGGCCGGATCAAGGGCCGGGCCGACGACATGCTGATCATCCGCGGCGTCAACGTCTATCCCACGCAGGTGGAGGCCGTACTCCTGCAGCTACCGGAGCTGACCCCGAACTACCGGATCGTGGTCAGACGCAGCGGCACGCTTGACGAGGCGGACGTCGAGGTCGAGGTGAGCGAGACGTTCCTGCGTGACGCGGGCACGGAGAGCCTCGCTGGCGACCTCGAGCACGTGCGCGACCTCCGCGTCAAAGCCGAGGGTCGCCTGCGCGAGAGCATCGGCTGCTCACTCACGGTCACGTTGACGGCGCCCGGTACGGTCCCGCGCTCGGACGGCGGGAAGCTCCAACGCGTGCTCGACCGCCGCGCGCTCGCGTGACGCCGCCGTGCGACATCAAGCACTCCGCCAGGCTGACGCCACCGGATCGCGGTCCCGATCCAGTGACGCAACAGGTTCCGTAAACCTCAGCGATAATGAGGCGGTGCGCCTGATTCATCGGGAGCGACCGCGGGAAGATTCTCTTGAAGAAGGCGAGTGCTATGACCATTCGTACGGGGAGCACGTGTCCGACCACGTGGAGGTCGTCCGCCTCGAGCCCGCGGGGATCAGGGTCGAGATCCCGGTGGAGGTTGAGACCGAACATCACGTCACGACCGAGCGTTTGAAAGGTCAGTTCGAGGACCGACTCGCTGCACGGGGGGCGCGCCGTTCGCGCCGCGCTCCCCCGTAGTCTCAAGCGGTTTACTCGGGACCGGGCCTGGAGCGCGTGCATGGGGCTCCGAAACGAGATCGGACCGCCCCACTTGCAGGCGCGAGATCGAAGAGCCCGGCGAACGGGACGCAGAGGAGCAGGCGAGTGCTCGCGAAGCACTCGGACAAGGTTTTCGCTGGTCGCTGTTGACGAAGCGGTAGTGCGTCGTCCGCGACAGCACGGCGCAGCCGCACTGCCTGCACGAGTCCATCGTGATGGTCGCGCGAGAGCGGGATAAGGCGGGGTGATCGGGGTGACGCTTCATTCCACGACGAGTGCGACCTGGCTAGGTCTCCGCTTCGGCCGTGTCGCAGCATTTGCCCCAGCTAGCTTCAGATCGCTTAACCGAAATTCAATACTCGTCAACCGGAAATCAACAATGCGTTTTGTAGGGTCGGCCACCGGCCGTGTGGATCCTGCTGATCGAGGATGAACCGCGCATCCGAGCCTTCATTGCGCATGGCCTCGGGGCTGAGGGCTTTACCGTCGATGAGCGGGACGACGGTCAACCCGGGCTACGTCGCGCGCTCGACGAGCAGTACGACCTCGTCATCCTCGACTTGCACCTCCCATCCATGGACGGGTTGAGCGTGCTCCGAGTGCTGAGCAGACAGCGACCTCAGCTTCCGGTGCTAATCCTGTCTGCGCGCGCGGACCTGCGGACGAGGCTCGCCGCCTTCTCGCTTGGCGCCTGCGACTACCTCGAGAAGCCGTTTGCATTCGACGATCTGCTCGCGCGAGTCCGCAGGCACGCGCGGCGAGGAGCTGAAGCGCCACTCCAGAGGAGCGCGCTCTGAGCCGGGCTGCGCGTGCGCTCGCCGTCGGTGCCGGAGTGGCTTTCGGCGTTGCACTGGTCGTCTATTACATCGTCTCGTACCTGATGGTGACGCCTCCGGTCGTCGCCGCGACGGGATCGAAGCCGCGGGTGCACCTCACGCTGCAGACCGTGGCCTCGTTCGGCAACGTGCCGCACAAGGATTGGGTCTCGTACCTGGCCCGCGACCCGCGCGGCAAATGGGTTCACAGCACCGTTCTGCGTGTGCCCGCGTACTCGACGGTGGACGTCACCATCTACCAGTTCGACACCGCGACGGGCCTGCGCAATCCCTTCTGGGGCCAGCCGCGCGGGACGGTCGGCGGCACGATCAACGTCGACGGCAAGACGTTGAACGTGCTTGACCCCGATCTCGCGTCGCACACGTTCGCGATTCCCGACCTCGGAGTGTCCGTCCCGCTCAAGGGCGTCGCGGACAACGCGAAGAACCAGTGCAGCGTCGCTCCCTGCACGCTCTCGGAGGCGCACACGACGGTGAATTTCTCGTTCAAGACGGGCAAGCCGGGCAAGTTCCGCTGGCAGTGCTTCGTCCCCTGCGCGGCCGGCTTCCCACTCGGCTTCGGCGGGCCGATGCAGAGCATCGGCTGGATGGACGGCTACCTCATGGTCCAATGACGACGATCGCCGGCGAGCCCGTCCCCAGGCACGGCATCCGGATCCTCGCGACCTGGCTGGTTCTGACAGCGATCGCCGTGCCGCTGATCGTGCTCGTCCTCGGGCCGCACCTGCCCCCGCCCCACATGACCGTGGAGTCCGTGGACCAGCGCAACGCGAACATCGTGATGACGGCGCTGCTGGTTCCGATCGCGCTGTTTGTCCTCGTCTACTTCGTCTACTCGTTCGTCTTTTTCAGGGAGACCGGTGATGCGATCGTCGACGGCCCACCGATCAAAGGGCACGCAGGAGCGCAACTGCTTTGGATCGTGGTGACGAGCACGATCGTCCTCGCCCTTGCGGTGTGGGGGAGCTACACCTTGATCGCCGGCGCGCACGGCGCCGGCGGCGGCCAGGGCCCCGACCCGGCCGCGAAGCCTGCGGGCTACCAGCACGCCCTCCCGGTGCAGGTGATCGGCCAGCAATGGGAGTGGACGTTCCGGTATCCGACGTACGGCGGCATCGAGACGCGCGACCTCGCCATTCCGGACCACACGCTCGTGGCATTCCACGTGACCTCGCTCGACGTCACGCACTCGTTCTGGGCGTACGAGCTCGGCGTGAAGGCAGACGCAGTCCCGGGAGTGGACAACATCGCGTACGTCAACCCGCGTCACACCGGGTACTTCCAGATCCGCTGCGCAGAGCTCTGCGGTCTCTGGCACGGCCACATGTCGAAGAAGGGCCGCGTCCTCGCAGCCTCGGCGTTCCAGACCTGGATTGCCGCGGCGCAGAAGAAGAACGCGTCGATCGTGAAGTACCTACCCAAATACAGCCGCGTCTATTTCCCGGCGCCGCTCAGGCGAGCGGGCTAGGTGAGGAGGTAACCGCGTGAGCGCGACACCGATCGCAGCCCATCGACCGGTCTGGCGGCGCCTGATCGGCTTCAACATGCTGACCGGCCTCGCGCTCGGGATCGGCGGCTGGTTCCTCGGGGCGTGGATCGGCGGACGGATGGCGGTCGGTCACGACTACCTGCTTGGGACGGACCAGAACGACGTCGGCATCTATATGGGTTACCTCTTCGCCGTCATCGGGTGGCTCGTCGGGCTCGGCTTCGCCAATTATCCGATCGGCCGGCTGCTCGGCCGGCCCCCGTCCCTGCGTCATCACGAGACCGGACGCTGGACGCGCTACTTCCGGCTTTGCACCGACCACAAGGTCGTCGGCATCCAGTACCTCTTCGGCGTCGGCATCTTCTTCTTCATCGGCGGCCTGAACGCGATGCTGATGCGGACCGAGTTGCTGCGGCCGGTCGAGCAGGCCTGGCCGGCCGGCCAGTACCTGACCCTCGTCAGCTTGCACGGAACGATGATGATCATGATGACGTCGGCCTTCATCCTGGGGCCGTTCGGCAACTACTTCGTCCCGATCATGATCGGCGCGCGGCGGATGGCGTTCCCCCGCATCGAGGCGTTGACGTTCTGGCTGGTGCCGGCCGCCGGGCTCATCCTCTTGTCGGCGATCGCGTTCGGCGGGATCGCGACCGGCTGGACGGGGTACGCGCCGTTGGCCGACGAGGGGCGCGCAGGGATGGACGCCTACGTGATGTCGTTCATCTTGATCGCGGTCTCGCTGACCCTCGTCGGGCTCAATCTCATGGCGACGATCCTGACGATGCGCGCTCCCGGAATGAGCTGGGGGCGCCTGCCGATCTTCGTGTGGTCGGTGCTCGCGACGTCGATCCTGATGGCGCTTGCGGCACCGGTGCTCGTCGCCTCGATGACGATGGTGCTGATGGACCGGGCCGCGAACACGTCCTTCTTCCTCGCGAGCGCCGGCGGCAGCCAGTACCTGTACGAGAACCTCGGGCTCGTCTTCGCGTTCTTCGGCGCCGTCTACTACTGGCTGCCGAAGATGCTCGGCTTCGAGCTCAACGAGACGCTCGGCAAGATCCACTTCTGGCTGTTCTTCGTCTTCTTCAACTTGACGTTCTTCCCCCTGTTCGCCGCCGGCTTCCTCGACATGCCGCGCCGCGTCTCCACGTACGCGCCTCACCTGCAGACGCTGAACATCTTCGTCTCCGCCTCGGCGTACGTCATCGGCCTGTCGATGCTCATCTTCATCGCCAACCTGATCTGGTCGCTCGTCTTCGTCCGCCAGCCCGCAGCCGAGAACCCGTGGGCGTCGCGTGGGCTCGAGTGGCAGGTCCCGACACCCGTGCCGATCGAAAACTTCGACCGGATCCCCGTGATCACGAGCGGTCCGTACGAGTACGGCGTCCCCAATGCTCCGCCGGTCGCGGACTTTGCGCCGGGCGCACTCCCGGCGGCGGGGCGCTGAACGATGGACACGACCATCTCCTCCACAACCGTCGACGCCGTGGAACAGCCCGACGTCCTCGCGCGCAACATCCGCGTCGGTTCCCGCATCTGGGCGGCCTCGCAGGCGTTTTTCTTCCTCGCCTTCTTCTTCGCGTTCCTCTACCTCCGCGCTCTCAACACCAACGGGCTCTGGCGCGGATGGCCACACCATCATCCGAGCCCTTCCATCGCGTTCGGCGTCGCCATCTTGATCTGCGTCCTCGGGAGCGCGGCCATCGCCCGCAGCGCCGTCTTGGTCGCCCCGCAGATGTGGCGCGCGACCGAGTGGGCCGCGCTCGCACTGGTCCTCGCTGCGGTCGGGTTGCAGTGCGCACAGTTCTCGTCGCTCGGTTTCGGCCCCACAGACGCCGCTTACGCGAGCGTATTCGTGGGCTGGAGCGGCCTCTTCACGGTCTTCCTGCTCGGCATGTGCTACTGGCTGGCGACCGTGATCGGCGACGTCACGCGCGCGGGCGGCGTGCCGGTGGCGCGCGCAGCGGCGGTCGAGGGCGTCGGGTTCGTCTTGCTCGTCCTGGCAGGAGTCGAGATTGCCGCGTTCATCCTTCTCTACATCGTCAAGTGAGCTGAGCGGCACGGCGCCGGGGCCCTGGCTTCGGTTGACCGCGCTCGCGGCAGCAGGCGCGACCCTGCTCGCTGTGATCAGCGGGGCGGCCGGCCCGAGTTCGGCCCACCGGCTGCTCGCGGCGCTTGCGCTGCCACCGCTTGTCGCGCTCGTGCTGGCGGGATGGTTCGCGCATCGTCGCCTGCTCGCACCGGCGGTTGCCGCCCTCGTGCTCTTCGCGGCTGCCGCGGTGCTCACAGCGGAGATCGTTCACACGGTCGCCGCGGCCGCCGCCTTCGCCGCCGCGCTCGTCGCCACGGCGGCGACGCTCAGGCGTGAAGCCGCTCGCCGTGCAGCGTGGCGCGACTACGTCACGTTGACGAAGCCGCGGATCATGTCGCTCCTGCTCGTGACCGGACTCTGCGGCATGTTCGTCGGGGCACGCGGCATTCCGCCGCTCTGGCTGATCGGCGTGACGATGCTGGGACTCGCGCTCGCGTGTGGAGGCGCCTCCGCACTGAACAACGTGCTCGACCGAGACATCGACCGGCTGATGGGCAAGCGCACGCGAGCACGACCGCTTGCAGCGGAGAGAATGCCCACATCTTCTGCGCTCGAGTTCGGGCTCGCGTTGTCCGCGTTCTCGTTCGTGCTGCTCGCCTCGGCTGTGAACGTTCTCACCGCAACGCTGGCATTGGCGGGGAATCTCTTCTATGTGCTCGTGTACACACGCTGGCTGAAGCGGTCGACGCCCCAGAACATCGTCATCGGTGGGGCCGCCGGAGCGGTCCCTCCCCTGGTCGGCTGGGCAGCAGCGACCGGAAACTTGACCTTGCCGGCGCTTGGGCTGTTTCTGATCGTGTTCTTGTGGACCCCACCTCACTTCTGGGCCCTGGCCTTGCTGCTCCGCGAGCACTACGCGGCCGCTCGGATCCCGATGCTGCCCGTCGTGCGCGGCGTCCGCGCCACCACTGACCAGATCGTTCTCTACTCGGTAGTCCTTATCGCGGCCACCGCGCTTCCGTTCGTGGGCGGGACGCTTGGGCCCGGTTACCTGGCAGCGGCACTCGGCCTGGGCGGCGTGTTCCTGTGGCTCGCGCTGCGGCTGCGACGCGACGCGACGCCGAGGCGCGCGGCTGTCCTCTTCCACTATTCGCTCCTCTACCTCGCCCTCGTCTTCACCGCGATGGCGCTCGACGTCGCGCTGTGATGACCTTTCGACGAAGGAGATCCGATGAGTGACGTCTCGTCAGGAGCAGTCCTGACCCTCGTCGTCCCGCTCTCGCTGCTCGTCGTCGTGATTGCCCTCTGGGCGCTCTCACAGCGGCGAAGGCTGCGTGGCCGGGGCGACGGCTGAGGGCCCATGCGCCGGCGCGTTCCGATGCAGCTCCGCTTGGCCGTCTTCGCGGCGACGATCGGCATCGCCATCGGCGTGGCCGCGGCGCTGGTTCACCGTTCGCAGGGATCCGGGGCTCAGCCGAGCCCGTTGCGGGCCCAGATCACCTGGCCGGCAGGGGCAAAGCCCGCGCCTGGACTGTCTCTGCGCGACCAGAGTGGAACAACGACTTCGCTCGAGTCACTGCGCGGCCGTGTCGTCCTGTTGACGTTCCTCGACTCGAAGTGCGTGCGCGAATGCCCAATCGAAGGTCACGTTCTCGGCGACGTGTTCCGACGCGTGAAGGGGACGAGTGCGGTCGCCCTCGTTGTCAGCGTTGATCCCTGGGCTGACACGCCTCGTAGTGCGCGCACCTTCGCCGCACGCGCCGGCTGGTCCGGCGACTGGCGCTGGCTGCTAGGCGACAGGGCTGCGCTCGCCCCCGTGTGGCGCGCCTACAACATCGCCGTCAAGCGGACACCGGGCGACATCCTCCACAGCACGGCGCTCTACCTGATCGATCCAGGCGGCCATCTTCGCGCCGGCTACCTGTTCCCGTTCTCGGCCGACTCGGTCGCGCAAGACGTCCAGCGTCTCGCAGGCGGGACGTAGCGCATGGATCTGCTTCGCGCCCCGTGGGTGCTGGCAACCGTCGTCGTCTCTGCGGTCTGGTACTGGCGCGGCTCGCGGCGGCCAAGCCTTCGAGCGGTGGGGACGCGATCTCGGCCGCGCGTCGTGCCGTGGCGCGGCTTGTGCTTTGCCGCAGGGCTCCTGGCCGTCCTCGTCGTTTTGGACTCGCCCGTCGAGCGCCTCGCCGACGACTGGTTCTGGGCGCACATGCTCCAGCACGTCGTGTTGATGATGGTCGCCGCCCCTTTGCTGGTCCTGGGCGCCCCGTGGATGCCGTTCTGGCGTCCACTGCCGCTCGGGCTCCGCCGTCGCCTCGCCCGCGCGCTGGTCAAGAGCCCGTCATTCGCCTGGTTGCGGCTCTTCGCCCGCCTCGTGACCCCGGTCGCGGCCTGGCTGCTCTTCGACGTCAACCTCGCCGTCTGGCACGTTCCGGCTCTGTACGACCTCACACTCCGAAACACCGGTGTCCACTACGCGGAGCACATCTCGTTCGTGCTGCTGGGGCTACTCTTCTGGAGCCAGGTGCTGGATTCGCCGCCGTTCCATCCGCGCCTGAGCGCTTTCGGCCGGGTGATCTACACGGCGGGCGGGTCCGCGGCGAGCTGGCTGCTCGCGATCGTCCTCACCGTTGCGACGACGCCGCTCTATCCGGCCCAGAGCGCGGGACACACAGGTGGGCTTTCCGCGCTCGGGGATCAGCAGCTCGCGGCGGGAGTCATGCTGGGCCCGGGTTCGATCCCGTACGCAATCGTCATCTTCTACTGGCTGTACGTCTGGCTCGGAGCTGACGACTCGGGCCCACGGCGACGCGTTGCTCCTCGCCGCTCGGCACTCGGAACAGGAACTCGCTGACCGTGCCGCGCCTGCGCCTGCTCGTCAAGTTGCTGCGTCTCTCGGCGACGCTGCTCGTCCTGGCCCTGTTCGCGCTGCTCAGCTACCGAATCGTGCATGGGCTTTCGGGTGCCCGCGCAGCCGCGAAGCTGACACGAGCGATCACATCGCACCGTTCTCCGCCTGCGCCGAACGTCCGGCTATCGGTGATCTGGCCGCAGGCAGGGACCTGGCCACAACCGCTTCGGGCATCCGCCCGGCGGGGAACACTGCGGCTTGCCGATCTTCGCGGTTATCCGGTCGTCCTCAACTTCTGGGCGTCTTGGTGCTCTCCGTGCCAGCGAGGCGGCTCTCCTCGCCTCGGCGGCGAGGGCGCGACGCGGTCGTGTCGTCTTTGTCGGCGTGGACGTCAACGATCTGACGGGCGACGCGCGCCACTTCCTGAGAGTGCACCGCGTGCCATACGTCGCGGTGCACTCTCAGAGCTCGATCACCACCAAATTCGGCCTCATCGGCCTTCCTGAGACGTTCTATGTCGATCGCAGCGGCCGCATCCAGGACATCACCCGGGGGCAGCTCTCGAGCAGAACGCTTCGGCAGGCGCTCGGCCGCGCCTCCCAGGACTGACTGCGCGGCCCCGGCAGGCGCGGTTCGTATTTACGCAGCACGTTCGAGGTCGTACGACGTGTCCACTTCCGTCTTCGTAGCAAGTTGCTCGAACCGGCCGCCGGCCACCAGGTGCGCGGCGCGCAGCACGAAGACGAGCACGCCGACTGCGACGATCGCCACGATCAGGTTGAGCACGGTGCTCGAGATCATTGTTATCACTCCTTGATTGGTTCGGCTTGGTCGTCATCCAGCAAAACAGCTGAAGATGAGAGCGACCTTTGAGAGTCCTAAGAGTTCTCTGAGACTCCCGTCACCCGACCGTGGTCGGGTCTGGAAGAGATTGGAACAGCCAGGCCTAGAACCGCGCTAATCCGTTGTCCAGACAGGCAATCACCGAGGGCGGCGGCTGCGACGCCACCTCCTCCTGAATGCCTACTTCGCAGGATTGGGTTGCGTCCCGGCGGTTCCTGACCTCAATAGGAAGGGAAGGGCTGCGCCCAGAAGCGGGGAGAGGACAATCTTCTGGGCGCAGCCCTAGTTTGACGCGTTACGCAACCTCGAGATAGTCCCGCAGACCCGGCGCGAGCGTTCGGAGTTTGTCGAGTGCCGTCGCCTCGAGCTGGCGAGCCCGCTCGCCCGTCACTCCCAGCTCCCTCCCCACCTCGACCAGCGACCGGGGTGATTGCCCCGCGAGACCGAAGCGCAGCTTGAGTACGAGCCGGAGGCGCTCGTCGAGCGAGTTGACGGTTGCCTCAACCTCCTCTCTTCGCTGGCGCTCGGCCAGTGCCGCGTCCAGATGGGCTGATGTCGGATCCGCGAGCAGCTCACTGCAGGCCTGCTGCCCCTCTTTCGGAGGGGACTCGAAACTCACGGGCCGCTGCTCGTAGTCGAGTAGCTCTCCGACGCGGCGGGAATCGAGTCCTGTTTCGGCAGCGATCTCGCCCAGCAAGGGGTCGCGATTCAAGCGCTCCAGGAGAACCTGACGCGCTCTTCGAACGGTGCGGATCTGCCTCCCGACGTGGATCGGAACCGGAACCAAACGCGCATGACATTCCGCCGCTCGCCCGACCGCCCCCTTGATCATCAAGGTGGCATAGGTCGAGAGCCTGAAACCCAATCGGTGATCGAACCTCTCGACCGCCTTCGTGAGTGCCAGATTCCCTTCCTGGATGAGGTCGAGCAACGGAACGTTGTGATGCGTGTACTGACGGGCGATCCAGATGACCAGACGCAGATTGGCCTCGATCAGAATCCGCTTCGCACGCTCGTCTCCGGCTTCCTTACGACGAAAGAGCTCGCGCTCTTCAGCCGGAGACAGCATCGGTACCCGGCCCACTCCGCGGGCGTAAAGCCCAAGTGAGTCCTCGAGCTCGTAGCTCGAGTCAGCTTCGCTTGATGTCGTGTCGTCCGTTCGATCGAACTGCCGGTTCATAAGGTCGATGCTCATTTGGAACCTCCTTTCGCACTCGAGCTCGTCTCGACACAGGGGGCACCGGAGGCGCCCCGCTGTGCGCGGATGACCGTTCGTCAGGCCTTAGCCAGGACGGTCGAGCAAGAAGGCGAGAGGCACTGCGCGCCGGCACAGCTCAATGAGCGTGATTGGACGCGTGCCATCCCGTGGGGTTATGTCGAGCACCGCTGCTGTCACACCGAGAGTGGACCCCCCGTGGGGGCCTCCTGAGCTGCCTGATCCGCTCGAGGCCCCCGCTGGGGTCGGCATCTCTGGCTCATGGTCCGGGATGGGTAGGCGGGGAGCTGATGGCCCGCGCGCGTCGGCTGGCCGCCGATTCTGCGCGCCGTTCGTCCTCACCGCCATGCGTGCCGCCCGCGTCGCTCCGGGTTTGGTGGAGCATGAAGCGAGAGGAAGAGAGCGAGGGGCCGGGTCGCAAACGATGGTGATGCGGCAGTCGGCACCGCAGCGGATCACGATGACCGAGAAGATGAGCGTCATGGCCTCGCCAAGATGGACGGCCGTGGCGAACGGCTGGACAAGGTCGCCGGGGAGGAGGTCCGCGTCGGCGTCTTCGTCATTCGACGTGGCCTCGGACAGAACGTCGCTCGTAGTCGCATCACTCGGGGCCTGCACATTCGACCCTGGCGGGGAAGCAGGTGGTTCCGCTGCTCCGGAGGAGCCCGAGCTCGAGAGCGATCGTGTGTCCGTGGCGGGCGCAGTACCCGTTGACGTGCCTATCGGCTCGTTCGTGGTGGTGAAGGAGTCGGCAGCCGCATCCGTAGGTTCGGCGCCGGAAGCGTCGGTGGAACTGGCGGAGGGATCTGTCGCAGTGAGGCCGTCGGTCGTGTCTGTTGCGACTGGTGCCGGCGCACACGTGCCAGTCATGTCTGCTGCGGCGGCGGACGTGTCCGTCGTTGTGGCCGAGGTGGCTGTTGCGTCTGGCATCAAGGCGCACGTGCTGGTCGTGTCTGGCGCAGCGGCGGAGTTGTCTGTCGTCGCGGCCGAGGTGTCAATTGTGTCTGGTGTTGTCGTGGCCGAGGTATCAATTGCGTCTGGCGCCGGAGTCCCCGCGCCGGCTGTGTTTGCCGCAGCGGCGGATCCATCCGCCGTCGTCGCCGAGGTGTCTGTTGCGTCTGGTGCCGGAGCGCGCGTGTCGGTCGTGTCCGCAGTGCCGGAACTGTCTGTCATCGCCGAGCCATCCGGGACCGGCGAAGGAGGAACGTCGCCTCGAGCCGGCGCGGTGAATAGGGACACGCAGAGCACGGCCGCAAATACGGCTACCGCGCAACCGACAAACCCCCGCCCTCGGTTACGCTCAAAACGAAGTGGCCGCATTCCCGAAACGACGGCCGAGCTCCCCTCCATCAGCGCTTACTCCCCATGGCTGCGCCCCTTGTCCGAGCTTCGAGTATCGCATTTGACATCAGGTGCGCAAGGTTGCGCTGCCAATCGGAGAGCTGATAGGACCAACGGTCGGCCCCCTTTTGGGGTGGGCTCAACCTCAAGTGGAGATTGAGCGTCGTGCTACTCGGAAGCTCGGGTCGCAGGCGACAGTCGCGCGCGGAGACGATTTGGTCGCGGAGACGACCTGGTACGCGGACGATCTACCCGGCGATGGCAGCTGCGGACATTCCGCGGCTTGGGCCGACGCAGTGCATTGGCTAGACCGGAAAAGGGCGGCGGGTAGCGCGGGTGAGGCTGGGTGAGACTGCCCCACAGTCCTGGGCGCGTCGCGTCGGGGGGAGAAGCCGAGGCCACATCGCCTGGCCGCAGACCCGCCGCCCCTCGAAATCTTCGCTCTTTGCGAGAACCAGCGCAAGTGGGGCCCGAGCGCCCACGATCTCCCCGGGGCTGTCTCCAGCCCCCGTTCTTCGCGAGCCGCCCGGGCCCAACTAGAAGATCGACCCTCGCCCTGAACGACTTAAGCGGCAAAAGAAAGACTTAAGCGGCAAAAGGGAGGTTGACGCGCGCGCGCGAATACCAAAGATCCCGTTGCAGCGCAAGCTTGCTTGTCGCGAGCCGTTGCCTGAGCTACGAGCGCGATGCTGCGGTAGACGCAGCCGCCGTGGCGACGTCACGCGGATAGGTGGGCAGGGCCTTGTAGAGGAAGTACGCGCTGGCGGCGAGTGGAAGCAGCATGAACGCGAAGGTCCACTGCAGCCCCGACCGGCCGCCGCCGAAGACGTAGTCCGAGAGAGCCCCGAACAACAACGGCGCAGTGGCCTGCGCGAGCGTGCGCAGAGCCGTGCGGATGCCTTCGGCCCTGCCCCAGAGGAGGGGATGAACGATGTCGAGGCGCGCGGCATCGATGGGCGGGTTTTGCGCGGAGAGGGCGAGCGCGGCGAGCGAGATGTAGGGCAGTGCCGTGAGCGGGCTTCGGATGAAGATCGCCGGCACAAAGAGGATGACGGCCACAGTCGCAGCAATCGCGCTCACGAGGATCCGACCGTTGAGGAACCCTCGGTGCAAGAGGAAGTCGCCTAGCCAGCCGCCGACGAGGACTCCGATGACGCCGGCCGCGCCGACGGCGAGGAGCACGAGCGCGCTGAGCGCCTGAGCGATTCCGTACTGCTTCGTCACGAACTCGACGCCGAAGGTCTGGACTCCCGAGAGGAAGAAGTAGCCACCAGCGCTCGCCAAGATGAGTAGGACGTTCGTCCTGATCGAGAGCACGTACCGCGCGGCGGCCAGCAGTCCGAGTCGGCGCGGGTCCCGTGTCAACACAAGCTGCGGATACGGTTCGACACCGCGTTGCCCGGCAAGGCGCTGGGCATCGGTGGTCTGTTCCTCGCCGTGGTCGCCGGCAGCGGCAGGGGCCGGTGTTGCCGTTGCGGATACGAGCGGCTCCCGGCCGCCCCGGGTCGGCTCGGGTAGGTGGAAGACGAGCCACGCGAGTGCGAACGCCGGGAGGGCGAGGATCACGAACGAAGCCCGCCAGGACAGCGTCGCTATGCCACCCGTGACAGCGAAGCCGAACGCAGCGCCGACGAGTTCTCCCGCGAGGATGTAGCCGTAGATGCGCCCCCGCTCGGAGGAGGCGAACCAGTCGCCGACGAGCGACGCGACGATTGGCCCGGCCGCCGCCGTGACGCCGCCGAGGAAGAGGCGTGCGAGTAGCAGCTGACCGAACGTGGGCGCAGTAGCGCTCCAGATCATTGCCGCGCCCCAGAGCACGATGGCGCCGCCGAGCAATCGTGTCCGCCGCACGCGGTCGGCGAGGACGCCGAAGGGAAGGCTCGCCACCGCTGCGACGAGCGACGTAACCGTGACCAGCAGCCCGACGTCCGTGTTGTTGATGTGGAGGTCGTGCCTGAGTTGGATTGCCGACGCTCCGACGGTTGCGGAGTCTGCACTCGCGAGCGCGAGGACGGACGCGAGCAGGAGGATCACGCGGGTTCGCTCCCTGCCACCGAGAGCGGTCGTCACAGCGTTCGAGCCGGCGCGCGCGAGCCGGCCGGCCGCTGTTGCGGCCACGTCGATCGGCCGTCGGCCGGCGCTCGCGTCGCCCGTCATCCAAGCACCCTTCACTGGCAGCGATCGTAGGCTTGACCCCTTCTGTGGGGGTGAGTGAAGGAGTGACGCTAAGGCCCCGCCGCCGGGAAATGGACCAACGGCACCACGGTGATCGCGGCCAACGGGTCGTCGGGCGTGAGCAGTGTGAGCCCCCACGGCCTGTCGGGATCGTTGCCGTTCTCCGTCGGCACGTTCTCCGCGACCGCCGAAGGTCAGATGCGCTGCCCATTGCAGCTAGCAGGAAGCCCCAAGGTTCCGCTAGCGGTGCGCGAAGATCGGTGCTGGCTTCGATGCGGGAGATGCTTGTCGCCGCGATCGTTCCACAGGCCAACAAACCTCGATTCGGGAGGGAGAGAACGATGGAGCCGATCCTGATTTCAGACACCGAGCTCGTCGAGGAAACGACCGACGAGGAGCTGCTGATCCACGCCTGGTGCGCCGAGCAGCTACGCCGCCTCGGCCTACCGCGCGTGCTCGCCGAGACATTCGCAGGCCTCGTCGACTGGCACGAGATCGCGGCGCTGGTTGCGCGGGGCTGCCCGCCGGAGCTCGCACTCGAGATCGCGCGCTGATGTCGGCCGCCGCGACGATCGCTCCCGCTCAGGCCGACTCTGCGAAGTCGTTCTTGCTCCAGCGCGCGCAGCCGGCGATGACAGGGCTCATCGACGGATCGCTCTCGACGTTGGCACCGATCTTCGCCGTCGCGCTCGCAACCCACCGGCCGCAGTACGCATTCTTCGCCGGGCTGGCAACCGCGATTGGCGCGGGCGTCAGCATGGCCTTCTCCGAGGGACTCTCGGACAACGGCGAGCTGACCGGTCGTGGAAACTCGTACCTCCGAGCTCGTTCGTCTCGGTCGCGCTTGCCGGCGCGATCATCGCCGCCGTCAGCGCCGCGCTCGGCGGGGCGGCTGGCTAAGCACACGCTCATGAAGGTCTTAGCAACCGCTCATGAAGCTCTTAGCAACGGCAGGTACCACTAACGGCATGAAGATCGTTCGGAAACTTCCGAAGAGGGTTGTCCTTCTCGTCGTGGTTGCACTCCTCGCCGCGTCGGTGGGGGCGGGAATCGCTCTCGCGCACGTGTCGGCGAAGTCGATCGGCAGCGGCGTGGTCGTCATCGACACGAATCTCGCCTATCAAGGCAATGCGGCGGCCGGGACCGGGATGGTGCTGACATCGTCGGGCGAGGTGCTGACGAACAACCACGTGATCAGCGGCGCGACCACCATCAAGGTCGTCGTCCCGAAGACGGGCCGCAGCTACAAGGCACGAGTCCTCGGCTATGACCGGACCGCCGACGTTGCCCTCCTTCAGTTGCAGGGTGCTTCCAATCTGAAGACCGTCTCGACCACCTCGGCAAAACTCTCCATCGGCGCGACGGTGAGGGCGCTCGGCAACGCGGGCGGTAACGGCAGCATCACCACTGCGACCGGCACAGTGACCGGTCTCGGCAGGTCGATCACGGCGTCGGACGACGCGGGTGGCTCCGAGCAGCTCACCGGGCTGATCGAGACGAACGCAGGGGTCCAGCCGGGCGACTCGGGCGGCCCGCTCGTCAACAGCAAGGGCCAGGTCGTGGGCATGGACACGGCGGCGTCGTCGCGATTCGGGTTCCAGGGCATCTCCGCAACGGACGCGTACGCGATCCCGATCGCGAAGGCGCTGACGATCGCCCACGCGATTTCTTCGGGTAAAGCGTCCTCGACGGTCCATATCGGTGCGACGGCGTTCCTCGGCATCGAGGTCGAGTCCAACCCTCCTGGCTTCGGCGGCGCCTCCGCCTCTGGTGCCCTGATAGCCAGCGTCGTGACCGGCGGGCCGGCCGCTTCCGCAGGCCTTGCCGCGGGCGATGTGATCACCGCAATCAGCGGCCGCTCCGTCTCGTCGCCGGCGGCGGTCTCGGCGCTCGTGCTCACGAAGAAGCCCGGCGCGAAGATCATGGTCGCATATGTCGATCTGTTGGGCGCGAGTCACACCGCGAGCGTCACGCTCGCCAGCGGACCGCCTCAGTGACGATCCATCAGGTTGGTTCGTGCTTCGGTCGGGTCGCGAGTTCGCCGGGATCGCCCTCGAGCGACTTCGGATCGACCACCCACCCGAGATCATCGTGCGCGTGCCTCGCGATGATGCGGCCCGCCGCGTCCAGCTCGACGACCTCGCCGCGCACCGCCACGCTCTCATCCTCTGTGCGGTTCCCGTCGGCGTCGTAAAGGAACGTCTCGATTCTGCTTGGCTGCTCGTTCTCGCTCATCGCTCACCCTCCATTCGTAGTGATCTCCGGTTGCGGTGGTTCCCTACCCCAAACGTTCGGAGCGGCCTCCGCAGTCCTCGCCAGATCGTCGGCCCACGCGCAGTACGCTTGACGCGATGTCGACAGGGAGCGATCCGGGGCAGATTGGAGCAATGCTCGCAACGGCGCGGGGGTACGCGGTATTCGACCGCGAAGGGACGCGCATCGGAGCGTTCATCGAACTCGCCGGCGCAGCCGATGACCGAATCGCGATCCGTCATGAAGGTTTCTTTGTCTGGCGTCGGCGTCTGCTGCCGATCACAACCGTGGCGAAGGTCGTTCCCGACAAGCGGGCCGTCGTCCTGACGGTAGAGGGACGGTCGCTGGCCGGCTCTGGGACGTCGTCCAGCTCGCTCCCCGGAACCTCCGGGATCGCGGAGGAAGATCCGCGTTCGAACGGTGACTGGCGAGACCGGCTCGAGAGCTACGTCGGGCCGGTCGAGGGCCGAGCAGCTCATGCGGACCTCGGCCCCGGCGCGGAGCACGAGCCGCCGCCGAACGCCGAGGAGCCGGGACACACGGTCGCGGACACGGCGGATCAGCCGGAGCCGGGCCGAAGAGATCAGCGCACCGCCGAACGGCACCTGCTGTTCGTCTCGACTTCAGGCGGCTACTCGCTCGTCGAACGAGAGGGTCCCCCTCCGTCCGTTGGCCGCAGCATCGAGCTGCCTGAGCAAGCGGTTTCCTTCCTCGTCACGAAGTTGGGCCCGTCGCCACTCCCGAACGACCCCCGGATCTGCGCGTATCTCGATCCGACCGAGTAGTCAGCCGACCTTCAGCACCGCGGCACCCTGTAGTTCGCCGGCACGGAGGTGCTGAAGCGCCTCGTTCGCCTCTTCGAGGCGAAACTCTCGGATCTCGGTGCGAACCGGCACCTTCGGAGCGAGCTCCATGAACTCCTCGCCGTCTCGGCGAGTGAGATTCGCGGCCGATCGAAGCAATCGCTCACCCCAGAGCAAGTCGTACGAGAACGAGGGGATCTCGCTCATGTGGATGCCGGCGCAGACGATGACTCCGCCTTTCGCGACTGCCGCCAGCGCCGCGGGAACGAGCTCGCCGACCGGCGCGAAGATGATCGCCGCGTCGAGTTCTTCGGGCGGCCTCTCGGTTGAGCTTCCGGCCCACTCCGCTCCAAGCGAGCGCGCGAACCGCTGACCCTCCTCGTCGCCCGCGCGTGTGAAGGCAAAGACGCGGCGCGCCTGCCAGCGTGCCACCTGAGCGATGATGTGGGCGGAAGCGCCGAAACCGTACAGGCCGAGGCGCTCGCCGTCTCCCGTCATCATCAATGCGCGGTAGCCGATCAGCCCAGCGCAGAGAAGCGGCGCGACGTGGAGGTCGGAGTAACTTTCCGGGATTCGCAAGCAATAGCGCTCGTCGGCAATGGTCTCATCCGCAAAACCGCCGTCGATCTGGAAGCCGGTGAACCTGGCTCGGTCGCAGAGGTTCTCCCGCCCGGAGCGGCAAAAGCGACAGCTGCCGTCCGTCCAGCCGAGCCAGGGCACGCCGACACGCTCGCCGACCGAGAACCGCGACGCGCCCTGACCAACCCCGCTCACCAAACCCACGATCTGATGACCAAGCACGAGCGGCAGCTTGGGGTCCGCCAGCTCTCCGTCGACGATGTGGAGATCGGTTCGACAGACCGCGCACGCCTGAACATTCAGGCGCACCTGTCCGGGCCCGGGCTCAGGCCCTCGGAGCTCCACCTCTCGAAGAGGGCTCCCGGCACTGGTGAAGACCATCGCGCGCATCGTCCTTGGAGTCTTAGCTCAACACCTTCGCACGCCGCCGCTGATCTCATACTGTGGCCCCGCATGGGGCCTGTTTCCGAGGGTTACGTCGACTTTCGTGGCTATGGCACTTGGTATCGAGTCGCAGGTGACCTCGACTCAGGCGCCACGCCGCTTCTGGCGTTGCATGGTGGCCCCGGCTCCACGCATCACTACTTCGCCCCGCTGGAGGGGCTGGCGGCCGAGCGGCCGGTCGTGCTCTACGACCAGATCGGCTGTGGGGGCTCGGACCGACCGCAGGACATCGAGTGGTCGGTGGCGGTCTTCCGCGAGGAGGTCGATGCGGTGCGCTCGCAGCTCGGGCTCGACCGGATCCATCTGCTCGGCACCTCATGGGGCGGGATGCTCGCGCTCGAGCACGTGCTCTCCGGTGCGGAGGGGATCGTCGGTCTCATCCTCAGCTCGACCCTCGCGAGCGTGGATCAATGGGCGGCGGAGCAACGGAGGCTCCGCGACGCGCTTCCCGCCGATGTGGTGAAAGTCTTCGAGCGACACGAACGCGCCGGTACCTACGACGATCCGGAGTACGAGCAGGCGATGGAGGCGTACTTCGATCGTCACTTCTATCGAGGGCCCAGGCCGCGCGCGGAGCTCGAGGAGATGAGCGTCGCCAAGTCGGTCGAGGTCTACCGAGCGATGCAGGGCCCCAACGAGTGGACCGTCACCGGAGCCCTACGCGGGTGGGACGTGCGCGCCCGTCTGGGCGAGATCGATGTGCCGACGCTCGTGATCCGAGGGCGCTACGACATGTCGACGGACGCGATCTCCGCCACGCTCGTCCATGGCATCGAAGGCGCACGAGAGTTCGTTCTGGAAAACAGCTCGCACACACCGGTCCTCGAAGAAACAGACCAGTACCTCTCGGCGATAACCGACTTCATGCGGGAAACCGAACCGAGCTAGATCGCCGACGCGGCGGGCCCTGCCCGCCGCGTCCACTACGGCAACGGATCGAAACCGATCGCTGGAAAGTCATCATGGCCCGCGAAGCGGGCCGGACTTTCCAGCGTTATGGGGGCGGGAGGATTCGAACCTCCGTAGGCTGAGCCGACGGGTTTACAGCCCGTTCCCTTTGGCCACTCGGGCACACCCCCGGGACGTGGGATTGTAGCCGTGGCCTTGGAGAGCTTTCGCCGCTGGCGTAGCCTTGTGTCGTGGAGCGCTATGACGTCGCGATCGTCGGCGCCGGGCCTGCAGGGTCCACCGCCGCCTATCGCCTCGCGCGCTCTCGCGCGCGCGTCTTACTAATAGACAAAACTCGCTTTCCGCGGGACAAGCCATGCGGGGGCGGGCTGACGATGCGGGCTGTCCGTCAGTTGCCGTTCTCCGTCGAGCCCGTCGTCGAAGACCGGATCACGCGCACGCGGTGCCGGTTTCGGTATGGGCCGAAGATCGAACGGGAATCGAGCCGGGTGATCTGTCTGATGACGCAGCGCCGACGGCTCGACGCGTTCCTCGTCGAGCAGGCGGTCGCGGCGGGGGCCGAGTTTCGCGACGGTGTTCACGTCAATGTCGACTCCGAGACCGAGCTGCGTGTCGACGGACGGCCGGTCGAGGTTGCCGCCGTGATCGGCGCCGACGGCGCAAATGGGATCACTGCTCGGTCGCTCGGGCTCGGGGGCGCGATCGTCAACGGTGTCGCGCTCGAGGGCAATCTGCCTTACGAAGAGCTTCCGGTCGGCTCGTGGCAGGGCAGGCTCGTCCTGGAGCTGGGAAACGTGTCCGGCGGCTATGGCTGGATCTTCCCGAAAGGCGACCATGTCAACTTCGGGGTCGGTGGCTGGGGCCACGAAGGGCCGCAGCTGCGCCGGCATCTTCGGATCCTCTGCGAGAGGTACGGCATCGAGTTGCGGCAGTTGTCCGACGTACGGGGCCACCGTCTGCCGATGCGACGGCCGGCGACTGTGCTTGCCCGGGGGCGAGCTCTGGTGATCGGGGACGCGGCGGGCGCACTCGATCCGGTTTCCGGCGACGGCATCTATGAAGCCCTCGTCACGGCCCGGCTCGCCGCGGAGCACACGGTCGAGCTGCTGCAGGGCAGCGCCACGAGCCTCGAGCCCTACGCGGCGGCGGTCCACCGCGAGCTCGACCAGCTCGCTTCAGCCGGTTGGGGCGCCAAGATCGCACTCGACCGCTACCCGCACGCAGTTTTCGCGTTGATGCGCCTTCCAGTTACGTGGCGCGTGATCGAGAAGCTCATGCTGGGCGAGGTCGCCCACCCCGGCGAGGCCCAGGGTGCCGGCCGGAGGGTGATGAAGCTGATCGAGGCTCTCGCCCGCCTGGCCCGGGACCCGCACGCGGCCGCGGCCTAAAGGCCGGAAGGCGCCGACTCGGCGGCGCCGCACGTCTAAAGCAGCCGGAAAGACCTGCCGATGGATGGATGGCCGCCATGGAGCTCAATCCCCTGCTCAGACGCGCCGTGGAACTCGGCGCCAGCGACATCCACCTGAAGGTCGGCCTCCCGCCGATCCTCCGGCGCGACGGCGCGCTCAGCCCGCTGGAGGAGTCCGCGATCGTGGTCGACCGGGACATGGAGTCCCTGATCGAGCTGGTGGGGAAGCGCTCGCCCGAGCGCCTCGAGACCTTCAAGCAGACAGGCGACCTCGACGTCGCCTACCAGGACGACGATCTGCCGCGGTTCCGGGTCAACGCCTTCAGGCAGCGCGGGCACATCTCGTTCGCGTTCCGGGTCATCCCCAAGAACGTCCCGAACTTCGAGATGCTCGGCCTGCCGGCCGGCATTCGCCGGCTCGCCGACGAGCACCGCGGACTTGTCTTGGTCACGGGCGCCACGGGGTCCGGCAAGTCGACGACGCTCGCCGCGATGGTCGATCACATCAACCGGTCGCGACAGCAGCACATCGTCACGATCGAGGACCCGATCGAGATCCTGCACAGCGACCACTCGTGCATCGTCAACCAGCGCGAGGTCGGCCTCGACACCACCGACTTCATGCAGGCTCTGCGACGCGCGCTTCGCCAGGACCCGGACGTCATCCTGATCGGGGAGTTGCGCGACGCCGAGACCGCGCAGACCGCGTTGCAGGCCGCCGAGTCGGGCCACCTCGTCCTCTCGACGCTTCACACCGTCGATGCTGCGGAGACGATCGGCCGCATGGTCGAGTTCTTCCCCGAAGGGAAGCAGCAGATGATCCGCTCGATCATGGCGGGCGTCCTCCGCGGCGTCGTCAGCCAGCGTCTCCTTCCGCGTGTCGACGGCGGCCGAATCGCCGCGGTCGAGGTGATGGTGAACAACACGCGCATCGCCGACCTCATTCGCGACAACCAGCCCGAGGCGATCACAGACGCGATCGAGGAAGGCTCGTTCTTCGACATGCAGTCCTTTTCGAAGGCGCTCATCGATCTCGTCGTCTCGGGCCAGGTCGACCGGGAGATCGCAGCGAACGCAGCCTCGAACCGGCACGACTTCCTCGTCACGCTCGAACGGGCGCTGAAGCAGCAGAAGGCAGACGTCGCGGCTGAGATCAAGGCCGAAGAAGAGCAAGCGCGCGAGCAGGAACCGGAGCCCGAACCAGAGCCAGGGGTTCCGGCGCTGCGGCTTGCCAAAGCCGGAGACTGATGCGCTTCCTCGTCGTTGCGGCGATCGGCCTGGCCGTGCTCGCGGGCTCGGCCCGAGCAGCGGGCCCTCCCGTACTGGGTTTCTCCATCTCCTCTGGAGCCCAGGCCGGCCTCCAACACGTCTCCATGCCGAGTGCGTCGGCACCCAACGCGCCGGGGTCGATCTCGGTCCCCGTCTCCTTCACGTCTCCACCCGCAAGCCCTCAACAGTTGCCGCTCTCGACCCTGCACGTCCTCTGGCAGCAGGCAGGCGCCGCGTACGGGATCCCTTGGCAGGTGCTCGCCTCGATCAACAAGATCGAGTCGAACTTCGGCCAGAACATGGGACCGAGCTCGGCCGGAGCGGTGGGGTGGATGCAGTTCATGCCCTCGACATGGTTGCGCTGGGGCGTGGACGCGGACGGCGACGGGATCGCAGATCCGTGGAATGCAACCGACGCCGTCTACTCGGCCGCGCGCTACCTCGCCGCAGCCGGCGGTCAGACCGACATTTCGCGGGGCGTCTTCGCCTACAACCATGCGGACTGGTACGTCCGCGAGGTGCTCGATCTCGCGCAGGTCTACGGCCAGGGCGGGATCACCCAGACCGTCGACCTGCAGCAGGTCCAGTCCAAGCTCGATGACGCTCGCCGCGAGGTCGTTCGCGCCAACGAGCTGCTGGTCGCCGCACAGGGCCACGAGCAACAACTCCTGAAGGTGTCGCAGGGTCTGCACGCACGAGTCGAGGCGGCAGCATTGCTCTCGGATCGTCTGGTCGCGGAGCGGCGCGCCGTTCTCTACGACGCGCGCGTCGATGAGGCCCGCGCTGACACCGACGCCGCGCACGCGAACCTGGAGCAGGCGCAGTCGTCGCTCGCGACCGCAACCCAGAGCGCTCAGGCTCCGTCATTCGCGCAGGGTGTCGGAACGCTGATGGGAGCGGCCTCCTATCACGACAACTACGTCTTCCCAGTGGGCGGCGGCCCGCAGCTGGTCTCGGTCGCCCACACGCATCACGACTACCCCGCAGCGGACATCGCCGCCCCGGAGGGATCGCCGGTGTACGCCATCTCGAACGCCGTCGTGCTGAACGCCTGGCACACGGTTGACCCGCGCTGCGGCATCGGCATGACGATCCGCACGGAGGACGGGCTCGTGTGGACCTACTGCCACCTGGCCTTCCTCGAGCCCTCGGTCGCGGACGGAGTCTCGCTGGCGGCCGGAACGCAGATTGGGCTCGTCGGCTCGACGGGGCACGCGACCGGCCCGCACCTCCACCTGCAGCTGCAACCGCCGACCGAATTCCCGCAGAACCAACCCTGGTTCCAGAGCTTCGCGGGCAGCGCCTTCGCGTGGCAGGACGCGCCGACGACTCTGGAATTGCCCGACGCGACTCCATTCGCGCCGCGCGTCTTCGCCGTCGTCCCTGATTCGAGGGATGCCGTCATCGGCTTCACCCGTGGTGGGGCTTGAGTCCAAACCGCTTTCTGCCGATTCGCGAAGCATGGCTCTGCGGATAGCCACCCGCTTGCCGCGCCTTGCGATTGTGGGCGTGGTCCTGCTGCTCGCCAGCGCGACTCTGGCCGTCGGCGCAGCGAAGCGTCTGACCGCGGTCCCGCAGGGTGCTCCGGCGCCGGTCGCCGCCGCCACTCTGGTCGTTCCCGATCTGTCCGGCCAGGCCTTCGTCTTTGCCAAGGGAACGCTCGAGGACACCGGGTTCGCCTGGCAGGTCATCGGCTCCGTGCACGGGTACGCGGCCAACAAGGTTGCGCGCCAGTCACCGCCTGCCGGGACGCGAGTTCGCGACACCGGCGCGCCAACCATTTCGGTGACCTTGAAGCGCACCCCGTATCCTCAGAAGGGCAGTCCCGAGGACGTCTCCCCGTACGTCGGCACCTCCGTCCAGCCCATCGGTCTCGAGTCGACCTCCGTCACGCCGGCTGTGCCCGTTCCCGCCGCACCCAAGGCAGCGCAGCCGAAGCCCACAGCGAAGACGGCGGAGCCGAAGCCCGCCACGAACACGGCCAAGCGGCCGCCTGCGTTCGTCGTGGCCGGCGCACCGACTGAACCACTGAAGGAGATGCCGCTGACGCAGCGGGCCGAGCTGCTTTCGTCGTGGATCGGCGCCCATCCGAAGACAAAGGCGAACGTGCGCCACTACCTCTACCAGCACAGCTGGATCGTCACCGGCGCGTCGTTCGGCTGGTGGCACGGAGCCGAAGCGCTCAAGAAGCTGATCGCCGCCGACCAAACCGCGCGGCAGCGTTGGGGCATCGGGAAGAAGAGCGAGCTCGTCGCCCGCAGAGCGCTCGCGGACGTCGAGGCGAGAACCTAGTGATCAAGCGTCTCCGCGCTTTGCGCCTCAGGGGAGAGACCGGCTACAGCCTCATCGAGATGATCACGGTGATGATGATCATGAGCGTGGTCTTCGCCGGGATCACGGCCGTCTTCGTCGCCGGCTCGAAGGCCCAGGCCGAACAGGACCGCCGCTTCCAGGCGCAGGTCACGACCAGGCTGGCGCTCGACAAGATCCGCCGCGACATTCACTGCGCCAACGACGTCACCCCGTATGCGAAGACGGCCGTGACGCTGAAGATCTCATCGGGTTGCGGGGGCGACGTCAGTTGGTGCACCGCCGCGGTCTCGGGCTACACCAACCGCTACCGGCTGTACAGGCAGACCGGAACCACCTGCAGCTCGGCGACCGGGGTGCAGTTCGCAGACTTTCTGACGAGCGACCAGGTCTTTCCGGATTTCGAACACGTCACCGGGTGCCTCTGCCTCGCGTCGCTTCAGGTCGATTTCCCGGTCAGCGTGAAAGGGACGAGCGTCGGTGCCTACGAGTTGACGGACACGATCTTCCTCCGGAACAGCACGAGGATCTGAGCGATGGCCGACCGACTGACAGATCGCTTCCGCCGAATACTGCAAGACCAGCGAGGTTTCGCGCTGGTGATCGCGCTCGGTGTGACGGTGGTGCTGAGCATGACCGTTGTCACCGTGATCGAGGCTGCGCGTTCCAATCAGCGCAGCTCGACCATGAGCAGTGACCGGATGTCCGCCTACGACCTCGCCGAGGCTGGGCTCAACAATGCCATGTCGGTTCTGCGCCTGTCCACGAACAACGCGCTCGACAAGTACGTCTTCTGTCCGGCCGTCGTACCCCCTGCTACGGCTCCGACCCTCCCCTGCACCAATACCAACACGTACTCATCGGGAACGGTCAGCTGGTACGGCAACCTCTACCAAAACCCCGCGGCGGGAACCGCGTACTGGGACCTCTTCTCGACGGGCCACGTGCGCAATCCCTTTGGAGGCGCCGACTACCAGAAGACGATCCGCGCGACCATTCCGGTCGTTCCAGTCACCACGCAGCCTCTGAACAACCCCTCCTGGAATTACATCTTCTCGCGCGCTCCCGGAACCGGCGTGGCGTTCAGCGGTTGCGACATGACTCTGGCGAACAGCGTGGACGTCACGGCGCCGCTGTACGTCATGGGCAATCTGTGTCTCCAGAACACCGCTACGATCAGCAAGGGGCCCCTGATCGTGAAGGGATCTCTGGATCAGCAGGCCACTAACAATCATGTCGGCACTGCGGCGGTGAACATCAACGAGGCCCACATCGGCAAGGGTTGCCGCTGGAAGGCTCAGGCGTCACACAATCCGTGCGTCTACGGTGCCGCTGGGACGACGCCTGTTCGCGACAACATCTGGGCGACCATTCTCGACGCGACGCCGCCCGCCGTCTCGGCGCCGACCGTCCTCTGGAACGACTGGTATCTGAACGCCAGCCCCGGACCGTACTACCCGTGCGCAGCGCCCCAGGCGGGGGAACCGGCCAACCCGACGTTCGCCTTCGACAACCCCGTCACCACGATGAGCGACACCGACGCGAACAAGCTCACGTACAAGAACGACAACCAGGGGATTGCCAACATCACCCCGGGGAGCTCGTACACGTGCAAGACCGTCAACGGCCAAATTTCCTGGGACTTTCCCAACAAGGTCTTGACCGTCAACGGCACGATCTTCATCGACGGTAGCGCGAAGGTCGACATCGGCGGCGTCGTTCGCTACAAGGGACAGGCGACGATCTACACCTCCGGCTCGGTGCTGGTCAAGAACACGAGCCTCTGCGGCTACAGCTCTGGCCCGAGCTGCACCGTCGGCAGCTGGGACTCGACGCAGGATCTCCTCGGCTGGGTCGTCAACGGCAACGGTTCGGTGGCGGCCGACAATCAGGTCTCCCCGGGAGATGGCGCGCAGTTCATCAGCTCGTACTTCCAGGGCGCAGTCTATGCGACGAATGTGGTCGACATCGGGACGACGGCGATCGTCGACGGCCCGCTCGACGGGTCGACCGTCATCCTCGGACAGTCCTCGAACTCGACGTTCAACGGCTTCACCTTCGTGCCGGTGGGAATGCCCGGCAACCCGACGGTGTACGCGCTCGCTCAGACGCCCCAGATGACGGGCGGATAGGGACACTTCTTCCGAAGAAGGGTCGTAGAAGGGTCGGCGGAGTCTCATCCCTCAACTCAGGGACTGAGGCTGCCGATGATGAGCACGTGGGTTTCGCTCTTGCAGCCGTCGCCTTCGCCCCAGGCCTCGCGCTGGGAAGCTTTCTGAACGTCGTCGCCGCACGAGTTCCGTTGCGCCGGTCGATCGTGAGACCACCGTCGGCGTGCATGTCGTGTGGCCAGGAGATCAGCTGGTACGACAACGTGCCGCTCCTCTCCTACATCCTGCTGCGCGGCCGCTGTCGTCACTGTCAGGCGCGCATTCCCCTTGTCTACCCGGCGGTGGAGCTCGTCACGGGAGTGCTCATCGCCGGCTGCGTGCTCGCCTTCGGTCTGACAGTCGAGGCCGCAGTGGCCGCGCTGTTCTGTGCGGTGCTCGTAGCCGTCTCGGCGATCGACCTCGAGCACCGGATCATTCCCAACCGCATCGTCCTGCCCGCGACGGTGGTCGTGCTCGCTGCGAACACGGCACGCGATCTCAGTCCGGAGTGGGCGCTCGCCGCGCTTGCCGCTTCGGGCTTCCTGTTCGCGGCGGCACTGGCCTATCCCGGCGGGATGGGCATGGGCGACGTGAAGCTCGCCCTATTGATGGGCGCGGCGCTCGGACGCACGGTTCCGGTTGCCTTGATGGCTGGGATGCTGGCCGCGATGGTGCCCAGCGTCGTGTTGCTGGTCCGCCACGGCTCGAAGGCCCGCAAGATGGGAATCCCGTTCGGCCCGTTCCTTGCGATCGGCTCCGTCGTCGCCCTGTTCTGGGGCCACGACATCCTGCACGCGTACTTCTCGACGCTGCGTTAATTCTGCGGCCCTAAGGCTCGCCCGAGACGGCTCGCGGGCAGCCGGTCCGGCAACTCTTTGAGCACCAGCCCTGCGCCGACGAGGGCGAGCGCCTCGACCTCCAGCCAGTACCAGCCGAAGGAAACCGGATCGAGAAGGAGCCGGACGAGCGCGACGGCGAGCGGCACGAGCCACAACGCATGCGCGCTGCGACGCAGAGCAAAGGCGAGGGCCGCGCCTGCCGCGAGGGCCAGCGAGGCCTGCGCGAGCCTGAGCGGCCAGCCGAAGTGGGTGCCGGGGCCGACAACGAGGCCAACGAGCGTTCCGGATGTCGCGTGCCATTCGTAGTCGAACATCCGGAACGTCCCCGCAAGCGCGAACGGGGCGAGCATCGCCGCCACGATCACGCCCTGGACGCTGGCGCCGGCGAGTGCGCGCGTCAACCTGGGAGCCAGCAGCAGCACCACCACGCCGAGCACACCCCAGAGCTCGAAGCCCGCGGAGAGGCCGACGAGCGCTCCCGCTCCGAACACTCGATCCTCGCGCGCCCAGAGCCCGGCGAGCACCCACAGGAGGGGAACGATCGCCTCCGCGGGGTGGCCGTAGACGAACGCGATGTGCGTCAGCCCCGCCGCGACTGCCAGCAGGCCGATCGCGAGCCGGACCCGGTCGGAGAGCCCGAGCCGGCCGAGCACGAAGAGAAGCAGCGCCGCGACGCCGAGCTCGATCAGGAACGCGAGCGCCGCCAGGTCGCGCACGGCCCCGAACAGCGCCAGCTGGAGGGGACCGGATTGCAACTGCGGGTCGGCGAAGGTGTCCGCCCAGCCGCCCGAAAGAAGGTGCTCGCCCTTATGGACGAAGTAGACGAGGTCGCCGGAGTCCGTCCCTCGATCGAGATAGGCAAGGCCGGCGACCGGAGCGAGGACGGGTAGCCAGAGCCGGGCGAGCGGCGAACGCAGGAAATCCCTCATCAAGGGCGATATCGGCCCCTGGACGAGGGAGGTTGAGGGAGGCGGGATCAAGGGACGGAGGGCTCCTGCCGATACCTCGAACGAGGGATACGTGGACATCGAACGCCCACCGAATCTGCGCACTCCGGGCACCGAGCCCGGACCTGCGACACCGCCTGCTGGCGCCGGCATCGGAGGCCCTCCGCCGCCGATCAATGCGCTCGCCGAGCTTGTCGCGGACCTGATCGCCGCCACCGGCCTCGTCCCGGCCGACAAGCTCGTCGAGGTCCGGAGCGCCGCCGGAATGGGCTCATTTGCGCACGCCCTGGTGGAGCAGAACGTCGCTTCCAGCGAAGGGCTTGCCCGCACGCTTGCCGCCCGCTACCAGATGTCGCTCGTCGACCTGGCCTTGACGGGCGTCCAGGAGGAGGCGAGCGGCGAGATCGCGCTCCACGTCCTCGAGCGCGTGGTTGCGATCCCGTACGCACTCGACAACGGAACGCTTAAGGTCGCCATAGGCGACCCCGGCAACATCCAAGGAATCGACGAGCTACGGCTCGCAACGCGCTATCCGCTCGACGTTGGCGTGGCGGCCCGTGACGACATCTTCGTCGAGCTCCGTCGCCTTGCCCGCGCCTCCGAGGCGTTCGGCGCCCGAGCCGCCGCCGCCGAAGGCGAGCTGGAGCTGCTCGAAGAGGAAGAGGAGGAGACCGACGATCTCGAGGTCGACGACGGCATTTCCGATGCGCCGCTCGTTCGGCTCGTCAACTCCGTGATCTTCCAGGCCGCCGAGGACGGGGCCTCCGACGTCCACTTCGAGCCGCAGGAGGACGCGCTGCTCGTCCGTTTCCGCGTGGACGGCGTGCTGCACGAGGTTCAGCGGATCCCGAAGCGGATGATGCCCGGGGTCCTCACCCGCCTGAAGGTGCTCGCGAAGCTTGACATCGCCGAGCGACGCAAGCCCCAGGACGGACGCATCTCACTCAACGCGGCAGCCGCAGGCCGCACCCTGGATGTTCGTGTCGCCACGCTGCCGACGGTCGAGGGCGAGTCGATCGTCATGCGTCTGCTGGACAAGTCCAAGAAGGCGCCGACCCTCGAGGAGCTGGGCTTGTCGGACGAGATGCGGGCCACGCTCGAAACCCTGATCCGCAAGCCCACCGGCGCTCTGCTCGTCACGGGACCCACGGGCTCCGGTAAGTCGACGACCCTTTATGCCGCTCTGACCGAGATCAACCGGCCCGAGATCAACATCATCACTGTGGAGGATCCGGTCGAGTACCGCCTGGCGGGCGTCAACCAGGTGCAGATCAACGCGAAGGCCGGCCTCACGTTCGCGACGGCGCTGCGGTCGATCCTGCGTTCCGATCCTGACGTGGTGATGGTCGGCGAGATTCGCGACGGCGAGACGGCCAAGATTTCGATCGAGGCGGCGCTCACGGGCCACCTCGTCCTCTCGACGCTGCATACGAACGACGCTCCGCAGGCTCTGACGCGTCTCGGCGAGATGGGCGTGGAGCCGTTCCTGATCGGCGCCGCGGTCTCGGCCGTGCTCGCGCAGCGGCTTGCCCGCAAGCTCTGCTCGCACTGCTGCGAGATGTACCAACCGTCGGTCGACGAGCTGATGAAGGCGCGAGTTTCCCGCGAGGTGGCGGCGGCGAGCGACGGCATGGTCTTCTACCGCAAGAAGGGCTGCCCCAGGTGCAACCAGTCCGGCTACAAGGGCCGCATCGGCGTCTATCAGCTGCTGACCATGAGCGAACAGCTCGAGACCCTGGCCGTCACCAAGGCGAGCCGCGAGGACATCGAGCGCGCGGCCATCGGCGAAGGAATGCGAACCCTGTGGGACGACGGCCTGGCGAAAGTGGCCGCCGGCCTCACGTCCATCGAAGAGCTCGCACGAGTCTCCATCTAGCCGGGCGTATCTCTTTCAAGCCATACGGCGTTGAGGCCGTATGAAGCGGCCTCTCATGCTCGTCTTGGCCTGCCTTCTTTTCGGCCTGGCCGTGGCAGCGAGTGCAGCGCCTGCGAAGCAGTCAGATGCCTGCACGTGGGGTGCCTCGTCAGTGGTGGTGGAGGAGGTCAACGGCCAGCTCGTCCAGAGCGAGCCCGAGACGACGGGCTGCATCCCGTAGAAGCCTTTCCGCCGCGGAGGCGGGCTTCGCCCGACTCCGCCGCTACCGCTCTCCGCTAGGAGACTCGGCGGAAAATCATCATGGCCGCGGAGCGGCCGGATTTTCCGCCGTTACTGGGCATGGACGTCGCAGCCGAGCACCATGAGGGCCTCGACCGCTTCAGTCATGAATGCCGTCGCCTGGTGGACGTCGGCGAAGGTGTAGGGCCCAGGCCGCGAGGGTTCGGCGCTACGGCCGCCGGCCGGATACACCTCGGCCTCGACGACGCACGAGTCGCCGTAGTCGACCGCACGGAGGATCGCTACCGAGCGTCCGTCGCGGCGGGCGTGCCGGACGAAGAGCTCACGCGCTCGGACACCCTCGGGAGCCGCGTCGGTCACGTTCCGCGGGCGGCGTTCTGAGCGAGCTGCGCGACGGTTTCCTTGTCTGCAAAGCCGCTGATGCGCGCGATGAGCGTTCCCGGGCGGGTGTAGACGAGCAGCCCCGGATCGGGAAGCAGGCCGAGCGTCGCGGTCAGCTTTCCGACCTGGGCCTGGCTGAGCACGTTCAGCCCGACGAAGCCCACGCCGGCGATCTGCGCACCGGCCCGCGCCTCTGCGAAGGAGATTCCGTCCACCTCGGAGTACGGGTTGTAGATCGACACAACCACGATTCGCTGTCGTCCCAGGGCCGAGGCGACCGCGTTCGGAAGGCCGGCTGCGATCGCGGCGGCGACTGCCGCTCGTTGTTTCGCCGCCCCGGCAATAGCCGGAAGGGTTTGAGTGGCCTTCGGCTTCGTGACCTTGGGCTTGGCTGCGTGAGCGGTGTGCTTCTTGGGCAGCACCGTTGTCGTCTTCTTCTTCAGGCCAGAGCCGAAGGGATGATGCTTGATCACGTGGGGGGCGACCGAGCTTTCGCCGTGGCTCAGCACCGTCATCCCGCCGCCGACGAGCAGTGCGGCGAGGAGCCCGAGCAAGGCGGCGTATCGGACCGGGGGCGAAAGCGCGAAGGTCACGGAATCTCTATCGGCACCAAAAAGGGGCGACTTGAAAGCCGAAGGGCGCGGTCTCCCGCGCCCTTCTTCTTCGATCTGGACGGTGGAACTTAGGTGCAGACGCCGGAGACGATGTCGGCGCCGGGGCCCTTCTTGTTGAAGACCTTCCCGCCGACGGTGCTCTGGATGCAGTAGGTCGTGGCATCCGCACTGAAGATCGTCAGCTTGGTCGGCACGATCGCCGAGTCATAGGCCTGCAGC
>Ga0307278_10000159_pt1 | contig 33691 bp, 21 predicted proteins | sample ER_DNA_117_FD_194482 | JGI IMG/M metagenome (GOLD analysis project Ga0307278, IMG submission 194482) | Bulk soil microbial communities from the East River watershed near Crested Butte, Colorado, United States - ER_DNA_117 | ecosystem: Environmental > Terrestrial > Soil > Floodplain | place... | reverse complement strand
GGATTCTCAGTCCGGCCCTGACAGCGCGTTCGGCGTCGTCCTCGTGCGCCACCGGCGCGCCGAAGACCGCCATCACGGCATCGCCGACGAACTTCTCGACCGTGCCGCCGTAGCGCTCGATCTCCTCTCGCAGCCGGGTGTGGTAGGGCCGGATGCGCGCACGCACGTCTTCGGGGTCCTGCTGCTCGGAAGCGGCGGTGAAGCCGACCAGGTCACAGAAGAGCACGGAGACGACCTTCCGCTCCTCGAGCCCGGGCGTCGGCGCGACCTCGGCAAGCGGTGCCGCGCAGAAGGGGCAGAAGGGGAACTCGCCGGGGAGCTCTTTGCCGCAGGAAGGGCAGGTTGCCACTAGCCGAGTCTAGGCACGCTTAAGGCGCTACACCTAGGAACGTCGACCCAGGCAGGGGGATGGGTCCAGCCGCCCTGTTGACGGGTTTGGCCATGTGATGAACAATCGGTGCACGCAATCTGGGGAGTGAGGAATGTCAGTTCTCTGTGAAGACGGGCACAGTGCCCGCTGCGGCGACCGGATCCGGAACGGCCATCGGCAGTGACATCTGCCACACGCCGCGCTGCGGCCGTTGACGCGCCCAGCGCGCGCGTCTGCGTGCGAGGGAAATTCCTCTACTCCGGCGAGGAGAAGCTCTACGTCCGCGGTGTGACCTACGGGACGTTCCGCTCCAACGGGCAGAACGGCGAGTATCCGGATCCGACGATCGTCGAGCGCGATTTCCGGGAGATGGCGGCGAACGGCCTCAACGTTGTCCGCACCTACACGGCCCCGCCACGGTGGTTGCTCGATCTCGCCCTTGTCTGCGGTCTGCGGGTGATGGTCGGTCTCCCGTGGGAGCAGCACATCGCATTCCTCGACGACCCCGCCCGCAGGAAACAAATCGAGGAGCGCGTCCGTCAGGGCGCGCGCGCGTGCGCGGGGCATCCAGCCGTCCTCTGTTACGCAGTCGGCAACGAGATCCCGGCGTCAATCGTGCGCTGGCACGGTCGGCGCCGAATTGAGCGTTTCATCAGACGCATCTACGACGTGGCGAAGTCCGAAGACGCGGATGCTCTCGTCACCTACGTCAACTACCCGTCGACGGAGTACCTGCGGCTTCCGTTCCTCGATCTCGTCTGCTTCAACGTTTTCCTCGAGGCCGAGGAGCAACTCGAGGTCTATGTCGCCCGCTTGCAGAACATTGCGGGCGACCGGCCGCTGATCGTCGCCGAGCTGGGGCTCGACAGCGGTCGGCACGGCGAGGAGGCGCAGGCCGTCTCCCTCGACTGGCAAGTCCGAACAGCGTTTCGCAGCGGGTGTGCGGGGGCGGTCGTCTTCTGCTGGACCGACGAATGGCATACAGGCGGGATCGACATCGACGACTGGCAGTTCGGGCTGACCGATCGCGAGCGGCGGCCGAAAGCGGCGCTGTTGGCGGTTCGCGCGGCCTTCGACGAGATTCCGTTCCCCGAGCGAGTCGACTGGCCGTCCACGTCGGTCATCGTCTGCACGTACAACGGCTCGGAGACGCTCCGAGACTGTCTGGAAGGGATCCAGGAGCTCGACTATCCCGACTACGAGGCGATCGTGGTCGACGACGGCTCGACGGATGCGACCGCCGCGATCGCCGAAGAGTACGACGTCCGCCTGATTCGTACCGAGAATCGAGGACTGAGCGCCGCGCGCAACACGGGTCTCGAAGCGGCCACGGGCGAGATCGTCGCCTACATCGACGACGACGCGTGGCCAGATCGGCACTGGCTGCGCTACCTCGCGGCCGGCCTCACCGGGACTTCCCATGCTGGCGTCGGCGGGCCGAACATCGCTCCGCCGACCCAGGGTCTCGTCTCCGAGTGCGTCGACGCCACGCCGGGCGGGCCGATCCACGTCCTGCTCTCCGATCGGGAGGCCGAGCACATCCCCGGCTGCAACATGGCCTTTCGCCGCGCCGCGCTCGAGGAGATCGGCGGCTTCGATCCGCAGTTCCACGTCGCCGGAGACGACGTCGACATCTGCTGGCGCCTGCGCGATGCCGGCTGGACGCTCGGATTCAGCCCAGGGGCGATGGTCTGGCATCGGCGACGCAGCTCGATCCGCGCCTTCCTGGGGCAGCAGCGGCTGTACGGTCGGGCGGAAGCCCTGCTGGAGCGGAAATGGCCCGAGCGCTACAACATGGCGGGTCATGTCGCGTGGGCCGGGCGCGTCTATGGTGGCGCGCTCGGAGGGATCGGGAGGCGCCCGCGCATCTACTACGGCACGTGGGGCACCGGACTCTTCCAATCGGCCGATCTGGCTCGTCCAAGTGTCGTCGCCGCCCTGCCGCTCTTGCCCGAGTGGTACCTCGTCATCCTCGGCCTCAGCGTATGCTCGATCCTCGGGATCTTCTGGCATCCCTTGCTCGTCGCGCTGCCGCTGTTCGTGCTCGCCGTCGGCACACTCCTGTTCCACGCCTCGGCCGCCGGCGCGAGAGCGTCACTAGCGCCTCTCGGGGCGGATGCGCCATGGGCTGACACCGTGGAGGCGATACACCGGGGTGACGCGTGCGGCTGTTCCCTGGCGGCGTGAGCGAACGATCTGGAGCGAGAGCTGGCAAGCGCCTGCGACCTGGCTTGCTTCGCTCGAGTCCTCCTTCAAGGCGCAGTCGAGCGATGTGCGGCGCGGCGGTGATTACGACCGCTGGGATCTTCAGGTTCGCGCCGGTGGCCTTGGTGCGGCGCGGGTGCGCTTGGCGGTCGAAGAGCATGGCCAGGGGCGACAGCTTCTGCGGCACCGCGTCTGGCCTCGAACCTCCCCCGTAGCGATCGCCGTCGTCGCTGCCCTCGGAGCCGTGGCAGTCGTGGGCGGCTTCGACGGGCCCTGGTACGTCGCGGCCATCCTCGGCCTGCTCGCCGCAGCGGTGGCCGGCCGCACCCTGCAGGAGTGCGCCTTTGCGACGGACGTGTGTCTCAGCGGGATCGAGGCACAGCTCGCGGAGCTCGAAGGCCTCGGCCCGGCGCTCGACCATCGGCTTCGCCTTGCGAAGACCGCCGCGGCGTACGCGCAGGAGCGTGGTGACGCGTGATCGCGCCCGCCGCCTACGGGAGAAGGCGTCTACCTTCGGTTCTTGCTTCGTTGCTCTGGCTCGCGGCAGGAGCGATCGCCGTGCTTGCAGGAGTGGCGGCGCTGGTCGAGGAGCGGACGGGTCTGAGTCACGACGTAGGCGTCCTCGCGGAGGCCGCATTGGCGATCGCCATCGCCACGGTCGGGGCCTGGATCGTGATCCGCCAGGCTCGCAGCTCGGTGGGCTGGATCGTCTGCAGCCTCGGTGTAGCCCTCGCCACCTCCGCCTTCAGCACCGAATACGTCACGCACGAGCTCGCCGCGAGCTCGTCTCCCGGAGCCTTCGCGGAAGGCGCTGCGGTCGCGGGTTACGTGTCGTTTCCGGCGATGGTGCTTGCCGCGCCGTTCCTCCTCCTGCTCCGTCGCGAAGGGCGCGCCGCGCCGTTGGTGGTGTTTTTGCTTGCGGTCGCCGGTATGACCTCGTTCGCCCTGCTCGCGCTAGTGCCTGGGCCGTTGAAGGGATTTGGTGCCGTCGATAATCCTTTGGGCGTGGCTACGCTCGACGGTCTCCAGAGCCTCGCACACTGGGCGTGGCTGCCCGTTGCCTGCCTGACGGTCGCAGTGGCGCTTCTGCCTCGGCGCACGGTGAAGGGGACCGAAGAGGAAACGCCGGCCCAGGAAGAAGATCCCCAGCGGCTGACATTGGGTGAGCGCCCGAAACACGCGTGGGGCTTCCTGCGAGACTTCCCGCGCGTTCTTCCCTATCTGCGGCCCTACTGGAAGCTCGGCTTCTCGTCGGCGTCGCTGCTCGGCCTCGGCGTGCTCGCCGGGCTGCTCTCCCCGTGGCCGCTGGCGATCCTCGTCGACACGGTCCTCGGCGACAAGCCGCTCCCCTCGCTGCTCGGGTTCCTCGGCGACTTCAATACGACGACCCTGCTTGTGCTCGCCGTCGTCGCGGGAGTGATCGTAACCGCCATCGAGCACAGCGTCAGCATGGGCCAGACCTACGTGGACACGGCCCTCGAGCAGCGCATGGGGCTTGATGTGCGCAGCGATCTCTTCCGCCACGTGCAACGGCTCTCGCAGGCCTACCACGACGGCACCCGCAAGGGGTTGTTGATGTACGTGGTGACCCAGTCTGACGCCGTCGGCAACGTGACGGTGTCGGTTGGCCCGATTCTCGCGAGCCTCGCAACGCTCGTCGGGATGTTCGCGATCGCTTTCAAGATCGACCCGCAGCTCGCCTTGCTGTCGTTGGCCGTCGTGCCGTTCATCTACTACTCGACGGGCTACTACACGAAGCGGATCGAGCCCCGCCTGTACTACGTGCGCGGCCTCGAGGGGCAGGCTCTCTCGATCGTGTACGAGGCGATGGCGATGGTGCGCGTGATAGTCGCGTTTGGCCGGGAGAAGCACGAGTACGGACGCTTTCGTCGCCAGGGCGAGCAGGCTGTCAACGCTCGGATCGACCTCACGGTCCGGCAGACGTTCTTCTCTCTCGCCATAAGCGTCCTCACCGCTACGGGAACAGCCCTCGTCCTGGGGTTCGGCGGTTGGCATGTGCTCCAGAAGGACCTGACGGTCGGCGAGTTGCTCGTCGTCATGTCCTACATCGCCGCCGTCTATACGCCACTGCAGACGATTACTTCCACTCTCGCATCGCTCCAGCAGGAGTTCATCAACATGCGCATGGTCCTCGACCTCCTCGATACCCCCCCAGACATCGAGGAAGACCCGGAAGCGATCTCGATCGGGCGCACGAGCGGGAGCCTCGTCCTTGAGAACGTGTCCTTCACCTACACGGGGCGTGAGGGCACGCTCGAAGACATCACTTTCTCGCTCGGCGCTGGCCAGCGGGTTGGGATCGTGGGACCCACAGGAGCTGGGAAGTCGACTCTCGTCAGCCTGCTCCCGCGCTTCTACGACACGGGCGAAGGACGCATCCTGCTCGACGGGATCCCGATCCAGAAGCTCACGCTCGAGTCGCTTCGTCGGCAGTTCAGCATCGTCCATCAAGAGCCCATGCTGTTCTCCGGCACGATCGCCGACAACATTCGCTACGGCCGCCTCGAGGCAGCGGAAGAGGACGTGATCGAGGCGGCTCGAGCCGCTAATGCTCACACCTTCATCTCGGCTCTGCCAGACGGCTACGAGACTGAGCTCGGCGAGGGGGGCCCGCAGCTCTCGGGTGGCGAGCGGCAGCGGATCGCGGTCGCGCGCGCGTTCCTCAAGGACGCGCCGATGCTGATCCTCGACGAGCCGACGTCGTCGATCGACTCCGCCACCGAGTCGGTAATTCTCAACGCCCTGGAACGGCTGGTCGTCGGGCGGACGACGATCATGATTGCCCACCGCCTCGGGACGCTTCGCGGGGTCGATCTGATCCTGGTCATGGACCATGGCCGGATCGTCGAGCGCGGCACGCATGCCGAGCTGATCGCGCTCGACGGCCTCTACACACGCCTCTACGAGGCTCAGGTCGCCGACGACCGCCGCGACCTCGAATCGAGCGACGCGCTCCACGAACGGATGGTCCAATCCGTCACGCGAATTCTCCACGAGCCGGCGCTGACGCTGCGAGAGCGGGCCGAGCGGGCCGGCCAGGTGCTCCGCGACGCCGAACTGCAGATGAGCCGCGAGACGCTTCGCGATGCGTCCGGGGGGCGGGACCGGCCGTGAGGAAGGTCGTCCTCTTCGGGATGATGACGAACAAGCCGGTGGCGGGGATCGCGCATCTCACGATGCCGTATCTCGTCGGCCTCGAGCGGCTGGGGTACCAGGCGTACTACGTCGAAGCGCACGGCTCGTGGCCGACGCAGCTCCAGGACCCGGACGATGCCAGAGGCGACGGCTCGGTCGAGGCGGCCGCCTATCTCGATCGAGTTAAGCGGTGGTTCGGCTTTGGCGGGCGCTGGGCGTTCCACGCCCGGCACAGCGACGGCAGCTGCTACGGGATGACTTCGGGCGAGCTACGCCGGCTCTACGCGGGTGCAGACCTGTTTCTCAATCTCCACGGCGGTACGTGGCCGCCCGAAGAGCTCGCCGGCGACGATCGGCTCGTCCTGATCGACAGCGACCCGGTCGGCCTCCAGATCCTCGCCTCCAGCGAGGACGCGGAGGCGCTCGAGTTCCTCAAGATGCACGCCGCTCTCTTCAGCTGGGGCGAGAATCTCGGGCAGCCGGATTGCGGGGTGCCGATGCCGCCTGGATTCCGCTTCCGTCCGACCCGGGAACCCGTCCTGCTCGATCTCTGGCGTTCCGAGGGCGAGGCCCCCGGCGCGCTGTTCACCACGATAGGGAACTGGCAGCAGCACGGGCAGGACCACGAGTTTCACGGCGAGACCTACCACTGGAGCAAGCACTACGAGTTCCTGAAGTTCCTCGACCTGCCGAGTCGCACGTCGCAGCCGTTCGAGCTCTCGCTCGCCAGCTGCGACGACCAGGCAAAGCAGCTGCTCGAGGGGAACGGCTGGCGCGTGCGCCCGGCCGTCGAGCTCTCCAGCAATCTCGACGTCTACCGGAGGTACATCGTCGAATCGCGCGCGGAGCTCACGGTGGCGAAGGACCAGAACGTGCGTCTGCGCAGCGGCTGGTTCAGCGACCGCTCGGCGACCTACCTGGCTGCCGGCCGGCCGGTCGTCACGCAGGAGACGGGGTTCAGCAACACGCTCCCTACCGGCGAGGGCCTCTTCGGGTTCTCGACGATGGACGAGATCCTGGCTGCGGTCGAGGAGATCAACTCCGACTACGAGCGGCATTCCGCCGCAGCGGACGAAATCGCGCACGAGTACTTTGACGCGGAGAAAGTGCTGGCGCGCCTCCTGGCGGAGGTCGGACTGGATCCACGTCCTCACTCGTTCGTTCCTGTGTCTCGCAGGCCCACGCGGCTCCCGGCAAGGACGGTCGACGCGGCGCTCTCGCGGCCTGTGCCACGGGGCCCGGTGGGCCTGCCGAAGCCCGAGGCGAGCATCGTCGTCGTCGCAGTCGACGGTCTTCCGTTCACGCGACTCTCCCTCGAGAGCGTCCTCGAGCACACGGAGGCGCCTCCGTTCGAGCTCATCGTTGTCGACAACGGCTCGAGCGACGGCACGCGCGACTACGTGGAGCGACTGGCGGAGCGCGACGGCCGCGTGCGCGTAATCCGCAACGACGAAAACCGAGGCTTCGCGCCCGCCGTCAATCAGGGTCTCGCGGAAGCGCGCGGCGAGACGCTTGTCCTGCTCAACAACGACGCTGTCGTTCCGCGCGGCTGGCTGACGCGGCTTGCACGGCATCTCCTGCATGAGTGGCTTGGCGCGGTCGGGCCGGTCACGAACCGGATCGGCACCGACGCCGAGATCGATGTCGAATACACGACCTACGGCGAGTTCCTGGACTGTGCGGCGGAGATCGCCGAGCGATACTCGGGCGAGCGCCGCGGCGTGCAGATGCTCGCGATGTTCTGCCTAGCGACCCGCCGCGACGTCGTCGAGCGGGTCGGCCCGCTCGACGAGCGCTTCGAGCTCGGGATGTTCGAGGACGACGACTACGCTGAGCGTCTGAAGCACGCCGGCTACCGGTTGGCCTGCGCCGAAGACGTGCTCGTCCACCATTTCGGCGAGGCATCTTTCGGCCACCTCTTTGCGAATGGCGAGCGTGACGCGCTCCTGCGCGCGAACCAGCGGCGGTTCGAGGAGAAGTGGAGCGTCCGGTGGGAGGGACATGACCGCCTGCCGAGCGAGCCGTATTCGGAGCTGGTGGCGAGGATCCAGGCTCGCGTCAAGGAGGCGCTGCCCGACGGCGCGCGAGTCCTCGTCGTCTCCCGGGGCGACGACCAGCTCCTGGAGCTCGACGGGCGTCGCGGCGCCCACTTCCCCCACCTGCATGGCGACATCTACGCGGGGTACTACCCGGCGGACAGCTCCGAGGCGATCGACCAGCTAGAACGCGCGCGCAAGGAAGGCGCCGAGTACCTGCTCTTCCCACAGACGTCGCTCTGGTGGCTCGACCACTACTATGAATTCGCGGAGCACCTACGGGGGCGCTACGAGGAGGTTGCGCGTGACGGCGACTACCTCGTCTTCGCGCTCGAAGCCGGGCGTCCTGATCCAAGAGCTAACGATGGACGAGATGGATAAGCGCTTCGTCTTCAAGGAGCGCGAGCTCAGGATCGAGGATCTGGTGTTCCGGCTCGGGGCCGACTTCGCGTGGGACGAGTGGAAGTCGGCCCCCGAGGATTGTTTCCTCATGTTCAAGACCCGGGGTCTCCTCGAACATTTCGACGCGTTCTTTGCCTCGAAGCTTGATTTCCGACCTCAGAACATTTTCGAGATCGGAATCTGGGACGGCGGCAGCACGGCGTACTGGTTCGAGTACTTCAACGCGCAGAAGATCGTGGCCGTCGATCACCTCGATCGGGAGGACAGTGGGTATTTCCGGCGCTATGTCGAGTCCCGGAAACTTGCTGACCGTGTCAAGACCTACTGGGGTGTCAACCAAGGAGACTCGCGGAGGCTCCTCGAGATCGTCGGGAACGAGTTCGAGGAGCCCCTCGACCTGGTGATCGATGACGGATCCCACCTGCCAGAGGAGACGAAGACCAGCTTCGAGACGCTCTACCCTCTCCTGCGCCCGGGAGGCATCTACGTAATCGAAGACTGGAATTGGGAGCTGATGCCTGAGGCGCGGTCGCCCGGTCATCATTGGGCATCAACAGAAGGCCTTGTGAGCCTCGTTACCGACCTGATGCGGCTGACAGGCGCGCACGCGCTACCGGTGATGACTGTTTACCCGAACTTCGTCGGCGTCGATAAGGGCGTCCGCCTCGAGGGCAACAGCTTCGACGTCGACGCCCAGGTCTCGGCGCTCCCGCAAAAACTCGAGCGGCCTGACACGACAGCGCTGCACGTGTCTGGCGGAGGAAGCTGATGGCGATCGCTATCGCCGGGATGCATCGTGCCGGCACGTCGCTGGTCGCGCACGTGCTCAAGGTCGGCGGGATCTACTTCGGTGACGAGCAGGACCTCTTCGAGCCGACGGACGAAAACCCCGACGGCTACTGGGAGCATGTCCAGTTCGTTGGGCTCAACGACGAGATACTCGGCCAACTGGGCGGGGGCTGGGAGAAGCCGCCCTGGGTCCCTCGCCGATTCCGCGACGACAAGCGCCTGCGCGGCTTCGCAAGCAGGGCGAAGCGGCTTGTCCGCGAGTTCGACGGCAACGAACCATGGGCCTGGAAAGATCCTCGGAACAGCCTGACGATCGACCTCTGGGCGGAGGTCGTGCCCGACCTCTCGGTCGTCGTGTGTCTGCGAAATCCGCTAGACGTGGCGATCTCGCTCCGACGACGGGCGATGTTCTCGTACTCGAACTCGCTCGAACTATGGGAGACGTACTACCGTCGGCTACTCGAGGCGACCGCCGATGGGAACCGGATTGTCACCGACTACGAAAGCTATTTCTCGCGGACGGGGACCGAGCTCAAGCGGCTCTTCGGCTTTGCGGGCCTGACTGCTTCGCGTTCGACTCTGGATCAGGCAGCCGCAGCCGTGAACATTCATTTGCGGCATAGCAGCTTCACCGTCGAGGACCTGCTCGATGCCGAGGTTGCGCCCGACATCGTCGAGCTCTACCTCCTCTTGCGACGCGAGGCCGGCCTGCGGGACTCAGCCAAGCGACGGCCCGCCCAACTGCCGGCGAAGGAGGACGTCGAGAGTGGGCCGGTCGTCGACACCAACGCATTGGACCTGACCGCTCTCCGCCAGCGGGTGAAGGTTCTCGAGTCGATCGTGGCCGTGCGCGAGCTCGAGCTCGGCTACGTCAAGGACGGCCGCGAAGCGGAGCGGCAAACCGCGCAAGTGGAGCAGAAGCAGCTGAAGGCCTCGCTTCGCGCCCGCGAGCTCGAGCTCGCGCAACGCGAGCAGGAGCTTGGACGCGCCATCGCCACCGCAGAGCGCGCCGAGCAGGTCGAAGTCGCGCGCTGGCAACTCCTGTCGGAGGCGTACGAGCGGCTACGGATCGAGGTCGAGGAGCTGCAGGCATCCGTGTATGACCTGCACACGGCCACGGGGCCGGCCGGAGAAGACTATCCGAGGCTCGTACGCCGCCTGAAGCAGCTCGTGCGGCGCCATGTTCCCCGCGAGGCCACGCTATTGGTTGTCAGTAAAGGTGACAACGACCTCCTCGAGCTCGACGACCGCGAAGCCTGGCACTTTCCGCGCACAGAGGCCGGGCTCTATGCCGGCTACCACCCGCAGTGCAGCCTCTCTGCGATCGCCCACCTCGAGGCTATGCGTGCGCGGGGCGCTGACCACTTTCTGCTGCCGGTTACCGCGTTCTGGTGGCTCGACCACTACCCGCGCTTCCGCTGGCACCTCGAGGGGCGCTACACCTGCCTCGCCCGGGAGGAAGAGTGCACGATCTTTGCTCTTCGCCCCCACGACGATCAGGCTTCCTGGAAGGGCCCGCTCTCCGAGCTGTTCGACGAATACCGCATCTCCTTCGGCCGCGACCCGGCTGTGCTCGACTGGCGAACAGGGCTCGAGCTCGAGCGCACGTTCTCCGACCACGTCGTCTTCTCGCCGGCGGTCGACAACAGCCCCCTTCCCTACGCGGACGCGAGCGTGGATGTCGTGGCCGTCGGGGACGCCGACGCGGCTTCGCTCGCAGAGGCGGACCGCGTCGCGAACGCAGCCGTGGCGGTCCTGTCCGCCAACGGAGAGAGGGGGCCGGCCGTCGACGTGCGCTGGAAGCTGTGGGAGACGGCGGAACTGCCAACCGTCTCGATCGTCATTCCCTGTCACGACGGGATCGATCACACGCGGGCGTGTCTCGGGAGCCTGCGCGAAACCTTGCCACTGAAGTTCAGAGGCGAGATCGTGGTCGTGGACGATGCGTCGACGGACGGGACCGCGGACTACCTGGCCGAGGTCGCGGGTCTCGACGACCGAATCAAGGTGATCACGAACTCAACGAACTCGGGATTCCTCGACTCCGTGAACCGCGGCGCTGAGGCGGCGACCGGTGAGATTCTCGTCTTCCTCAACAACGACACGATTCTTCTTCCCGGCTGGCTGCAACCGCTCCTCGAGGTCTTCGAAGCTCGTGCCGACGCCGGGGCTGTTGGGGGCCGGCTCGTCTACCCCGACGGCACGCTGCAGGAGGCCGGGGGGTTGGTGTTCTCGGACGGCTCGGCCGCGAAATTCGGCTACGGCGATGCTGATCCCGAAGCTGCCCTCTACAGCTACCTACGCGAGGCGGACTACTGCTCAGGCTGCCTCCTCGCGACGAAGCGCTCGGTGTTCAACGAGCTCGGCGGTTTCGACAGCCGTTACGCGCCGGGCTTCTACGAGGACACCGACTACTGCTTCGCACTACGCGAGCAGGGGCTGCGCGTCTACTACCAGCCCGAGAGCACGATCATCCACGTCGAGGGAGCAACGGCGGGGACCGATCTCAAGCGCGGCCCCAAGCGCTACCAGGTCGTGAACGCGAAGAAGTTCGCCCGAAAATGGAAGACCGCACTCGAGCGTCAGCCAAAGCGCCCGAAGGTGCTCAGCGCCGAGGCGCTGTACGAGCTGGCGACGACGCGGGAGGAAACGCGTTGAGCCGTCGGGCGCTCATCTGCAGCTACGGGCCGCCCCAGTACGACCGCGATAGCGGCTCCCGACGCCTGTGGCACTTCATCGAGTTCCTCCGGGCCGCCGGTTGGGAGCTCAGCTACCTCGCGGCCAATGCGTTCGAGCGTGACTCTCGCTACGTCCGCGATCTCCAGCGGCTCGGCATTTCCGTCCACGACGGGTCCGCCGCGCGGTTCAACGACATCCTCGGGCGAGGTCGCTTCGATCTTGCGCTGTGCACCTTCTGGCAGGTGGCCGAGCTCTACATGCCGACGCTCAGAAAGTTGTCGCCCGACACATGTGTGCTGGTCGACTCGGTCGACCTTGAGTTCGTCCGCGAGGCGAGGCGGATCCTCGGCGAGACAAGCCTCCACGGGAACGGGCGGCTCCTCGAGCAGAGCTATGCCGCTCAGGTGACCGCAGAGCTAAACGTGTACAGAGCGGCAGACGGTGTCCTCGCCGTCTCGGCGGAGGAGGCGGAGCTGCTGAACAGCCTGGTCGCGCCCGACCTCGCCCATTGGATTCCCGATGCCGAGGACTTGGCCGCCTCGGCGGTCGCAGCGCGCGATCGGCGGGGCATCGTCTTCGTGGGCAGCTTTCACCACCTCCCAAACGTCGATGCCCTCGAGTACTTCTGCCACGAGATTCTCCCGCTGCTTCCCGATTCGCTCCTCGACGATCATCCCGTGTGGATCGTCGGGGACGGCCTCGAGGAGGTGACCTCCAGGATCGCACTGGATACGCGCAACGTGCGTCTCGTCGGCTGGACGCCGTCACTGCTTCCCTATTTCGAGCGCGCCCGCGTTTCCGTCGTACCGCTCCGCTATGGAGCCGGCACAAAGCGAAAGGTGATCCAGGCTCTGACGGTCGGAACCCCCACCGTCACGACGAGCATCGGCGCGGAGGGACTAGCTGTCGTGCCGGGCGAGCACCTGCTGATCGCCGATAACCCGGTGGCCTTTGCCGAGGGAATCCTCCGGCTCGTCGAGGATGACACGCTTTGGAGCCGGCTCGCAAAGCGCGGCCGAGCACACGTCATCGGGCGTCATGGTCGCGATGCCGTTCGCACGCGGTTCTTCGCGGCGATCGACGCGGCGATGCAAGAACAACGCAAGCCCGCCTTGCTTCCCGAGTCGACCCGTCCTCTCTTCGAGCGGAGGGCGCGGCATCAGTGGTACATGAAGCTCGTCCCGGCGCTGCGTGAGTTCATGCAGTCGATGGTGCCTCCTGAGAGTGGCGTGCTCGTGCTCTCCGAGGGAAACGCGGAACTGCTCCAGCTCGAGTGCCGCGCGGTCGGGCATTTCCCGCCCATCGGCCGCGACGGGTCCCAGATCGAGCCAGCGGACTCAGAGCATGCGATCCGCCTGCTCGAGGAGGGGATAGACCGAGGAGCGGATTTCCTCGTCGTCCCCGAAGTGATGGCGTGGTGGCTCCGGTTCTACCCCGAGCTGATCGATCTCCTGGGTTCACGCTGCCGAGAACAGCGCACGGCTAACTGGACGATCTTCGACCTCCGGGAAATCGCCGCGGAGCGGCGGCCTGTCAGGAGCACGGAAGTCGGTCCGGCGTCAACGGCGGGCGCGGTCACCCCCGGCGACGGGCGCCCGCCGCGACTGATTGCCTTCTATCTCCCGCAATTCCACCCGATCCCTGAGAACGACGCCTGGTGGGGCGAGGGCTTCACGGAGTGGACGAACGTCGCCAGAGCGAGGCCGCACTTCACGGGGCATTACCAGCCGCACATGCCGGCCGACCTCGGCTTCTACGATCTTCGCATCGCGGCCACCCGTCAAGCCCAGGCCGAGCTTGCGCGGCAGGCCGGAATCGAGGCCTTCTGCTACTACCACTATTGGTTCGGCGGCAAGCTCCTGCTCGAGCGCCCGTTCACCGAGGTCCTCGAATCCGGCCGGCCTGATTTCCCCTTCTGCCTCTGCTGGGCGAACGAGCCATGGTCACGGCGCTGGGACGGCCAAGACGAAGACGTGCTACAGCCGCAGAGCTACAGCGAGGCGGACGACGTCGAGCACATCAGGTGGCTACTGCCGGCGCTCACGGATCCGCGCGCGCTGAAGGTCGACGGGAGGCAAGTCTTCATCGTCTACCAGGCGCGTGCTCTTCCCGATCCCGCGCGCACAGTCGAGGTCTGGAGGCGCGAGACGAGCGAAGCGGGACTTTCGGGCTTGTACCTGATGACGGTGGAGACGGGTTGGGACGCCGGCTGGGACGCAACGGAGGTCGGGTTCGACGCCAAGATCCTCTTCCAGCCGCAGTTTTCGATCCTGGAGACGGTGCCGCGGCTCGAGGTCGACGGGCCGGAGAGCCTGCGCGTGTTCGACTATGAAGAGGCGTGGCCAAAGCTCTCGGACCCCGACCCGGTGCCGTACCGTCGCTACGAGTCCGTCTGTGCCGGCTGGGACAACACGCCGAGGACCAACGAGCGCGGCTGGCTCCTCCATAACTCCACGCCCGAGGCCTACGAAGCTTGGCTGGGGCAGGCGATCGACCGCGCCCAGCCTCTGCCCCCGGAAGAGCGCTTCATCTTCCTGAACGCGTGGAACGAATGGGCCGAAGGAGCTCACCTCGAACCGGATCTCCGGCATGGGCACGGCTATCTCGACGCGACCAGGCGGGCGCTCGAAAGCTCCAAGGCGCGCGACAAGGACGAGCCCGAGACCGCCTCTCGCGCGAGCGTTCGCGTTGCCGAACGAGACGGTGAACCTGCTGCGGCGGTCGAAGCGCCTGAGCTCGTTCGCGCTCGCGCACTAGCCTTCTACCTTCCGCAGTTCCACCCGATCCCGGAAAACGACGAGTGGTGGGGGAAGGGCTTCACGGAATGGGCGAACGTCGCCCGCGCGGAGGCGCTCTTTCCTGGTCACTATCAGCCCCACCTCCCCGCCCACCTCGGCTTCTACGACCTCCGCGTTCCAGAGACCAGAGAGAGGCAGGCGGAGCTTGCCAAAGCACACGGGATCGAGGCGTTCTGCTATTGGCACTACTGGTTCCTCGGCCAACGCCTTCTCGCGAAGCCTTTTGACGAGACGCTGACGACCGGCCGGCCGGACTTCCCGTTCTGCCTGGCGTGGGCGAACGAGCCCTGGTCCCGGCGCTGGCTCGGGGAGGAGCAGGACATCCTGATGAAGCAGGAGTACTCCGAGCTGGACGACTGGGAGCATGCTCGCTGGCTCGTCAAGGCCTTCTCCGACCATCGCTACCTCCGGGTCAACGGACGGCCGTTGTTTCTCATCTACCGCCCGACCCATCTGCCGGAGCCGGAGCGAACGGCCGAACTCATCCGCAATGTCACCGTCGACGCAGGCCTTCCCGAGCCGTTTCTGCTTGGGATCAACGCGTTCAAGGACATCGACTACAGGACGATCGGCTTCGACGGGACGGTGAACTTCGAGCCGCGGCTCGGTGCGCTGGGCAACCCGCGACACGACGGGCTCAAGGTGTACGACTACCGTGAGGCGCGAAAGCGGATGCGCCAGGAGCGGGATTTCCCCGTCTTCCCGTCGATCGTGGTTTCCTGGGACAACACTCCCAGGCGCGGCGAGAATGGAGTCGTCCTTACTAACTCCACGCCGAAGACCTTCGAGGAGGGCCTACGCGAGATGATCGGCTCGATCCTTGTCCGTCCATTCGAGGAGCGACTCGTCTTCCTGAACGCCTGGAACGAGTGGGCCGAGAGCAACCACCTCGAGCCCGACCGTCGATTCGGGCTGGGCTATCTCGAGGCGGTGCGAAGGGTGGTCGTCGGCGACCGCTCAGGGCCGCTTCCCAGTTCCCACCGGCAGGTCGGAGAAGATGTCGAGGACGCCGCTATCGTCGGACGGAGACCGTGAACGCCCATCTTCGAAGCAAGCTCCAGAGGTTCAACTCTCGCGTGCGCCGTCTCCACGGCTTGGTCAATTTGAGGTTTCCTTCAGCACTCCCGCGGAGCTATTCGAACCTGTGGCAGAACTGGACACCGGGACAGCGCCGCAGATTCGTCAGGGTCGCCGCTGGGACGATGGTGCGGTACGGCTTCGTCACGCGAGAGGAACTTGCGCTCGAGCCACAAGCGGACGTCGTCGAGCCTCTCCCGGCGGCTGGAGGAGCAGGCTCGTGAGCCTGACCGTCCTCACCGGGCTACCCGGCTCCGGAAAGTCGAAGTACCTCATCGAGCAGGTTCTCGAGGCGCGAGAGCAGAGTCGGCCGGTGAAGACCTTCGAGTGCAGTGAGTCGCCCTGGCTCCAGGCCGACGAATATGTGCGCGACTGGCGCCTGATCGGCTCTCGCGTCGACGGGCTCAAATGCGCACTCGATCACTTCGTCTCGACCGCCGAGGCGGAGGACATCCTGAACGGGACCCCGCCCGGGGCGCTCGTCGCATTCGAGGAGGCGCACTACTTCGACGCCGCCATCGTCTCGAGCTGGTTAGAAGCGTCCGGTCGCGGGCTTGACGTCCTGGTGGCCAGGCCGTCGGATTCCCAGCTAGCGCGGCTCGACGGCAACGCATACGAGGAGCTAAAATTCGGGCTGCAGTGCGGCCGGTGCGGCGTCCGGGAGGCGGTGACGTTCGTGTTGCTTCCCGACGCGGGACCCGACCATCCAGAATCGACGACAGCTCTCTGTGAGGTCTGCGACGCGGAGGTGACCGCGGAAGCGCGCAGCGAGATCGTCGACCGTCTCGAGCGCGGATCGCCCTACCCGGGCGAGAAGACCATCTACCAGCCGGTCGAACTGGAGGAGTGCGCCGACTGGTGGTGCCTGCGCCCCGACTCAGAGAAGCGTTTCGAGATCATGGCTCAAGTCTTGCGCGACGCCGGCCTCGTCGTGGGCGATCGGGGAGTCCTTGAGGACTCGGACTGGAGCAGCCTGAGGTACGTCGACATCGGATGCAACACGGGCTTCTTCTGTAGCCGGCTTCGAGTGCTCGGCTTCTATGTCGAGGGCGTGGACGTCGTTCAGGAAGATATCGAGCTGGCGCGGCTCCTCGGCTCCTTCGTTCGGCGGCAGAAGATCAACTATGTGATCTCCGATTGCTACGAGTACTTGCGCGACACGAGAGACCAGGTCTTCGACGTGACCTCCGCCTTCAGCGTCTTTCAATGGCTGATGCTGCAGCGAACGGCTGAGCACGGTCTCGAGTGCATCGACTGGCTGTTCGAGAAGACGGGCCGGATTTGCTTCCTCGAGATGGGTTACAACGACGAACCCTTCTACGACGGGAAGCTCCCACTGGAGATCGACCGGCCATGGGTCGAGGAGCGCATGCAGAGGGGGGCCTTCGCCGACATTCTGGTCTTCGACGCGGCCGAACACGGGCTGCAGCGCGACCTCTTCGTTGGAATCAAGGAGCCCGCGCTGGCCCGCGCAGCGGCCCGGACAGCCCAGTCCCAAAGGGGCGCGATGACCGGCAGCCCGGCCAACTTCGAGCCGGATCCGATCGTCGTCTACGGTGCGCCCCGCTCCGGGACCACCTATGTCCAGCGGATCCTCAACGTCCACCCAGATGTCTTCATCAGCCACGAATCGCGAGTGTTTGCGTGGCTCCATCACTCGCTGAAGGTTCTCGCGCAGGACGACCGGCTACTGATCACGTACCGAGAGGACTTCGTGCAGCACCTGCGCGCCGAATTCCCGAGGGTGATTCGCGACTTTTACCGAAAGCTCGCCCCGGAGGCCTCCCAGTGGGGTGACAAGAACCCCCATTACGCGGACGGGCCCAATGCAGGCTGCCTGGACCTGATCGTCGAGGTCTTTCCGGGCGCGCGGTTCATTCACATCATTCGCGACGGACGGGACGTTGTGAGCTCGCTCGTGCGAAAGCGCGATCCAAATGGGAATCCGTGGGCGACGTTCGAGGCCGCGCACCACACGTGGACGAGCCACACCGACCGCGGCGCCGTCTTCGGTCGCGCACTGCCACCGAATCAGTACTTCGAGTTCTACTACGAGGATCTGGTCGCCGACGACCTCGCTGTGGCGGGCGAGCTCTTCCGCTTCCTCGGCCTCGAGCTCGACCCTGAGGTTGAGGTCTTCTGCCGGAGCGAGCAGGACGAGCGGACACCGTTCAGCGGCCCGACGCGCGATCTGAAGGAGGGGATTGCCGCCTCCGACTGGCCGCAGCTCTTCAAGCTGGAGGAGCAGGTCCGCAGCCTCGAGCTCCTCGGGGCGCACCTCGTCCGCTACGGCTACGAGACCGAGGCCTCACTTGCGCAGCTCAAGGAGCGGACGGCCAATGCCCTTGCCTCCGAGCACGCCACGTCGGTTTGAGTTACCAGGAACGCGACCACGAGATCGTCGACTACGAGCTTTACCGGCTTCCCCGGACCGGACATCAGCTCCGAGGGCCCGAGCCGGAGAGTCTCGAGCCCGGGGAGTACTTCACGTGCGTGGGCGCGGCCCAGACGTTCGGCTGCTTCTGCCCGCGACCGTACTCCTCGTTGCTCCTCGAGCGCCTCGACCTGCCCGCTCTGAACCTCGGATTCGCGGGAGCCGGGCCACGCTTCTTCCTCCAAGAGGAAGGTCTTCTGAGGTACGTGAACGAGGGACGCTTCGCGATCGTCCAGGTTATGTCGGGACGCAGTGAGGACAACTCGCTCTTCGACACTGGGGGCCGGGAATACCTCGTCCGCCGCTCCGACGGTCAGCAGATTGGCGCCGAGCCGGCCTATAGGGAGCTCCTCGAGACGGAGGGTATCGAGAGGGCCGAGGCAGTCGTCGAGGAAACTCGAGCCAACTGGGTGGAGAGCTTCTCCAGGCTGCTCCGGGCGATCGAAGTACCGTCGATCCTGTTTTGGTTTTCGCAGCGCACGCCCGATTACGAGGAGAGCTACTCCGACGTCCACTCGCTCTTCGGCGATTTCCCGCAGCTCGTGAACCGTTCGATGGTCGAACGGATCAGGCAGCTCGGCGACGACTACGTGGAATGCATCTCCGCACGGGGCCTGCCCCAGCCTCTCGTCAGCCGATTCACGGGAGAGCCCGCCTTCGTCATGCACCGCGCCGACCTCGGGGCCGGAACGCAGGAGTACAACACGTATTACCCCTCACCCGAGATGCATGCCGACGCGGCGGACGCGCTGCTCGAGATCTGCCGCAAGTACGCGCACGAGCGCGCGATGCGCGCCTGACCTGATGGGTTCCAGGGTCACGGACCGGATGGTGCTGCGCCCGATCGACGAGCTCGAAGCGCTGCCTCCGTGCGCCGACATCTCGGAGTTGATCGCGGACGGCTTCGATCGCGGACGGTTGGAGCTCGTTCCCGCGATTTGGCAGCCCGCTTCGGCCTGGTATCGGGAGGCGATCTCCTCACCGGCCGGAAACAGCGTGCCGTCCTGGTGGACCGACGATCCGACGATCGGCGGCAACGCCGTCCACCTCTTTCGACTTCGGGACGCGTACTTCATCCCCGCTTTCGGCATCGTCTTCTCCGCCAAAGGCGAAGTCATGCGCCAATCCATGGCCCAGGCGACATCGGCGACCCCCGATCTGGCCCTGCTCCCGCACACGGAGCGAACCGGCGAAGAGACGGTCCTGACGCTTCCGCGCCAGCTGGACGAGCTGGACCGGGTGGTCGTCAGCATGCCGTGGGGTGCGAGAACCAACTACGGGCATTTCGTTCTCGATTGCCTGTCGACGGTCGCATCGATCGTCGACCGTCCGGAACTGGACCGCCACAGATTTGCGTTTCCACCGCTTGAGCCCTGGCAGCGGCGTCATCTCGAGCTCCTCGGCGTCGAGGATCCGCTTGAACTGGAGCTCGTCGGCCACTTCGGCCCTATTTACGGCGTTTCAGATGTGATCTGGGCGAGCTGCATGGCCTCCTTCATGCATCAGCCGAACATCACCTATCGAGTCGTCCGCGACCGACAGCTCGGCAGGAAGCAGCCGACGGCTCTCTCGTTCGGCAAGGTCTACATCACCCGCCGGGGTTTCGTCGGCTTCGACGGAGCTCCAAAGCGGATCTTTCTCTCCGAGGAAACGCTGGAAAACCGTCTTCGCCAACTGGGATTTGCGATCGTCGAACCGGCGCAGCACACGATCGACGAGCAGATCGATATCTTCCGGCATGCCGATGTCATCGTCGGCTGCTCTGGGGCGGCTTTCGCGAACGTCATCTACTGCCACGAAGCCGCAACCGTTGTCGAGATCACGCCGATCAGGATGACGGCGAAAGCGTTGGCAAGAAACCTCTGGGTCCGCAACATCTGCGCGATTGTCGGGTGCAAGTGGAGGCCGTACTACTGCGCAGACAATCCCCCGGAGAAGCCGGTGTTCTATGGGGGCGTCGAGCAGCCCGAGCTCGGCTTCTCCTTCGATGTCGAGATCGACCACCTGGTCGGATACATCGAGGGTCTCAACTCACGCTGAGGGCGCTCAGGAGGGCCGCAAGTACCCGGTCAGAGTCGAAGTGCTCCTCCGCAATCCCACGCGCTGCTGCCGCATGGCTTTCGTAGTCTCCGGAGATCGCTTCAACCCCTGCCACTGCCTCCTCGAGCGTTCGGAAGGCGACCAGCCCTTCACCCAGCGGAAAGAGCCCGTCGAGACCGGTGTCCTGGGCCAGGACAGGTCGGCCACTCGCGAGGTAACAGGCACTTCTGTCGCTGAACCAGCCGCTCCGTGTCTCGACGTACATGTGCTTCGCCACCATCAGCTCCGCAAACGAGCCCGCCACGTAGGCCTGATAGCGATCGGGGTCACCGGCGGCCTCGACCGGGTCGACTAGCCGCCAGCCGTTCTCCTCGAGCAGCGCTCTGTCGCGCTCGTCGTCAGCGTGGATGTCGATGGCGAGCTCGAAAGGACGGCCCAAGCGGCGCGGCAACTCGACGAACTTGCGAAACTCGTGAACGCGGAGCCCATAGGTCTTGCCGTTGTACTCGAGCGGCCCGAAGGGGCCGCGCCAGGTGACGACACTGGTGAAGGCCCGTTGGTCGCACTCATGTCGGCGCTGCCAGTGCTCGAGCACGACGGGCGGGCGTGTCGTGATCCATTTGAGACCGGCGGTCGGGATCGAGCAATCTCCTCGGCCGACCCTCTCTCCGATCGTGACGAAGTCGTCGTGCCCCGTGAGCAGGTCGGCGAGGCCGAGCTCGCGCCACATCTGAGGGAATCCGGGGTCGATGTCGAGGAACACCCGGCGGGGCGCGGTGGCCAGGATCTCCTCGTCGTCGAGGTACCCCATGACATTGAGCAGGAGCGCAGAGCGCTGCGCTTCTCGCAGCAGCTCGTGCCGCGGAAGGCCGGCCACGACCTGGCCGTTCCCTCGGTCGAGTAGCGAGAACGAGTCCTCGAGGGCGAACCGCTCCATGACCGAGCGGAGGTATTTCGCATGCCTCGACTCGCCGACCGGTCGGCCGCACATTGCCTCGTCCAGCCAATCGACGAAGAGGACCTGCCAGCCGAGCCGGCGGAGCCCGAGCAGGTACTGCAGGAAGACCCATGTGTGGCCGGCGCGCGCCGGTCTCTGGGCGATCGAGCCAGCAAGGACAATGGTTCCCCGACCGTCTCGTTTTGGGGGAATTCGTTGGAAGATTGAGGACTTTTCCACACGCCTTCCCTCGTTCAAAGGATTGCGCTATGTTCGAGGAGCGGCTTTACGGGACCGAGTCGACAGAGGGGAAGAAGGAGTCCATGTATATGAAAGCAAGACGCAACTGGCGATGGTTCACCATTGCCGCACTTGTGGGGTTAGGAGTGGTCTACACAGGCGTGGCGGCATCCGGAAATAGCGCCGCAGGCTCGTCCGGGAACCTTGCTCCGTCGGCGGTGCTGACTGTCGATCACGCAACGAAGGTCGCCAATGGCGCGTCCCTTCGTCCGCTCAAGAGCGTTCCGCTGGGCAACCTCTTCATCAACCGCCCAGCCGTTCCGATGAGTGAGTATCGGGCAGCAAAGCAACAGCGTGTACTGGTCTCGCGCCCCGGCACGGGTCCCGCACCGCTCTTCCCCGTGCATCTTGGCGGATTTGCTGGGATCACCCAGGCGACGGCTGAGGACACGTGGCCGCCCGACATCAACGGGGCGGTCGGCAAGGGCGGGTTCGCCGACGGCTATAACGTGCAAGTCGTCAACCAGCACTACACGGCCTACCACAAGGGGACTGTGCCGGGAGCGGCTCTCTGTGATATGTCGTACAACACCCGGACGGGCAACGCGGTGAACTCGATGTTCGACCCGCGCATCGAGTACGACCCGTACTGGGACCGCTGGGTCGACCAGGTCGAGTCGAGTGGTGCCTCTCAGCATCAGTATCTGATGATCTCGTTGAGCAGGAACCCGTGCGGCGGCTATTGGATCTATGACATCGGCGGCGTCAACACCATCGCCTGCGGCGGGACGAGCCCGTTCTGGGACTACCCGCAGATCGCCCTCTCGCAGGACGCCGTAGTGCTGACCGCGAACTGCTTCGACGGCCCCACCTTCGTCGGCGCAAAGGTGATCGGTTTCTCGAAGGCGAGGCTGTACAACGGGCTGGGCGTCAGCGTTCCCGTCTACACGATTGGGTGCGGAACCACGACGCCGAACGAAGTGATCGATGCCAACCCGCGCATGCACCTGCTGGCACGGTGCGGAAGCGTGATGAATGTCGAGTTCAGGAACCCCCAAACGGCGTTCTACTCGGCAATCCCCTCGGTCACCGCGGTCGCAGGCCTGGCGCCCTCGACCCCGGCGTCTGCTGGTCAGGCCGGGTGCTTCGCGGCGTCGTGCACGATCGACACGGCCGACGGCCGGTACGTCAACCCCGGCTCCCAGTACGGCGACGACCTGTGGGCAGTTGCCTCTTGGGGCGCGTTGGCGACGCCGCGCTGGGCAGACATCGACACTGAGGGAGTCGGGGCGAATACGCTCAAGCAGGGCGGGTTCACCTTCCTCTCCACCTGCAGTGCCGACTACAACGCATCGATCGCCGCGACAAACGACGGCAGGGCGTGGCTGAACTGGACGAGCAGTGCCGCCCCGAGCTGCGGCGGCGGCGCCTTGACATCGATCAACGCCGCCTCACGGCTCCCGGGCGACGGTGCGGGCACGATGCCGAGCATCGGCTCCGTCGCGGTCAGCTGCTGCACGCTGACCGGGAACTTCGATCAGAGATTCGGCACACAGCGGTGGGGCGACACGTCCTCGGTGTCGACCGATCCGTCGGCCGGAGACCGGGCGTGGTACTGGAACGAGGTCGCTGCCAGCTCGTCGATTTGGGGAACGCGATCTCACCTGATCAGGAACCCGTAGTAACAACGGCATAGTCGAAACGACAGGAAGGGCCGCGGATGCGGCCCTTCCTCGTTTCGCAGAAGCTTGGACTCTTAGGACTGAGCCAGCCGCTTGAGCTGGGCGAGGGTCAATACCAGGCTCCCCGAGGAGTCGTAGCCCGTCTCCAGGGTCGTCACGGTGGCTCCGCGTCGGAAGCCAAGGACGCGATTACGGGCAGCGAAGGCTCCCTGACCCAGACCGAGGACGGATTGCACGGAGCCGGGGCCGAGCCGCGACACATAGGTCGACCGGAGACGATGGAGCGTCTTCGTGTCGCCGTCCCACTCGGTGATTGCAAGGACGAGCGAGCCACCCGCTCCCGCGAAGACCGTGGAGCAGCGAATCCCTGACCCCTTCGTGGGATTCAAATCGCGCTTCTGCGGCCTCTCCCCGGTCACTTTCGCGATGTCGGCCGCGTTCAACGTCGAACAGCCGTGGGTGGTGGGGCCAGCTTTCCTGTCGCCGTCAGACCCGTTGCAGCCCGCAAGAACGAGCGTGCCTCCAATGGCAACAACCGCGAACGCGGCTACGGGCCGGACGGCGTTACCGGATGCCAGAGTCCAAGTAAAGGTCGACAAGGGTTACGACGCCGACCTTGACGTTCAGGTTCGACGGCTTGGATGTGGGGTAGCCGCCGCCGCTTTTCTCCACGGCGAGGACGTATTGTCCTGGCGCCAGGTCAGTACTGTAATTGCCGTTCACGTCGCTCTTTACTCTCGCCACGACGTGTCCCGTGCTTCCTCTCCCCGTGGGGGCAGTCTCGATGCGCACAGTCCCGGCAGCCGGCTTTGCGGGCGGGCAGTCAGGGCGAACCACGGGACAGGTCGGTCCGATCAGGATCCGGCCGGCGACGCCAGTTCTTGCCGGACGAGCGAGGCGGAAGGCGTTGCCCGGCGCACGACCTCTTGCGCCGAGGAAGACCCGCAGAGCCGTGCCCTGCCCGCCACTGGCGGGGCCACCCGAAGCCACACGCGCCGGTAGCGTCTGGCCCGGAGCGAGTCGGAAGCTGAGGCTCCTGGCGCACGGACTGTCGAAGTCGAGGCCGGAAAGCCCGGTTGAGGTGACTCGGAACGCGAACCTCCGCGCGCTCGGCCGCAGTGCTGGTCGCATTGCCGAACCTACGTTGGAGGTGTGGAGCCGAGAGGTCGACCGGACCTCACCGGCCAGAGGCGCCGAGCGGGAGCCCCCACTGACTCGGAGATGCCAGCCTTTCGTGCCTCGCCAGACGTAGACGGAGCGACCGCTCGAACTGACGAGCGCGGGTCTCCCGGCGGCCGTCGCGGCCCAACCTTGGTCGCTGCAGGAGGCCCCGGAACTGGTGGCGCGGGAAGTCCCTCCCCCGCCCTTGAACGCGGCGGAAGCGACGGCGGCGGCGAGAAGAGCGAGCACCGCGGCGGCTGCCGCGAAAACCTTCATCCACTTCTCTTTCTACCCGATTGGGGAGAGAAACCGGGGGCGGCAATGTAAAGAGTCTGTTAAGGCCAGAGCCAGATTCGCATATGGAAAGCGAGCTACTGCTTGAGGAATTCGGCAGGCGGCGGTCCCATCCGGCACGCCAGTCCTGCCTCAAGGCCTCTGGCCACGAGCCCGCTTCGCTCGGGCCAAGCATCGTCGCGTGCCATCTCATCGAAGCGTTGGAGCTCAGAGAGAAGGGGTTGGTCGCGGAGACCCTTGTGCACGACGAGGTAATTGAGGTTTCGCGCAGCCAGATAGAAACGCCCCATCCAAAACTCACGAGCCGTTTGCTGCGGGAGATCGCTCTCGACCCAGACGATCCGGTAATCGGCTCTTCTCAGGCGCAGCGCATATTCCCAATCGTCGTAACAGAAGAACAGAAGCTCCAACGGAGGACCGATCCTCTGGATTGCGTCCCAGCGAACCAGAGAGGGGGACCAGGGAAAGACGGATGGCTCGGTCCAGTTCGGTTCAGCACTCTTCGTGTGCTTCATTGGGACAGCGGTTGCTCCCACGTCCGAGCCGAGCGCAGCGGCCATCCTCGTGAGAGCTGCGCGATCGATGATTGTGTCGTCGTCGAGAATGAGAACGGCGTCGCACAGCCGGAGGCTCCTAAAGCCAAGGCCGATGGCTCCGGGCAAGCCGATGTTGTGCCCGGTGGGCAAATGCCGCAGGCCGGGATGTTCGTCAAAGGGAACGTGCCGCGAGCCGTCGTCGGTCGTGGAGTTGTCGACGACGAGGATCTCCTTGATTGGAAACGACGAGTCTAGAAGCGCATCGATCGCCCGCTGGAGCATCTGCGGCCGGTTGAACGTCGTCACGACCGCGGAGATCTCTAAGGCCAGCGGATTCGTCACCAGCGTGATACGCCTTTGCGCTTTTGTGCAGCCAGCCGTCCGACTCCCGCCTCGTCGAGCATCTGACCGAGGAGCCTTTCTGAGTCGAAATGCTCTTCTGCGATCCTCCTTGCCGCCTCGCAGTGGCTGGGGTAATCACGGGCGATCCGGCGTGCCCCCGCTACGGCCTCTTCCAGGGTGGCGAACGGCACAATCCCCTCGCCGACGGGGATCGCGCGGGCGAATCCCGTGTCCTGTACAAGGACAGGCTTCCCCGATGCCAGGTAGCACGCGCTTCGCTCGCTGAACCAACCGCTTCGTGTCTCGACATAGATCCCCTTTGCCGCCGAGAACTCGGCCCCCGACTGCTGGACGTAGCGCTTGAAGGCGAGGGGGTCGGGCGTCACACCGCGGGGATCAACGAGCTGCCAGTGGTGTCGGCGGAGCAACTCGACCTCCTCACGCACTACAGGTTCAAGTTGCGGCGGGTACGGGCTGTCGGGAAGCACCGGCTTCGGGGCCTCGAGATTCAGGGCGATCTCGAAGGTCTGTTCGGCGCGTACCGGAAGCTCCACGAACTTCAGGAACTCGTCGGCCTTGAGGCCGTACGTTCGGCCGGCGTGCTCTTGTGAGCCGAACGGCCGGCCCCGCCAGGTGGCGACGGTCGTGAAGTGATCAGGATTTCCGTCTGTCGAGAGGGGCCATTCGCTGAGCGCGACCGGAGGGCGGAGAGGGCGCCAGGCGATTCCGCCTGTCGGGATAGCGCAGCCTGGGTGGCCGATGTTCTCGCCGACCGTGAAGTACACGTCGTATCCGTCGAGCGTCGAATCCCCGCTAGCTGGAGCACCCGAGAACTGGGTGAACCCCGGATCGGTGTCGATGTAAGCCTTGCGACGAAAGCAGTGCAGCAGTGGTTCCCAGCCGATCTTGCCGCTGAAATTGATCAGAAGGTCTGCCGCCTCCGCCCGATCGAAGAGCTCCTGGTGCGTAGCGCCTTCGACGGCCTCGCCGTCTCCGTAGACGAGGGCCGCGCCGCCCTGAAGGCCGAACATGTCCACGACGTCGCGAAAGTAAGCAAGGTTGAGCGAGCGCTCGAACGAGGTGGCGGCTCCGGTCGCATCGAAACAGCTTCCGCGGCTGATCTGATCGACGAGATAGACCTCGAAACCGAGCCGCCGCAAGCCGAATACCCATTGCAGCTTCTCCCAAGGGCCGCCACCGTTCATCGGCCGCCTGGCGATCCCAGCGCCGAGGACGATCGTCGCCATCGTTAGCGAAGCGCTTTGGGTCGCGGGATACCAACGCGGGTCAGACGCTCGACGAGGTACCGCCGGTGGAAGTCGTCGGCGTCGAACAACTCGAGCGTCGCCGGGTCGTGCAGAAAGGATTGCCCCGGGCGGAGGAGGTCGTACTGGATGTGCCAGCCGTCGGCGCGCTCCGCCGGCGACCAGCGCGACTGCCGCTCGCGTAATACCTTCCTCTCACCGTGCGCCTGGGAGCGGATCGGGTAGTGCTTCGTCAAGAAGTTGAACGGGAAGATCCGGCGGCCCTCGAACGATACGTCGTGGCCGCCCTCGGTCGCCAGGTCGACGCGCCGGTTCCCTCGCTTCCAGGCCTTGATCTGACGAAAATGGCCCGGGTTCCGGCCGAACTCGAAGTGGCGAAAGTACCGCTCCGGATCGGAGCCGTGCTCGAAGCCCTCGTCGACCGAAGGGAAGGTGAGGATGGTGTGATCGACTGCATTGAAGCCGCGCCGGTCTACGCGCCAGAGGCCTTCACGCAGCGAGATGGCTGGCCACGGACTCTCGCGCCGCTCATCTGCGTCGACATGGACGAACCAATCGGCTCGGATCGTCACGGCGAGCTCCTCGACCCGTCGGAGGAGGGCTCGTAGTTCGAAGTGCGGGCCGGGACCGTCCAGCGGGAAGCGCTCGACGCCGACTAGTCCGCGACTCACGAACCCTTGCGCGATCTCCCATGTGCCGTCGGTCGACCAGTTGTCGATCAGGTAGACACCGAGACCTTCGGCGAGGAGGTGCTCGATCGTACTGCCGATGATGTCGGCCTCGTTGTAGGCCGTGATGAAGGCGACGGCCGAGAAGGCGGTGGGTGGGGTACCGTCGTTGCCGCGGCTGAGCACGGCAAGGTTCTGCCCACGGAACTCGACGTCGAGCGAATCCAGATCCGAAGCGGTCGACACGACGACGACCCGTGCTTCATCGGCCAGGCGATGTAGTGCTTCGCGCACCCGCGGCGAGTCGAGCTCGTGCTCGAAAAAGCAGACTGCCGCAGCGTCCTCCGCACCCGGGTTCCCCTGAAGATCCCGCCCGAGAAGCATCGCGGGCGTGAGCTCGAGAATCCGGGTGCAGCCGAATCTGCGCGCAAGGTGCTCGATGAACGGATACACAGCCGGCTGTTGGGTAGTTTCGTCCTCGCGGACGCTGGTCATCTCTTCCTCCATTCGTCCTGACTATGGCGCTCGAGCGGGCCTGCGTCCAGGTTCAGGCGCCGCATCTAGAAGCCGCCTCTTCGCCCTACCAAGGCGCGGCAGGAAGCAGGCGGTTTCATAATCCGGTCGTGGAAGCAAGCAGCCTGAACGGCGAAACCTCGCGCGCGGCATGGCCGATCGTCGTCGGCGGCTGCCACCGCTCGGGGACGAGTCTCCTCCGGCGGGTGCTCGACGCCCACTCCCGGATCCATTGCGGGCCTGAAGTCAAGTTCTTCCGAGACTTCTACGGCGATTACTTCGATGATCCACTCGCCCCGTACCGGTTCGCACAGACCGGCCGCGCCGTTCTTCCGGAGGACGAGCTGCTCGACGTGCTTGGGCATGCGTTCGTCGACCTGCACGAGCGGGCGGCAGATCATGCCGGGAAGGCCCGCTGGGCCGACAAAACACCCGAGAACGTGCTCTACGCCATGCAGTGGCAGCAACTGCTCGGCGACGCATGGCTGATGGTGCACGTCGTGCGGAACCCGCTCGACACGCTCGGCTCGATGGACGACATCGAGATGCCGCTCACCTTTCCGCCGGGGCTCGACGCGCGCATCGCCTTCTACCGGCGCTACACCCAGGCAGGGCTCGACTTCGAAGCGAACTACCCGGATCGGTACGAGCGGGTCGTCTACGAAGAGCTCGTCGGGTCGCCGGAGACCGTGCTCGGCCGGCTGATGAATCAGCTGGGCGAGGCGCTCGAACCAGCGCAGCTCGAGTTCAACGCCGTTCCTCACCAACCTGGGCTCGAGGACGCAGCTGTCACCGAGACGACGGCTGTGCACCGCGAGAGCGTCGGACACTGGCGACGCAACCTCACGCGTGAGGAGGCGGCCATGGTCTGGGTCTCGACGTCTGATCTCTGGGAGCGCATCGACCCGGGTGGCCGCATCTGGGCGCCGCCGGCACCGCGAGAAACTGAGGCAACTGAGGTCTGCAGACGACCAGACGCGGACGGCGCCGAACTGCGACGCAATTGGCCTTGAGCACCACTCCCTCGTCGAGTTTGCTGTCCGCCGCTTCAGTTCGTCTCGGTGGAGGCGCTGTCAACAGGCCCTTCAAGGAACCTCGCAACACTCGGCCAGTCGCCGGGGACGAGGTTCAGCTCCCGATCCTTCGATGGCTCGAACGATGCGAAGTCGTAGGCCAGCATCTCCCGAACGATCTGTTCGTAGCGGTCCTGAAGTACACGTGAGCCGGGATTGAGACTGCGCACCAGGCCAAGGCCGCTCGGCGGGCAGGCAAGCGTGACCACCTCAAGGTCAGGACGGTGACGCCGCAACGCGAGTACCGTGCGCCAGATGTCGCCTGTCCAAAAGTCGGTCTCGGCCGGCGGCGTCGGATCAGCGGACAGCGCGTCGAGCGGATAACAGTCGTGAAGCAGGATGAGTGCGCTCTCTTCGCTGCAGGCTTCCAGATTGATGAAGTCTCGCAGCGCGAACTCGAACCGGTGCATGCCGTCGATGAACGACAGCTCGACTGCCTGTCCGCCGAGCTCGGCGCGCACGTTCCGGCGTGCAAAGAACTCGTCGCTCGTTTCTCGCATCACCCGAATGTGGCCCGGCAAATCGCCTGCAATCCGAGGATCGGGGTCGACACCAATCGCGTTCGTGCCCGGTTGCGCAAGCCGGAGCGACTGTCCTTCCCAGACTCCGATCTCGATGTACGTCCGAGGCTTGCGAAGGGTATGAAGCTGCCCGAGTACGGCGAGATAGGAGTCTCCGCGCAACAGGACCGCGCTCAACAGCTTGCGCGCTGAAAGCGACTGCGGATCGTGTCTGAGTGCAGACTGCGCGAGGCTCTCGGCGCGGACTTGGTCACCGATCCTCAGAGAGGCGAATCCCAGCCGAACCATTAACTCTGGGTGATTCGGATGACGATCCAGCGCGCCATCGAGTATCTCAGCGGCCTTATCGAAGCGGCCTGCCGCCTCCCATTGCTCCGCGCGTGCCAAAAGTTTGGCGAGATTTTCAGCCTCGTCTTGCGTCTGCGTTCGATGGCGGTCGAACGGGCTCGTGCTCATCGCAATCGAATCGTAGGGGTCAAGGGTCCCTGCCACGCGGACTCCTTGCTGGGCCGAGAGCGCTTGTCCTACCCTCTGCTCGTGATAGCGCTTGACTAGCGTCCTCGTTGCAGCGGCACTCGCCAACAAGCCTGGTTATGGGGGAGAGGCGTGGGTGCGGCTGTCCTACGTGCTCGGCTTCCGCTCGAGACCACCTTCGTCGAGCAGATCGACGAGCCGACCGATGAAGCGGTCGGCTACTTCGCCGAGGTCGTCGAGCGCTTGGGGCTGGCCGCCTCGGCTGCGTTGGTCGATTCCGGGGGCGAACCGCTCAACGGTGAGCCGCCTGTGCCCGTGGATCTACTCGTGAATGTCAGCGGCAACCTTCGCTGCAAGCGGCTGCTGAGCCGAGCCCGTCGGCGCGCCTACGTCGACGTCGATCCCGGCTTCACGCAGATCTGGAATGCCCAAGGCCTCCTCTCCGTCGACGATCACGACGTCTATTTCACGATCGGCGAGAACATCGGCCGGCCGGATTGCCCGATTCCGACCGGTGGGACCGACTGGCGGCCGACCAGGCCGCCGGTCGTCCTCTCGGACTCGCCGGTCGCGGCGGACAGCGTTCACGACAGGTTCACGACCGTCGCCAGCTGGCGCGGGGGGTACGGATCGCTCGAGTTCGAGGGCACCCGCTACGGAGCCAAGGTGCACGAGTTCCGCAAATTCGTCGAGCTGCCGAGCCGCGCGCCCGGAACATTCGAGGTCGCGCTCGACATCCATCCGGCCGAAGAGCAGGACCTCGCTCTGCTGCGCGACCAAGGGTGGGTGCTCGTCGATCCACGGCAGATGGCGAGTGATCCGCTCACCTTCCGCGAGTAGAGTCGGTGCGCTCGTCGAACTCGTAGACCGTGTCGCCGACGAAAAGGCGTCATCACTCTCCCAGCACAACCGGTCGAAGGGACTCTCGGTCACGCGGTCTTCTGGGCCCGCGACACTTGTCCTACCCTCTTCTGGTGGCGGCGGAGAGGCGTCAAGAATAATTTGTGAGCCCTTGGGGCCTTGAGATGCTGTCGCGTTTTCTCATCATCGCTCACACGTTCCGGGGCGAGTGGTGACCCAGCTTTCCGGTCACCCGGTAGCTCTCGAAAGCGTTTCGCCGGTGAGGCTCTTCGGAGGCGTAGACGACGAGACCTGGCAGTGGATCAACCTCGAGGGTCCGAAAGTATGTCCATTCCTCGCACGCTATCTGCCTTCGCTTCCGGATGAGCGCATGCAAGACCAGTTCGTGGGCAGGTCTGGAGCCGACGCGGTGACGAGTGGAGCAGCGGCTCATGATCTTTTCAAGCGTCTTTACGAGCAGCACGCCGGACCACTGCTTCCTCACCATCGCGTGCTCGACTTCGGCTGTGGGTGGGGTCGTGTGATCCGGTTCTTTCTCAAGGAGATCGAGCCGGACAATCTCTACGGTATCGACATCAACGAGCGAGCGATTGCGGCCTGCCAAGCAACGAACCGTTGGTGCCGCTTTCTGCGGACGGCGGTATTCCCGCCGACCGACTTTGAATCAGACAGCATCGAGCTCGTCTACGCGTACTCTGTTTTTTCGCATCTTTCAGAAGATGCACACGAGCGATGGCTAGAGGAATTCAGTCGAATCATCACACCTGGCGGAGTGATCATTCTCACCACGTTTCCGCGCGGCCTGCTCGAACTGTGTGCGAAATGGTCCGTTTCGGATCCTGATGAATCCTTTGAGGCGTCCAGGGTAGGTCGCCGAGCTGTGGAGGCCCTTGGGGCTCCAGGACGGCTCGCTGCTTACGATCGGGGGGAGTTCTGCTACGGCCCGCATGACACACTTGAGCACTTCGGGACCACTTGCATTCCCGAGCAGTACGTCCGCCAAGTCTGGTCGAAGTACTTCCGAGTGCTCGACTATGTGCGGGGCGCTGACTGGCAAGACGTGATCCTCTGTCGCAAGGACTGACGAAGAGTCGCGGCGTGGAAGAGGAAGAGCCACGTAGATCGTGACCACCGTCCTCGTTGCAGGGGCACTCGCCAACAAGCCTGGCTACGGGGGAGAGGCGTGGGTTCGCCTCTCCTACGTGCTCGGCTTCCGCGGGCTCGGTCTCGAGACCACCTTCGTCGAGCAGATCGACGAGCCGACCGATGAAGCGGTCGGCTACTTCGCCGAGGTCGTCGAGCTTTTCGGGTTGGCTGCCTCGGCTGCGTTGGTCGACCCGGAGGGTGAACCGCTCTACGGTGAGCCTCCTGAGCCCGCGGATCTGCTGGTCAATGTCAGTGGAAACCTTCGCTGCGAGCGGCTCTTGAGCCGAGCCCTACGCCGCGCCTACGTCGACATCGATCCCGGCTTCACACAGATCTGGAATGCCCAGCGCTTCCTCTCCATCGAGGGTCACGAGGTGTACTTCACGATCGGCGAGAACATCGGCCGGCCGGGTTGCTCGATTCCGACCGGCGGGAGGGACTGGCGGCCGACCAGGCCGCCGGTGGTGCTCTCCGACTGGCCGGTCGCGGCAAGCGGAGCTCACGACAGGTTCACGACGGTCGCGAGCTGGCGCGGGGGGTACGGATCGCTCGAGTTCGAGGGCACTCGCTACGGGGCGAAGGCGCACGAGTTCCGCAAGTTCGTCGCGCTGCCGGACCGCGCGCCGGGAACATTCGAGGTCGCGCTCGACATCCATCCGGCCGAAGAGCGCGACCTCGCTCTGCTGCGCGACCACGGCTGGGAGCTCGTCGACCCGCGGCAGGTGGCGCGTGACCCACTCAGCTTCCGCGAGTACGTCCAGGGATCGGGCGCCGAGTTCTCCGTCGCACAGGGGATCTACGTCGAGACGGAGAGCGGATGGTTCAGCGACCGTACGGTCCGATATCTGGCGTCGGGCAAACCTGCGCTTGTCCAGGACACGGGCTTCACGCGAATGGTTCCCGCCGGCGAGGGCCTTCTCGCTTTCCGCACGCTCGAGGAGGCAGCAGCAGGCGCCGGCGCGATCGCGAGCGAGTACGAGCGGCACAGCCTCGCGGCACGGCGGCTCGCGGAGGATGAGTTCGACTCGGAGCGCGTGCTCACGAGGCTGCTGGAGGATGCGCTTCCGTGAGCATTGCAGCAAGGTCCGTGTCTGAGCCCACGCGCCTTCCTCGAGGAGATCCAGCTGGGCCTTGATACTTTCGTTTCGGGACGTGGTACCAGGTCTCCCAGGCACCGGCCTCCGGCGGGCCGATCTTGTGGTAGCTCAGGATCGCGAGCATCGCCGGGCGGGATTGAGGTAGCAAGTGTTGAGCATCGTTCTCAGCGGAATGGTGGCAGCCGACCCTCATCAGGGCGGCGCCACGTGGGCTGTCCTTCAGTATGCGCTCGGGCTCACTCGACTTGGACACGAGGTCGTCCTCGTCGACCCCGCCTCGCCCGAGTCCATCCGCCCGCACGAAGCCGGCCTCGACCAGTCCGACAACGCCGTGTACTTCCGCCAGGTAACAGAGGATTTCGATCTTCCGCAGGCGGCTCTCCTGCTCGCGGGCACGCGGGAGACGGTCGGCATCTCATACCAGGAGCTCCGCAGGCACGCACGCTCCGCGGACCTGCTCCTCAACATCAACGGCCTGCTCGCCGACGAAGAGCTGCTGGCCGAGATCCCGGTTCGCGTCTACCTAGACATCGATGCCGGCTTCAACCAGCTCTGGCACGCGACCCAGGGCATCGATCGCCGCTTCGGCGGCCACACGCACCACGTGACGATCGGACAGGGAATCGGCGAGGAGTGGTCGCCCGTTCCCACCTGCGGGATCGACTGGGAGAAGACCGTCCAGCCTGTCGTCCTCTCCGAGTGGCCCGCCGCCGACGGCATCCGCGAGGACGCGCTGACGACCGTCGGCAATTGGCGTGGGTATGGCTCGTTCGAGCACGATGGCGTGTTCTACGGCCAGAAGGCGCATTCGCTGCGCGAGCTCATCGGGCTACCCACGAGGACGGACGAGCAGTTCCTGCTTGCGCTTGCGATCCATCCTGACGAGAAGAAGGAT
>Ga0307278_10000158_pt1 | contig 33703 bp, 38 predicted proteins | sample ER_DNA_117_FD_194482 | JGI IMG/M metagenome (GOLD analysis project Ga0307278, IMG submission 194482) | Bulk soil microbial communities from the East River watershed near Crested Butte, Colorado, United States - ER_DNA_117 | ecosystem: Environmental > Terrestrial > Soil > Floodplain | place... | reverse complement strand
CTGCACCAGCTCAAGCGGCTGCTCGTCCGCTACGAGCGCCGCGCCGAGATCCACGAAGCCTTCCTCGCTCTCGGCTGCTGCCTCGTCTGCTACCGCCGACTTCGGAACTCATTGTGAAAGGAGCTCTAAGACAGCGGCGGTCAAGCTCGTGCGAGTCGCGCCTCCGCCACGGCTTCGCCTGCCGCGTGCGCGACGGAGTGTCCCGTGACGGCTGCCAGGAAGTCGTCACGCTGCAGGGCGTACAGGTGCGAGTCGACAGTCGCCGCGACGCTCGCCGTCCGCGGCACGTCCCGGAGCAGCGCGATCTCGCCGAAGTAGTCCGCCCGGTGGACGGTCGAGTGGAGGCCGCCCGCGTCGATGTCCAGCTCGCCGTCGCCCACGATGTAGAAACGGTCGCCGGCATCCCCTGCCCGAATGACAAGCTCACCCGAGCGGACGAAGAGTGGGACGAGGCTTGCCGCCACGCGTTCCTTGGTCGCGATCGAGAGCGGCGAGAACATCGGCACCTCCTCGAGCAGTTCGAGCTCCGGAGCCGGGACAACGGTTCTGTCGATCTCCACAAGCCGCCGGTAGGCCGCAACGGTCAGGAGGGGCAGGATCGAGCCGACGATGATCAATGCCGCACGCGGCCCCACCGCCGCGACGACGGCCGGCGCGGCGATCGACCCGATTGCGACGGCACCCATCGCGAGCCCCCACAACAGCCCGAGCACGCGAGTGAGGAGCTCGTTGGGCACGATCCGCTGGAGGAGGGTGAAGGCGGCCACGTCCTCGACGCTGTTGGCGGCGCCGACGATCGCTAGCAGCACGACGGCTGCGGCGAAGTACGGCCGGGGCGCCAGTAGCGCGATCGGCAAGCCCCAGAAGATGAGCGCCAGCCCGAAGGGAACCGCGAGCCGTCTTCCCTCGAGGGTCATCGCCCCAAAGGCCCCGATGAGACCGCCGACGCCGATCGCGGCGATCAGGTAGCCGACGTCGGCGGCGCTTCCATGAAGGACGCGGAAGACCGTCACCACGATCAGGACGTTGAGGCAGCCGCGCACGAAGGCCTGCGCGGCGACGAGAGCGACGACCAGCCGGGCGTCCGGCTCATTCGTGACGGCCCGAAGCCCGGCCCTGGCCATTTGCCGCAGGCTCGCCCCGCCGGCCGGGGCCTTGAGCGTGACCCGGCCTTCGACCGTTACTCGCGCGAGGAGGCCGGCGGCGACGAGCAACGCTGCCGAGCCCACGACGAAGACGATGCCGATGTCCGCAAGGCCCACGAGCACCCCTGCGACGACCGGCCCGATGAGCGTGCCGATGCTCTCGATCGTCGAGGTCGCGCCGTTGGAGGCAATGAGCTCCTCCGGCGTCCGGGCGAGCGATGGGAGCAGCGCCTGCAGAGCAGGCCTGATCATGGTGGACGAGAGCCCGACGAGCGCGGCCAGCGCGAAGACGAGAACCCGTTCGCCGGCGAACGCCGCGGCCCCGGATCCGGCGAGGGCCGCCGATCCGAGGAGCGACATCGCCAGCAGCACACGCTCGCGGCGGAAGCGGTCGCCGAGCGACGCCGCGAATGGAGCCACCGCCGCGGCGGGAAGAAGGCGCACGAGGCCGGCAAGGCCGACGGCCGAGGCACCGCCCTGCTCGTACGCGTAGACGCCCAGGGCCACGAAGTGGGCCCATTCGGCGCCGATCGCGGCGCCCCAGGCGAGCTCGACGCGCCGGAGGTTGTCGTTCCGAGCCACCGCACCGAGGGCCGAGACCGCCTGCGCCGCACGGGCCATGACGAGATTGAATCCCCTTCTGCGAGGCCGAACAAGCTTTAGGTTTGACATATCGATAAACATCGTTACGATGAACATCGATATGAAGAAGACGCTCGACCTGATCGATTGCTGCCGTCCGCTCGATGCGGACGCACTGGCCGATGAAGAGGCGGAGGCAACGGCAGGCGTGTTCAAGACCCTTGCCGACCCGGCGCGGGTGAAGATCGTGAACCTGCTCGCCGGGAGCGGAGAGCCCGTTTGCGCGTGCGAGTTCATCCCGGCGCTCGGCCTGACGCAGGCGACGGTCAGCCACCACCTGAAGAAGCTGACCGACGTCGGTCTGCTCGAGCGGGAGCAGCGCGGCAAGTGGGCGTGCTTCTCGCTCAAGCCGGACGCGCTCGCGCAACTCGCAAATCTCATTCGAATCCCGGAGGTCGTCTCATGAGCACTGAAACTGCCGAGTCACTGCGCGAGCAAGTGCGGCTTCGCTACGCGGAGGCCGCCAAAGCCGCCGGAACCGGAGGGTGCGGGTGCACGGACAGCGGCGGATGTTGTGGAAACGCCGACTGTGATGGAGAGGACGGCGCCTTCGGCGAGGCTCTCTACGACGCCGAGCAGCGCGGCGAGCTACCGGACGCGGCCGTGCTCGCCTCTCTGGGCTGCGGAAACCCGACCGCGGTCGCCGAGCTGCACGAGGGCGAGGTCGTGCTCGACCTGGGGTCCGGCGGAGGCATCGACGTCATCCTCTCGGCGAAGCGGGTCGGCCCGAAGGGCACCGCGTACGGGCTCGACATGACCGACGAGATGCTCTCCCTCGCGCAGCGAAACGCGCGCGAGGCCGAGATCACGAACGTTCACTTCTTGAAGGGCGTGATCGAGCAGATCCCTCTGCCTGCCGAATCGGTCGACGTCGTCATCTCGAACTGCGTCATCAACCTCTCGACCGACAAGCCGGCCGTCCTGACCGAGATCGCCCGCGTCTTGAAGCCGGGCGGCAGGATCGGGATCAGCGACGTCGTCGCCGAGGATCGGCTCGCATCCGAAGAGCGGGCAGAGCGAGGAAGCTACGTCGGCTGCATCGCCGGCGCTCTCTCGGAGGGTGAATACGTCGCCGGGCTCGAGGCTGTCGGGTTCGCAGAGGTCAGTCTCGAGTTCACGCACCAGGTCGCCGACGGGATGCACGGCGCAATTGTCAAAGGGACAAAGAGCGCCAACCGGTCAAAGACGTAGTTACCTCGGTCGAGGCATGGGCGGCGGCTCGGCGATGACGATCATGGACCTGCATGCCGCGAGCCGCCCTTGCAGCTGTCCTCGTCGCCGCTTTCCTCGGCTTCTCTCCGAGCGCCTCGGCCTCGCCGCCGCAGATCACGTTGCTTGCACCGGGGAACGGCGCCACGCTCGCCTATCCGGCCTACGGCAACGGGACGACGACGTTCTCCTGGCATGTCAACTGGGACACGCCCGAGCCGACGACGGTGATGTTCCAGCTCGGTACCAACCCGGGCTTCGCGCCGGGCACGTATACCCAGGACAATTTCTCCTGTCCGGCGGCCGATCCGAACTGCACCTCGACCTTCGCGCCGCCGCGTAGCTACGCGCCGCCCTTCCCGAAGTTCTTCTACTGGCGGGTCGGCGTCACGACCTCTGCCGGCCAGGTCTGGAGCGCGACCTCGATGTTCAAGGTCGTCAATCTCGCCGATACCGTCAAGCCACGCGTTCGCGTCGACAATGGTTCCGCCAGGCGCGGCTCGCGTGCCCGCTTGCGCGTGCGCGTTGCCGATGACCGCGGCCGGGTGCGTCTGCACGTGACACTCAACTACCGCGGTCGCACGCTCTACAGCGGCCGGATGCCGCTGACCACCACGTCCTGGGCGGCCCCGCTCTCGTTCATCACGAACGCGCGTCTGCCGCGCTTCCTTCCGACCGGCCGCTACGAGGCCTGCGTCAGAGCCTGGGACGAGGCGGGCAATACCGCCCGCTCCTGCGCCGCGTACCTCGTCCTCTAACGGATCCGCTTCGCCCGTCTGACAACGCGGCAACGTACATTTCCTCTCCATGAGATGGCTCGGCGCCATCTGTGCGCTCGTTGTCCTTTTTGCGGGTTGCAAGAGCTCGCACCGCGCCGTGATCGCCGCCGAGGCGCCACCCGCGCCTGCTACATGGCCGGGGTATCCGCGGTTCTCTCAGCATTCCTGCTGGACGAGGCCGCTGTCGGGGACTCGCGTGATGCGCTCGGCTCCGAGTTTTGCCTCCGCGCAGGGCGCGAATCCTCGGCTCCCGGGTGAGATCGTCCGGCGCCTGCTCGCACGCTTCGGCGACCGCGCACACGTACAGAGGATCGAGATCGGAGCACCGCCGCCTCACAGCCGGCTGAAAGGCTTCTTCCCGGGTCGACGGCCGCCGAGCGACGGACTGTGGGCCTACATCGACGCGCCCTACGCCGGTGCGACGCCGGCTGCTCACGTCGGCGAACCCGAGGCTGCCGCTCGCGCCCGAGCCGCCTGGGAGACCGAGCTGATCGGAGGTGCGCTCCGCGATGATTTCTGCAGCGCCGGCGGCCGGTCGTTCGTGGGCTGGAGCATCGGCGACCAGGTCCGGGGCGTGTCCGACGGTACGTTCGCGCTCGGCCAGCGCTTTCCGAATCCCACCCCGAAGGCGTTTCGGAGACGCGTCAGCGCGGTCGGCGAGCGGTACGGCTTTCGCATCGCGTCGCTGCGACTGCTGCGGCCTCGAGAGCTGGCCCCGCTCCTCGTCGTCGAGACAAGCCGCGGACGGGAGGCTTTCGTTCACGACGTGCCCGCGATCATGTCGCTGCTCGACCCGATCTCGAACGGCGGTGGGCACTCGGCGGTCACCTTCGAAGGGTTCTTCTTCGAGGCCCGAGACGCGAAGGGCGCTTTCCTGAGGGTCGAGAACGTCTACCGCGGGGAAATCATGGGCGGGCAGTGGTCATGGAATCGATGCGCTTACCCGTACGAGCACTCAGAGCCGGTCGGCGCCAAGCCCTGTCCGGCGGACTAGTCCGTCGAGCTCCATTCCGGGGTCTGCAACCGCACGAGCTCGGCGTCCGCAACCGCGATCTGCCCCGGGGTGGGATGGAGGCGGCCGAAGAAGACGGCGATGTCTACGTCATAGCGCTGGCCCGGAACGCGGCCGCCGATGTGGTAGAGCGGGATCTTCCCGATCTGCCCTTCCCAGGGATAGTTTCGCTCCGCCTGGCTGAGCCGAAACGGAGGTCTATCGGCGCGGTTCTGGCCGCCTCCGTTCTTGTCCGGCCCGAAGACCTGCACGGTGATCACGATTCCGTCCGGCGGTAGCCGCCGGAGCGTGCTCCACTGAGACTCCTGCGGATCGTCGACGTACGGGATCGTCGATGCCCATGTCCAAGTCTGCTGTCCCTCCGGCTGCACCTCGACTGGACCGCTCGTTCCAGCATGCCAGCCGTCTGCGGAGGCGAATGTCGCCGGCTCGACCTTGCCCGGATAGAAGTCGCCGGGCTCGACAGCGAGCGTTGCGAGCGCTTGGTTCGCCTGCTCGACGGCGAGAGGGCCCGGTGGGAGCGAGTCGGCCTCGACCCAGAGGACGAAGTCCCGGCCGTGAGCGATGAACGAACGGCCCGTGGCCGCGACGATCTTGGGATCGAAGCCGCCGCCGGGGTCGACGAACTCCGCGTCTGAAAGCTCGATCGGGAGCTTCCTGGTAGCGAACGGGACATCTGTGCCGCCCCGCTCGAGGAGCCGAAGGCTGATGTCTCGCGACTCGGCGTTGAGCTCGCCGCGGGTGACGCTGCCCTTCCAACCGGGCGGGAGCCGCATGCTGATTCCATAGCCCTCGATCTGCTTCGAAGCTGCCGGCAGCGGAGGAACCGCGCCGTGCACACAGGGGGCGAGCGTCAGGGTCCGCAGTACGCCGTTGGCCTCGTCGAGCTCCCGCTCCGATGGCGGAGCCGGGCCGCCGGAGAGCGCGGTGACGCGATACAGCTGGCCGGACGCGGCGACCTCTCGACTCGCCTCGGTGACGCGCCAGCCGCGACTGTGTAGCTGAGCAAACTCGGATGCCGAGAAGCTCACTGGTAACGCCTCCGCCGAGGCTCCCGGGCCGAGATCGCGGACGTTCAAATAGATGTCTCTCCCCATGGATTCTTTCGCGAGCTCGCCCCAGTCGTCGTCGTTCGAGGGCAGCGGGAAGCTCCCGGCATGGAGCACCGGCCGGCCGGCGGCGCCGAGCAGGATGCGCCCACTCCACCCTGACGGCAGGGCGACGGTCATCCCGTAGGCGCTGAGTGGCCGGGCATGGATCGACGGGCTCGAGCCCTGTTTCGCCTGACCGCAGCCTGCGGCGACGAAGAGCGCTGCGATGGCGATCAGCACCCGCATGACTTGTATACGCGCCGCGGAGGCTGCAGGGTCCGCCTCCAGCTCTCTCGTGACTAGGCTCTCCTACCATGTCCTCCGAGCGCCGCCGGCCCTTTTTCGACGGAGTCCGAGAACGCCGCGAACGACATCGGGAGCGCAGCCGCATTGTCCGCGCGGCGGTCGTGCTCGCGGGCTTCGTTGTCCTCCTGGCGGGGCTGGCAATGATCCCACTCCCGGGCCCGGGCCTCCTCGTGACGGCTGTCGGGCTCGCCGTGCTCGCGCTCGAGTTCGTCTGGGCCGAGCGCCTACTCGAGCGCACGGTCGACCGCATGACCAAGACGAGCGAAACGGTCAAGCGCGCGACCCGTGCGCAGCAGGTTCTCCTCGGGCTGCTCGGAGTCCTCGTCGCCGCGGCCGCGGTCACCGCCGCCTACGCCTGGGACGTGCCGCTTCTACCGGTTTGAGGAGCGCAGCTAGAATCGGCTCGTGGGCTGGCTCTGGATCGTTCTGCTCGCCTGCGCCGTCGTGGTCCTCGGAGCCGCCGAATGGCCCCGGCTGACGGCCCGCTTCGGCTGGGAGCGACGCCGCACCCGTGCGCGCGAGCGCCAGAAGGCGCAGCTGCGGCTGCTTCGGACCGAGGACGACAGCGACGAGTTCGCGGCCAGCGTCGAGCGAGATCTCGCGAAGCTCCCGACCACGAACGACCGCGACCGCAGCTAGGTAGCACGGGGGAACCCCTGGTTCCCCCGTGAGCCCCCTCCTTCAGCGCGGAGGCTTGGCTCCGGCGTTTCAGGAGCCGCCGAAGCGCTCGCTGATGCACCGGTTCTCCTCTCGTCCGTGGGCCTCCCGCCGGGCCGAGCCCGGCTCCGGAGGCATTTGGTGTTGCCCTAGACCAGTTCCTAGCGCACGCGAAAGACCGCTCGAAGGCGCGCGGTGTTCGGAAGGATCCTCCGGACGTTCTCCATGTTCTTCGACTCCTGGTAGTCCGAGACTCGGAGCCGCAACCGGTGGCGTCCGGACCGCAGGTTGCGGATCGTGGCCACCAACTGACCGCGCGGAGCGTCGTAGTGCGCCTGACGCTCGCGCCCGTCGACGCGGAGGATGATCGTCGAGGGGTCGACGCCGGATCCTTTGTCCCGGAGCGAGATCCGCAGCAGCCCCTTTCGCGCCGACACGAAGCGTGCCCGCGGCGGAGTCGAGTCGCCGATCCAGAAGCGAAAGGTAAACGCGCCGGCCAGTGCAGCCGTCCCGCTGTCGAAGACGATGTCGTAGTCGCCGGGCCCGGGCAGAGCTGCTCCTGCCACCGGAGCTGGGACCTGGAAGCCGGGGAGGTAGGGATTCGCCCGCAATGGAAGGGCTAGCTCTCCGAGCAGCTGGTTCTCGTCGCCTGCCCGCACGATCCGGGGCCGGATGTGGCGGGAGCCGCCGGTGACCGCGACGCCGAAGTTGACGACCGACCTCCGCAGGGACACTCGGAAGACCTGTTCCGGGCCCAGGAGAATGCGGGCAAGGTTGACGCCGCGCGGATCTTCGGGATAGCGATAGGTGTCGACGAGCGCAGGGTGGCCGCGGGTATCTCCCTTGTAGGTTCCCGTGCGGCTGAGCGGTGTCGTCTGAGCACTGGCAAGAGCAGGTGCAGCGACCCGGAACCAGTAGGGGATCCTCCTCTGCCGCCCACGCGCCGAGAGCACGATGAACCCTGAGTGGTCGGCTTGTGTCGCACCGGCCGCGGCCGTGACGCCGACGGCGAGCTCGCCCGGCACGCTGACAGTCGGAGGCGCGGTCACGGTGGTCTCCGCTGCCGGCTGCTGAGCGGCGATGCTGACCGTCCACTGGCCGGCGCCGCCGCCCGCGTCCGTGAGCGCGATGGTTCGAGTCGTGGAGGCGGGGCTACCCGGAACGACAAAGCCGAACGAGAGGCCGGTCGGGGACGCGAAAAGGAGGGGCGTGTCAGCTCGGACCAGATTCACGGTGCCGCCGCCCTCACGCGTGGTTCGCGCCTCTGTCGACGGGGCACTGACGTAGACCGGGTCTCCGCTCTGAACGAGCGCGGACTTCAGCTGCTCGACTGTCCAGCTCGGGTGCCGCTGCCGCAGGAGTGCGGCCGCACCCGCCACGTGCGGGGCGGCCATGCTCGTCCCGCTGAAGCGCGCCCAGAGGCCTTCTCGCCGCGGAACCGAGGAGAGGACGCTCACCCCGGGCGCCGTCACGTCGGGCTTCATGAGCAATGCGAAGGGGGTGGGGCCTCCCGAGGAAAAGTCGGCGATCGTGGGCGCGTCCTCGTCCTCGGCCGCCACGGAGATCGCACGCGAGGAGTTCGCCGGCGAGCTGATCGAGCCCGAGCCGAACTCGGTGAAGGAGTTCCCAGCGGCGACCACGGGCACGACGCCGGCGGCCACCGCGCCGTTCAGCGCCGCCGCGACGATGTCGTGCCGGGGGTCGATCTCTGCCTCGCCGATTGAGAGGTTGATGACGTCCATTCGGTCCCGCACCGCGGCTTCGATCGCGGCGACGATCTCCGGTGAGTTCCCGTTCAGCCCAAAGCCTGGGGTCGGGATCGTCAGCACCTTGTAGTTGCCGATGTAGGCCTTCGGCGCGACCCCCGAGATGCGGGATCCGCGGGCGCGCGTCCGGTAGTTGCCGGCCGCGATGCCGGCCACATGGGTCGCGTGCTGCGAGTTGATGGGATCGAACGGCCGGTGCGCGTAACGCCAGATGGGTCTTCGCGGCGCAAAAGCCCTGGCGACGATCACCTTCGCCGACGTGAAGGCCCGCCGCCCCTTCGGGAAGCCCCGCGGCATCCGGTACCCGTGAGGGTTGAAGTACGGATGCGTGCGGTCGACGCCGTCGTCGATGATGCCGATCTTCATTCCCCTCCCCGCTGTTGCCAGGTTCGGCCCCCACAGAGCCGGCGCGCCGATGAAGCCGGGGCTCGAGGAGCGCAGCGCGTGGTAGGCGACGCTCGGGTACACGCGCGCCACGCCGTCGGTGCCCTCGAGCTTTGCAAGCTCGCCTCGCGGAACGACGACGGCGAGGCCGTCGAGGACGACCGAGTAGCGGTGCCGGACGGCGAGGCCCGGGATCTCCTCGCGCAGCCGCGTCTCGATTTCCCGCTGCTCGGAGGCCAGCCGTTGCAGGTAGGCGATGGAGGCGGGAGCCGCGAGCAGGCGCGCAGGCGCAACTCGCGCGAGAGGCGGCTTGTCGAGGGTGACGACGACCTCGACCAGATCGCCGGGCGCGTCGAGCCGCTGCTGGACAGCTCCGGCGAGGGCCGGCAAGCAGGCAAGCAAAACGATCGAGAGGAGGGCGACCCGCGTCAGATTGGACATGGTAGAGACGGAAACGACCGCGGCTAGAATTGGTTAGCCGCGCGGATGTGGCGGAATTGGTAGACGCGCACGGTTCAGGTCCGTGTGGGGGAAACCCCGTGGAGGTTCAAGTCCTCTCATCCGCACTCTCAGCCTGAGCAGGGAATTTCTCCTTAGACGATCAGAACCGACGGTAGATAGGCGGCAGAACGCCACGCTTTCACGGCGCAGCGTTCTGCAATAGCGCTTCCGCTACGTCGCGGGCTTCAGGGCTCGTAAGCGCATACCACTGCGTGTTCCCGTCTACGCCAGCGAGAGACAGGATCACGGCGGACTCCGAGATCTCGGGTGTTTCAAGCGTTCCAACACTCCATGTCTCAGCGAGTACGACTTCCACTTGTCGGCCACCTTCAACCGATGCCATAACGCTTCGCGGAACACCGCTCATAAGGTCGCCTCTCCTTTCGAATCGTCACGAGCGTCGAACGTGTCGAGCAACCCGCGCAGGTAGTCCTCGCTATCAGGCAGCAGGTGGCCGTACGTGGCGTCGATCTGCGCCACGCTCGTTCCCATGATCCGCGCGAGGTAGAACAACGACACGCCGGCCGCGATCGCGAAGCTTGCGAACGAGTGCCGCAGGTCGTAGACGCGGCGATGCTCGATCCCGGCCGCGACAATCGCCGGGGCCCAGTGGTCGCGACGCCACTTCTCGCCCTCGATGTAACCGCCTCTCGCCGCTGGAAAGAGCAAGGGTGAGTCAACACGCGGTGGAAGCGTTTCGAGTGCGTCTAGGACCCGCTGGCGCAGCGGGACACGCCTTCGCTGGCGACTCGACTTCGCACACTGCTTCAAGCGCCCCTGCGAATAGACGCGGCGGACGTAGACGACGTTCTGCTGTCGGTCGACGTCGCGCCGCTCGAGCGCATAGAGCTCTTCGGGGCGAAGGCCGGTGCCCGCGGCAAAGACGGGGATCGCAGCGAAGCGCGGATCAAGCTCGGCCGCGACGGCTTCGATTTCCTCCCACGACTCGAAGGGGACAACCTCCCGCCGACGCGGCTTCGGGTTCTTGACGGCGCGGGCCGGGTTCTCATCGAGCCAGCGCCAGCGGACTGCCTGCTCGAGCACCTGGCGAAGCGCCCGGAACAGGTCATGGCGCGATCCTTCGCTGAGCCGTGCCCGCCATGCGCCCAGGTCGCGAGGGTGAAGCTCGGATAGCTTCCGCTCGCCGAACGCGGCCGTCGCCTGCTTCAACTGCTGGCGCAGCTTGGCGATCGTTACCGGATCGGCCTGGTGCTGCGCGAGGTAGTCGTCGACAAGCTCGACAAGCGTGCACGACCCGCTCGTTGCAGGCGTAACGTGCGGATTGAGAACACGCGCGACGTGCAGATCGCAGGCCGCGCGCGCCTCTCCCTTCGCCTTGAAGCCGCCGACTTGACGCCTGCGGCCGTGTTCGTCTCGTGCGAGCCGGTAGGCCCATCCGTCCTGGAGCCGGAACACAGAACCTCTCTGACTAGCTGGCATCGCTGCCGCCTCTCGCGCGACTGCGCCCATTTGGCTCGAAAACACGCTCTCGATAGATCCAGAGCAGAGAACCCCGGATACGGCGCCCGTAGTCCAGGACAGTTTCGCCGTCCTCCTCGAGCTCGTTCGCAAAGACGAGCAGTCGCGCGATGATGGCCGGGTCGACGTACTCGTCCGGCTCATCGTCTGGTGCGATGCCGTTGGCGCTGAGGAAAACATGGTCCCCGATCGGCACCGTTTCCCCCGCGTAGCGCTCGATCTCACTCGTCAGCGAATCAAGATCAGAGAGCAAGTGACCGAGATGGTCGTCCGCACGGTCGACGTCGGAGATCGCGGGAAGGGGCTTGAACTTCCGAGCAAGCCTGCTGGACATGGTGCTCCTTTCAGGCGCAGGAGCCCTCGGAGCGGATTGGCCCCGCCCCGAGGGCACGTTGCGCAACGTGAAAAGGAAGGAACCGCTCGGGCCAATCGAGCATGGCCCCATCATGTCACCGCCTGCGGTTGTCGTGCAAGGTCGCTGCTCCATGCCTCCTCGATCACCTCGAGCCGGAAGCGCAACCTGCCGCGCGGAGTGCCGCCCAGACGAACAACGGCCTCGGGCGGAATCTTCCCGTCCGCGTGCCAGTCGAGAATCGTTCCGGCCCTGACGCCGAAGTAGGCGGCGAGCTCGGACGCGGTGCGAAGGCGCTCGCTCACGCCGGACGTCTCGTGACGAGTTGGAGCGCGACGAGATGCGAGCAGCGCTGCCGCGCCGGGCAGGTACAGCGCCATTCCTGCTTCGCGGGGTCGTAGCCGAGGCGGTACACATCACCCAGGTCGCCACGACAGCTTGCGACGATGCGCCCGTCGCCTACGTGCTCGATGTTCAAGCGGCCCTCGGTGAGATAGCGACGGCCCTTGGTCGCAGCGGACTCGCGACTGAGCACTCGCTCGGTCAAGCCGCCGGCTCCTCGATCGTCCCGTACGGATCGACGTAGACGGCTCGCAGGTGCTCATCGAGGAGAGCTTCTTCGAGGGTTGGCTCGAGCGAGCCGTCCTCGGCCTGCTCGACTCGCACGCGCGTAGTGGTCTTACCTAGAACGTGGTCTAACTCCTCGTCAAGGAGATTCTTTGCTCTGCTTCGCTCAACGCGCGCGCGACGAGGAAACTCGGATGACTCAGGAACAGGCTCCGAATGTAGGTTCTCGTGCTCCGATTCCTCAGGCCCGGTGGAAATAGTTTCCTCGCGCGTGGGCCTTCCTGCGAGGAAACTCTGGTCAAAAACCGCCAACGATTCGTCCCGCTCGCCGTCGATCGCGGCTCCGCTGAGGCGGATAATCCAGGGTGCTTTTGGCCCTCGACGAGGATCTTCGAACGCGATCCAGCCAGCGTCTTTCAATCCGTGCATCCGCCGTCGCAACTGCTCGTTCTTAAGCGGCCAGTCGAGCGCTCGCGCGAGCTCCTCAAGCGTGTACAGGACTTCGCCGTTTCGCCCCGGAAGCTCGATTTTGTCAACCAGGAACGAGAGCACGCCGTACGTCAAGAAATCGAGTTCTTGTAGCTCGAGAGCCCGAGCGATGCGCTCCGAATGGCGAGAGAAGAGGTCCCTCTCGGCGCGCGGAAGCCACGCGCGGCTCACGCCGACACCCCCTTAGGGGGTGCTGGGTCTAACGGAGGTTCAGCTTCTGGCTCAGGGTCGCCGCGTGCGCTTCGGGTTGCGCTTCGAGTACGGCGAGCACGAGCTCGTGCTGTTCGCCGCGGACGCGAGGCAGGCTGTCTCGGATGGTTTCCGCCGCGAATTCGAGGGAGGAAGCCGACAGTCGAACCTTTGATCTGTCGAACCTTCGCTGCGAACAGACGACCCTGAGCGTCACCAGGACGATATGCGTAATGCCCGCCGCCGGCGCGTCGCATCATCTCGAGGACCTGCTCGTCCGTGTAGACGATCGGCGCCGACGGGCCGGTCGGTTCTACGTCGGACATGGCTGAAGTCGGAAAGACACGCCTTCAGAATAATTCCGGTTCCGGACGTTCCACCTCAACGACGACGGCCCTCCGAAGAGGGCCGAGGCCGGTGACTTTCCGAGACGGACCCGAACAGACGGGGCCGCGCTTCAACCGGGTCTCAGTTTACTATCGACTGCGGAAGTCGTCGCCCGCTCTGGCAACAGCCCTGACGTTAGAGAGGATTGTCATGCCCACAGACCTCGATGAGGACGCTCGCTGCGGCCCCGGGTAGGCTGCGATCTAGTGCCCCTGGTGCGGCGAGCCGTTACCGTGTCGCGGCGCCCAGACGTCGGCTACGCGCCCTCGACTCATGCGGACGATGCTGCTCCCCGCAGAAACCCTAATACCGGCGGAGCTACCTGGCACTTCGAAGGTTAGTTGCGCTGGATTAGGGATAGGGGCGCTGTGGCGCAGACCCGGGCCAAGGATAAGGGGCGTAGAGATCAGCGAGTAAGCGAAGCCGAGGCTCAGGCCAACGACAGCGATAAGCCAACCCTCCCAGCCTACGAGCGTGGTTGTGACGACATAGGCGATCGTCAGAACGGCGCCGGCAAGGAAGATGATCGGCGAACGCTTCACGGCCTCTCTCACTATAAGCACAACCCTCAGCTAGACAAACGCCTCGACTATCCAGTAGGTGGCGACTCCAATCAAAGCAAGGGCGCTCAAGAGGAGCCCTGCCTCATTTCCCCACTCGATGCGGCTGATGCTCAGATCGGGCGCGACAGACTGAGCGTGACGGCGGCGATGTATCCGCTCCCACCGCCAATCCCAAAGGCACCACCAATCACAATCAATGAATCGAAGAAGCCGGCTTTGAAATCCGCGAGTAGCGGGACGACCACGCTCCGAACCTAACACGGCCCGCTCTGCGATAAGCTCGCTGTGCCGTTTCGGTCCCCAACCAACTACGGGAGGGAGACCGAATGGCTTTCACTTACAGGCTCGAGAAAGAAGACGGGACGCCTGCCGATCCGCCTGTGCTTCACACGGCCGTACCCATGTGGCAGGCCGGCGATACGATCCCACTAGGCCGAGACAGGATCCTCCGCGTCCTGAAAGTCCAGGACAGCAGAGATCCCGACGAAGACCCGGTGCTAATAGTGACGCGAGGTTAGAACGGCGACGTGCCGAGCCGCCTGGCGCCCGTCTCGCAGTGACGTACGAAGCGCCTAGCCCGCCACCTTCCTAGCCCGAGCTCCCGTACGACCTCGTCGACGACCTCCGAGGGAATCTGGGCGTTTCCCTTCAGCCCTCGTGCGCGGCACTTGGCGATTACGGCCCGCTCGAACTCGAGAAGCTCGCGAGTCACCTTCACGTTCCGAACGCTGGCCGGCCGTTGCGCCGCTGCCACTTCGCCTCGAGATTTCTCAGATAGGCGATGAACTTCTCGTCCTGCACGACTGGGCCGTGGTAGTTGTGGTTGTGAATGATGTCCCCGCCGCCGCCAACTCGCTCTGAGCGCCCGGTGTAGTTCGCTGCAAGCGTTAGCCCCGGCTTTAGCCATCCGCCTCTGTCGAAGGTGTCGACGTGAACGTGCGAGTAGTGATCTGCCTTCGTCGCCGCAGAGCGAATCGCTCCCCAGCCTGCCCCTGCCTTCCAGAGCCCGAGCGGGGAATAGATCACGGTGTCAATGCCGGAAAGCCGCGTCACCGCCTTGGCGAAGCGAGCCATCATCGGAGCGCTGTCGGCCATGTCGATCGCCTTCGAGGGGAAGAACGAATGATCCGACTTGGCACCAGAACCGCGAACCTTCGAGCCAGGCCGATAGCCCGAGATCATGTTCAGGCCCATCGAGGAACCAAGCCCCAGCGCCGGCCAGAGCCGTGAGTCGATCGAGGGGTTGGGAATGCCACGCGGGATCAGATCCCCGAGACTGATATCGCTCGGTTTGATCTTGTTGACCGCGCCGCCGACCGCGCCACCGATCGCGCCGAAGACGCCGCCGATCTTCTTTGCGTTCTCGAGCAGCCAGCCGAGAATGTCCTTGACCTTACCGAGCGCGCTCGCGAGCTTCCCGGCTACGTCTGCGAGCTTGTTTAGAGCCGAGAGCGTTGCGTCCTTGAAGCCGACGATGAAGGCGGCGCCCTTGTTACCTAGCCACCTGACGCCCTCGCTGATCTTGAGAATCCAGCCGGAAAGCGTCTCGAGCACGAAGCTTGTCGCCCTGATCCCGGCCGGCAGCGTGACCTTGAAGAAGAGATAGGCCGAGCCGAGGGTGGGGAGCAGGACGACTTTGGCGACGGTGCCCAGATTGCCGAAAGCGTCACGGAGGTTCCTGAACGTCTGAAGCAAGCCCGGAGCGCTGGACTGGATCGAGGCGAAGTTTGTATGCACGAGATCGGCAAGCCGGTCGCTGAGCCCTCGTGCCGACGAGCGTAGGCCGTCCATCGAGCCAGCCTGGTTCTTGAAGGCGTCGATGATCTTGGGAGTGATGTCGATCACCTTCCGGATCCAGTCGCGAATGTGCTCGAACGCTCCCGTCACCTTGGGGACGATGAAGTCCACGAACTGAAGTAGCGTGGGCATCACGAGCCCGACCATGTCGCCGGTCCAATTGATGAAGCGCTCCTTGATGATCCGCAGCCCGCCGTCGGCTTTGCCTACCGCCTCGGCCGAACCGCCGAACTCTTTGTTCAGCTCACGGAGAATCAGCTTCTGGGCGCCCATCGTGTTGCCGCTGTCGACCATGGCCTTGATCGAGGCCTTCTGGCTCTCCGTGAAGGTGACGCCGACTCTAGAGAGGGCGCTGACGCCCTTGATCGGGTCGTTGAGGGCCTTCCCGAGCTGGATCGCACTCTTGGACATGTCCGTACCGAGCGCGGTCGACATGTCGGCCAGGATCTTCGTCGACTGACTGAAGACGTCGTTTCCGCGTCCCGACTCGTTCCTGATGTTCGTGAAGGTGAGCAGCATGTTCTCGCCGCTCTTGATGACCTCGTCGTCGATGCCTGACTTCCGCATCAGGGAGGTTGCGAGCTTGTCGACCTGCTTGGCGGTGACGTTGGAAATCCCGCCTGTCGATTTCAGAACCGCATTCGTCTGCGCCGCAACCCTCTGCCCCTGCTGAAACTCGTCGAAGCCGAGCTTGGCTGCTGCTACCAGCCCGACGCCGATTGCCGCACTGGCAATCCCGACGCCTTTCGCGATCGAGTGCGAAGCCTTCTGCGCGACCCGCTCGCTGCGATCCATGCCCCGGTCGAAATCGGAGGTTTTCGCCGAGAGGACAGCCTCGAGCCTTGCGATCGTGGTTGGCATCAGGCCGCTTCCGGCTTCGAGGGAGAACGACGCCTAGCGGGGTAGTTGGGGCGCCGGCGCTTGGCGGGGTACGCGGTGCGGCGTTTCTCGTTGTAGTTCAGCTCGGCCTCGGGGTGCTCGGCGCGCCACTCGCGATTACGCTGCTTCTGACAGCCCTTGCACCAGGAATTGAGACCGGAGCGCATGCGCGGATTGGGACGGAACGCCTCGAGCGGCTTCCACTGATCGCAACGGGCGCAGAGCTTCTCCGTTGGCGGCCCATTCCATCCATCCGGCCCGCGCAGGTCGGGGAATCCGCCGCTATAGGACGGGATCTCGTATTCACGCTTCATTTGCGCCCACTTCCGCGTGAAACTTCCTCTCGCGGAAACCATGGGCGGGGTCTCCACGGTGCGCTGTGAAGTTCTGACCCACCCCTCTCACCGCTCTGCTCTCTTGTCGCCTGGTCGGTAACGACCGGCCAGGCCCCAGGCCTGTCCCTGCTCCCAGCCCTCCCACCACACACGCTTGTGCTCACGGCATCCGACCCACCAGCCGGCCACGAATACGAGCACTGCCGCGATGAGGGACAGGATCAGATCACCGGGCATGGCTTGCAAATGCCGTTCCCGTTGCTGTCGCGGAACACGATCCAACCGTGCATACGGCGTGGCGTGGAGACGATCACGCCCACAGTCATGTTGCGGTCGAAGCGGCCGAGTAGTCCTAGCCAATGCACGAGGTCCTCAGGCGAAGGGTCGGGTCTCCACGAAAACCTGTCTGCGCCTGGGTGTGAGTGCCAGGATCCGCAGACGACGAGCCCGAACGCCTCGGCGCTTCGATCTGCCTCGGCGTAGTCGAGCATGGCCCCGTTGCGGCCCAGGGGCGTCGCGTTCCGCCCCGGGGTCGCGACCGTGATGTTCTCGATGTCGTCGCCGAGCAGGAAGCCACCGCACTCGTGCTCCTTGTCGGCAGCCTCGAAGCGGAACTCGTGCATCCGCTCGGCGATCGCCTCTTTCGCTTCGGCGCGGAGGCAGACGGTCTGCTCGGACGGATACTCGAGCAGGCTGGGCTGCGCCATCGTCTTAGCCCTTGAACTTCTCGAACGGCGTCAGCGGGTGCTTGGCGTCAAACGCGTTCAGGACCTCGCGTTGTGCCTCGCGGCCCGCCGCCTTCGTGTGTGCGTTCTCCACCGGCACCTGCCCGACGAAGCCGGCGAAGTCGACGGCGATCGAACGGAGCTCGTCCTCATGGGCTTCCCGCTGGGCCTTCTCGAACGCCTCCGCTCCTGCCGCCCGCCGGCGCTCCGAGTGCTCGGCGACATAAGCCTCGTAGGCTAGCTTCCTCGCCTCGTACTGCTCAACCTCGGCCTGGTGGTCGCCGACGAGCCTGGCGGCGACGTCGGCCGGGATACACGGGTCGCCCTTCCAATCGGGGGTAGGCGCGGGGTGGCCGCCGAGATCGAGACGGGCAAGCACGACCTCGGGACTGCCGCCAAACTGGCCGGCGACCTCCTCGAGCGGTACCAGGCTCTTCGTCGCGGTCATTTCTTCGCTCCACCTGGGCTCGTGGACGACGGGATCGGGATTTTCTTGACGGTCGGCGTCGTGGGGAACGTCTTTGGCGCTGGCTGGGGCCCGGTCTTGACTGGGGTGACTCGGGGCACGTTGCTTCTCCTTCCTATTCGGACTGCGTTCGCTTCGACTGCGAGCTCGACTGCCCCGCGCCTCGCGCCGAGCTCGACTGCCCCGGCACTACTGAGGGCTCGACGCCGGCTGCGGGACTCGACGGGCGCGAGAGAGGAGATGAAGCGCCCGACGCTTCGACATGCTTCCGGACTGCCCGGGCAATTTCGCGACTAACCGTGCGGTCGTCGGCCTCGGCCATTTGCGCCACGGCTGCGGCTAGCTCGAGCGGAACCTTGGCCGAAATCACTACTCGGCGCTCCGGGTTTACTGCGTCTACCTTCATTGCCTTGTTTATCGGCTAGCGGATTGGTAAAGCGCGCGCCGCTTCTCTCACTACAATTCAGGCCGAGTGAATGACGCCTTTAGCGCTGCATGACGTCGTCGACGCGGAGCGGTTCTGCGCCTCCGTCGTCACGCGATCAGGACTCCAACTCAGCTACCACGACCGCGAAGATCTGCACGCCTGGCTCGTCAGTGAGTGCTGGCTCCTTAGCCTCCGCTTCCAGCCGGGAGGAATCAGCTTCAGCACCTACGCCGGGAATACGCTCAGACGCCGCGCAATCGACTGGCAGCGGCAACGCTTCGGCCGGCGAACATGGCGCTTCAAGAACTCGGTCTACGAACGGCCGCGAGTCGAGCTCGTCAGCCTTGACGCCGACGATTCCGAGCGAGATCGACTGGAATCAACTGTCGCCGGAAGCGGCCTGGACAGTGGCGCATCTGGCTTTGCCGCTGGCATGCGGGCTCTCGATAAGCGAAGCAGCCGCCCGGGTCGGAGAGAGACCTGGCTGGGTGACGAAGCGGCTTAGCAGGCTGCGCATAGAGATCGAGCGCTTGACTAGGGCCCGAATGGCCTGAGACGATCAGACGGTGACAGACGCGGCTGAGCGCGACTTCGTTGACGAGCTCGTGCGGGGCCTTCCCCAGGATTGGCGCTTCCGCGACGTTCATCCTCCGTGGCATGGCGACGCGTTCGCAGTAGAAGCAATCAGGGAATTTCTCGGCGAGCAGAAACCCGAGCTCTGGGGAATGATCGAACTCCAAGGGGAATCATGGATGCTCGTCGTAATCGAGGGGAAAGCTCATCTCGCCCGATTTGGCGGGACCGACACGCAGCCTCAGGCTGAGTTCCGTTTCCTCGGCTCTCTTGCCGGCGGCCGGTACACCGAAACGGTCCGACTCGATGAGAACGAGGTCATTCTTGTCGACATGAGGTTCGAGCATCCCGAGCTACCGGGCGGGGTACTCGAACTCAAGGTTGACGAACGCGGCATGCGACAACGTGCCCCGTTGCGAGCGCTTCTGCGCACATGGGGATCAGCCCGGGGCGACGGCAGCTAGACGGCAGAACGTCTGGGAACGGGCTCATGGAGGGAAGCGGCTACCCCCTGGGGGGTAAGTCCGCGGGCCCGCTCCCGAAGCCACTTCCCGCCACTTGACCGGACCCGCCGCCAGAGCGCTGGGAAACCCCGTGGAGGTTCAAGTCCTCTCATCCGCATAGCTTCGGAGAGGCCGCTTAATGCCCAACTACGTCAAGAGCCCGACCTGGGCAGACGGCTCAGGGGGTGACACCCCGATCACGGCCTGGGTGGTGCGAAGGAACGGACTGAAACGTCGAGAACACGCCATTAGTGGCGTCCACAGGCCGTTCAACCGAAGCCGTGAAGCAGTTGGAACACCATCGGTATGCGGAGCTGCGTGGTGCATTCGGCAGCGACGCGTTCGGGCGGCTGGCGGAGAAGGCTGCGCGGTTCTTCGGAACGCCGCAGTACATCGTCGGGCAGACCGCCGCCGTTATCGCCTGGGTGGTGCTGAACTCGACCCAGCTGCATCTCGGGTTTGCATGGGACGTCTATCCCTTTATCGCCTTGAACCTTCTGTTCTCACTCCAGGCTGCTTATGCAGCGCCGCTGATCCTGCTCGCGCAGACGCGGCAGGCGGACCGCGACAAGATCCACTCCGATCGAATCGACAAGAACCACAGCCGCCTCGAGCGAGCTTCGAAGACGGAGACCGACAAGCTGCTCGAGCTACTCAGGTCGAACACCGACCTCACGCTGCAGGACAAGGAGCTGACAGAGCAGGTCGCGGACCTGACCAAGCGGATCCACGCCCTCCTCACGAAGCAGCACGAGAGCTAAGCGGGTTCAAGTCCTCTCATACGCATAGCCCGCGCGATTCGCCGGGCATAGACTTGGCCGCGTGGACGAGCGACTCGAGCGCATCGCCAAGAACGAAGCCGTGTTCCGGGCGGCTAACCGCGAGATCGAGAGCGCCGAGCGGGAGGTAGGCGGCGGAGCCGACCAGCTGATCGAGGTTCTCTGCGAGTGCGGCCGGCAGGGATGCCGCGGCGTTATCACCTTGACCGGCGTCGAGTACGAGGGTGTTCACTCCAAGGACGACCGCTTCATCGTCCTGCGGGGACACGAGAGCGCCGAGATCGAGAGAGTTGTCGAAGAGCGTCCGGACTATCTCGTAGTCGACAAGTTCGGCGAAGCCGAGGACATCGCGAAAGAGGAGTCGAGCTAGGGCAGGGCCCGAAGCACCTTTTCCGGGTGGCCATCGGGCTTGACTTTGTGCATCGCCTTCACGACGTTGCCCTCGGTATCGATGACGAAGGTCGAACGCGTGATGCCCATGTACTTTCGGCCCGCAAAGTTCCGCTCGCCCCAGACTCCGTATTTCTCCGCGACCTTGTGCTCCGGGTCGGCGAGCAATGTGAAGGGCAGCGAGTACTTCTTCTTGAAGCGAACGTGCGAAGCCTCATCGTCCGGGCTGACGCCGAGCACGACCGCCCCGCGCCGCTCGAACTCCGAATACACGTCGCGAAAGCCGCAGGCCTGGGTCGTGCAGCCTGGCGTGTCGTCCTTGGGGTAGAAGTAGAGAACGACTGGTCGGCCCCGGAAGTCGGACAGCTTCACCCGCTCGCCCGAGTCGTTCGTCAGCTCGAAGTCCGGTGCCGGCTTGCCCTCTTCGACCATAGTTCCCCCCTCCTGAGGCACCGCTTGCGTGCCGATTTCAGGACGTTCGGGCTCTGCCCGTGCGTCCGTCTGAAGTGACCGGTCGATACGATCGGATCGAAAACCAACGCTCTAGGCTGTGTGCGCCGATGCTAGCCGTCCACCACACGGTCGCGTACTTCGTCCTCGGCGTGACCACGCTGTCTGCGCTCTGGGGCGGTGTCGCCTACTTCCGCGTGGGGACGGCCGGCGCGCTGCTGGCGCACCTGCTGACGCTGAGCCAGACGCTGCTCGTCGCCCAGGTCGGGCTCGGCCTCCTGCTCCTCTCCGATCACCGTCGTGCGGGCGCGCAGCTCCATTACGCTTACGGCACCTTCGCCCTGCTCGCCGTGCTCAGCCCCTGGTTCTACGCTCCGGCCGAGCCGCGAAAGCGCCTCGCCTGGTTCGCGGGCGCCACCCTCGTCGCCGCGGCGCTGGCCGTCCGCGCCTACACGACCGCCTGATGCGCAGGTTCTTCTCGGACCTGAACCCGACCGTGCGCGGCTTCCTGATCATCGCGCTGATCGCGCTCACCGTCGTCGTCTTTCAGCTCTACCAGACGCTGGCGGTCGTGGGCGGACTGCTGCGGATCGCGTTCTTCCTCGCAATCGCGTTCTTCATCTACCTCTGGTGGCGCAACCATCGAAGTGACATCGAGACGTGGTCGCAACGGTCACGCGCCGTCTTCTACGGCGCCGCGATCTTGATCGTCCTCGACCTGGCCCTGTACTTCTCACCCTTCCGTACGGAGCCCCTGGCCGGCTTCACCGCGCTGTCGTTCGTTCTCGTGCTGGCGATCTGCGGGTTCTCGATGTGGCGCGTCTGGCGCGACGAGCATCGGTTCAGCGAGTATTAGGCCCCGACCCGGCTGACGGCGCCGTCGAGCGCGTCCAGCGCGGCGCGGATCTCGACGTGCTGTCCGACGAAGATCGGCGTGTCGCGCTCCGTGTAGCGGCTCGCCTCGCTCTCGCGCAGCGTGAGCATGAGGTGCATGAAGTCGGCGGGCTCCTCGCACTCGAAAGCCGTCATGAACTCCTGGTCGTCGATCCCGAACGAATAGGTCGTGTGGTTCGTGATCGTCTTGAACTCGTGCCCGACGCGCATGTGCTCGTCCATCGCGCGCTGGCGATCGTCGGGCGGGAGGACGTACCAGGAGCGGAGCTTGACGAACGGGTAGACGACGAGGTACGGCGATCCGCGCGGGACGATCTTCCGCGGCTTTCGCGCCTGCGTGTACTCGGAGGCCTTCGTCGTCGCGAGGTAGGAATACGGCGTCTCCAGCCACCCGGCGAGCGGCGTCCCGTTCAGCTCTGCTCCGAGGCTCCCGAGATCCTCGTAGCGCTCGGTGATCTTCCAGAGGAAGAAGTCGCTGTCCGGCCGGACGCCGGCCAGCGTGTAGGGCCGCAGGCAGTCCAGGCGCGAGGCCCACTCCTCGACGACGTCGGCAAACGCTTCCTTGCCTGCCGTTCGCTCCTCGATGGGAAGACGGCGCCAGGCCGGATCGATCCGGTAGAAGGTGTACGCGACGTACTGCCCGCTCATGCGGGAAATGTTAGTCCGGGCAGGAGGCGAGATCTCCGTGGCGTGCCTTTTCGGCCGCGTCCCGGATCGCGGGGAGGCTCGACTTCGGCTTGCCGTCCGCGTAGTAGGGGCCCGACTGCCAGCGGTTCAGGTCGGCCTCGTCGATCAGGTGGAAGATGACGACCCCGACCACGGTCGGCTGGCAGACGGCGAGCTCGAGGGCCTGCCGGTAGTACTCGGCCTGCGTGGCTTCGTCGACTGCATCGCGCCCGAGCGGCGACTGGAGATTCGTGTAGGGCGCCTGGGCGGATTCGGGGATCTCCGACTGCACGCCGAACTCGGTGTAAGCGATCGGCACCTTGGAGCCGGGCTGCGCGGTGCCGTCGAAGGCCTCGCCGAGCAGGCCGACGAGCTTGTCGTAGTCGGCGAAGCCGATGCTCGTCCCGATATGTCTCCTCGTCGGCGGGATCGACGAGCGTTCGAGATACGGATGGATTGCGAACAGGTCCATGATCGGCTTCGTGCGCCCGCTCTCCCGGTATGCCTGACCCATGTCGCGGATGAAGACCGTCGGCGACTGCGTGTGGCGCGGCGCGTCCGGATTGTCGTCCCCGCGCGGCGAGAGCGAGCCGCCGACGACCTTGATTCGAGGTGAGACTGCCTTCAGCTCGTCGTAGGTCCGCGCGAGCAGGGACGTGTAAGCGGGCGCCGCCACGTCCTGGCCGGACTCGTCGAACTGCGGTAGCCAAAACCGGTTGAGATTCGGCTCGTTCCCGATCACGAAGTAGCGGACCGACGGGAGGTCGCGGGCCAGCGTCGCTACGTGCTCGGCGAACTGCTGCTGCTCCTCGTCGGTGTCAGGCGTATCGACGTTTCGCAGGTGGTACACGGTAATGAGGAGCTGAATGCCCTGGCGCTTCGTCGCGCGTTCGACGTTGCGGAGGACGCGGAGCTCGGTCTCCTCCGGCCCGGTCTGGCCAGGAGCCCAAGGCGTCGTGATGTTCAGCGTGTCGAACCCGGCGCGCTTCGCGAGCAGGACTCTCTCGTCGGCGAGGCTGGGCTCGGGCAGCTTGACTGCGTCCTCGAGCGCGCCGACCCAGATCCTGTGCCCGTCGTCGGGAGAGCGGAAGAAGAAGAACCACGCCCCGACGGCGACGGCGGCCGCGAGCCCCGCGGCGAGCAGAACCCTGGTCACGGCCACTACCCTAGATTGCCGTGTCCGGACAGATCTCAAACGTCCAGGAGAAGCTGAAGGCGCTTCCGACCAAGCCGGGCGTCTACCTCTTTCGCGATGCCCGCGGGCAGGTCCTGTACATCGGAAAGGCGAAGTCGCTGCGGCCGCGCGTGCGCAGCTACTTCCAGCGGGGCGAGACCCGGGCCGCGATCGCGCAGCTCCCCGACCGGGTGGCCGACCTCGAAGTGATCGTCACCGACACCGAGGTCGAAGCGCTCCATCTCGAGCAGAACCTCGTCAAGCGGCACCGCCCTCCGTTCAACGTCCGGCTCCGCGACGACAAGTCGTTCCCGTACATCGCGGTCACCGTCGAGGACGAGTACCCGCGGGTCATGTTCACGCGAGAACGCCATCGTCGCGGAGTCGTCTACTTCGGCCCTTACGCGAACGCGAAGAAGGTGCGCGAGACGCTCGACGTGCTCAACCGGGTCTTCCCCTACCGTCCCTGCGAGGGGCCGAAGCCGGGGCGCCACTCGGGGATTCCGTGCCTCGACTACCACATCGAGCGCTGTCTCGCGCCCTGCGTCGGCTACGTGTCGAAGGAGGACTACCGCAAGGTCGTCGACGGCGTGATCGAGTTTCTCTCGGGAGACACGCGCCCGATCGTGCGCGAGCTCGAGGCGAAGATGAAGCGGGCTGCGGAGGACGAGCGGTTCGAGGAGGCGGCGCGCTACCGCAACCGGCTGTTCGCCGTCCGCCACCTGGCCGAGCGGCAGGGGGCCGACAAGCGCGCGGTGGGCACGGTGGACGTGATCGGCATCGCGAGTGAGGGCGACCGCGCAGCGGTCCAGGTCTTCCCGCTCAGGGACGGCAAGCTCATCGACCGGTACAGCTTCCACCTGGAGAACGTCGAGGGGCAGGACACGGCGACGATGCTGGAGGCCTTCGTGCTCGAGTACTACGGATCGGCACCGAGTGTCCCGCCGCAGATCATCGTGCCACGGGAGGTGGGGGAGACGTCGGTGCTCGCCGAGTTCCTGACCGAGCGGCGGGGGTCGCGCGTCGAGGTGCGAGCGCCCGAGCGAGGCGAGAAGCGCCGGCTGCAGGAGCTCGCGAACCAGAACGCCCGGCTCGCGCTCGAATCTGCGCACGCCGCCGTCGAGCAGACTCGCCTGCGCCGCGTGGAGGCCCTCGAGGAGCTGCGCGAGGCGCTCAACCTCGAGAGCCTGCCGCTCCGGATCGAGTGCTACGACGTCTCGAACATCCAGGAGGAATCGCCCGTCGGGTCGATGGTCGTCTTCCAGGACGCCGTGCCGAAGAAGGCGCACTACCGGAAGTTCGGGATCAAGGGCGCGGCGGGGCAGGATGACTACGCCGCGCTCGCCGAGGTTGTCTCGCGGCGCTTCTCGCGGATGCGCGATGTGGCCGACGCGGAGTATGACGAGGGTTTTTCGGCGACGCCGAACCTCGTTGTCGTCGACGGGGGCAAGGGGCAGCTCTCGGCCGTGCTCGCGGCGATGCAGGCCTACGACCTGCCGCGAGTTGCGGTGATCTCGCTCGCCAAGCGGGCCGAGGAGGTCTTCGTCCCCGACCGGCCCGACCCGATCATGCTCGAGCGCCACTCGCCAGGGCTGCAGCTGCTACAGCGGGTGCGGGACGAGGCGCACCGCTTCGCGCTCGGCTTTCACCGGCAGCGTCGCGAGACGAAGGCGAAGGAGTCGATCTTCGACACGCTTCCGGGAGTCGGCCCCGTTCGGCGCCGTGCCCTTCTCCAGCATTTCGGGTCGGCTGAACGCTTCTTGGCCGCAACCCAGGAAGAGCTCGAGGGCGTGCCCGGAATGCCGGCGAAAACCGCACGCTCGATCTATGCCCAGCTACACAAGGCGGGACGGGCGTAGCTTCGGGTCCGACCGCGGTTCTGCATCTGCTGCAGCAGCGCAACTTCGGCCCCTACTTCGTCGGCAACGCGGCCTCCGCGAGCGGCGCGTGGTTCCAGAACCTCGCGGCTGCCGTCCTCATCTATCGGCTGACGCACTCGGCGCTCCTGCTCGGCGTCCTCCGAGTCGCCTCGTTGACGGAGGCCCTGCTCGCCTTTCTCGGCGAGTCCGGTGGAGCTTGATCAATTAGCTGCTCACCGTCTGACGTAATCGGGATGCTCTTGCCAGCGCACGGTCCCCAGTGTGATCAGCAGCGTGACGAAGCCGAGGGCCAGGTTCACGACGATCAGCGTGATCCGCATCCCGACGCTGAAACCGAGTAGTGCGGCCTTCGAGACCTGGCCCCGGAAGATGGAGATCAGGAGTGCCTGCTCGGTCCCGATGCCCGACGGGCTGATCGGGAGGAGCGAGGCGAGTCCCGCCGACACCTGCACGAGGAGCGCGTTGTGCAGCGTCGCCGGGAGCCCGAAGGCCGAGAGGAAGAGCATGACCGCGACCAGGCGCAGCGACCAATCGGTCGCCTGCCAGAGAGCGACCCGGCGCAGGTAGGCGCGCTTGTCGGCCAGGATTGCGAAGCCCTGGGCGATGCGCCGGCGGAAGTCCACGATCTGCTCGGCGAACCAGAGCAGGACGACGAGCAGGATCACGAGCACGAGCCCGAGAGCCTTCAGGGCCGTGCCGGGGTGATCGACCGCCCAGCGGAAGTCGAACGACGGCCCCAGTGCGCCGGCCCCCGGGAGCAAACCGGCGAACGCGGCCCAGGTCACGAGTGCGCTCGCGACGACGAAGTCGAACAGGCTCAGCAGGACGACAGTCGAGGCAAGCGTCGTGTAGGTGCTGCCCTCGACGCTGCGTTTCGCCAGGAAGACACGGACGACGTCTCCGCTCCGAGCCGGGATGATGGCGTTCACGCCGACGCCGGCAAAGACGGCGCCGACGATCGTGCGCCAGCGGACCTGGGCTTTCGGATACGCGCCTTTGATGATGTTTCGCCACGCCCGACTGACGGCCAGCAGCCGCAGGACGTGACAGACGACGCCGAGCATGAGCGCGCCCCAGCCGAGTTCCGTGAGCCGGTCGCGGAAGACTTCCGCCGCGTGCCAAATCGCGTGTATCAGCTAGCTGTCCGTCATGGGATGCGGTCGGCCACGTCAGCAACCAGGATTAGTGCGACGCTGCCCAGCGAGCAGCACGCTGAATCTCACCGAGGGCCGCTGCCGTCCTGGTCAGGTGCCATGAACGGATACCTGTAATCGGTCGGCGGGACGAAAGTCTCCTTGATCGTCCGCGGGCTGACCCAGCGGATCAGGTTCCACATCGAGCCTGCCTTGTCGTTCGTGCCCGAGGCGCGGGCGCCGCCGAAGGGCTGCTGGCCGACGACCGCTCCGGTCGGCTTGTCGTTCACATAGAAGTTGCCCGCCGCGTAGCGCAGCGCCTCGTCGGCCTCGCTGAGCGCGCTGCGGTCGTCGGCAAAGACCGCCCCCGTGAGGCCGTACGGCGCCGTCTTGTCGACGAGCTCGAGGGTGTCGCTCCACTTGCCCTCGGGATAGACGTATGCGGTGACGACCGGACCGAAGAGCTCGTCGCGGAGCAGGCGGAAGTCCGGGTCCTTCGTCTCGATCACGGTCGGCTCGACGAAGTAGCCCTCGTCGTCTCGAACGCCGCCGCCGACCAGCACGTCCGTCTCTTCATGAGAACGCGCCTCCTCGATCGCCTCCTCCTGCGTCTTGAACGAGTTGTGGTCGATGACGGCGCCCATGAAGTTCTCGAAGTCGGCGACGTCTCCCATCTTGATTCCGGCAACCTGGTCGGCGAGCCGCTCTCGCAGCTCCGGCCAGAGGTTCGCCGGTGCGTAGACGCGCGAGGCGGCGGAGCACTTCTGGCCCTGGTACTCGAAGGAGCCGCGCACGATCGCGGTCGCCACGGCGTCAACGTCTGCCGACGGATGGGCGACGATGAAGTCCTTGCCGCCGGTCTCGCCGACGATGCGCGGGTAGTTGCGGTACTCGGCGATGTTCTGGCCGATCGTCTTCCACATGCTCTGGAACACGGGAGTCGAGCCGGTGAAGTGGACGCCGGCCAGCTCGGTGCTCGCGAGCGCGGCGTCGCCGATCGTCTTGCCCGGGCCGTGGACGAGGTTGATCACCCCCGGCGGCAGGCCTGCCTCCTGGAGCAGGCGCATCAGGAAGTGCGCCGAGTAGGCGGCGGTGCCGGCCGGCTTCCAGACGACGGTGTTGCCCATCAGCGCTGCGCTCGCGGGCAGGTTGCCGGCAATCGCGGTGAAGTTGAACGGCGTGACGGCGAAGACGAACCCCTCGAGGGGCCGGTACTCCATGCGGTTCCATACGCCCTGCGACGAGGCGGGCTGGTCTTCGTAGATCCGCGTCATGAACTCGACGTTGAAGCGGTAGAAGTCGGTGAGCTCGCAGGCGGCGTCGATCTCCGCCTGGTGGACCGTCTTGGACTGGCCGAGCATCGTTGCCGCGTTCAGCGTCGCGCGCCAGGGGCCGGCGAGCAGCTCGGCGGCGCGCAGGAAGACCGCCGCACGCTCCTCCCACGGCACGCGAGACCAGTCGTGCCAGGCGTCGCGGGCGGCGTCGATCGCACGCTCGACCTCCTTGGGCCCGCCCTGGTGCACGTCTGCGAGCACATGGTTCTTGCGGTGGGGCATCACCGCTTCGGCCGTCTTGCCCGTCGTCACATCCTCGTCGCCGATGACGAGCGGGGCCTCGATGCGCTCGTTCTGCATCTCGTCGAGCCGCCGGCGCAGCTCCACCCGCTCGGGTGAGCCGGGCGCGTAGTCCTTGACGGGCTCGTTCGCCGGCTTCGGCGGACGGAAGATGCCGGGAGCGCTCACGGCATTGATTCTACGATTCCGGCAGTGCCTCCTACTCACGTGAGCTACGAAGTCGACGGCTGGGGCGTGGGGGAGATGTGGCTCGAGGGCGAGCGCCTCCTGCTGCACGAGCTCCCCCGGCCCGGGACGAGCGCAAACGGCGCCGACCACCCGCTCGCGGCGCGGGTCGCCGCATACTTCGCCGACGCCCGGGACGATTTCCTCGACGTCGAGCTCGACCTCGACGGCGCGACGGCCTTCGAGCGCGCGGTCACTGCTGCGCTGCGGCGTGTGCCGACCGGCGAGACCGTTACGTACGGGGAGCTCGCCGCTCTCGCGGGGCACCCGAACGCACAGCGCGCCGCGGGGACGTTCTGCGCACGGAACCGGTTCGCGATCGTCGTTCCCTGCCATCGAGTCGTGGCCGCGGAAGGCATCGGCTCGTACGGTTCGCTCGGCGTCGAGTACAAGCGGCGATTGCTGGAGCTCGAGGGTGTCTCTGTCTGAGGATCTGCGCAACGAGCTGGCGGGGATCGCGCCGCGGAAGGAGTGTGACCGGCTTGCCGAGCTCTCCGGGCTCGCTCATACCGCGGGCAGCCTGCATCTCCGGGGGCGTGGCGAGATCGCGCTCCACCTCGATCTTGCGAGCCCGGCCGCGGCCCGGCGCGCGTTCAGCCTGCTGCGCGGGCTCGGGGTGAGCTCGGAGATCCGCACATATCAGCGCCACGCGTTCGGGCGGGAAACGCGCTATCAGCTCCACGTCGCCGGCGAGGATCGCGCGCTCCAGGTGCTCCACGAGGCGGGCGTCGTCAGCACCGCGCTCGCGCCGCTCGAGCGGCCGCCGCAACGCGTGGTCGCCCGCGCGTGCTGCCGAGGGGCCTACTTGCGAGGAGCCTTGCTCGGGAGCGGGACGCTCTCCGGCCCAAGGTCTCCTCATCTGGAGGTGCGGAGCGCGACGCGCGCGGGCGCAGAGTTCCTGGCGTCAGTCGCGGGGCGGGCGGGGGTGAGGATGGGTGTTCTCGACCGCTCCCGACACGCGATTGCGTATGCGAAGGGCTCCGGCCCGATTGCGGACGCGCTTGCAGCCGCCGGTGCGAGTGACGCCGTGCTGGCTTTCGAGGAGCAGGGGGTGATGGGTGCGACGAAGGCAAGGGCGAACCGGCTCGCCAACGCAGACCACGCAAACCTCCTGCGCACCAGTCGTGCGGCGCAGGTGCAGATCCGCGCCGTCAAGCGGCTCGAGCGCCGCGGCCTGGACAAGCTGCCGCCGAAGCTCAGAGAGATCGCGGCTCTGCGGCTCCGCCATCCGTCCCTCTCGCTCAGGGAGCTCGCGCTCAAATGCAGCCCGCCGACGACGAAGTCTGCGGCGCAACGGCGCCTTGCGAGCCTGGTCCGGCTCGCCGGGTTGTAGAGCGAGCCGTTAGTGCGCAATACTTGGTTTTGCGGCGGGTCTGTGCTCGTCCGGCGGCGGATTCAGACCCCGTCTGCCGCCAAGGTCCGGAGCGCGGTTCAACGGGAGGGGGAGGTCGTCCTCGGAGCTTCCCCTCCGACCCGCCGCATTTTCTTCCGAAAATGCGGCGGGGTCGGTCGGGATTGAGACGGCCGCACGGGCAGAGCCCGCACGGCCTCTAATGTCATCGCCGCAAGCGGCGACGACGCGACCCGCCCTGCTGGTTTCGGACCTGTCCGGTGTCAGACACCAGACATGGCGGTTTCGGCTACCGGGAGCGGAAGATGGTCAAGGGACGGCTTGTTACTCGGCGCACTCGGACGCGGTTCGCTGCGGCTCTGATACGGATCGAGTACACGTAGCGGCCGGGGCGAAGGCGGCGGGCTGGGAAGCGAACGAACCGCGTGACGTGCGCTTCGAGCTTTCCGGATTCCCTCAGTGCGCGGCCCGCGCGACGCGCGCCCGCGAGGCGATAGATGCCCGCGTCGAAGACGGCATCCTCTTCAGCCGACGCGAGGAAGCTCCACGCGTCGACGCGCACCGGGAGCCGGCGTTCCTTCGGGAAGGTCGCCTTTGCCCCGTCAACCGTGTGCGAGTGGCGCCACGAACGCATTCTCCCGACGCAGTTCCCGCTCGTCTGCGCAATCGCCGCTCTGACCGCGTCGTACGACGGCCGGGGCGAACCGTCCGCGCGCATGAGGCCCGCCTGCCAGCGGTCGAGATTCGGCTCGTCCTGGAGCCCGAAGAACAGAACGGAATCGACGCTTGGATCGCATGCGACATAGCGAATCAGGCCCGAGTAGATCGCGGCCTGTGCCCACTCGTTCGTCGGGACGACGCTCTCCACACCGAAGTACGCGCCGAGGGCGTCAGGTGTGACCGCCACCTGCCAACCGACCTCGTCGAGGTTCATGCGGAGCCCCTGCTCGAACGTCTTCTGGGCCGTGCCGCCGAAGGCATCCCAGAACGCCTGCTTGACCCGGTCGAGGTTTGCGACCCCCGCGTTCGGCCAGTGGTAGCCCAGCAGTAGCGGATCCGTGTCCTTCTTCGGATACGGGTGGAAGGCGAGCTCGTCCATGATCGGCGCGCGCCGGCGGCTCGCCCGGTAGGCGGCGCCAAGCCCCTGCAAGAACTTCACCGGCGAGGCGGAGACATTCCCGGCGGCGGAGGGGTTGTCGTTGCCGCGCGGTGAGAGGCCGACGCCGATCACGTTGATCGACGGATCGACGGCCTTCAGCGCGTCGTAGCTGCGCGCGAGGAGCGCTTCGTAGGCAGCGGCCGCGACTCCCCGGCCGCCCGCGTCGAACTGCGGCTGCCAGAAGCGGGACTGATTCGGCTCGTTGCCGACGACCACGTCTTTGACCGTGGGGAAGGTCTGGGCCAGGAGTTGCAGGAAGGCCGCGAACTCCGCGGCTGCGCGCGGGGAGCCCGTCACGGACCGCGCCCTGACGGGCATGACGGAGAAGGCGACCCGGATGCCGCGCAACGCCGCGACCGGCAGCAGGCTCTCGATCTCCGCCTGATTCTCGATCGTTGCCGGCTGCGCTGGATCCCACATGACGGTCAGGCGCACCTGGCGGAGGCCGACGTCGTTCATGAGCGCGAAGAACGCTGCGCCGCCGTCGGGAGCGCCGACGGGCCGGTCGTCGGCGATGCCCACGTCGACGCTCGCCTGAGCGGGGGCCGCCAGGGCAAGACAGGCGCACGCGAGCGCAAAGGTGACGGCAAGCCGCTTCATCCGCTTCCCTGACTTCGGCGCCGGAGAGGCCCGGCCCATCCCCCAAGTGGGCGGTTAGACTCGACCGACGATGGCGACGAAGGTCGGGATCAACGGCTTCGGCCGGATCGGGCGCAACTTCTACCGGGCGTACCTCCAGAAGAGCCCGGGCTTCGAGATCGTGGCCGTCAACGACCTCGCCGACCCGGACGTGCTCGCGCACGTGCTCAAGTACGACTCCTCACACGGCGTGCTCGACGCCGAGATCGAGTCGTCCGAGGGCGAGATCTCGGTCAACGGGAGCCCGTTCAAGGTCCTCTCCGAGCGGGATCCGACAGCACTGCCGTGGAACGACCTGGGCGTCGACGTCGTCGTCGAGTCGACGGGCCTCTTTACCTCCCACGAGGGCGCTTCACAGCATCTCGAGGCCGGCGCGAAGAAGGTCGTCATCTCGGCGCCTGCGACCGACCCCGACCTCACGCTCGTCCTCGGCGTCAACGACGACAAGTACGACCCGGAGCAACACCACATCATCTCCAACGCGTCTTGCACGACGAACTCGGTCGGCCCGATGGCCAAGATCCTCCTCGACACGTTCGGCATCGAATCCGGCTTCATGACCACGATCCACGCGTACACGACGGAGCAGCAACTGCAGGATCAGATCGCGCTCACCCGCAGGGGCAAGCCCGACTTGCGGCGGATGCGCGCGGCCGCGGTCAACATCGTCCCGGCCTCGACAGGCGCGGCAAAAGCGATCGGAGAGGTGATTCCGGAGCTGAAGGGGAAGCTCGATGGCATGGCGATGCGCGTGCCGGTACCCGATGGGAGCGTCACCGACCTCGTCGTCGTGCTCGCGCGGGAAGCGACGGTGGACGAGGTGAACGAGGCGTACCGCTCGGCAACAGGCACGGACGGCTGGAGCGGCATCCTCGAGTACACAGAGGATCCGATCGTCTCCTCCGACATCGTGGGCAATCCCTCCTCGTGCATCATCGACGGCCTCTCGACGATGGCGCACGGGAACCAGGTCAAGGTCATCGGCTGGTACGACAACGAGTGGGGCTACTCGTGCCGGCTCGTCGACGTGATCGATCGACTGCTCTAAGTGAGGACACCGCGGTCGGTCCGCGACGCCGACGTCGCCGGCAAGCGTGTGCTTGTGCGCGCCGACCTGAACGTGCCGCTGGAGAACGGCGAAGTCGCCGACGACACGCGGATCCGGGCCTCGCTGCCGACGCTGGAGCTGCTTCTCGAGCGCGGGGCGGCCGCGGTCGTAGTCTGCTCGCACCTAGGCCGGCCCAAGAACGAGGACCCTGCGTTCTCGATGAAGCCGGTCGAGGCGCGGCTGCGCGAGCTGCTGCCGGACGAGCGCGTCCTGGTGCTCGAGAACACCCGCTTCAATCCCGGTGAAACGAAGAACGACCACGCCTTCGCGCGCGAGCTGGCCGAGGGGCGCGACCTCTACGTCAACGACGCCTTCGGCTCGGCGCACCGTGCGCATGCCTCAACGGAGGCCGTCGCACACCTGCTGCCGGCCTACGCGGGCCTCCTCCTCGAGCGCGAGCTGGAAGAGCTCGGGAAGCTTCTCGGCGACGTGGAGCGACCGTTCGTCCTCATCTCCGGCGGCGTGAAGGTGGACGACAAGCTCGGCGTCTTGCGGAACCTGGGCGGCCGGGCGGACGACGTGCTGATCGGTGGCAAGATGGCCGAGCAGATCCGCGAACAGAATCCGCTCGAGTTCGACGTCGAGCTACCAAGCGACGTCGTCGCCGCCGCGGCCTTTGCCGAAGATGCGGAGTCCAAGGTCGTGCCGTACGCCGAACTGCCGGAAGGCTGGCTGGGCCTCGACATCGGCCCGGAGACACGCGCATCGTTCGCTGAGGTGATCACTCGAGCGAAGACGCTCTTCTGGAACGGGCCGATGGGCGTCTTCGAATGGCCGCGCTTCGCCGCGGGCACGAGGGCGGTCGCCGAGGCCGTGGCCCATGCTGATGCCCACACGGTCGTCGGAGGTGCAGATTCGATCCGCGCGCTGACAGAGATGGGGCTCGTCGACGAGGTGGACTGGGCCTCGACGGGCGGAGGAGCCGCCCTCGAGCTTCTGGAAGGGAAAGAATTGCCGGGAGTGGCGGCGATCCCGGAGGCGTAGATGCTCATCGCAGGCAACTGGAAGATGTACAAGGGCCCGGCCGAGACCGCCGAGTTCTGTATCGAGCTCAAGCG
>Ga0307278_10000157_pt1 | contig 33768 bp, 36 predicted proteins | sample ER_DNA_117_FD_194482 | JGI IMG/M metagenome (GOLD analysis project Ga0307278, IMG submission 194482) | Bulk soil microbial communities from the East River watershed near Crested Butte, Colorado, United States - ER_DNA_117 | ecosystem: Environmental > Terrestrial > Soil > Floodplain | place... | reverse complement strand
GGCCACCCGCTACGACAAGCGGGCCGTCAACTACCGCGCGATGGTGGTGATCGCCTCGATGCTGATCTGGCTGGACGGATGACCTCGGGCCAGACACGCCCTAGTGCCCCCTGGACGATACGGCCGCCGCGGCGGCCGCCGAGAACCCCGGCTCCTTCCGCGAACATCAGCAGGGGTCAGCTCAGCGCCTTACCAGCTCGCTTCAGCCGTGCTTACCACCGCAGACCCCATGTTCGCATCCCACTTGTCATAACGGATGAAGCTCCGCCGCTCGCTCTACGCTCCTCCCGAATCATTCCGAGGAGAGCAATGCACCACGGGTGCGATTGCTGGCGCCAACAGCGGCAAGGAGGCAGCGGCAGGGTGGTCGCGGACGTGGCGAAGCTGTCGGTGGGCCGGGAGGACTACTACACCCGCGAGCTCGCCGCCGACCACCAGCAGTACCTGTCTGGACACGGCGAGTCACCAGGCCGCTGGTACGGCCGCGGCTCGGCAGCGCTCGGGCTGGAGGGCGAAGCATCGGTGGCGGGCTTCCGGTGGATGTTCGAGGGCCGCCACCCCGACACCGGCCAGCTGCTCGGCCGGCCACATGGCCGCAACGCCGTGCCCGGGTTCGACGTGGTGCTACGCCCCACCAAGAGCGTGTCGGTTCTCTATGGCTTGGGTGATCCAGTGACCGGGCGGGCGGTGCTGGACGCCCACCACACCGGTGTCCGGGAGGCGGTCGCCTACCTCGACGAGCACGTTGGCACCCGCCGCGGCCACGCCGGGGTCCAGCACGTGTCCGGACAGGGGCTCCTGTCGGTCGGGTTCGACCATCGGACGTCCAGGGAGGGCGATCCGCTGCTGCACACCCACCTGGTAGTCGCCAACCGGACGCAGGGCCCGGACGGACGCTGGACAGCTTTGGACGGCCGCGACCTGTACCGCCACCGGCTGGCCGCCGACGCCATCTACCGCGCCACCTACCAGCGCGAGCTTGCCCGGACACTTGGGGTGGAGTGGACGCCGGCTGACCGGCACGGCAACCGGGAGCTTCAGGGCATCCCGGAGGAGCTGCTGCGGGCGTTCTCCAAGCGCAGCGACCAGATCGACCTGGAGGTGGACCGCCTGGAATTGTCCGGGCGGGAGCGGACACCGCGGCTGGTGAAGTGGGCCGTCCACGCCACCCGCAAGCCCAAGCAGCACGAGCGGCCAGAGACGCTGTACGACCGCTGGCGGGCGGAGGCGACCGAGCGCGGCGTGGACGCCGACGCCCTCGTCGGTCGGGTGACCGGCCGCACCCGCGAGCGCGAACGGACCCTGTCCGAGCGGACTGTCCGGCCGGTGTTCGACCGGCTGGCCGGCCCGGACGGGCTGACCGCCCAGGCGTCCACCTTCGCCCGCCAAGACGTGATCGCCGCGCTCGGCGGCGAGCTGGCCGGCGCCACCCGCACCCAGCTTGAGGAGCTGGCCGACCGATTCCTCGCGGAGCGGGCGGTGGCCGTGGTCGCCGACCGGGCGCTGGAGGAGCGCCGCTGGTCCACCCCCGAACTCTTGGCTGTCGAGCAGCGCCTCGTTGCGGCGGCCGTGGAGCGGGCCGGCGACCAGACTGCAGTGGTGTCCCACGAGGCCGTCCGGGCCGCGCTGGCGGTCCACCCGACCGCCGGCGAGGATCAGGCCGCGATGGTCCGCGACGTCTGCCAAGGCGGCCAGGGCGTCGCCCTGGTCGAGGGGCGGGCGGGGACCGGCAAGACCTTCGCACTGGGGGTCGCAAGGCATGCCTGGCAGCTGGACGGCTACCGGCTGCTCGCGACCGCCCCGACCGGGATCGCGACGGTGAGCTTGGAGGCGGAAGGATTCGAGGAGGTCGCCACCGTCGACCGACTCCTCGGCGATCTGGACCGCGGCGCCGAGCAGCTGAGCCCAAGGACGGTCCTGGTGGTGGACGAGGCCGGCATGGCCGGCAGCCGCAAGCTGGCTCGTCTTCTCGACCACGCCCACCGCGCCGACGCCAAGGTAGTGCTGGTCGGCGACGACCGGCAGCTGGCGGCGATCGACGCCGGCGGCGGCTTCCGCGCCCTGCGCCTGCGGCTCGGGGCCAGTGAGCTGACCGAGAACCGCCGGCAGCGGCACGCCTGGGAACGCGAGGCCCTTGAACTCGTCCGCGCCGGCCTCGTCGAGGAGGCGGTCGCCGCCTACCGCGAGCACGACCGGGTGGTGGTGGCCGAGTCCAAGACCGCCGCCACCCTGGCGCTCCTCCAGGACTGGTGGCAGGCCTACCAAGACACCGAGCGTGATCCCAACCAGGACGTGGTGGTGCTGGCCCACCGGCGCGCCGAGGTCGACCGGCTCAACACCCACTGCCAGCGGCTGCTCGCGCTCCAGGGCCGCCTCGGGCCCGAGCGCCTCCAGGTCGAGGATCGCCAGCTGGCGGTCGGGGATCGGGTGGTGTGCGGCCACAACGCCATCGCCCAGCTCGGGATCGCCAACGGCACCCGCGGCACCATCACCACCCTGGACCCCCTGGCCCGCACCGTCACCATGCGCCTGGACGGCCCCAGCCCCCGGGAGGTGCTGCTGCCGGACTGGTACCTGGACGGCCGCGGGCGGGGGGAGCGCAACCGTCGGGTGGAACTGGCGTATGCCACCACCGGGCATCGGGCGCAGGGGCTGACCCGCTGGCGGGCGCTGGTGCGCCTCACCGGCCGCGAGGACAGCAATTGGCTGTACGTGCAGCTGTCGCGCGCAAGGCACGAGACCACCCTGTACCCGGTGGTCGGGCCCGAACCCCAGGGCAGCGTCGAGCTGGACCTGCCCGACCTGGAGGTTCCCGACGGCTACCGCCAGCTCGCCCAGGCGCTCACCCGCACCGGCGAACAGACGCTGGCGATCGACGCGCCCAGCACCCTGGACCTGCGGCAGCTCACCACCAAGGAGCTGCGCGCCGAACGCGACCGCCTCCGCGCGCTGCTGGACCAGGCCCCCAAGGATCGGACCCGCGAGCTGGAGCGGGCCAGCCGCCGCCGCGCCGACGCCGACCGGGCCCTGGCCGAGGCCACCCGCCAGGCCGACCAGCAGCGGCAGCCAACCGGCATGCTCGGCCGGCGGCACCGCGGCGGCCAGCCCGCCGCCGCCACGACGTACGCCTCGAGGGTGATCGCCACCCAGCAGGCCAACCGCGCCGCCGATCTCGAGCGAGAGCTGCGCCAGCACCAGCAGGCCCGTGCGGGCTGGGTGGAGGCCAACGCCCACCTCGGCCCCGCCTGGCGTCAGGTCACCCGCCAGCTGGCCTGGCAACGCCGCGCCAGCGGCCTAGCGCTGGAGCACGACCACCCCGAGTACATCCGGGAGACCCTGGGGCCCGTCCCTGCCAGCACCCGGGGGCGGCGGACCTGGCGGCAGGCCGCCACCGCCATCGAGGACTACCGCCGCAGCTACCAGATCAGCGACCTGGACTGGGCGCTCGGGCCTGAGCCCCGCGACCAGACCCAGCGGGCGGCCTGGCGGCAGGCACGGGAGGCGATCGGCCGGGTTCAGGCCAAGCAGCGCACCACGGACCGCGCCCGCGACCAGCACCCCACCCCGGGCCAGCGGCCACCGATCGACCGCACCCCGCACGACCCGGCCAGCACCCGATCGGAGCTTGGCCGTGGCCGCTCCGGCCCGGAGCGAGCCGCCGGCTAACACCATCGAGGAGGCATCCATCCCATGCCCATCTCCGACCCCGACGGCGAGCAGCCGGGCGTGTCGATCAGGCCGCTCAGCCACGCTGACCTGGCCGCCCTGCTCGCCCACCTTCACCAGCACGACCACGACCAGGACCTGGACGACGACCCCGGCCCGGCCGCGCCGCCGGTGGTGGCGGTACGGGTGCGGGCTACCGTCGGCCGGCCGGGCGCGTCCGCCCAGGCCACCTACGGCGCCGCCGGGCCGCCGAGTGGGCGGCCCGGACCCGCAGCTTGCCCTGGCGTGCGGCCCTCGTGCTGGCCGCAGGCGCCGGCGTCGGGTTGCTCGCTGCGCAGCTCGCCCCGCAGCTGGCCGGGGTGGCCAGACTGGTGGCCGCGGCCGCTGACCTGGCTGCTGCGGTTCCGGGTCAGCCCCGATGCCCTGGCGTGGCGGCGGGGGGCGGCCGGGGAGCGGCGCACCGCCCGCCTGCTCAGCCGCCTGGAGCAGCGTGGCTGGGTAGTGCTGCACGACCTGGCGGTCCCCGGCTCCCCTGCGAATATCGACCATCTGGCGATCGGGCTCGGCGGGGTGGTGGTGATCGACAGCAAGCAGTACCGCGGGCGGCTCCGGCTCGACGCGGGCGGGCTGCTGTGGCACGGCCGCCACCTGCTCACCATGATGCTACGGGCGGTGCGGTGGGAGGCCGACCAGGCCGACGAGGTCCTCGGCGTCGCCGATGTCGATGTGGCCTGCGTCGTCGCCGTGCATGGCGCCAGCGTCCCCTGGGGAGGGGTCACGGTCGGCGGGGTCGCGGTCGCGCCGGCCGGTCGGGTTTCCGACCTGCTGCGGGCCCGGCCACCGATCCTGACGGCCGAGCAGGTTGGGTGGTTGGCGGACCGCGCCCGCGTCCGATTCCGGCCGGCCGCGTAGGAACCGCTGGGATCGCCAGGGCTGAAACTCTCCTGGCCCCGCGTTCAGGTTGCTATCGTCCCTGAACGCATGTTCGAAGAACCATGGATACCCGCTGAGTCATGCTGGTTACCGGCCAACACCCCGTCGAACGGTCCTCTGTAGTAGAGATCCCTGAGTTTCCAGGCGAGTGACACTGGCCTCTCGACTTGGACGATGATCATCCTTAAGGCGCGGTGCAGCTTCTTCTGGTCGCGGCAAGAGGTGTTGAAGGTCAATTTGTCGACCGTTTCGGCGGAGTCGCTCAAGACGCCGAGTTGTCACTCTGCTCAGAAAAGGCAACTGCTGCTGCCGAAGCCGGTACTCAAGATCAAGCCGCCGCTCCTCGACCCGCAGAGCGATGACAAGAGCGACAATCGACCCACCTAGGTATAGTACGCCGATAACCGCTAGCCGAGCGGGATCCCAGGCTCTACCTACGCCAAGGAAACCCGTCAGTCCTGCCGGGATCATGGTCAGCACCAGGATAATTCGCCTCACGGGCACCCACTTTGCCACCTTCGGCCCCCCCTGTCGAAAGCGCGCACTTCCAGAGAAGATGCCCCAGTCCGTTCCTAAGCGGACTAACTAGATGAGTCGGACGATGCTACTGCGCTGGTGCCTGCGGCTGCTCCTCGATCAGTCTGGACCTGACTACTCGATGCTCACCGAAAACGACATCTGTATCGGGCCCAAAGTCCTTGGCGGCTTGGATGACAAGCTTCATCTCGTCCAGGCGATACCTAGACTTCATCCGCTCATGCCATAGCGTCGCGACGGTTTGCACTATCAGGAACAGAAAGCCGAACGCATCTATGACAAGAAGATTCATCATCGAGGCATCGGTGACCGCCGCAGCAGCATTGATCGGCGCTATCATCATCGGGATGCCCAGCAAACCGAGGTTATTACTGATTCCCCGCTTGACCTGAGACCACAAGGTCAGCTGTTGCTGCCTCCCAATGGGAGCCCGCGACAGATCGAACTCTCCGTCACGCACCCCGCTCACGAACGCCTCCCACTCAGCCGGCGTGAACACGAGCACCGGTCCGCTCCGATCCTTGGAGTTGCGCATAGCTACCTGCCCACCAACAAACGCGACCTCGACGCAGCCGTTGGTGGCTCTCTGCATGCTCTTCCGCCACGGCGCATGGGACAGGTCCAACCTCCCACATCCCTTCCTGAGACTCGCGGCAGCAGCTCGCCCGCACGAACTTCTGCGAGCGGCGGCCGGAGGATAACAGCTCACCCGTCAGGGAAGTGCATTCGACCGTCCAACTCGGCGCGTAAACGTCCAGTATTCGCAGTTCCGCGCGATCTAATGAGTAAGCAGTATTGTCTGCTGCGACATGGTGGTCACAGTTTCCGCACCGACGACGCGACAAGCGCCGCCGACTCGTCCGGTTCGAGGGTTCCCACTCGTCTGGTTCGAGTGCTACGCCATCTCCTCGGCGGTCTCCAGGTACAGCTCGCCCGTGGTGTGCTCGAGGTGGACGACCTCGGAGTCGGTCGGCTTGGCGAACCGGAAGACGGTGAACGCGCCGTCCATCCCCGGGTGGGCGCCGACGCCGAACGGCAGCACTTGGAGCCTGACGTTGGGTTGCGCGGCCGCCTCGGCGAGGTGATGGAGCTGCCGGCGGATGGCGGCGCGCCCGCCGACGGGGCGGCGCAGCAGGGCCTCGTCCAGGACCGCGCGCGCGTACCCGGCCGTCTGAAGCAGGTACGGCCTACGGCCGGATCGGGAGTGGTCGGCGCACACCTGGTTCATGCCGTACGAGCTGCTGGGGGTCATCGACCAGGAAGGTCGCGCTCGTGCAGGGAGGTCCGGAACTCCTTCTGCTGTCGAGCCGGACGTAGCCTCCTTGGGCGTCGAATGGAGCTAGCGGGCAAGCAATCCTGATCTAGTCATACCTAGCGAAACCGGCTACCTTCTCAGAAGGCGACCCTGGCGCCCGCTGACGAGGGGGTGCGGTCGAGTGGTACGGCGGCATCCCGATCTACTTCAGCAGCAGCTGAACGAAGCGGTCTCAAGGTTTGGGGCCGACGTGGCCGAGAAGCTGCGGGGCCGGGAAGGACAGGCCGAAGCGCAGCTCCGAACGCCGTTCGACCGTCTGCTGCGCGAGGTCGCTGCCGCCATGGGACTGCCACCCCTTGTTCCCATCGATGAGTCACCGCTGCCAAATGGCGCCCGACCCGACTACGCCATCCGCATCGGCCGCATGGCCTGCGGGCACGCAGAACTGAAGGCGCCCGGGAAGGGCGTTGACCACAAGAAGTGGGCGGCAAGAAGCCATGAGCGGAAGCAGTGGAAGCGGCTGCGTCAGTTACCCAACTTGCTGTATAGCGATGGGCAACGATGGGCGCTCTACCGCGGTGGAGCGCAGGTCGGCCGCGTCGCAGTCCTCGACGGGGACGTCACGACTGCCGGGGCCACCCTAGCCGCCGATGACAATCTCCGGACGGTCCTGACGGACTTCCTCCAGTGGGTCCCGGAGACGCCCGAGACGCTCGACCAGCTGGTCAAGAACATCGCCGGACTGTGTGGACTACTGCGCGATGAAGTACGGGCAACGCTGGTTGCTGAATGGGAAGGCCGCGCCCGGTCGCGTGTCAGGCGGCTCTGGAAGGACTGGCAGGACCTTCTGTTTCCAGGGCTCAACCAGGACCAGTTCGCCGACGCCTACGCGCAGACGGTGACCTTCGCGCTGCTACTGGCGCGCGCCGACGAGATCGACTTCGGTGATGAACCAGGCGTCGATGAGGCACCGAGCATCGTCGAGATCGCGCGCAAACTCGGCAAGAACCACCTGCTCATGGGCCGAGCGCTCGGCGTGCTGACCGACGAATGGGCGGTACAGGGGCTTACCTCCACGATCAACACCCTTGTTCGCGTAATCGGAGCAGTGGACTGGAGGCGACTGGACGACCAGGCCGGCACCGTCTACCTCCGACTCTACGAGGACTTCCTCGCCGTGTACGACCCCGAGCTGCGCAAGAAGACAGGCTCCTACTTCACCCCAGACGGCGTCGTGTCGTTCATGGTCCGCTTCGTCGAGGACGTGCTGCGCGACCGCTTCCACCTCCCCCAGGGCTTCGCCACACCCGACCTGCTGACCGTCGACCCGGCCATGGGAACGGGCACGTTTCTGATCCATATCATCCGCCGTGCCGCCAAGGCAGCTGAGGAGGGCGTCCGCCCACGGCTCGGCCGGATCGCTGGCCAGCTGGTGGGCTTCGAGAACCAGGCCTGCCCCTACGCCGTGGCACAACTCAAGGTGGCCCAGGCAATGTACGAGCACCACCCTGACCCGCCGCTTGATCGCCTGCGCCTGTACCTGACCAACGCGCTCGACCCCTTCGACGAGCCACACGTCCTCGACCTGTTCGGTGAGCCGCAACCCAGCGACAAGGGCGCACTGTACGGGCCGATCCAGGAATCCCGGCAGGCGGCCAACGAGGTCAAGCGAAACGGCCGGGTTCGCGTAGTTATCAGTAACCCTCCCTACCTTGAGCAGGCCACCGGGCTGGGCAGCTGGATCGAGTACGGCGACCCGTCGCGAGCACAGCGTCCCCCACTCGACGAGTTCCGCGAAGAGGGCGTGGGCCGGTTCGAGTACAAGCTCAGCAACCTCTACGTCTACTTCTGGCGCATGGGCACCTGGCTGGCATTCGACGCACACCAAGACGATCCGACGGGCATCGTGGCGTTCATCACGCCGTCCAGCTACCTCAGCGGCCCAGGCTTCGCCGGCATGCGCAGCTACCTGCGCTCTGTCGCCGATGAGGCCTGGATCATCGACGTGTCACCCGAAGGCCTCCGCCCGCCCGTACCGACCCGGCTCTTCGCCGGGGTCTCTCAGCCGCTGTGCATCGGCGTCTTCGCGCGCTACGGTCCACCAGACGACTCCACCCCAGCCACGGTCCACCACTTCACCGTGCACGGCAGCACAGAAGAGAAGCTCTCCCAGCTGGAGGACTTGCGCCTCGACTCGGCATGGCGGACCTGCGGGCAAGGCTGGCGTGCGCCGCTGACGCCGGCCCCCAGCGCCGAGTGGGCCTCGTTCCCCGCGATCAGCGACCTGTTTCCTTGGTCCTCGCTTGGAGTAACGCCGAACCGGAGGTGGGTGTACGCGCCGGATCCAGGCACGCTCCGGCGACGCTGGCGCCGGCTCGTCGCGGCAGAACCAGGGGCCAAGCGCCGACTGGTCAAAGAGACCGAAGGCCGAACCATTGACCAACGCGTTAAGCCCATTCCAGGATTCCCCCAACCTGCTCGGACCTTACGCGAGGAGCAGGGACCATGCCTGGAGCCTGTACGCGTCGGATACCGGAGCTTCGACCGGCAGTGGCTAATCCCCGACAGTCGCGTCATCGACCGTCCCCGCGTTGCGCTGTGGCAGGTGCGGAGCGATCGGCAGCTGTACCTCACCGAGCCCCGGACCGAGCGCGTGACCGCGGGGCCGGCGGTCTCCTTCACCGCCAACGTGCCCGACACCGATCACTATCGAGGCCACAGCGGCGGCAGGGTATATCCGCTCTACCGGGACCAGGCCGGCTTGTCTCCGAACGTGGCCCCAGGCGTCCTAGCATTCCTGGCCAACCGAATCGGGTGTGCAATCGGTGGTGAGGATCTATTCGCCTACGTCGCTGGGATCGCCGCACACAACGGGTTCACCAGTCGCTTTGTGGCCAGCATGGATGGCACAGGCGTCCGGGTCCCCGTGACCGCCGACCTCCAGCTGTTCCGGCATGCATGCGAGCTTGGGCGCCGCGTGCTGTGGCTGCACTCCTACGGCGAACGATTCATCGACCCCACTGCAGACCGGCCCGCGGGACCGCCTCGACTGCCTCCTGGGAGACGTCCGGAGATGATCGTGGACATCCCCGACGACGAGGACCGCATGCCCACCCGCATTAGCTATGACGCCGTCAGCCCAACTCTCCATGTGGGTGACGGCCGGCTGCGGCCCGTCCCCCTAGCGGTCTGGGATTACCAGGTCGCCGGCATGCGAGTCGTCCGCCATTGGTTCCGGTATCGAACCGGGGAGCCGACAGGGCGCTATCCAACGGAGCTGGACACCATCCCGCTCAGCAGGTGGGACGACTTCATCATCAAGGAGCTGCTCAACCTGCTCAATGTCCTTGGTTTTCTCATCGAACTAGCTCCCAGGCAGCAGGCCGTGCTCGACCAGATCTGCCAGGGTCCCCGCCTTCACATCGATGAGCTGGTCGCGAGCGGAGCGGTTCCAGCCTCACCCGGCATGGTCGGCCCGCTTCCATCCGCGAGTCCCCAGGAGACTCTCCCGCTGTAGACAAGCTGGTGGGCTACTCCGTCAGCCTGTGCTGGCCACGGCCTGTCGCTGACCACCCCAGCTTGAGATGGCACCGGATCACGGGTGCGGGGTGCCGGTGGCGTCAGGGGTGGGCGGGTGGTTGCTGGTGCGCTCGCGGACGAGCTGTTCGGCGAGCTCGGCTTGGCGTCCCAAGTAGGCGAGTCCGAGCGGCCCGTACATCGGCACCACTGGCTCGCCGCGCTCCAGCCGCTCGCGGTTGACGGCGATCACCTGGCGGTTGGCGGCTGCCTTCTGCTCCAGCGCCCAGGTTGGCTGCTGGTCCAGCCCGGCGCGCATCTCCTCGTCGGTGAGGTCAGGGTAGGGGCCACGGCCGCGGGCACGCTTGGCCAGGCAGCGCACGCACATCAGTACGGGGAACAGGCCCTCGACCCTGGTGAACGGCGGTTGGGTGCCGCCGCAGAAGCTGCAACGGTCCGCTGGAATGCCTCCCCCACTGAGGCGAACAAGCGTTCGAGCCCAGGCTACACAACTCGACGGCGCCGTTCGAGTGTGCGAGGCGCAGCCGCGAGGGCCAGCGCGGTCGACGAATGGCGTCGACCGCCAGAGCGGGCCGGTCGCCGTGGTGGTGCCTGCCGGTCCCCCGAGCGTAGCGCCACCCCAGCCCCCTCAAGCCCGCCCTGGCGACCGCGACCACCACCCCCAACCGGGTACGGGCCGGGGTGGTGCGGGGCGGGCTTGACCGGGCTGGGGCCCCGTCGCTGCGCCATCGGGGACCGGCAGGCACCCGCCTGCCAACTCGCCCCGGAGGCACCCATGCCCACTGCTGCGTTGCGTGCCCAGCTCAGCGACCAGGACCTCACCCAGCGCGAGCGCCGCCGCGCTGCTGCGCGTCGGGGCCTGCCCGACCCGGCCGCCACTGCCCGCGCGATCGCGTTGGCGATTTGCGAGGTTGAGGCCGGACTGCGCTCGGCCAGCCTGCTGGAGCGGGTCTGCCATCACAGCCTCTGGCAGGCCGTGGCCGACCGCGTGGAGCGGGCCGGTGGGCCACCGGTCAGCGCCGCCAGTGTCCTGCGGGTCGGTGTCCAGGAGCTGCAGCCGGGGCTGGTCGACGCCGTCGCGGTGGTCCGCCGCGGCCACCGGGTCGTGTTCATCGCGCTGCGGCTTGAGGCCGTGCCGAGCCGCTGGGAGGTGATCGAGCTGCTCTACTGACCAGCACCCGGTCGTTGCCGTAGCCGGTGGGGCGAGCTGACTCGGGCTCGCCCCACCGGTTGTCCACAGCGCCCGGGTCGGCCCTCGCGCTGGTCCGGGCAGGCCGCTAGCGTCGCTGCCGTGACCACCTCAGTACGCCATCAGCAGGCCGCTGCCCGTGTAGTGCGGCTGGTCGAGCGGGCAATGAGCTTCGCGGTCGAGGAGTACGACGACGATGCGGCCGTCCGCCGGCTGGCCTGGCTCGCCCAAGACGACCACGACGCCCTCGACCTAGCCTGCGACGTCTGCCTGAGTTACACCGATGTCGACCTGGCGATCCGTGGCCGCGCGATCGGGCTGCTCGCCCGCGTCCGCTACGGCGACCTCCCACCGTGAGCGCGAGGCGTTCCTCCTGCTGGTGGCTCGGGGACCGCCTTGGGTGGCACAGATGCAGCAGTCACCGCTTCATCGAGCAGACACATAGGGTCTGGGCGACGACCCACACCTCTTGGAGGTCAGGTGGCCGAACAGGAACAACGTCAGGCGGTAGACGCGCTCCTGGCCGTCCTCGACTTTGGCAAGCGACTCGCGCGGGACCATCAGCGTCGGATGCCCGTCCCGTCCTATGACAGCGTTGGGGCGGTCATCCTGAGCCTCTTCGCCGCGGCGCACCGCAACGCCGGCGCCAGCGCTGACCTGCTCCGCAGCGGGTGGGCAGACGAGGCTCAGGTGATCGGCCGGTCAGTGTTCGAACACGTGCTCTACGCTCACCTCGTCCGCGATGACGACCGCCAGCGTCTGCTCTTCGTCCACTACGCCCCATCGTTGGGGCGCTGGGACGAGCTCGACGCGTTCCTGTTGGTCTTTCCCGATACCGATGCGGCGCTGCTTGCACAGCCTCGCGCCAAGGTCCGGGAGGCAAGCCTGCGAGCCGTCGCCGAGCTCGGGCTTGTCCGCGGCAAGGATAAGGGCGCTCGCCAGGCCGATCTAGCGGCGCTCGCCGCCGACCCCGAGGCGCTCTATCTGCGCCTGGCCGCGGCGTACCCCAAGCATCGACGGGGCCGAGTGCGGGCTTGGTCCCCACAGAACCTCTACCAGGTGGTGCGGGAGGTTGACGACGCCCGCGGAACCCCAACGTTCCTCACCCTGTACCGGCTGTTGTACGCCAACGCGTCTCGCGTGGCGCACAGCGACCCGGCTACGGTGGGGCTCGTGCGAGGCAACAACCCGGGGACACTGCTGCTCGGTCCCGACCCCACCATGACTGTCGCGGCCGCAGGCGCCATCGGGCAACTCCTGCTCGGGATCGATGAGTTGGTAGATGACGTCTTCAAGCTCGGGCTCCAGAAGCCGCTCAGCGAGGCCACCGCCGCATTTCAAGCGTCGCTGACCGCCCAGTAGGCAACCGCGACAACGGGTGCCGCCCGGACCGGGCCCCAACGAGTACGCCGTGGGCTAGCGTCGATTCTCAGCCTTCGAACCTCCCGGTCAGCGAAGAGAGGATCGGGCAGCCTCGCGAACGCGCGCTGATGGATGCCGGAGCAGCGGCCCAGCGAGGTCGAGCGCCTGTTTAGTCGGGGTCTGGATGGTGGCGATTTCGCTGGCGATCGCCAGCGAAGTCAGCGCTCCTGGATCGGCGAGTGCCCGGCGCAGCCCCTCGATAGCCAAGGTGTCGCTACCCGTATCAGGGCTGGCGACGCGAATGGCCAACGCTCGGGCGGCGTCGGCTCGCACATCGGCATGATGATCGACGAGGAGCGTGACCAGCGCGGCGGTGTGCTCAGGCCGGCCGAGGCGGATGATCAGCTTGGCGGCATCGCACCGTTCCTGCCGGGAGCCAGTAATCAGGGTTGTGAGGGTAATGGTGATGGCTTGCGCATCCAGTGCGCCGACAGCGGCGGCGAGGTTCGCCGCGGCGCCCCCGAGTGGCCGCCCAAGCGTCCGGCGGAACGCGTCCTCGGAGGGGCCGGCGATCCCGAGGAGCTGTGGGGCCAGCTCCCGCAGCGCAGAGCGGACCGTCTCGGGGAGCTGGGCGGCGCGGGCTGCCAGGACAAGGCAGGTGTCCCGTTTGTGTTCGCCTGCGACGCGGTCGTGGGCCAGGAAGCGAAGGAGCACCTCCCACTGGGCAGCGTCGGGATGCCAGAGGCTGAGGACGGCCAACGACCGTGCTGCGTCCCGCGACATCAGCGCGAAGGTGTTGGCCTCTGCCTGGGCGATGATGGCCTCGACCGCCTGTGCGTCCTCAGCAGTCAACTTCTGGACGACGTTCGGGTCCAGCTGGCGCACATCACCCAGAGCTTCGAGCGCATACCTGTCGCCAGTAGCGACCCGGCCAAGCAGTTCCGCATGCGATGCTGCATCCTCGGCCGCAAGGAGCCCAAGCATCTTGGCGGGCAGGCCGTGGTGGGGCTGGGCAAGCGCGGCCGTGCGCCACGCAGCGCGAACGTCAGGCATGGCCAAGGCTGTAGCAGGCAGCTTGACCACTACGCGGGCCAGGCCGACGGCGATTACCTCATCGGCGATCGGCGGCAGACCGGTGACCATCGTGATGATCTCATGGTGGACCGCGTCGTCCGCCGCGAGAAGGAGCCCAGCAAGGGCCTCCAGGATGGCCGGGGCGATGAGGAAGGACGGGGTCGTCCGCGCGACAAAGTCGGAGTGATCAGCCAGGATAGCAAGGCAGTAGCGGGCGGCGTCGATGGCGGTCGGCTCGTCGAGGACATCACCGGCGTGCTGCCACAAGGCCAGGTTCGCGCTCGCGGTGGTGTGGGTCCACGAGCCCGGCCCGATGCGCCTGGCGGCATCGGCAAGCGGGCCGAACGGACCGATCGCCCAGAGCCGACGCGCTGCCAGCGCCAACGACGCCTTGTCGCCGCTGCGCCGTAACTCGTCCAGGGCTTCAGCCTGGTGGGTGGCGTTGCCACGGGCGTGCTGGTCGACGAGGGTGTTGCGGGCCAGCAGGCTGCCAGCCTGTCGCCAGGCTCCTTGGTCGCCAGTGAGATGCGCGTTCAGCAGCGCGGCGAACAGTCGGTTATTGACCGTGTCCTCGAACTCGATCCGTGCGGCCTGGTCGTCGGCCCACTGCCGGAAGTTACGGGTGGCGGCGTCCAGCAGCCCCCATGACAGCGTCTGGCTCCGCCACCACGAGGCGGCGGTGTCGCTTGCCGCAATGAGCTCGTCGACCTTCTTGTCGCTCCATGCAGCGGTTTGGAACAGCAGGGCGGCGGCTGCGGCGCGGATGGCTGATGCCGTGAAGTCATTGGGGTCCGTGACCAGGGTGCGCTGGGCCGTGGCCGCGTCATCCCGCGCAGCGGTGACCTGTCCAATCTCGGCGCGGGCGCGGGCGCGTTGGACAAGCAGCCAGGCCTGGTCGATCGGAATTGGGTCGTGCTTGCGGCCGACCTCCTTGCCGACCCGCTTGAGTTGCTCGGATAGCAGGGCGATCGCGTCTTCGTGGCGTTCGGTGTCCATCAGCGCGCACGCGGTAACGACAGATGCGGCCGTACGGTTCGCCGGCGTCGGCGCGTCGGCGACAGCAGCGGCGAGGTCGGTCGCGTCGCCCTCGGTCACGAGGCGCCCGATGGCCGCGACGAACCGCCATCGCCAATCCTTCGACGACCCGGCCTCGGCGAGTCGAGGGACGGAATCGTGCCGTTCAGCGAACCGCTCGAGGTCGCGGAGCCGAGCCTGAACAAGCAGCGCGACAGCCTCCTCTGGCCCGATCGCTGCCGCGACGCCGACGTTAGGGTGCGGCGCGACAAGACGCGGGACGAGCAGGGCATGCCGAAGCCGGTGGCCGGGGGCGATCGCACCTGCGCCAGCAGTCCAGGCCGTGCCCTCCAAGGGGATGGCTTGCTTCTGCGTCGCGGCGACCGCAAGCAGATCATCCAGATGCTCTGGATCGATGGTCTGGTCGGCCGGGACCAGGATCTTGGCGCCCTTGCCGGTCACCTGGACGGCGTTCGCTGTGACATGCACCCAGTACGACGTGCGGGTGTCCAGGTCGTGCAGGACCAGCAGGTGCGGCTGCCCGTGCCTGACCCAGTCATCGAAGTGGCTGGTGTTGGGCTGGTAGTACCACCAGCCGATCACCGTTCCGTCCTCGTCATAGGCGGGATCCTGAAAGTAGCTCGGACCGCCCTTGACCTGTAGACCGACGAGTAGCCCAAGGTTGAACAGCCCAAGCCCGCGGGCCTGGGCAAGCAGATCGGTCCCTAGATCATGCGAAGCGTTGTGGATGACAGGCCCCCAGCCGATCCGCTGGAGGTTCGCGGCGACCTCGCTGGTTCCAATGCCACCTGTCTGTTCCTCCGGAGATCCCCACACGATCGCAATCTGCTCCTTGGTCCACTCGGCTCGAGCATCGCACTACTAGCACATGTTCATCCCATGAACCGCCTTCAACCAGGCAGGAGCAACCCGACGGACAACTCGACGCCCCCGGGCTGCCTGGCCCGGGGGCGTCGAGGGAACCGGTGCTCAGAATGGTGCCGCGTCGTTGAAGTCGCCGCCGCGTTCGGCCTGCCGCTGGTGGCCAGTGGCGCGCTCGTCGTTGCCGCGGCTTGGGGCGCGTTCGACCTTGGCGGTGGCCCACTTGAGGGAGGCGCCGACCTCGTCGGCCTCCAGCTCGGTCACCGACCGCTTGTCGCCCTCGGGGGTCTCCCAGGTCCGCTGCCGCAGCCGGCCGGTGACCATCACCCGGTCGCCTTTGCCCAGGGAGTCGGCCAGATGCTCGGCCTGGCCACGCCAGACGTTGACGCGGAAGAACGAGGTGTCGCCGTCGCGCCAGGTGCCGTCCTGCTGGATCCGCTGGGTCACGGCAACTCGCAGGTTGGCCACGGCGGTGCCGGAGTTGGTGAACCGAAGCTCGGGGTCCTCGACCAGGTTGCCGACGATGGTGGTGTGGTTGTCTGCTGCCATCAGGTTCACTCCCTGCTTGCTGCTGTTGCTGCTGGTCGTTGGGGTTAGCGTTCGCCGCCGGCCCGGGCAGGCTGGCGGGTGCGGATGGGGTGGGTGCGGGCGTGGTGGATAGCGTCGGCGGCGCGGTAGTCCTGCCCGCCTAGCCAGATGACCGGGTCCCGGTGGTTCTCCCTTGAGGTGGCGACGGCGACGCGGGTGCCCAAGGCGAGCGCGGCTTCGCGGTCCCGCACGGCCTGCCGGCCGAGGGGGTCGCGGGTGTCGGCGGGCACGCCGAAGCCGGGGTTGAGCCGGTCGAAGGCGCGTTCGGCCTGCAGGGTGGTGAGTTGGGCGGCGGTGGCGCGGTGGCGCAGTGCCGCTTGGCGGAGGTTGGGTGGGGTGGGTGGGTTCTCCAGGGCCTCCTCGAGCCAGACGCGGTAGCCGCGCACCGCCACGTCCTCGATCCGGCGGAGCTGCTGGTGGGTGCGAGGATCGGGGTGGCTGGCGAGGTCGGGGGCGGCCCGCCGAAGGACCGTGTCGGCGGCCGCGGCCGTGCGTGCGGCAGGGGTGGGTTCCTGCTGGTCTGGGTGGTGGGCTAGGGTTTGGGTGCTGCCCATGCAGGCTCCTTCCTGCGGGGGTGGCCGGGTGGGCGCGGGCTCTGCTTGGCGGCGGCACGCGCCCACCCTCGGCTAGGTCAGCCGGCCGGGTGGCCGGGAGCGGCCATCGCGGTCACCTCCTCTCCGGGCTGGCTCGCCGCGATCCCGACCGGTGGGCGCCGGCGGCGAGGCATGGTGGCGTTCGGGGCTTGGCCGCTCAGGAACCGAGCGGGGGTGGGCCAGGCCGAGCTGGCGGGCGGAGGCCAGGGTGCGGTGGGTCTGCCGCGGCTCCTCACGAAGCAGCCCGCAGCGCTCCGCGGCCGCAAGCAGGCCCTGGTGGACTTGGCGCTCTTGGAGTGTGCCGCCGGCGACGAGGTTGTAGAGGTTGCGGCCGGCCTCCCACAGCCGGCGGTTGCGCTCCCCCACCGGCGCGGCGGCCACCCGGGCCAGCTCCTCGGCCAGCGCCGCCCGCGCGTACGGATGCGCGGACCCGTCGGCCAGTGGCAGGGTAACGACCGGGGCGCCCGGCCGGTCGGTCTGACGGTGTTGCAGCCGCTCCCGCAGCGGTGGGGGTACCTGGGCGAGCGGGGCGTCCAGGTCACGGCCGGGCACGAACTCGTACTCATGGCCGGAGTGGTGGCGGCTTGGTGGGGCGACCACGTAGCCGCCGCGGCCCCGCCAGTCCACATGCTCAAGGCCAGCCGGACCGACATTGCCCAGGCCGGTGGGGGTCAGGTAGTAGTGCCAGCCGCCCCCACCGGTGCGCACCAGCGGCCCGGAGCTTGCCAAGCCATGCTCGGCCGCGAACGCGCGGATCGCCTGCTCGCCATCGGGGCCGTCGACGTCCAGGACGTCGAACAGGTGGCCGGTGGCCAGGCCGATGTTGGCCAGCGGGTGGCGGGTCCACCAGGCCAGCACCCGCGCCCGGTTCGTCGTGGCCTCCTTCAGCCCGTGGGGGACCAGGGCGCCGAGGGGGTGCTTGCCGACCTGCCCGCAGGCCCGGTCGCCGCACGAGCAGGCGGTCCACACCTGCGGCGCGATGACGCGGCCGTCGGGGACCGGGCGGGCGCTGCGCAGGTGGGCGACCGGGTAGTGCAGCGGCAGCACCGGGATCCCCCTGGAGGCGTAACCGAGGGCGGCGTCCCGCAGCAGGTAGCCGGGGCGGCTCATCGCTCCGGCTCCTGGCGGTGGCGGTGGCCGCGGAGCTGCTGGATCCAGGCCAGCAGCGGCGGCGGGACCGGCTGGGTGAGCAGTCGCCGCTGGCTGGCCATGTGGCGCTGGTGGGCGCCGTGGGCGCGGGCGGCCTCGTCAGGGTCGGGCCAGCCGCGCTGCCAGCGCCACACGCACGAGCAGATCGGCTGATACCCGCCCGGGCCATGGTCGATGCGGACCAGGTCGTGGCGCTCCAGCGGGTCCGGGGTCTCCCGGAACTCGGCCGGGGTGACCCAGCGGAAGCCGGTGGTGGCGTCGTCGAACACCAGCACGCTGCCGCGCTCGTCTGGGCCGTGGTAGACCCGGTAGGCGCGGTCCAGCTCCAGACCCGACTGCTGGTTGGGACCGTGGCGGGCGACGATCACGACCCTCATGGCAGCGCCCTGCTGGAGCGGCGGCCCGGCCGACCCGGGCCAGCGGGCGGTGTCGAGCTGGTGGGGTCGAGGCGGACCTGGAGGTCGATGCGGACCAGCACGCTGGCGCCCCGGTCGGGGTAGGGCTCAGAGACAGCAACGATGTCCAGGACCTCGACCAGCCGGCGGGTCACCTCGGCGACCTCGGCGGGGGTGCCGTGCAGCCGCACCTTCACGATCGGTCCTCCCCCGTTGTCCGCTTGGTCTGGAGGAAAGCGGCGGCGCTGCTGCGCCCGCAGCCGGCGGCATCCGCCAGCGTCCGGGCCGTCCACGGCTGTCCGTCCGGACGCCCCTGCGTGTAGGTGGTCGCCAGCCGATCGCGGACACCAGTGCTGTCTGTCCGCGCGGGGCGGGCGGGCAGCTCCCGGGCCCGCGGGCCGTCCGCCTGGCCGGCGTCCAGGGCGGCCGGGGTGTCTGTCCGGCGGACGGTGGTGGCCGCCGCGGGTCGTCCGAGCGCGTCCGGGCAGTCCAGGCCGGCGGCCGGGCCGTCCAGCGCGGCGGCGGTCAGGCGGGTGACCTCGCCGGCGTCGCCCTTGAGGCCCTCCAGCATCGCCAGCACCGCCAGCGGGATCGCCGCGGCGACCACCTGGGCGACCAGGTCAGGTTGGGCGTGGGCGACGTTGCCGCCGATGGAGGCCAAGGTGCCGGCGATGACGAGAAACCAGCCGTAGCCGGCGCCTTTGGCGCCGCGGCGGGAGCGGGAGACGATGCGGAACATGCCGTAGATTGCCGGCCCGTCGGCCACCACCGGGACGGCGGCGGCCTGCCACCACGAGTAGCCGGCGTGACGGCCGAGCGCGTACAGCGAGGTCGCCGATACCGCGTAGGAGCAAAGCGCGATCACCACCGCCACCACCACGCCCAGCTGCAGGGTGATCCGGTCCAGCCTGGACACCCGCCCGGCCATCGGACGCCCAGGACTGGACGGCAGGGTGTCCGGGTGGCCGTCCGGGCGGACACCCCGGGCACCGTTCAGCCGCGGGTCTGGCCGGTCACCGTTCATGGCCGGCCTCCCGCGTCCGGACGCTGTCCGCGCGGCCGTCCGGACCCATTCGCTCGGACGGGTGGCGCTCCTCAGCGGGGTCGGGCCGCTGGGGCGGGCCGCCCGCCTGCCGCCACGGCAGAGGGATCTCCTCGCGGGCGCGCTCACCCTCCAGGACCTCGCCGACGGCATACAGGCGGGCCAGCGCCGGCTCGTAGCCGTGCCGGTCCCGGTACTCGTCCTCCAGGCCGAGGGTGTCGCCGGCGAGGCTGGCGATGCGCCGGTCGGCGACCGTCCAGCCGCGCTCATCGGCGCCCGTGCGGAACGCCTGGACCGCCTCGGCCACCGCCAGCTTGCGGGCGGCCTGGGGCGGCTGGCCGTCGCCGAGGAGCTGCTCGCGGCGGTCCATGAGCCGGTCGGTGAAGGCGACCAGGAAGTCACTGGGCATGCCTTGGTCCTCGGCCAGCCGCCGAGGCTCGGGCCGGTCGAGCCGGTCAGCGCTGATGGCTCTACTCTCCTCAGGCATCGGGGTCACCCCCGGGGAACGCTTTCAGCGCTTGTCCCTTGAGGACTGATGTGAGACGGCGTCTCGGGGGGTTGGCCCTGGAGGCCCGACGCCCGCAAGGGTGTCGTCCTTCGAGGACTGGTCCATCAGCACGGCGCCGTGCCTCCAACGCTGTCGGAACGACCAAGGAGGTGCGGTGCTCGCTGTTGGGATCGACTGGGCTGAGGAGTTCCACCTTGTCGCCCTCGGATCGCCTGGCGAGGGGGTGATGGAGGTGCTGCGGGTGGAGCACACCCCGGCCGCGGTCGGGGGCTGCTGGCCCGTATCGCCGGGCTGGAGCCCGATCCGGCCGAGGTCCGGGTGGTGATCGAGACCCGCCACGGCCTGCTGGTCGAGCGGCTGGTTGACGCCGGGTTCACGGTGCTGCCGGTCAACCCTGACCTGATCGCCCGCCGGCGTGGCCCGGCCCGCAAGAAAGACGACGCTGAGGACGCCCGCCTGGCCTGCCTGCTGGCGCTGGACCGGCACGCCGGCCTGCGACCGCTGGTTCCCCATGGGGAGCTGGCCGGGGAGCTGCGCGCGATCGCCCGCGACGACGAACGCGCCGCCCGCGACGAGCGTCGGCTGCTCAACCGGCTGCGCGCCGACCTGGTCGCCACCTTCCCGGCCGCCCTGCAGATCGCCGGGGACCGCCTGGGCGGCCCGACCATGCTGCGGCTGCTGGAGCGCTGGCCGACCACCCAGGCGCTGGGTGGCGCCTCCCGCCAGGAGCTGCTGGCGTTCGCGCTGGCCAGCAAGCACGGCTGGCCGGAACGTCTGGCCGACCAGGTCGCCGCCGCGCTGGCCGCCGACCACTTCACCCCGCGGGACTACCTGATGCGGGCCAAGGCCGACACCATCCGGCTGGCCGCCACCCAGCTGCTGGCGATCGGCGCGCAGCGGCGGGTGTGGGAGCGGCGCATGGGCGAGCCAAGCAACCACGCGAGGAAGCACCGGGGCGCTCGGTCCCTGGCGGCAAGGTCTACCTGAGCTTTCCGGGCCTCGGTGACCGCCTTGCCGCCAGGGTGGCCGGCGAGATCGGCGACCATCCAGGGCAGTTCAGCTCGCCGAACGCGCTGCAATGCTACGCGGGCAAGGCGCCGGTCACCCGCCGGTCGGGCAAACGCGAGCTGGTGGTCGCCACCCGCCAGGCCTGCAACCGCTACCTGGCCGACGCCGTCCAGCAGTGGGCGTTCTGCAGCCTGTCCAGGTCGGGATGGGCGCGGGAGTTCTACGACCAGCAGCGACGCCGGGGCAAAGGCCACCACGCCGCCCTGCGCGCGCTCGGCAACCGCTGGCTGGAGATCCTCTGGCACTGCTTGCGCAACCAGACCCTCTACGACGAGGCCACCCACGTCGCCAACCGCAACCGGGCGCTCGGGCGAGCCGCCTGAGGACGAAGTTGACCTAGGGTGTCTCACCGTCAACCTCCCGCTGGGGGCTGGGCTGGCGGGTCAGACCGGCGGCGATGCGGCGCAGCTGCGCCGCGACCTCGCCGATCAGGCCGAGCTCGACCTGCCCGGGGATGTCGCGGGGGCCGCGCTGCTGCCAGCGGCCCGCCCACTCCTCCAGCACCGCTGCCTGCTCACCGGCCAGGTCGGGGTGGGTGGGCAGCGCCCGCTGCTGGCAGATCGCCCGGCCGTGCTCGGCCACCCGCCAGTCCGACCACGCCGACAGCGGCCGGTCACCGCTCACCGTCGGCCTCCCGCTGGGGCGCCTGCCGCTGCAGGTCGCGCTGGAGGTGGTCGAGGAGCTGGCGGGCGTGGTCCACGGCGCGGCTGATGGCCTCCAGGGTGGCGGGGTCCTCCAGCCGGTCGGCCTGGGCGCCCAGCCAGCGCAGCTCCAGGCCAAGCTCGCCGCGGCGCCGGGTGGCCTGCCGCGCCAGCAGCGGCTCGGCGTGCTCGCGGCGCCACTGGTCGACCGCGGCCTCCTCGCCCTCCTCGGTGGGCGGGTGGTTGCGGGTGGCGTGCCAGCCGCAGCCGCAGGCCGCCACATACCCGGTCCAGTCCAGGGTGTCGCGGCTCCAGACCCCGCCGGCCAGGCGCCCGTCGGCAAGGCGTCGGTCGGCGTAGCCCTCGTGGTCGTCGAGGTCGTCCAGGAGCAGGCCCATCTACGCGGCCACCTCCTCGTCCCCGCCCGCCGACCGGAGCGGCTGGACGGGGGCCAGCTCGTCGGCGCGCATGGCCGGGTGGGCGACCGGGGCGTCCACGGCCATGGCGAGGGTGGCCAGCCGTCGGGAGCGGAACCACGGCCGCAGCCGGATCCGCACCGGCGGTAGGTGCCCGTACACCAGCAGCGCCCGGCGGGGCTTGAGCTGCCTGAGCGCCTCCGGTGGCAGCAACCGCCGGTAGCCGACCGACTCGGTGACCGAGGCGCGCCCGTCGCCGCCGGTGGTCTCCGAGGTCTGCGGTACGGCCTCGTCGCCGACCAGCTTGCTCGCCAGCTCCAGGGAGGCCGGGTCGGCCTGGCCGGACAGGAGGAGCTTGGCGCGGTGGCCGTTGAGCACGGTGGCGGCGCGGCGGCCGTAGCGGTGCGCCAGCTGCGCCTCGTCATGCCACACCGTCAGTAGCTGGATGCCCTGCCCCCGTCCGGTGGTGGCGAGTTGCGGGAGCTTCTTGATCGCCGCGCAGTTGCCCGCCTCATCCAGGCACACGAACAGGCGGGGGTTCAGCATCCCGTCGGGCTGGGCGGCGGCCAGTTCCTCCGCCTTCTGAATCACCACCGACACAAGGAGCTCGAACAGCGGGCGCAGCCGCTCCTGCTCGCTGGCCGGCGCGTACAGGTACAGGGTGGTGTTGGCCCCGCCCAGCAGCTCGTCCACGTCCACGTCGCAGCCCTCAGCCGACGCCGCGATCGTGGGGTCCCCGAACACGTCCAGGAGGGTTTCGGCGGTCCCGTAGACCGAGCCAAGGGTGTTCTCGGGGCGGCTGGTGCAGGCCGCCCAGGCGTCCAGGGCCTGCTGGTTGCCGATCTCCATCAGCGCCTGCGCGACATCATCGACATCCTGGACGTCGACCCAGCGGGCCACATCAGCCATGCTTCGCCCGGTCCCCGCCGCCGCGAACAGCAGCACCGACAGCAGCTTGGCGCCCAGCAGCAGCCAGTAGTTGGCATCCTCGGCCTTGTGGCCGGCGATGTCGGCGGCATCAGCCAGCATCCGCCCCACCCGGCGGGCGTCACTGTAAGAACGGCAGTGGGCCAGCGGCGTCCACCGCGCCCCCGGCACCCCCGACAGGCCCAGGGGGTCGTACACCCACACCGGCCCCAGGCTCGCCCGGTGCGCCAGCGTGGCCCGCAACACGTCGGGTTTGATCGAGGTGGTCACCACCGGGCCCTGCCACTCCAGGAGCGCGGGGATGACCAGCCCGTGGGTCTTGAACGACCCGGGCGGGCCGAACGCCAGCACCGAGTGGCACTGCTCCACCGCCAGGTACAGCCGGCCCGCCAGGCGGTCGCGGATCCGGTCGCGGCGGCCGAGGATGATCCGCCCCCGCCGCGGCCCCACCACCAGCAGGCGGCGGAGCTGCCAGAGGCTCGCCCACTTGGCCCCTTGCTGCTTGCGCTGCCGCCGTGCCCGCGGCGCCAGCAGCCGCACCAGCAGGCCGAACAGCAGCAGCGGCAGCCAGAACGTGAGGATGGCCGCGGCGTACATGCCGACCGGGCCCGGCAGCAGCGGCCACACCTCTGGCGGCCACGCGCGGGCGGGGTCCTCCCAGGTGCCGGGCAGGCGGATGAGGACCCCGAGCATGTCCACCAGCCGCACCGGGAGGTGCTCGTGGTGGGCGCCGAAGACGATGGCGGCGACCTGCCCGATCAGCCACACCAGGCCACAGCCGACGAACAGCAGGCCCGCGGCCCACAGCAGGAAGGTGTCGTGGAGGTAGTGGTGCTCGGGGTAGGGGTCGCGGTCATGCCGCATCGGGGCCGCCTCCTTGCTGGCGTCGGGCACCACGGCCTGGCTGGGCGTCGCGCAGGCAGGTGCGGCAGCGGCGCTGGCCGTCCGGGGCGTAGTAGGTGTTTTGGGCGTCGAAGCGGTGGCCGCGCTTGCAATGGGTCTTGCTGGCCTGCGGATGGCCGGCGGGGGCCCGGTGGGCGTGGGGGCGGCCGGCGCGGTCGCGGGCGATCAGCCGGCGGATGGTCTGCTCGGGCTGGCCGCCCCAGACCCCGTACTGTTGGCCGGTCCGCACCGCGAACGTCAGGCAGTCGTCGCGCACCAGGCAGGTCGCGCAGATGGCGATGGCCTCAAGCTGGCCGTCGGCGGTGTCGGCGAAGAACGGATCGTAGTCGGCCGTGACCAGATCGCGGCAGGCAGCCCGGTCGCGCCAGGAGCGCCACTCAGTCATGCCGCTTGACCCCTGGCCGGATGCCGGCGGTGACCTGGTCCGAGATGGTGGACGTTGAGGGCGAGCTGCGAGCGGCCAGCCAGAGCAAAGCCTCTGCGAGCATGGGGTAGGACCTCCGAGTCGCTGGACCCGACAGGGCGCTCACGACGCCCCAGGACCGGAAGGGGATCAAGCCGACCGAACGCCGAATGGGCTGTCCTCCAACAGGCGCAGCAGCGCCGCTCGGGGGACGAGCATCCGCCGGCCGATCCGGCACACCGGCAGTTCGCCTCGGTTGGCGGCCTCGTAGGCCAGCGCCCGGGAGATGCCAAGCCGCCGGGCGGCCTCGGTCAGCGTGTAGGTAAGCCGCTCCTCGGCGGCACCGGTCTGCGCCTCTGCCGACGCCGGCGTCGCGTGCGTACGCTCCTCCTGCACCTGGGACCTCCGATCTTGGTGCCAGACCTCGGGTGCTCACGACCTCCCGGGGGCCACCTCGCTTCGCTCCCGCTCTGGGCTGCACGCAAGCGGCCTGACGGGAGCTGCGTGGGACGGTAGGCCCGAGAACACGAAAGGCCCCGCACTCGCGTACGGGGCCTTCAAATCGCAGGACCGTACGGGCCGCGACTCGCACTCCCGGCATCCGCACTCTCGTGCGGGTAGCTCGGCCATGCCGGCGCCTTCCCCCGTGTCACGTGTTCGGCCTGAGGAGCCCGCACAGCCTGTTCGGGTTCTTCGTCGTGGTCCTCCCTATGGTCCTTGGCCGTGGGACCGCCGGGACGAAGGAGGACTTACGGCTACGAAGGGGTCTCCCGCCGACGCACCCTCGGGCCAGGAGCCAGAGCACCAACCCGCCTCATGAGCGGGCGCGAGCGGATCGCAGATGTCCTGGGGCCGGCTATCCCCCCATCGCCGTCGACCCCAGGCAGGGGAAGGCCCCGGACCCAGGTCGAGCGCGGCTCCCTGGGCTCCGGGCGCCCCCCGCACCCGGCCAGCGACCAACTCACTGGCGCGCATCCCGAGCCACCCACACCACAGCTCTCCGCCGCAGAGTGGGCCGCCCTGCAGCAACTCGCAGACGCCCGCGACCCGGTGGTTGGCCGCTGGCCAGTTGGCCGTGCCGTCGCCCGGGCCCTCATCGGCTGCGGCCTCGTCTACGCCTGCTCGGAGTGGGTGTGGCTGACCGACGCCGGCTATGCGGCGCTAGCCACCGCCTGCGCCCTCCAGCCCGTCCACACCCCCAGCCCCCAGCCGCGCGCCACCCCCGTCCAGGCAGCCCGGCGGCCATCCTGGACCGCAGCCACAGACAACCAGGCGGCAGGCCAATCCCAGCCGATCAGTCCGGTTCGCCGTCCGGCCGGCGACAAGCTTCCGCCGGGAGTGCTGTGGTGGGCCGCCAGAGCAGCAAGACCCCGCCGACCATGACCAGGCCCGGACCGCGAAGAACGGTCAGAGCACGCGCAGCCGGTGGGCGAGACCTCGAAGCTGCGGAGTCGACCGCTGGTGCTCGCGGCGGAGCAGCTCCCGAACCGTCTCGTGGACCAGCGCGTTGAAGCGGATGGCCTCGGGCGCCTCCTGCTCGGCGTCAAGCAAGGTGTTGACTGCGGCGGCGTCCATGCGTTGCTGCGCGTAGCCTCTCGCCAGGTCGACCAGGAGCTGCGACCGGCGTCCGCGTAGCTCCTGCGGAAGCCGCGCCAGGTCGACCGCCTCGCCGTGCCGGATCGCCGCTCTCGGGTCACCGAGCTCCACGGCGACCGCCACCCGGTGGATGGCGATGTTCAACCGCCCGAACGCGAACCATAGGTGGTTTAGGCCGTCCTGGATCGTCTCGGCGTGGCGGGTCGCGCGGGCAAGGAGTTGCTCCGCCCGCCCGCGATCGCTGTCCCTGGCGGCAGCGATCGCCGCAGTCAGGTACAGCGCGCCGACGGCCGACAGCCGCTCTGGCGTGAGGTTCCGCCGGTCACGCTCCAGTAACTCGGCGGTGCCAACCGCGACCGAGCTGGTGTCATCGAGCTGGCCGGCGCGAAGGAACGCCTGCCCGAGGTGGTAGGCGCTGGCGGCCATCAGCACGGGCGCCTCCGACCGCTCCGCAGCGACCACGGCGCGCTCGGCAACGACCCACGCCAACCCTGCCTCACCAACGCGGGAGAGGGTCTTGGCGGTGACGTGATAGACCTCGGCGAGCATCCCGTAGGCGCGCTGCTGCTGGCTTCCGTCCAGCTCCCGGACGGCGCGCTGCGCAAGCACGATCAGGTCGGGCAGCAGCTCGCCGACTAACACGTACCTGCTCGCCTGGTACTGGCGGTTGGCCTCCCCGACGTTGCGCCGCAGTCGGTCAAGATCCGGCGGCGCCTCGGCGCGGCGACGGGCACCCTCGGAAAGCAGCAGCGCGGGGATGGCGTCGTATTGGGTGAGCGCCTTGCGGATCTTGACGACGGCCTCGTAGTGCATCCCGCCGTTGGGAGCGAGCTGGAACCGCCGCCCGGTCAGCTCGACAACATCAACCTTGAGGACCTTGGCCAGCTCCAGGATGGTCGAGAAGCGGTCTACTCCACGGATGCCACGCTCGACCTGCGACAGCCAGCTCTCGGAGCGACCGACAAGCTGAGCCAGCGCCGTCTGCGACAGTCCCCGGCGGCGACGGTGCCGCTTGATGCGCTCCCCGATGGAGGGGTCCGGTGCGCCCTGCTCCTCCTGCAACGGACATGCCTCCGAGATGACGGATTGGACAAACCGCTACAACCGTAGCAGCGAGGATCAAACGCGGTACAGCTCAAGCGAGCCGGTTCAGCTCCTCGAGAAGCACCTTCCATGGCGGCTGCCGCACACCCCTTGGAACAGGTGCCTGGTCCATGACGTGCACGCCCCACCGCTTCAGCTCCTCCAGGCTCTCACCGAACGCGGGGTGGCTCTCCAACACTGCCTTGACGTTAGGAGCCAGCACGATCGGGATGCCGAGCCCTCGCGCCTCGCACAGGACACTCACAGCGAAGTTGTCGGCGATGCCATACCGGAACTTGTTGACGGTGTTCAAGGTCGCCGGCGCCACCAGGATCGCGTCGGCTGGCGGCAGCGGGATCTCCTCCTCGCCGGGCAGCACAAACGTGCTACGAAGTGGATGGCCGGTCAACCGCTCCAGCGCCTCAGCATCGACCCAGCGGCGCCCCTCAGGAGTGGCGAACACGTACACCTCCCACCCGGCGGCATAGGCGAGCCTGACGAACTCGCCGACATCGGCCGCGGGTGGAGCGCCGCAAACGATCGCGTACACCACGCGCCGCCCCGGCTTCCTGTTCCCCTCGACGGCCGGCACCATAGCGCCGTCATCCACCAGACCGACCTCTCATACCGTCAGCCTACCGGCTGCCAGCATTGCCGGCGCCAGCGAGCATGGCTCTCGATAACGGAGGAAGCCATGGGTTCAAATCTCCTCACCTCCATCCCCCACCACGGATGACCAGCGAAGGCGCAGGTCGCCTTGGTTCGTGGTCCGTTCTCCCTGCTGCACAACCGGTAGGAACTCCTTTCTGCCCGAACGGCCGCAACGACCCGCCGAAGCGCCGGCAGCGATGCTCCGCGCCTGCGGACCGACCACCGGCACCCAAGGGTGCACCGCTCTCCTCCGAGAATTTCGGGTCGAGAGTAGGGCGAAGGGTTAGGTGTCAAGTGTTATGGCCAGGCCAGATGTGGCGGCTAGTTCAAGTGCTGAGTGGCTGGTGTGCCGTCTGTAGGCAGGTCTCGGAAGGTAGGCACAGATCAGCTGGCTGCCTCTCCGGCCAAGGGATCGGCGTGCTCTCCTAGTCCTGCAGCAGGAGGTGGCCGAGTCGGACAGCGGCTTGGTGCCGCGGATCTCCCGAAGTTGATCAGCCCGGTGGAGCCGCCATCCGGCCTGGGTCTGGGTGGTGTCGCGCCTGGCCGGTGCATCAGGGGTCCTTGATTGGATCGGTCCGGGACACGTTCGGCGATGGCGAGGAAGTAATCGGGGCGGTCGTTGTAGCGGGCTAGCCACCAGCCGGTGCGGCCTAGCAGCCGGCGGAGCGGATCGGGGGCGAGTAGGTCGTCCTCGCCGAGCGGGCAGCCAGGGCAACCCGGCCGCTGGGGTGGAACAGCACCGGCCGGCCGCCGGGAATGATGACCCGGGCCAGGTCGGTCAGGCCCAGGCCGGGATTGGGGAGGTGGGGCAGCAGCCCGGCGGCGAAGGCGCCGTCGGCGCTGGCCCAGCCTGCGGATCAGGGTCCATGGCTAGACGTCCGGCCTGTCCCTAAATCGCTGAGCCTCGATTCCATCTAGGAGAGGGGCAAGATCGTCGGGTCTAGTCGCCATTGCCTCAATCGTTGCAAAGGCCTCGTGATAGTCGGCGAGCACCTGTGGGTCGTCGCGGACGATCCTTTCTCCGCCGGCGTGCTCCAAGTACAGCAAGTCGCCCAGGGTCTCGTCTGGAAACTCCAGGATTGTGAACCCGGCGCCCATCTTCGGGTAGGCGCCCGCGGAGAACGGCAGGATCTGGATGGAGATACCCGAGCGTGTGCCGAGCTCCTTAATCCGCGCGAGCTGAGACAGCATGACCTCCCGACCGCCTACCTGCCGACAGACGATGGCTTCACCGAGGACGAAGCGGAGTTCCGGCCGAGCCTCCTGGGCAAGTAGCCTTTGGCGTTCAAGACGAGCGCTGACCATGAGCTCGACGTCTCTGTCTGAGCGACCCAGTGCCCTCAGCAGTTCCGTAGCGTACTCCTCGGTCTGTAGGAGACCGGGCATGAAGGTGGGCTCGAACTTGTAGATGGTCTTCGCGGCCGCCTCGCTCTCAAACAAGGCAAGCGAGGCTCGGCTGTAGACCTCCTTGTAGAGGGCCCAACTCTGACTCTGGTTCTTCGACCTTCGCGCGAGGTCGACCAGCTCAGAAACCCGCGCTTCGTCGGTCACTCCGTAGCTGGCCAGCAGTGCACGAAGGTCGATGGGCGTGATGGCAACCGCGCCCTGCTCGATCCGGATGATCTTGCTGACACTCGACTCAAGCGCCTGCGCCGCATCTCGCTGTGTCAAGCCGGCCGCTTCCCGTGCTTCTCGCAGGGCCACCCGCAGTCGACGCCTCATGATCTCAGGCGTCTGGGCCATCCCTTGCGGATCCCTGGCCAAGCCATCGCCTCCCTTCTTCCTGAAGTATGCAACCTCGCACACTGGCATGTGTCAACCAGCAAGCAGTCAAAGAGCGCGGTCGCTCGCTGAGGCTGCTGCCTGCGACCCTTAGCTTCGCAGATTGGCATATGTCAATTAGCAAGCAGTCAAAGAGCGCGGTCGCTCGCCGAAGCCGTATCACTGCCACCCTTCATCCTGACAGGTTGCTATTTACTACACCTCCTGCATAGGGTTATGAAGCCTGTATCATAGCGCACTGCCACATCGCAACTTGAGGGGTTGGCAACCTGCCAGTGGCCCAATGTGACTTCGCATTTCATAACATGTCTCCCTGACAGTCGCATTCACTATCCATGCAGCTCAGGAGGGGTCTAGCGGCTGTCGGGTCACGAATGGCGGAAGGACAACAAGGCCAACGAGCAGCAATGTTGACCGATAACTCCGAGCAAGACAGCAGCTATGTTACTGTCTTGTTAACTCGAAGCTCGGCCACCCTCCCGAGAGCTGGACGAGCGCAATAGCCTCGGCTATGCTGTCCGTGTTCTCGACGAGCCGCGACGAATCACGCATGGATTCTGGTAGGTTCCCCCCATCCATGGGGCCACCGCCCAGCTAAGGAGGTCATCGTTGTCCGAGTCCGAGATGTCATCCCATTGGCGCAAGAGCAGCTTCAGTGCCGAAGGGGACTGCCTTGAGTGGGCGATGGGGCCCTCTAGCGTTCGGCTGCGCGACTCCAAGGACCCCACTGGTCCCCAGCTCGTCCTCAACCACTCGGAGTGGGCCGCGTTCATCGCCGGGATCAAGCACGGGGAGGCGGACCTCCCATCCGAACGAGGACGGTGGTCGCCTCAGGCCAAAGTGGATGGGGTATGCTCGGTGAGGCATCGTGATGACTAGGAGTGACGTCCTCCTCCTGATCACCGCCGGTGTGGTCTTCGGCGCCGTGGCCGTCATGGCTGTCTTGTACGTCCGCGATCTACGGAAGGAAGAGGCTCTTCAAGAGGCCCTTCAGGAGGCCTCGAACGACGCCATCGACCGATTGGAAGATGAGAACGTCTCTCTAGCCAATTTCTTGCGTTACGAGCGGAGCGAAACGGAGAAATGGCAGGTACAGGCGCGAGGGAGAGCGCGGTGGTCCTTCGCGGCAAGCCTAGTCGCCATGTCGGTCGGCCTCGGTTTGCTGAGCCTCGGCGTATATCACGCAATCTACGATGCTGACCCGGTCACCAAGGTCGTAGTGGCGGCACTCACCGCCGTTGGGGCGACACTCTCGAGCTACATCAGCCACACCTTCATGAAGACCCAAAAGCAAATTGAAGACCGGCTCCCGTTGTATTACTACCACCCCGCAACTGCTCACTATCTGTGGTCTGCCGCTTTGCTGGCGCAAGAGGTTGCGCCCGACGCCAGCAAGCACGACATTTTCAAGCCCATCATCGGCGAGTTCCTTGCAGCAGCACGTAACGGCAACAAAAGCCTTCGAGCCAAGAAACCCAGGCGACGACGGGCCCGCAAGGAAGGAAGCAAGACGGATTCCTCGTCCTAAGGGACAGTCGGACAGTCGATTCAGTAACCTCGCGGCAAGAGTTGATGCGGTAGGAGAGCAACATGGCAGATATCGGACAATCTGCGGAAGAGAACCTGCCGCCGTCGGAGCGCGAGAGCGACTCTGATGGCCAAGTGGGGCATAAGACGTCGGACCGTCTCGCCTCGGAAATGACATCCTCGTCGAGCGCTTTGGACTCCTCGAAGCCGAAGTTCGTCCTCGCGGAGTACAGTACGCTGGAAAAGGAGCGGATATCAGTTCTTGCGGTTAGAGACCGCCAGATCAACCTATACATTGCCCTAGCCTCTACCATCACGGCTGCAAGCGTAATTGGTGAGGCACTTGTTCAGCCTCAGAACCGAGATTCGTTTCGCATCAGTGTGGGTCTAGCGTCAGTTACCTTTGCATTGTTCGGCGCCATTCTTTCATATAGAATTGTGCAGGCGCAGCTATCTTCTACAGTCTACCTTCGAGCCATGAGTCGGATTCGCAACCTTTTCGCTGCAGGGGATTTGGAGCTGCAACGGTACCTCGTGCTCCCAATCAACGATGATGTGCCACGCTTCAGTGACATGTTCCTCTTCCCTGGGCCCTTCGCTCGACTCTTCACAATCGACGTGTTTGCCTTCGTCAACGCAGGAGCGGTCCACCTAGGCACTTCTCTGCTGATGGTCCAGCTTCTGCCTACGGGGATCGACAAGCGCTTTGCTCTCCTTGCCAGCTTCATTTTGGCGCTTTTCTTCCTTGGCAGTCAGATTTGGCTGCACAGGCGTCAGCTCAAGTGGACCCAAAACAGGTTCCTCGCGCAATTCCCGTCGCGAAGTACAGCGTAGTACCGCAACCTACTGGCGCAACTACTACGGAGACAGCCAAAGAGGGTAGCCTCTCAGGCATTTGGGGGCTCTACGCCACCAAGCGTGGATAGCGGCCTCGCAGTCTTGCGGTCCGGTGAGTCTGCCACCTGACGCCGCAGTGCAACAGCAGCCGTAGCCGGTAGTTGGCGAAGTTGCGGAAGCCGTGCCCGACCCGCTTGACCTTTTTGATGAGCAGGTTCATGGCTTCGGTCGGTCCGTTGGAGCAGCCGCCGGTGGTGTGGAAGGCGAGAATCTCGGCCTCCCAGGCTCGTACGGTGCGAGCCAGGCGGGACAGCTCGGGGACCTGGACGCCATCGCACCAGCGGTAGAAGCGCTCCAGCGCGGCCCGGGCATGGGCCAGGTCGCTGGCGGCATAGACCGCGCGCAGCAGCTCCTTGCCCTGCCAGGCGGCTACCACCTCACCACCAGGATCACCTACGGCCAGCCCCGCCCGCAGCCGCGCCCGTCCTCGGCTGGTGAGCTGCTCGGCGGCGGTCAGCAGCAGCTTGCGGATGCGGTACAGCGGATCTGGCTTGCGGCCTCGATGCCCGATGGCCTGCTGGGTCCGCCGGCGGACCTGGTCGACCACCGTGTTGGCCAGCCGGATGGCGTGGAAGTGATCCACCACCACCCTGGCGTGGCCAAGTGGTGCCACCAGCGCGCTCGCGTAACCGCGCCAGGGTCCAGGGCGACCGTGCCGATGCCGGCCAGCCAGTCATGGGTCCGAGCATGCAGCCAGCCGCCGACGGCGGCCCTGGTGCGGTCGGCCACCACATCCAGCAGACGACCCTGCTCCAGGTCGACCAGGCCAGTGACCCACTGGGTGGGCGCCAGGCGGGTGGCCTTGAGGAAGCCGGTCTCGTCCAGCCCGAGGGTGGCCACCCCGTCCAGGCGCGCGGGGTCATCCACCAGCTGGGTGCCGTGCTCAGCCACCGCCCGCATGATGGTCGCCCACCCGACCCCCAGGTCGCGGGCGACCGCGGCCACCGCGTGGGCGTCCTTGCCGACCCGCCGACACGCCTCGGCGCGGGCCCGTTCGGTCAGCACCGCCCGAGGCCGGATGGCGGCCGCCTGCTCGGTCCAAGTCCGCACCCCGCAGGCCGGCTCCCGACAGCGCCAGAGGCGCTTGTGCCACCACAGCACCACCGGCCGGCCGCCGATCGGCAGGTCGCGCACCCGGACCATGCGCCGGCCGTGCGGAGTGGCCCGCACGCCACAACCCGCACAGCCGATCACCGTGGCCGTGGTCTGGACGGCAAGCTGCCATTCGCCACCCACGAGCTCGGCCGAGACGAGCTGGAAGCCGTCCAGGTCGAGCAGCGCCGACACCGACGCACTACTGTGTTGACCCACCTGGGGCCTCCTTCTTGCAGACATCACGCATCCGCAAGCTATGCGAGGTCCCAGGTGCTGTTCTGACAGCTCCTACGCCACCCTCAGCAGGGCACCACCCCACGCTTCAGGACGAAGAGCCCATTTGGGTTGCACAAACGCGAAATTGGTATCATCCCACTGCTGGAATCGGCACGACCGCCCACTGCGATTCGGGTCAACCAGGTCCACGTCGTTGACTTCGCTGTAGCCGAGTACCGTATGCCGGAACGGTCGCACCTCGGCGGTGACGCGCGTCGATCACGATCTGGACCTGCTACACGGCAGCCGGGTCGCCGGGCGCGTCCAGCTCCCTCGCCACCGCAGAGATCTGCAGAACCACCTAGAGGCCACGTGGCTGAGGCATAGGAGCTCGTCGGTGAAGAGTGGTACAGCGCCAGCCGGCGCCCACTCCGCCCTGGCCCAGCTCAGCCCGGCCGACTAAGAAAGGAGCCACCAGCCCATTTACGCTGCTGCTCAGCCCTGAACTGTCCACCAGACCGGGGCAACTCCAGAGGAGCTGTAGGCTGGCGGTGAAGGAGGATCGGCGGTGGCTTGACTGCCTCGTTTGGCACGTGGGACGGGCCGCTATCGCGCCGTCGGGAGTAGCGCGGTTACAGAGGATAACTTGGCTCTCGACGTTCGTGGATCCCCAGGAAGAACAGCGGTCCGCATGGCGCTCACTTGAGGATTGCTGATAAGACCCCCATGGCCGGTGGCCGCCACGAGGGATGAGAATCGGGGTGCCCGGCCAAGCTCGGCTTTCCTTGGTGCGAGAGAGTCCGTTGATAAGACTGACGCGGGGGCCTTCCCGGCACCAC
>Ga0307278_10000156_pt1 | contig 33874 bp, 37 predicted proteins | sample ER_DNA_117_FD_194482 | JGI IMG/M metagenome (GOLD analysis project Ga0307278, IMG submission 194482) | Bulk soil microbial communities from the East River watershed near Crested Butte, Colorado, United States - ER_DNA_117 | ecosystem: Environmental > Terrestrial > Soil > Floodplain | place... | reverse complement strand
TTGGACTCGGGGACGCCCCGGACGCTGGAGGAGGTCGGCGCGGTGATGGGGTTCTCCCGGGAGCGGGCCCGCCAGGTCGAACGCGACGCGTTGGCGGCGCTGCGCAGCCCCGAGATCCGCGCCCGCCTGGAGGACCTCGTGGCGGCGTGATGCGCCGTTTCGCCATCACCTTCGACTATCTCTGCCCGTTCGCCCGCAATGCCAGCGAGGTCGTGATCCGCGCCCTCGAGGCCGGCGCCCCCTTCGAGGTCGACTTCCGGGCGTTCTCGCTCTCCCAGGCCCACCTGGAGGAGGAGGGCGCCCGGCCCGTCTGGGAGGCCGAACGGCCCCCGTCCGGCGTGCTGGCGCTGCAGTGGGGCCTCGCCGTCCGTGACGAGCTTCCCGACCGGTTCCATGCCGCCCACCTCGCCCTGTTCGCGGCCCGCCACGACCAGGGACGGGACCTGAACGACCCCGAGGTCCTGCGGGACGCGATGGCCGCCGCCGGCCTGGAGCCCGACGAGGTCGAGAAGCTGGTCATGGGTGGACACCCCGCCGGCGCCCTGGCCGCCGACCACACCTGGGCGGTCGACGAGCACCGCGGCTTCGGCGTGCCCACCTTCGTCACCGGGCAGCGGGCGGTGTTCGTCCGGCTCATGCAGCGACCGGCCGGCCCGGAGGCCGCCAGGTCCACCCTGGAGCGCCTGATCGCGATCGTCGACGACTGGACGGACCTCAACGAGTTCAAGACCACCCGGGTCCCCCGCTGACGCCCGGGCTTCGCGCTGCTGGACGGCGTCCGGAGTCGATCGCGATCGGCATCAGCCTGGTCGGTGGCGGCACGGTCGGGCTAGCGGTGGTGGCGGCGGCGTTCCTGCTGACCACCCTGAGGGCCTAGCGGTCCGTTGCTGAGGTGTTTTGACGCTTGATCTTGGCCAGATCCCGTCACCATCGCGGGACATGAACGGCTGGCAACCCTGTGGCACCCGCGGCAGGAGCAGCACCGGATTGCCGCAGGTCAACTCCTGCATGCCGGTGCCGCAGGCGGCACGTCCAGCAGGGTTACCCAGCAACCCGCAGCACGACCTTGCCCTGGCCGCGCCCGGACTCAACCCGCCGGTGGGCCACAGCCGCATCTACCAAGTCCAGCACCTGGTCAACCACCGGCCGCAGCAGACCACCCGCCACGGCAGCGGCCAAGACCCCCAGCACCTCCCGCGATGGGCGCAGCAGCACGCCATGCAGGGTGATGTTGCGGTCCACCGCAGGCTCAAGGTCGCCCGCCAACTCCACGATCGAACCTGCCCGGCCACCCTCCCTGACCATCGGGAGGCTGGCCGCCAGCGTCCGGTAGCCGACCAGGTCGGCGACCATGTCCAGCTCCTGGCCGATGACGCGGCACGCCCGCTCGGCCACCTGGCCGGCGTGGCGGTCCACGAACACCTCCGCCCCAAGCTCGCGCAGCAGCGCCTCCCGCTGCGCGCTCGCCGAGGCAACCACCCGCGCGCCCCGCACCCGGGCGAGCTGCACCAACAGGCTGCCGACCCCACCAGCGGCGCCGTGGACCAGCATCCACTCGCCCGGCCTGGGGTCCAGCCGGTCCAGCAGTTGGACCGCGGTGGCGCCGGCCAGCGGCAGCGAGGCGGCCTGGACCGCGCTGAGGCCGGGTGGCCGCGGGGCCACGAGCGCCGCGTCCAGGGTGACCAGTTCGGCGTAGGTCCCCCAGCGGGTGCCGCGGACCGGGAGCAGGCCCCACACCGGGTCGCCGCGCGTCCAGCCCGCACCGCTGTCGCCGACGGCGTGGATGCGTCCGGCCAGCTCGTAGCCCACCACATAGGGTGGGTTCACCCCTGCCCAGCTCGGGTCGGCGCGGTTGCCGGCGTCCACAGGGTTTACCCCGACCGCTTCGACCGCGACCACGACCTGGTCAGGACCTGGCTGCGGCGCCGGGAGCTGCTGCAGGCGCATGGCCTCCGGGCCACCCGGCTGTTGGACGACAAGCGCGCGCATGACGCTGGATTCTCCCATTCGCCAGCACGACGGCAGACGTCCCGTCGACGCCGCTACGGGCATCGTGAGAGAGGGCGCCGCCGCGATCCTCACCAAGGCCATGCGTCAAAACATCTCAGCAACGGACCACTAGCGGCCGCGCTCGACCGGCGCGCCCCTGGCGGCCCGGAACGCCGCCGCCACGCGGCCCGCCGCCGCCTCCGAGCCCCACGACATTACGTGCAGAGCGTGGACGCGCTCCAGCCCGGCCAGGGAGACGGCGGTCTCGACGGCCAGGTCGACGCCGCCCCCCGCCGCGATCTGGCGGCTGGCACGCTCCGGCACCTCGAACGGCAGGGCCTGGTTGAGGACGTCGATCATCCGCGGCGTGCGGATCACCGGGACGCTGGCGTGCACCCGGCAGTCGTCCAGCTTGCCGCCCTCGACGGCCCGGTCGAGGAAGCTCGCCAAGGCGTCGACGTCGAACACCATCTGGGTCTGGACGAAGTCGGCGCCGGCGGCCACCTTGCGGCCGAGCAGGGCGAGCTCGGCCTCGCCATCGACGGCGAACGGGTCGGCCACGCAGCCGAGGGCGAGGTCGTGCGGGGCCGCCCATGCCTTGGCCTCGGCGAGCAGCCGGGTGGTGGTGTAGTCGCGCACCCGCGGCACCCCTGGGACCGGGTCGCCGTAGAGGCACAGCACCCCCTCGGAGCCGAGCGCGGCCGCCCCGATCACCTGCGACTGCAACGCCAGCCGGTTGCGGTCGCGGCAGGAGACGTGCACGACGGTGGCAACGCCCTGCTCGCGAGCGAGGGCGACGGCGGCGAGCGGCGACATGCGGGGCTTGCCGGCGTGGTTGTCGGTCAGCCCGACCAGGTCGACGTGGCGGGCGAGGATCGCGATGCGCTCGCGCACCCGGGTCGCGTCGGGCGTCGCCGGCAGCGAGATCTCGGCGGAGGTGAGGGCGTCGATGGACATGGCGGGAAGGCTAGCCCGCCGGTCGTCCGCGCCGCCAGTCACGGCCGCTGGGCGGCGCCCACCACCGCCGCCGCGACCTCGGCGAGCGGGCGCCGCTGGTCCCTGGCGAGGCCGCGCAGCCGCTCGAACGCCTGCCGGGGGCTCAGCCCGTGCCGGCCGACGAGCACGCCCTTGGCCTGCTCGATCACCACCCGCGAGTCGAGGGCGCCCTGCAGCTCGAGGGCCATCCTGCCGCGCTCCTTGGCCGCCATCGCGTTGAGGATCAGCATCGCCGCCAGGTCGGTGAAGGCGACGATCCCCTCCTGCTCGGCTTCGGTCCACGGATGCGGCTCGGACGAGAGCACCGCCACCACCCCGACCGCCTCGCTGCTGTAGGGGATGGGGCTGGCGAGGACGGCGGCCAGCCCGTGGCCCGCCGCCACCGGCGAGAACCCCGGCCACCGTTCCTCCCGGCCCAGGTCGTCGGCCCAGACGGTCTGCTTCTCGTCGTAGGCGTCCACGCACGGGCCCTCGCCGTGCTCGGCCTGCAGCTCCTCGAGCATGGCCGCCCGCAGGTGGGAGACGGCCAGGTTGCGGAGCACCTGGTCGCGGTCGACCAGCATGAGCGCGCTCCCGTCGACCTGGAACAGAGCGTCGGCCGACTCGACGATGCGGCGCAGCGCCGCCTCGACGGTGACCGGGGACGTCCTGAGGTCGGCGAGCTGCGTGAGCGCCCGCTCGAGGCCTTCCGCTGAGACCGCCATCAGGATGCGCCCCGAGCCCTACCAGTTGTCAGTGGCATGGGAGTCGGCGCGCCACCTCCCTTCACCTCGGGCTTGTCACACCCGGCTGCGACAATCCGGTCATGCGTCGCGCATACAAGTTCCGTGCTTATCCCACCCGGCGGCAGGAGCAGCATGCCAGGGCGATGCTGAACGCCCACCGCCAGCTGTACAACGCCGCCCTGGAGGAACGCCGGGAAGCCTGGCGCCATGGCGTGACGATCCGCTACGGCGGCCAGTCCGCGCAGCTTACCGAGATCCGCCGGGCCGACCCGGACGGGCAGGGCCGCTGGTCGTTCACCAGCCAGCAGCAGACCCTGCGCCGCCTTGACCGCGCCTTCCAAGGGTTCTTCCAGCGTGTCCGGGCCGGCCGCACGGCCGGCTATCCGCGGTTCAAGTCCACGGCACGCTGGGACTCGGTCGACTTCGTGGACGGCGACGGTGCCCGCTGGCGCGACCCGGAGGGCAAGTGGGCCAGGGCCTACCTTCAGGGCGTCGGACACGTCAAGGTCAACGCCCACCGGCCGGTCGTCGGGCGGGTGAAGACGCTGCGGTGCAAGCGTGAGGGGCGCCGCTGGTATGTGATCGTTGTCGCCGAGCAGCAACCCGTGCCGTTGCCTACCACCGGCCGCCAGGTCGGCCTGGACCTGGGCGTGGCTCGGTTCGCGACCACCTCCGACGGCCACGTCGTTCCCAACCCGCGGTTTCTTGCCGCTTCGGTCGGTGAGCTGGCCGCCGCGCAGCGGGCCCTCGCAGGCTGCCGGCCGGGGTCGGGCAACCGCCGCCGCGCCAAGCGCAAGCTCGCCAGGCTGCACCGCAAGGTCGCCAACCGCCGTCGCGACTTCCACCACCAGACCGCCCACCGGCTCATCGACGCCTGCGACACGATCGCGGTGGAAGCGTTGAACATCAGCGGCATGACTGGTTCGGCATCCGGCACCGTCCAGCAGCCCGGCCGCAAGGTAGCGGCCAAGGCGGGGTTGAACCGGTCGATCCTTGATGCTGGCTGGGGCCAGTTCCTTGTGATCCTGCTCGCCAAGGCGGAAGGAGCCGGGCGGCGGGTCATCACGGTGAACCCCAGGGACACCAGCAGCACCTGCCATCTGTGCGGAGCTTGCTGCGAGCGGCCCCGGCAGGACACCGTGATCTGCCCGGCTCACGGCGGCATGGACGCCGACCTGAACGCAGCATGCAACATCTTCACCAGGGCCGGGCTGGGCTCTGGCCGGGCCGCCTGACGGCCCCGGGAAGCCGACGGCTGCAGCTGACGGAACAGTCACGCGCCTAGCATGCCTCGCTCGGCCGGGGATGAACAGCACAAGTCGCTCAGCGCCGCTCTTCGGCCTCGACGCGTTCGGCGGGCGCGGCGAAGTGGAGCAGGGCACCGCCGAAGGCGATCGAGCAGACCACGAACCAGCCGAACCCGAGCGCGACGCCGCCGACCACGTCGGTCACCCAGTGGACCCCGAGCAGCACCCTGGAGGCGGCGACGGCCGCCGTCACCGCGGCGGCGGCGGCCGCCAGCAGGATCCTGACCCGCAACGGCCGGCCACGGCCGAGGACCAGCACGACCGCCGCATAGGTCGCGGCCGCGGCGGCCGAGTGCCCGGAGGGGAACGAGAACCCGCTCGCGTCGGCCAGGTGCGGCACGGGCGGGCGCTCCCGCTGCACCAGCAGCTTGACGCCATTGGCGATCAGGTTCTGGCCGACGACGACCGTCAGCGTGAAGGCGAGCACGGCGGCTCGGCGACGGCGCAGCCACTCCAGCAGGCCGACCAGCACGGCCAGCGGGAGCACGACGAGGGTGCCGCCGAGCCAGGTGAGCCAGCCGAGCAGCCGGTTCGACAGCGGGGTCGCGTGGGTGGCTCCCCACTCGGCCACGCCGGCGTCGTAGCGGTACAGGCCGGTCCGGGAGGTGACCATGTCGGAGACCAGCCCGAAGCCGAGCGCCGCCAGGAAGATCAGCCCGAGCGCGACCGTCAGGGCGAGGCCGGTCGCCGTCTCCGGGTCCAGCCGGCGGCGCAGGAACCTGGCCGCCCCCGTCCGCGCCAGCTCCTCGGCGGCGTGCTCGCCGGGACCGTGGCCTGGTCGGTGGCGTCCGCCGACCAGGGCGCCGGCGGCGGTGACGACGACGGCCGCGAGCACGGCGCCGAGCAGCACCATGCTGGCCACCGGCCCGAGGCCGAGGAGGGTGAGGCCGGACACCGCTACAGTTCCCGCCGGATCGCGGCGCTGACCAGCTCGCGGGCCCTGACGGCCGCGGGACGGGCCCGCCAGGCGTCGAGGTCCAGCTCGACGGCGTCGTCCACGTCGGCGAGGAAGTGCTTCTCCAGCCCGGCGACGACCGCGCGGTCGTGCAGGGAGAGGTTCAGCTCGTCGTTGAGCGCGAACGAGCGGTTGTCGAAGTTGATCGACCCGACGGTCGCCCAGGTGGCGTCCACGATCAGGACCTTGGCGTGCAGCATGGTCCGCTGGTACTCGAAGATGCGTACGCCGCAGCGCAGCATCCGCTCGTAGGTGCGCCGCCCGGCCTGGCGGACGACCTGCCGGTCGATGTGGGGGCCGTTGGTGAGCACGCGGACCTCCACCCCGCGCCGGACCGCGTCGCAGAGGGCGTCGACGAACGCCCGCCTGGGGGCGAAGTAGGCGGTGGTCAGCCAGATCCGCTCCCTGGCGCAGGCGATCGCGGCGTAGAACAGGTGCTCGGCGTCGGTGCTGCCCTTCTCGGCGGTGCTCCTGGTGACCTGCACCTGGATGCCGTCCTCGAATCCGCGGATGTCGGGCAGGTGGTCACGCCCGGAGAGGATCGACTGGGTGGCCTCCGCCCAGTTCTCCAGGAAGCCGCCGAGCAGGTCGCGGGCGGCCGGCCCCTCCACCCGCACGTGGGTGTCCCGCCAGTGGCCGGGGTCCTCGCAGTTGCCCGTCCACTCCTCGGCGATCCCGACCCCGCCGGTGAAGCCGACCGTGCCGTCCACCACCAGGATCTTGCGGTGGGTGCGGTTGTTGAGCTTGTGCAGCGTCCACCATCTCGGCGGACGGAACCAGGCCACCGTCGCCCCCGAGCGCTCCAGGCGATCGACCAGGGAGCGGTCCATCTTGGCCGCGCCGACGGCGTCCAGCAGCACGTTGACCTCTACCCCGGCCTCGGCCCGCTCCGCGAGGGCCTCGGCGAACTCCGGGGCGATGCTGCCGGTCCAGTACACGTAGGTGGCGAAGTCGATGGTCCGCCGGGCCGAGCGGATCGCCTCCAGCATCGCCGGGAAGATCTCGCAGCCGTTGCGCAGCACCGTGACCCGGTTCCCCTGGCGCAGCGGCGCGATCGTGAGCGCCTCCACCAGGCGGGCGAAGTCGGGGGTGCCCGGCGCCGGCGGGTCGTGCAGCTCGAAGCCCTTGGCGGCGCTGCGGTGGTACTGGGCCGCCTCGAACGCGTAGACGCCGGCGAGCCCCAGGCCGCCGGCCACGGCGGCCCGGTGCCAGGTGCGGGCTGTCGGCACGTCGCTCCCCTCAGGGCTGGTCTGGTGGATGCCTGCGACTTCCCGGCGAACCGGGAGAGCAAGCATGCCAGGCCGCCGGCATGGGGGGTTTGCTCGTCTTCTTACCGGTGCATGCGACGGGTGGACCCGATTCCCGTCCCGGAGGACACCGATGGCAGGCCGCCAGACCCGTGGACCGCTCGACCCGTCGCCAGGCGACCGGGAGGCTGCCCTGGCCGCCCGCTGGCGGCGGCTCCGCGCCGGCGTGCCGTCCGCGCTGTACCTGCTCGGCTGGGCGCTGGCGCTGCTGGTGGCGCTGGTGGCGCTGGGGTGGCTGCTGAGCAGGGTGGTCCACGACGACGGCCTCGGCCGTGCCGACGCGGGCGTGAGCCGCTGGCTGGCCCGCCGCCGCAGCGGCGGGCTCGACGACGTCACCGCCCTCGCCTCCGAGCTCGGCGGCACCCTGACCATCACCATCCTGGCCGTGCTCACGGTGGCGGTCGCGGCCTTGGCATGGCGTCGCTGGCGGGAGCCGATGCTGGTGGCGGTGGCGGTGGCCGGCGAGGTCGGCATCTTCCTGACGGTCACCCTGCTGGTGGACCGCGAGCGGCCGCCGGTCGGGCACCTGGACGAGGCGCCTCCCACCTCGAGCTTCCCCTCCGGGCACACGGCGGCGGCGATCGCGCTGTACGGGGGGATCGCCGTGCTCGCCTCCGAGCGGGCACGCTCGGCGCTGGTCAGGGGGCTGTTCCTCACCCTCGCCGTGGTGATCCCGGTGGTCGTGGCCTCCTCCCGCATGTACCGGGGCATGCACTACCCGAGCGACGTGCTCGGCGGGGTGCTGCTGGGCACCGTCTGGCTGCTGGCCGTCGTCCGCGGCATCCGCCTCGGCGTGCTGCACCGGACGCTGCGCCACGAGGCCGGGACCGGCGTCGTCCGCCGGCGACGCCGACCGGTCGTCCGCCATGGCTAGGCGGGCCCGGGTGGCGGTGGTGTTCAACCCGGCCACCGGCGGCGGGGACGGCGCGGGCCGCCGGCGCGACACCGAGCAGGCGCTGGCCGGCGCCGGGCTGGACGTGCTGTGGCTGGAGACGTCCCGGCAGGACCCCGGCCAGGGAGTCACCCGCCAGGCCGTCGCCGAGGGCGTCGACCTGGTCATGGCCCGGCCAGACGACGGGCTGCTGGAAGTGCCCGTGCTGCAGACCCGCACCGTGCTGGACTGGGCCCGGCTGGCCGTCCGCGTGCTGCTGCGGCGCCGGCGAAAGGACCCGGAGCTGGAGGTGTTCCGGGCCCGCCGGGTCGAGGTCCGCTGCGACCGGCCACAGCCCGTCGAGCGGGACGGCGACCCCGTGGGAGCAACCGACCACCTCGTCGTCGAGATCGTCCCCCGCGCCCTCACGCTGTGCGTGCCTCCGGCGCGGGAACCGAAAGGAAGGAACCCATGAGCACCGCGACCCCGGTACCGGAGACCCACGAGCTGGAGGGCGACGACGCCCTCCGGACACTGCGCCTCACCGGCTGGGGCAAGCTGGCCAAGGACTCGTTCCAGCGCTTCCGCGCCGCCGACGGCTTCAGTCACGCCCGTGCCCTCGCCTTCCAGGTCACCCTGGCCCTGCTACCGGCGGTGATCGCCATGGTCGGCCTGGCAACGGCCGTGCAGGCCTCCCGGTTCCGCCAGCTCGTCGTCCAGACCGTGGACCGCCTCGCGCCGGGGCCCGCCGGCCAGCTCATCACCGAGGCGGTCGAGCAGGGTGCTAGGAGCGCCAGCCGCGGCGGCATCACCGCCCTGGTCCTCGGCGCGCTGGCCGCGCTGGCGTCGACGACCCTGGCGATGGGCCAGATCGAGCGGGGCGCCAACCGCCTCTACGGCGTGGAGCGGGACCGCCCGACGGCGCAGAAGTACTGGAACGGCTTCCTGCTCGCCTGCTCCGCCGGCGTGCTGGTGCTGCTCGCGTTCGTGCTGATCGTGGCCGGCGCCGACATCGCCAGGGCGACCGAGCTGTCCGGGGTCGTGGGCGGGCTGTGGACGGTGCTGCGCTGGCCGCTCAGCATCGGGTTCGCGGTGGTGGCGTTCGCGGTGCTGTTCCGCGAGGCGCCGCGTCGCCACCAGCCGTCCTGGTCGTGGCTGGCGGTCGGCTCCGGCATGGCGGTGCTGCTGTGGTTCGTGTTCACCGGCCTGCTGGCGCTGTACCTGAGCGCCTCCGCCAGCACCATGGGGAACACCTACGGCCCCCTCACCGGGATCATCGCGATCCTGGTGTGGACGTTCCTGACGGCGCTGGCCCTGTTCCTCGGGCTCGCCTTCGCGGCTCAGCTCGAGGCGGTCCGGGCGGGGGTGCCCGAGCCGGTCGCCGGCGGGCAGATCAACCTGAACCGGCCCGCGTGGCGTTGAGGAAATTCCCTCAACCGTCGTCCTCCCGACGTCGAAGATGCTGAAGTGCGCAACTGGTGCGACGCGCCGGTCGCGCAACCAGTTACTCTCCGTGGTGGCACGCCGCCATGAGCGACGGCACTTGCGAACCGGCACAGGGATCGAGCAGCTTAGTGAGGAAGAGCGAGCTCGGGAGCGGACGAGGGATGCAGGACGACCCACTCTGGTACAAGACGGCGGTCTTCTACGAGCTGTACGTCCGCGGCTTCCAGGACGGCAACGGCGACGGCCAGGGTGACTTCCGCGGCCTGACCGAGCGGCTGGACTACCTGCACTGGCTCGGCATCGACTGCATCTGGCTGCTGCCGATCAACCCCTCGCCGTTGCGCGACGGCGGCTACGACGTGTCCGACCACTTCTCGATCCTGCCCGACTACGGCACCCTCGGGGACTTCTACGACTTCCTGGAGGCGGCCCACGCCCGCGGCATCCGCGTCATCGCCGACCTGGTGATGAACCACACCTCCGACCAGCACCCGTGGTTCCAGGAGTCGCGCCAGCCGGGGTCGGCCAAGCGCGACTGGTACGTGTGGAGCGACAGCGACCAGCGCTACCTGGACGCCCGCATCATCTTCGTCGACACCGAGACCTCCAACTGGACCTGGGACCACGAGGCGCAGGCGTTCTACTGGCATCGCTTCTTCTCCCACCAGCCAGACCTCAACTACGACAACCCCGAGGTCCAGGACGCGATGCTGGAGGTGATCCGCTTCTGGCTGGACATGGGCCTCGACGGCTTCCGGCTGGACGCCGTCCCCTACCTGTTCGAGCGGGAGGGGACCAACTGCGAGAACCTGCCGGAGACCCACGAGTTCCTGAAGCGGGTCCGCAAGGAGGTCGACGACAAGTACCCCAACCGGGTCCTGCTGGCCGAGGCCAACCAGTGGCCGCCGGACGTGGTCCCCTACTTCGGCGACGGCGACGAGTGCCACATGGCGTTCAACTTCCCGGTCATGCCGCGGATGTTCATGGGCCTGCGGCGCGAGGACCGCACGCCGATCGTGGAGATCATGAACCGCACCCCCAAGATCCCCGACGCGGCACAGTGGGGGCTGTTCCTCCGCAACCACGACGAGCTGACCCTCGAGATGGTCACCGACGAGGAACGCGACTACATGTACGACGAGTACGCCAAGGACCCGCGGATGCGGCGCAACATCGGCATCGCGCGGCGCCTGGCGCCGCTGCTGGACAACGGCCGCCGCCAGATCGAGCTGCTGAACAGCCTGCTGCTGAGCCTGCCGGGCAGCCCGGTCATGTACTACGGCGACGAGGTCGGCATGGGCGACAACATCTACCTCGGCGACCGCGACGGGGTGCGCACGCCGATGCAGTGGACCGGCGACCGCAACGCCGGCTTCTCACGGGCCGACCCGGCGGCCCTGTACCTGCCGTTCCTGATGGACCCCGTCTACGGCTACCAGGCCTGCAACATCGAGGCCCAGGAGCGGGTGTCGACCTCGCTGCTGCAGTGGATCCGGCGGATGCTGCAGGTCCGCAAGCAGCACCCGGTCTTCGGGCTGGGCGACTACGAGCCGCTGTACCCCGAGAACCGGCGCGTGCTCGCCTTCTACCGCCAGCTCGGCGCCGACGTGGTGCTGGTGATCGCCAACCTGTCCCGCTTCGCGCAGCCGGTCGAGCTGGACCTGTCGCGCTTCTCCGGCCTGGTCCCGGAGGAGATGTTCGGCCGCACCCCCTTCCCGATCATCGACGCCGAGCCCTACCGGCTGGCCGTCGGCCCCCACGGCTTCTACTGGTTCCACCTGGTCGAGCCGCCGTCCGAGCCGGCCGACACGGCGATGTTCCGCGCCGTCCGGGCTCGTCCGTGACCGTCCCGCTCTTCCAGGTCGACGCCTTCACGGCCGAGCCGTTCGCCGGCAACCCGGCGGCGGTGTGCCTCCTGGACCATGAGGCCGAGCCCGGGTGGATGCAGCGGGTGGCCGCCGAGATGAACCTGGCGGAGACGGCGTTCGTGCGGCCGATGGGGTCCGGCGACGACGCCGTGTTCGGGCTGCGGTGGTTCACCCCGGCGGTCGAGGTCGAGCTCTGCGGCCACGCCACCCTGGCCAGCGCCCACGTGCTCTGGAACGAGGGCCGGGCCCGCGCCGGCCGGCCGATCCGCTTCCAGACGCTGAGCGGCGAGCTGCGCGCGAACGACCGTGACGACGTCATCGAGCTCGACTTCCCGGCCACCCCGGCGGCGGCGGCCGACCCTCCCGCCGGGCTGCTGGAGGCGCTCGGCGAGCCGGCGCGGACCGTCCGCTGGGCCGGGCGGAGCCGCTTCGACCACCTGCTGGAGCTCGGCTCCGAGGCGGCCGTGCGCGGCCTGGAACCGGACTTCGGGAAGCTGCGGGAGATCTCCACGAGAGGCGTGATCGCGACCGCCGAGAGCGAGGCGGACGGGTTCGACTTCGTCTCCCGCTTCTTCGCGCCCGCCGTGGGGATCGACGAGGACCCGGTGACCGGCTCGGCCCACTGCGCCCTCGGGCCCTTCTGGGCCGACCGCCTCGGCCGCGCCGACCTGACCGGCTTCCAGGCGTCCCGCCGGGGCGGCGTGGTCCGCACCCGCACCGCCGGCGGCCGGGTGCTGCTCGGCGGCCAGGCCGTCACCGTGCTCCGCGGCACGCTCATCGGCTGAGCGGCTCCGGCCACGCCGGCGTCAGAGCAGGCCCACCCCGAGGGTGACGGCGCCGACCGCGAGCAGGATCGCGCCGAGGTAGACCAGCGCGATCATGCCATTGGGCCGTTCGGCCCGCGGGGACAGCGTCGAGAAGAAGAACCCGGCCGACACCAGGATCGGGGCGAAGGCGATGCTGGAGCGCGCCAGCGTCCGGAGCCCGTCGGACAGGTCGGTCTGGTCGACGTAGAGGATCCCGACGAGGGCGAGCAGCACCAGCACGCCGGCGTGGGCGTGGCCCGCCCGCCAGAGGTTCTGGCGCACCGGGTTGTCCAGGTAGCCGGGGATGCGCTTGGCGATCATGCGCAGCAGCGAGTAGCCGCCGAACTCGATGGTCGGCACCAGCACCAGCAGGATGCCGGCGACCGTCCTGGAAGCGTCGGACATGGGTCAGGGCCTCCTCGGTTGGGGGGAGTCGGTCAGGAACGGGATGGCGGCCGCCGCGGCGAGGGTCCGGAAGCGCTCGGCGGCCACCTCGGGGTCCGGGAAGTACCCGGCCAGCTCGAGGCTGACCGCGCCGTGGACGGCGGCCCAGAGCACCTCCGCGACCGCCCGCGGGTCGCCGGCGCGGAGCGACCCGGCCTCCATGCAGGCCCGGACGGCGTCGGTGAGGACCTCGAGGCTGGCGCCGGCGGCGGCCAGCGACGCCGCCGACGGCCGGTAGCCGGGGATCGCCTGCTGGAACATGACCCCGTAGTAGGAGCGCGACTCCAGGGCGCTCTCCCGGTAGGCGTGGGCCAGCGCGCCAAGGCGGGCGAGCGGGCCGTCGCCGGACGCGACCGCCTCCAGACGCCGGCGCAGCCGCTCGAAGCCTTCGCGGAACAGGGCGTCGGCGAGGCCGTCCTTGGACCCGAAGGCGGTGTACAGGACCGTGGTGGAGCAGCCCACGGCCCCCGCGACCCGCCGCATGGTCAGCGCCTGTGGGCCCTCGGTGACCAGCAGCCGGCTGGCTGCGTCCAGCAGTGTGCGGCGCAGCACGTCCTGGCCCTGCCGCTGGGCGAGCTGGTAGGGAGAGGGCGGTGCGGTCCGGTCCACGCCCGCCAGAGTAACGGCGTTACTTCTCGATCACAACGTCATCGATCCGGCGGATGGCAAGATGGCGCCGTTGCTGCCCGATCGCGGAGGCCCGTGTGCCCGACGACCGTCTCGCCGAGCTGGTGGAGCTGGGCGAACCGGCCGGCCTGCTCCGCGCGGTGGACGGGCTGTGCGCGACCGGCGACTGGGCCGGCATGGTGGAGCTGCGCCAGCGTCTCGGCGAGGCGGTCGAGCGCGGTCGGCCGCTGTGGCCGGTGATCACCTACGTCGAGTACCGCATGGCCCTGGAGGCACCCGGCCCGGAGGCGGCCAGCGTGCTGCGGCCCGGCGTCGGCCGCTTCGCGCTCGGGCCGCTCACCGAGGTGGCCGCCGCCACCCACACGTTCGCGGAGCTGGCCCCGCACCTGGCCGAGCCGGTGGTCGCCGGGTCGGTCGCCCAGGAGCGGGTGCTGCGCGGCGAGGACCTCCGCGAGGCGGCGGGCGCCCACCCGGAGGTGCTGGAGCTGCCGCTCGTGCTCGCCTCCTGGGAGCCGGCCTACGCCCTGGCCACCTACCGGGCCGACCGGCTCGAGGTGCCGGACCCGGGCGCCGAGCCGGTCGCCATGGCGGCCGGTGGCACCCGCCCTGGGCCGGTGCTCGACCGCCCCGACGCCACCCGCGCCCTCACCGACCTGGTCGAGGTCTGGACCACCGAGTCGGGCGGCAGCGCCAGGGCGGTGGTGGTCAGCGGCGGTCCGGCCGAGGCGGTGGCCACCCTCGGCCACGGCGGCCACCGGCTCGGCCGGATCCCGCCGTCGGTCGCGATGGCGCGGATGGCGTGGGCGGCGGCCAGCGGCGGGGCGCACGGCGTGCGCCGCGGGGCCGCCCTCGGCCGCTTCGACGCGTGGTGGGCGGCGGCCGGGCTGGTCGGGCTCGACTGGCCGCCCGACCCGGCCGACCTGGGCAGGGCGCTCCAGGGGCTGGACTGGTGGGTGTGGGACGACGGCATGCCGGGCAGCGGCTGGGTGCTGCGGCTGGCCGCCGCCGACCCGGCCGCCGGCTGGGCCGCCGCCCTGGACGCCACCGACCGGGGCTGAGGCGAGGCCACCTCCCTGCCGGTGTGGTTTACTCCGGGCGCCTGGCCGGCGGGTTTGCGGCCGGCGCGAGCCAGTGCGAGCGCAAAGGAGTCACCATGGCCGACCATCCTTCCGGCCCCCCCGGCGGGGGCCAGGACGACCGACCAGGCGAGAAGCCGACCGAGCCGTTCGGCGGCGGTGCGCCGCCACCGCCGCCGCCATCCCCGTACGGCCAGCCGGGCGGCTACGGGCAGCAGCCCGGGTACGGCCCGCCAACACCGGAGTCGCCGTATGGCCAGCCAGGCTATGGCCAGCCAGGCTACGGCCAGCCGGGCTATGGCTACGCGGCGGCACCACAGACCGAGGGGACGGCCACCGCGGCGCTGGTCATCGCCATCGTCGGCTTCGTCACCTGCCTCTGGCCGGTCGCGGGGATCGTCGCCCTGATCCTGGCCAACAGCGCCACCAAGCGCATCGAGGAGTCGGGCGGTCGCCTGTCCGGCCTGGAGCAGGCCAGGTGGGCCCGCATCATCGGCATCGTCGAGCTGGCCCTGACGGCCATCGGCGTGGTGCTGCTCATCATCCTCATCGCGATCAGCGCCACCAGCACCAGCTACTCGGGCGTCTGAGCCGGTGCGGTCCGGTTCCGGCATCGTTCGCGTCCGCCTGCTGGTGCTTGTGCTCACGATCACGTCGGCCGCGTGCCAGGCCGGCTCGGCCCGGTCGGCCGCCGACGCGGCCCCGGTCACCGGCGTCACCGAGGTGGTCGCCAAGGACCTCCGGTTCCAGCCGCCGGCGATCCAGGTGCCGCCGGGCACCGAGGTCACCTGGCGCTTCGACGACGGCTCGGTCCCCCACAACGTGAAGGGCGACGGCTTCGTCTCCCAGAACCAGACCAAGGGCACCTTCGCCCACCGGTTCGCACGGTCGGGCGAGTACCGCTACACGTGCACGCTCCACGCGGGCATGGACGGTCGCGTGGTGGTGACCGGCTGAGGGCGGACGGTCACCCCGGCCACGTACCATAGGGTCATGGCGCAGACCACGGGCCTCACCCCGGCCATCCAGGAGTACCTCGAGTCGCTCTACTGGCTCGGGGAGGCCGGCATCGACAGGACCCCGACCAACCTCGCCAGGGCGATGCAGTACTCCCCGCCCAGCGTGACCGAGATGGTCCACCGGCTGACGGCCGAGGGCCTGGTCGAGCGCGGCCCGGGCAAGCGCATCTCCCTCACCGCCGAGGGCGAGCGGGTGGCCAGGCACGTGGTCAGCCGGCACCGGCTGGTCGAGGCGTTCCTGGTCAAGATCATGGGCGTCCCCTGGGACGAGGTGCACGAGGAGGCCGAGGCGTTCGAGATGGGCGTCACCCCAGCCCTCGAGGCCCGCATGCTGGCGATGATCGGCGAGGCCCGCACCTGCCCGCACGGCCACCCCATCGGCGACTACCCGCGCGAGCCGGGACGGCCCCTCACCGGCGTGCCCGCCGGCAGCGTGGTCCGCATCCTGCGGTTCGAGAACGAGGACCACGACCTGCTGCGGACGTTCCGGCGGGCGGGGGTCGAGCCGCGGGCCAGCTACACCATCATGGGCTTCGCCGACGACCAGGCCCGGCTGCGGGCCACCGCGGACGGGCGGGCCGCCGAGCTGCCGATGTTCGCCGCCCGCACGATCTCGGTGGCCGTCGAACGGACCGGCGACGGCGCCCCGGCCGAGCAGGACCCGGAGAGCCTGGCCACCGCCTACCTCCTCGGCGAGAGCCACTGGAGCCGGTAGTCCGGTACAGTTCGCGCACCCGCACCCACCGGTCTCGCCAGGAGCGCACGTGGAGCACCTGATCACCGACACGATCCTGCAGTACGGCCTGCTCGCCATCTTCGTCCTCATGACGCTCGAGTCGGCCTGCATCCCGATCCCGAGCGAGATCACCATGCTGTTCGGCGGTGCCCTCGCCAACGCCGGCTTCGTGGCGAGCATCGGCCAGGAGGGCAGGCACCTCAACTTCGTCGCCGTCGGCCTGGCGGGCACGGTCGGCAACCTGGTCGGCTCCTGGATCGCGTGGGGCGTCGGCTGGCGCGGCGGCCGGCCGCTGATCGAGCGCTGGGGCCGCTACGTGTTCCTCCGCAAGCACGAGCTGGACCGCGCCGAGGTCTGGTTCCAGCGGCACGGCGAGGCGGCCGTGTTCGTCTCCCGGCTGCTCCCGGTGATCAGGACGTTCATCAGCCTGCCGGCCGGCATCGCCGAGATGCGCTTCCTCCGCTTCTCGGTCTACACCTTCCTCGGCTGCCTGCCGTGGACGTTCGCCCTCGCCGCCCTCGGCTATGCGCTCGGCAGCCAGTGGCACGTGGTCGACCGCTTCCTGCGCCCGGTCAGCATCGTGATCGCTGTGCTGGTGGCCGCGGCGGCCGGCTGGTGGCTGTACCGGCGCTGGCAGGAGCAGCGCCGGCACGAGCGGCTCGACGCCGCCGAGGAGCCCGAGGAAGAGGCCGCCGCCGACCGCCGCTGACGCGCCGACGGTCGGCGCCCCTCGCGTGAGCGCCTGGTCTGCCGTAGCCTGGCTGGCCAGCGCCGGAGTGCTGGAATCGGCAGACAGCCGCGCCTTAAAAGCGTTGGGCCCGCAAGGGCATGAGGGTTCGAGCCCCTCCTCCGGCACCAGCGGCCCGGGTCATCTGCCTGCACCTTCGCGGAGCGTTGTGGGCTACCGCAATGAGTCGAGGAAGTCGGCGTTCTTGAAGTGCTCCTCCTCGTCGCGCCGGGAGCGCCGAGCGGTGGGGTCGCCACCTTGCGGCGACGGCGTCATAGTGAATCAGGTGCCATGACGGCCTGGGTCGGCACGCAAGAACCGGAGACGCACATGCCCGCAGCCGACGAGACGACGCAGCATCTGGAGTACCTGCGGGAGGCGTACGTCTACAAGGTCAACGCCGCGCTGGAACAGGGCCGCGAGGACCTGGCCAACGAGCTGGCCGACGACTACCTCGATGAGGTGAGGAGCGCCCTGGAGGCCACCGCCCACCCACGAGGATGAGCAGCGACGCCGCGGTCGACGTGGTCGTCGTCGGCGGGGGGATCGTCGGCTGCGCGTGCGCGCTCGCGCTGGCCGACCGCGGCCTCGAGGTGGTCGTGCTGGAGCGGGCCGGCCTCGCGGCGGGCGCCTCCGGCCGCAACGCCGGCCTGCTGCTCCCCCACCCCGACCCCGTCTCCGACCTCCTGTACCGCGAGGGCGTGGCCGGGTACCGGCGGCTCGCGGAGGAGGGTGGGGCTCCCGTCGGCCTGTGCCCGACCTCGTTGCTGGTGGTGGCCGCCGACGACGCCGACCTGGCCGGCACCGAGCGGCTCGCCGAGGCGCTGGCGGGGCTCGGCCACGCCGTCGAGCCGCTCGACCCGGGGATGCTGGCCAAGCTGGAGCCGTGCCTCGCCGCGGACCTGGCCGGCGGCTGCCGCCACGACGAGGGCTTCCAGCTCGACCCGACCGCGGCGACGCTGGCGTTCGCCGCGGCGGCCCGCCGCGCCGGCGCGGTCTTCCGCACCCACGACCAGGCCCACCGGCTGCTGGTCGACGGCGACCGGGTCACCGGGGTGGCGACCGACGGGGGCCCGCTCGCCGCGGGCGCGGTGGTGTTGGCCACCGGACCCTGGACCCGGCCGCTCGCCGCCAGGGCCGGGATCGACCTGCTGGTCGGCGGCGCCCGTGGCTGGCTGCTGCAGACCGCTCCGCTGCCGTGGAGCGTCGGCCACACCCTGATGGACGCCGGCTGGGCCGCCTCCGGCGACGCGGGGTTCCCGGCCCAGGCCCCCACCGTCGCGGAGCTCGCCGGCGCACCGCCCGACCTTGAGGCGTGGACCGGGTTCGGGATGCAGCAGGGACCCGGCGGGCACGCGGTCGTGGGCGCGAGCCTCGCCGCCTCGCTGCGCGAGGACAGCGAGCATCCCGAGACGGTGCGCGGGCTGGCCGCGCGGGCGCTCCGCTTCGTCCCGGGACTGGCCGGCGTCCCGGTGGTCGCGACCTGGTCGGGCGTGCGCCCGGTGACCCCGGACGGCCACCCGTTGGTCGGGCCGGCTCCCGGCCTGGCCGGCCTGTGGGTCGCTGCCGGGCACGGCCCGATCGGCGTGCTGGCGGCACCGGCGACCGCCCGGATGCTCGCCGAGCACCTGGTCGGCGGCCGTCCCGACCCGGCAGCCGCCCCCTTCGACCCGGCCCGCTTCGCCACGGCCGTCCCGCCCCGGGCGGGAACGGCCTCCGGGTAGGCGGCTGCGTGCCGAGCGGCCGGGCCGGGCCCGAGGGGCCGCCGCCCGAGGTCCTGGCCCGCTTCGCCGGCGCCAGGGTGGCCCGGCTGGCCACCACCACCGCGGACGGGCCGCGGCTGGTGCCGGTCACGTTCGCCTGGCACCGGGGCACGGCGGTCTGGGCGGTCGACCGCGTCAAGCCGAAACGCCACCCCCGGCTACGCCGCCTCGACGACCTGGCGGCGGACGCACGGGTCGCCCTGCTCGCCGACCACTACGCCGAGGACTGGGCCGAGCTGTGGTGGGTGGAGCTGCAGGGAATGGCCGCGACCCTGGAGGGCGAGGCGGCCGCGGCCGCCCTGGACGCGCTCGCCGGCCGCTACCCGGTCTATCGGGCCGAGCGGCCGCCGGGCCCGGTGGTGGCGGTGACCCCGCGCCGCTGGGTGTGGTGGTCGGCGACCTGAACCGGCCAAACGCCACGAACGCTCCGGCATGGGGTTTACGTCCACGTTGGCGGGAGACCCTCATCGAGCAAGCAGAACAGGCCGGTCCCCGCCGTGTCCCCGCGGGCCGACTCCCGCCTCGTAGGAGGTCCCTCATGTCGTCCGCGGCGATCGCGCTGGAGGTCCGTCCAGAGGACGAGGACGCCGTCCAACGCGTCGAGCAGTGGTTCCGTACCTATGCCAGGGACCGCGACCCGGCCCTGCGCGAACGCATCATCCTGGCCTACCTCGGCCTGGCCGACCGGCTGGCCGAGCGCTACCGGGGCAACCGGGCCGTCCCGCTGGAAGACCTCCGTCAGGTCGCCCGGCTCGGCCTGGTCAAGGCGGTCGACCGCTACGAGCCGGAGCGCGCCAACCCGTTCGTCCCCTACGCCGTCGCCACCGTGGTCGGTGAGCTCAAGCGTCACCTGCGCGACGCGAGCTGGCGCCTGCGGGTGCCGCGTGGCACCAAGGACCTCGCGTTGCGGCTGTGCCGGGCGATCGACGAGCTGCCCCAGCAGCTCGGGCACTCCCCGACCGTGCAGGAGCTCGCCGAGCACCTCGGCGTCAGCGAGGAGCAGGTCGTGGAGGCCATCGAGGTCGCCCAGACCCGCTCGGCGCCGTCCCTCGACCAGCCCGCCGGGGAGGCCGGCGACGCCGTGCTCGGCGACTTCGTGGTCGACAAGCGCTATCAAGAGGAGCCGGAGGACCTGCTGGTCCTGCCCGAGCTGCTCCGCCGGCTGCCCGAGCGGGAGCGGAGGATCATCCTGCTCCGCTACGTCGAGGAGCTCACCCAGGACGAGATCGCCGCCCGCATGCACATGTCCCAGATGCATGTCTCCCGGCTGCTGCGGCGCGCGATCGAGCGCCTGCGCCGCCAGCTCGTCGAGGCGTAGGCGGACTCGCCGACCGTGCCCATCGACCCTGACGCACTCGCCGAGAGCGTGGCCAGGCTGGAGGGCGTCGACCCCGTCGACGCAGGCCTGGACGACGCCCTCGAGCTGGCCGTCAAGGAGACCGACGACCTGTTCTCGGTCGACGGGGCCGGGATCATGCTGCTCAGCAAGGGCGGCGTGCTCCGCTACGTGGCGGCGTCCGACGAGCCGGGACGGATGCTGGAGGCCCTGCACGAGCAGACCGGAGAGGGCCCGTGCATCGACGCGTTCCTCGACGACCGGCCGGTGGTCGCCGCCGACATGGCGGCCGATCCGCGTTGGCCGTCGATCGGGCCGCTGGCCGCCGACCACGGCATCCGGGCGGTCCTCGGCGTGCCCATCGACCTGCGCGAGGGGCCGGTCGGGACCCTCAACGTGTACGCCACCAAGCCGCACGAGTTCGGCGATGACCACCTCGACGCGATCCGGGCGTACACCAGGGTGCTCGCCTCGCTGCTCCGCGCCGCGGTGCGGGCCCATGTCGAGGGACGGGCGGCGACCCAGCTCCAGCACGCCCTCGACCACCGGGTCCTCATCGAGCAGGCCAAGGGGGTGGTGATGGAGCGCCGCAAGCTGGACCAGAAGGCCGCGTTCGAGCTGCTGCGTACCCACGCCCGCTCGGCCCGAATGCCACTGGACGAGGTCGCCCGCCAGGTCCTTCGTGGCGAGCGCCTGACCGGCTGAAGGGACAGCTGACATGGCCACCTTCGTTCTCGTGCCCGGCGCCTGGCTCGGCGGCTGGGTCTGGGAGCCCACCGCCCGCCGCCTCCGGCTGCGCGGGCACGACGTCCACCCCGTCACCCTCACCGGCCTCGGCGAGCGCGCCCGGCTCGGCGGTCCCGAGGTCGACCTCGACACCCACGTCGCCGACGTGGTGAACCTCGTCCGCGACGAGGGCCTCGACGACGTGGTGCTCCTCGGGCACAGCTACGCCGGCATCGTGGTGACCGGCGCCGCCGACCGCATCCCCGAACGGCTCGCCAAGGTCGTGTACCTGGAGAGCGGCCCGGTGCCGGACGGCGTCGCCTACCTGGACATGGAGGACCCCAAAGCCAAGGAGCGGGACGAGCGCCAGGTGGCCGAGACCGGCGACGGCTGGCGGCTGGCGATGCCGCCCTGGGAGGAGCTCGAGCAGGTCAACGGGGCCAGCTTGGAGGGCCTCGGCGCCGCCGACCGCAGGTGGCTGCGCGACCACGCCACCGACCACCCGTTCGGCACCTACACCCAGCCGCTGCGGCTGCGGAACGCGACAGCGCAGCCGCTGCCGAAGGTGCTCGTCTCCTCGAGCTTCCCCCTCGAACAGGTCCGTGAGCTGATCGCCGGCGGGCACCCTTGGTTCGCCGCGCTCGCCGGCCCGGAGTGGCAACTGCTGGAGCTTCGGACCGGCCACTGGCCGATGGCCTCCCGGCCCGACGACCTCGCCGACCTGCTCGACGGGCAGGTGGCGTAGAGCGTTCCCCTCCACGGCGCCGTCGGTTCACCTTCCCGCCAGCCGGCACCGGTACAACCACGCCGAGTCCAGGCAAGGGGGATCGCATGGCGGCTGGCCGTTCGTCCTGGCTGCTCCGGTCACTCGGGCTGGCGCTGGCACGCCGGTCCCTGCGCCGCTGCCTGGACGCGAGCGGGCCGGAGGGCGTCGCCGTGCTCGCCGCCATCCTCTCCGGCCGGCCGCGCCAGCCCAGCACGTAGCGGAGCGTGTAGCTTCGTTGCATGCCGGCACCCATCGAGGATTACGCGCTGATCGGCGACACCCACACCGCTGGCCTGGTGAGCCGCGAGGGGTCGATCGACTGGCTCTGCCTGCCCCGCTTCGACTCGCCCGCCTGCTTCGCCGCGCTGCTCGGCGACGAGGGCAACGGCCGCTGGCTGCTCGCGCCCGCCGGGCCGGTCCGCGAGGTGCGGCGCCGCTACCAGGGGGACACGCTGGTGCTGGAGACCGAGCACCGCACCGAGGACGGCGTGGTCCGGGTGGTGGACTGCATGCCGCCCCGCCAGCAGGACCCGGACGTGGCCAGGGTGGTCGAGGGGGTGCACGGCCGCGTGCCGATGCGGATGGAGCTGACCATCCGCTTCGACTACGGTTCGATCGTGCCGTGGGTGCGGCAGATGGAAGGGGCGCTGCACGCGATCGCCGGGCCGGACTCGGTGTGGCTGCGGACCCCGGTCCCGGTGCACGGCGAGAACCTGACCACGGTGGCCGAGTTCACCATCGCCGAGGGCGAGCGGGTGCCGTTCATGCTCACCTGGCACGCCTCCCACCAGCGGGCCCCGCGGCGGATCGACCCGGTCCGGGCGGTGGACGACAGCGAGGCGTGGTGGGGCGAGTGGGCGAGCCGGATCGCCTACGAGGGCGACTGGCAGGACGCGGTGATCCGCTCCCTGCTCACCCTCAAGGCGCTGACCTACGCGCCGACCGGTGGCATCGTGGCCTCGCCGACCACCTCGCTGCCCGAGACGCTGGGCGGGGTGCGCAACTGGGACTACCGGTACTGCTGGCTGCGCGACTCCACCTTCACCCTGTACGCGCTGATGCTTGCCGGGTTGGCCGACGAGGCCAAGGCGTGGCGCGAGTGGCTGCTGCGGGCGGTCGCCGGCCAGCCCAACAAGATGCAGATCCTGTACGGGGTGGCGGGCGAGCGGCGCATCAGCGAGCAGGAGCTGCCGTGGCTGGCCGGCTACCAGGGTGCCCGCCCGGTCCGTGTCGGCAACGCGGCCGTCGAGCAGTTCCAGCTCGACGTCTACGGCGAGGTGATGGACACCCTCCACCTCGCGCACCACATGGGCCTTCCGTCCGACGACGCGGCCTGGGACCTGCAGCGGGCGCTGCTGGAGTTCCTCGAGGACCACTGGCGGGACCCGGACGAGGGCATCTGGGAGATGCGCGGGCCGAGGCGGCAGTTCACCCACTCCAAGGTGATGGCCTGGGTGGCGCTGGACCGGGCCGTCAAGGCGGTGGAGCTGGCCGGCATGGACGGACCGGTGGACCGCTGGCGGGCGCTGCGACGCGAGATCCACGAGGAGGTCTGCCGCGACGGCTACGACGCCAAGCGCGACACGTTCGTGCAGTACTACGGCGCCAAGCAGGTCGACGCCAGCCTGCTGATGATCCCGTTGGTGGGGTTCCTGCCCGCCAGCGACCCGCGCGTGAAGGGAACGGTGGCGGCCGTCCAGCGCGAGCTGACGGTCGACGGGCTGGTGCACCGCTACCCGCCGGAGGGCTCGGAGAAGGTCGACGGCCTGCCGCCCGGCGAGGGGACGTTCCTGGCCTGCACGTTCTGGCTGGCCGACAACCTCGCGCTGATGGGCCGCCGCGACGAGGCGAACGCGATCTTCGAGCGGCTGCTGACGCTCCGCAACGACGTCGGGTTGCTCGCCGAGCAGTACGACCCCCACGACGGCCGCCAGCTCGGCAACTTCCCGCAGGCGTTCTCGCACGTGGCGCTCGTCAACACCGCCCGCAACCTGTCGGCGTCGCCGGGGCCGGCCTGGGCGCGGCATCGCGGGTGAGCCAGGTGGCCGAGGTGATCCGTGTCACGCCCGAGGTGGCGATCCCGGTGTCCGAGCTGGAGTTCCGGGCAAGCCGCGCCTCCGGGCCGGGTGGGCAGGGCGTCAACACCACCGACTCCCGGGTCGAGCTCCGCTTCGACCTGGCCGGGTCGCCGTCGCTGCCGCCCGACGCCAAGGCCCGTGCCCTGCGCCGGCTCGCGCGGCGGGTGGACTCCAGCGGCACCCTGCGGGTGGTCGCGCAGGCGCAGCGCAGCCAGCTCGCCAACCGCCGGGCCGCCACCGAGCGCCTCGCCGAGCTGCTCGCCGACGCGCTGGCGGCCCCGAAGGCGCGGCGTCCGACGAGGCCCACCAGGGGCGCCGAGGCCCGCCGCCTGGAGGCCAAGCGCCGCCGCGCCGCCACCAAGTCCCTGCGCCGCCGCCTGCCGCCCCCGAGGGACGAGAGCTAGCTCACGGTGGGGGGTTGCTGGGGGGAGGCGGGCCCGGTTCCGTAGTACCGCGTCAGCCACGTGCTGAGGCCGTCCAGTCCCGGGAAGAGCATGCGCTCGGTCACGTTGTCCTGGTCGAGCTTGTCGCGGACCTCCCACTTGAGGCCGCTGGGGATGATCACCCGATGGTAGAGGTCGGGATGATCGAGCAGGAACTCGCTGAGGACCAGCCCGGGCCCGGGCATCACCGACATGATGCCCCACTGATTGACGATCCGGGCGTCCAGTGACGGTGGCTCGAAGAAGAGGACGAATCCATCGGCGCCGCCCAGGCCGTCGAACTCGGGAAGATCATTGACAGAATCCAGCATCTCGACCGAGAACAGGAACGCATACTCGTCGTGGAGCACGTTGCGCAGCTTCCCTGGAAGCAGCGCGCGAGCCGCGGCGACGTCGATGCACCAGATGACGGCGTCCTTCTCGCGGAACTCCTCCTTCTCGAGCTCCGCGGTGGCGAAGTGGACCGCCACCCTGGGTGAGACCGTCCAGTCCAGCAGCCGGGTGGGCAGCCCGTGGTGCTGCGCCACCGCCATCAGCGTCCACAGCCCACCGGGCGGCAGCGAGCCGGGCTCCGCGTACTTCTTGAAGCTCCGAAGCAGTGGCCGTTCAAGCTTCTCGTACTTGCCGCCCAGGCGAATCAGACTGGTCTTGAGGTCCCACGACTTGTCGGCCAACCCGCGGTAGACGAAGTCCGATCGGTGCCTCCCCTTGTCGATGGGGATGTCGTAGAGCACCTCGACGAGCTCCATCCAGGTCTGGACCGTGATGTCGGTCACGTCCACCTCCTTCTCGGCAGCGCTAGGCGTCGGCCAGGTCGACCCGGATGGTGGCGACCTCGGCGGGCGGGCCGATGGAGAGGTCGGCGATGCGGCCGGCGCGGCGCAGGTCGTCGGCGACCTCGGCCAGCACGGCCAGCCGCTCCGGGAGGTCGCTGACCGCGACCGTGGCCACCTGGGTCCGCAGCGACCGCTTGGCCAGCGTCTTTGCCCGGCGGACCTCGGCGAGCACGCCAGCGGCGGCGTCGAGGGCGAGTGGGCTCGGGCGCTCCACGGCGGTGGCGGCGCGGAGCCGCCCGCCCTCTGGCCAGGCGGTGCGGTGGATCGAGCCCGAGCGCCACCAGGACCAGACCTCCTCGGTGACGAACGGCAGCACCGGGGCGAACAGCAGCAGCAGCGTCCGCAGGGCCAGCCGCAATGCTCCGACCGCCGACGCCTGGCCGGCCGGGCCCGCCTCCCCGTACGCCCGTCCCTTGACCAGCTCCAGGTAGTCGTCGCAGAAGGTCCAGAAGAACGCCTCGGTGACCTCCAGGGCACGGGCCGGCTCGTAGGCCTCGAAGGCGAGCGTCGCCTCGTCGACCACCGCGGCGAGCGCCGCCAGCATGGCACGGTCCAGCGGCTCGCCGAACTCGGCGGCCTCCCTCCATGGGGCCCCCCGAACCCCTCCCCGAAACCCGAGCACGAACCGCGAGGCGTGCAGGAGCTTGGTCGCGAGGCGGCGGCCGACCCGGAGCTGGCCCTCGTCGAAGGCGGTGTCGGCGCCGGCCCGCTTGCCCGCCGCCCACCAGCGCAGCGCGTCGGCGCCGAACCGCTCCAGCGCGTCGTCGGGGGTCAGCACGTTCCCCCGCGACTTGGCCATCTTGCGACGGTTCGGGTCGACCACCCAGCCGGAGATAAGCGCGTGCGCCCAGGGCAGGGTGTCGTGCTCCACGTGGGCGCGGGCGACCGAGTAGAACAGCCAAGTGCGGATGATGTCGTGGCCCTGGGGCCGCAGGTCCATCGGGAACACGCGGGCGAACAGGTCGGGGTCGTCCTCCCAGCCGCCGGCGATCTCCGGGGTCAGGGCCGAGGTCGCCCAGGTGTCCATCACGTCGGGCGCGCCGACGAAGCCGCCGGGCTGTCCCCGCTGGTCGGCGGTGTAGCCGGCGGGGACGTCGGTGGACGGGTCGATCGGCAGCCGGGTCTCCTCGGGCACCAGGGGGTGGTCGTGGTCGACGGCGCCGTCGGGCCCGACCGGGAACCAGAGCGGGAACGGCACGCCGAAGAAGCGCTGCCGGCTGACGCACCAGTCGGAGGCGAGCCCGTTCACCCACGTCTGGAAGCGGGACCGCATGAACGCCGGGTGCCAGGACAGCTCGGCGCCCCTGGCCAGCAGCGCCGCCTTCAGGCTCAGGGTGCGGACGAACCACTGGCGGCTGGTGAGGATCTCGACCGGCTGGCTGCCGTGCTCGTAGAACTTGACCGTCTGGGTGACCCGGGCCGGTGGGGCCGTGAGGGCGCCGGCCCGCCGGAGCATCGCGGCGACCCGCTCCCTGGCCTTCGCGACCGGCAGGCCGGCCAGCTCGTCGTGGGCCCGCTGGGCCGCCACCGGGTCCTCGGCGTCGAACCCCTCCGTGCCCCAGCGGACCGACCGGATGGTCCCGTCGCGGTCCAGCACCGGGCGCATCCCGAGGCCCAGCTCCCGCCACCAGACCAGGTCGGTCGGATCGCCGAAGGTGCAGAGCATGGCGACGCCGGTGCCCTTGCCCGGGTCGGCAAGCCGGTGGGTGAGCAGTGGCACCCTGGCCCCGAACAGGGGGCTGCGCATCGACCGGCCCACCAGCGCCTGAAAGCGGTCGTCGTCGGGGTGGGCGACCAGGGCGACGCAGGCCGGCAGCAGCTCCGGCCGGGTGGTGTCGACCTCGACGGCGTCGCCGTCGTCGCCGGTGAACCGGACGCGGTAGGTCGTCCCCTCGACCCTCCGGTCCTCCAGCTCGGCCTGCGCCACCGCCGTGTGGAAGTCGACCTCCCACAAGGTCGGCGCCTCGGCCTGGTAGGCAAGGCCCTTGGCGAGCAGCCGCAGGAAGGCGCGCTGGGATGCCCTGCGGGCCTGCTCCCCGATGGTCGCGTAGGTCAGCGACCAGTCCACCGACAGGCCGAGCCGCCGGAACAGCGCCTCGAAGGCCTGCTCGTCCTGCATGGTGAGCTGGCTGCAGAGCTCGACGAAGTTGGGCCGTGAGACGGCGATCGGCTGCTTGCTCGGCCATTCCGGCGGCTCGAACGCGGGCTTGTACGGCAGCGACGGGTCGCAGCGGACCCCGAAGTGGCGCTGCACCCGCCGCTCGGTCGGGAGGCCGTTGTCGTCCCAGCCCATCGGGTAGAAGACCGCGCGGCCGCGCATGCGCTGGAAGCGGGCGATCACGTCGGTCTGGGTGTAGGAGAAGGCGTGCCCGAGGTGCAGCGAGCCGCTGACGGTCGGCGGCGGGGTGTCGATCGAGAACACCTCGACCCGTGACCTGGAGCGGTCGAACCGGTACACGCCGCTGCGCGCCCAGTGCTCGGCCCACTTGCGCTCGAGCCCGTCCAGGGTCGGCTTGGTCGGCGGCTTCGGCTGCATGGGGCGCTACGATACCCGCTGACTCAGTCCAGGGGCAGGCCCATGACGATCGCGTCCCACAGCTCGCCGGAGCGGCGGCGGTAGTGGCGCCGCAGGCGCCCCTCGTGCTGGAAGCCGAACCGTTCGTAGAGGGCGATGGCGGCGCGGTTGTGGGGCCAGACCTGCAGGGCGACCTTGTGGCCTCCCGCCTGCCTGGCCCAGTCGATGCCCGCCCGCAGCAGGGCGCTGCCGACGCCGCGCCGGCGCCAGCCGTCGGCGACCAGCATGCCGAGGTCGGCGACGCCGTAGTTGGCGAGGACAAGCCCGAGCTGGCCGACGAGCTCGCCGCCGCCGTCGGCCACGAGCATCACGGCGTTGTCGCGTTGGAGGTCCTCGGCGAGCCGCCGGCGGCGCCGCTCGCGGTCGACCGGGCCCTCGGCGGCGATCCAGCGGCCCTCCTCGGCGACGGCGGCGTACATCTCCACCACGGCGTCCAGGTCCTCCTCGCGCGCGGGGCGGACGGTCACCGCGGCCGCCGAGCCGCCGGTCACGGCCTGGTGGGCAGGCCGTCCAGGGCCTGGGCGAGGTCGGCGACCAGGTCGTCGGGGTGCTCGATCCCGACCGACAGGCGGACCAGGTCGGCGGGGACCTCGGCGTCGGTGCCGACGACGCTGGCGTGGGTCATCTCGCCGGGCAGCTCGATCAGGCTCTCGACGCCGCCCAGGCTCTCGGCCAGGGTGAACACCCTGGTCGCCGCCACCAGCCGCTTGGCCGCGTCGACGCCGCCCAGCGGGCGGAACGAGACCATGCCGCCGAAGGCGGTCATCTGGCGGGCGGCCAGCTCGTGGCCCGGGTCCGACGGCAGGCCCGGGTAGCGGACCTCGGCGACCTCCGGCCGGCCGGCCAGGAACGCCGCCACCCGCATGGCGTTGTGGCAGTGCGCGCGCATGCGGAGGGCGAGCGTCTTGATGCCGCGCAGGGTGAGCCAGCAGTCAAGCGGCCCTGGCACCGCCCCGACCGCGTTCTGCAGGAACCTGGTCCGCTCGAACAGCTCCGGCAGCCGGGTGACGAGGGCGCCGCCGATCACGTCGGAGTGGCCGCTGAGGTACTTGGTGGCCGAGTGGACGACCACGTCGGCGCCGAGGTCGAGGGGACGCTGGAGGAACGGCGTGGCGAAGGTGTTGTCCACCGCGCACAGGGCGCCGGCGGCGCGGGCCAGCTCGGCGGCGCCGGCGATGTCGACGAGGCTGAGCAGCGGGTTGGTCGGCGTCTCGACCCAGACCAGCCTGGTCTCGGCCCGCAGGGCCTGCTTGAGGGCGTCCAGGTTGGTCATGTCGACCACGCTGAGCTGCAGCCCCCAGCCGGCGAAGAGCCGGGCGACGACCCGGTGGGTGCCGCCGTAGACGTCGGCCGAGAGCACCATGTGGTCGCCGGGGGCGAGCGTCTGCAGCACGGTGGCGGTGGCGGCCATGCCCGAGGCGAAGCAGAGCGCGCCACCCGGCCCGCCGGGGGCGACGCCCTCCAGCGACGCCAGGCAGGCCTCCAGGCCGGTCCGGGTCGGGTTGCCGGTGCGGGCGTACTCGTAGCCCTTGTGCCGGCCGACCTCCTCCTGGGCGAACGTGGAGGTCTGGTAGATGGGCGGGACGACCGATCCGGTGGCCGGGTCGGGCTCGGACCCGACGTGCACCGCCCTGGTCTCGAAGTCCAGCTCGTCGAAGCTCACGCCGTCACCTCGCTGTCGGCTCGCGGTCGGCAGCCAGCATAGGCAATGGGCCGCCCGCGGGCTCGGCGGCGCCGGCGGCGGGCGCAGCGCCTCCGGCCGGACCAGCTACCGGCGCAGGCGACGGGAGGGGGTGGACGGCCGCGAGAAATTCAGCGGGCCGGGGCGAGGACCTCCGCCAGGATCGAGCGGACGGTCTGCCCGGTGTAGTCGTCGGGGCGCCAGCCGCGCTCGCCGACCAGGTGCTGCCAGGTCGCCAGGTGGCTCCGCGCCCAGATCCAGTCGGTCGCGGTCTGCACCGTCCAGCGGTCGGCGAGCCGGCCGTCGCGGTGGACCCGGTCGACGGCGACGCGGAAGGCCTCCCACAGGTCGTCCATGCGGTCGTGCCAGGCGGCCCCGCCCTCGTCGCCGGTGGTCGCAGCCGCCTCCAGGGCCCTGGCGAACGGCAGGATCTCGGGGATGTAGGCCAGCCACAGGCGCAGCAGCGCCTCCAGCCCGTCGACCGGCGGGAGGTTCCTGGTGGCGGCGACCCGCTCCACGAACCCGCTGCTGGCGTCATAGTGGCGGGCCACCGCGACCAGCAGCCCGGCCCGGTTGGCGAAGTGGACGTAGACGAGTTGGCGGGAGACGCCCGCGCCCCTGGCGATGTCGGCGACCGTCACCTGGTCGGGGCCGCGCTGGCGGATCAGCGTCCAGGCGGTGTCCAGGATGCGCGTGCGGGTGCCGGTCTGCGTGGTGGTCACGGGACGAGTCTGCCCCGTCCACTTGACACGTGTCAAACGCATGGTAGTTTGACACGTGTCAAACCACGTGGGGAGGTCCGAGGATGGTGTGGACGAGCGACTATCAGGCGGTCGAGGTCGGCGGGACCATCCTGCCGGGGATGGTCGCCACCGGTGCCGGGCCAGCGCTGGTCGACGGCTCGACCGGGCAGACGGTCACCTACGACCTGCTGGCGTCCAGGATCGAGCGGGTGGCGGCGGGACTGGCCGCCAGGGGCTTCGGGCCCGGCGACGTGCTGGCGCTGTGGGCGCCCAACCTGCCGCAGTGGGCCGGCGTCGCGCTCGGCGCGATGGCCGCCGGCGGGACGGTGACCGGCGCCAACCCCGCCTACACCGAGCGCGAGCTGGTCGGCCAGCTCACCGACTCGGGGGCGTCGATGCTGGTCACCGTCCCGGCGCTGGTGCCGGCCGCGCGCTCCGCCGCCGCGGCGGCGAGCGTCGGCGAGGTGGTCGTGATCGGCGAGGCCGAGGGCGCCACCCCGATCGCCGCGCTGCTGGCCGGCGACCTCCCCGCCCCCGACGTCGCGCTGGACCCCGGCACCGCCGTGGCGCTGCTGCCCTACTCCAGCGGCACCACCGGGCTGGCCAAGGGGGTCATGCTCACCCACGCCAACCTGGTCACCATGGTGCGGCAGATGAACAGGGGCCTGCGCCTGACCCGGCAGGACACCGTGCTGGCGGTGGCGCCGTTCTTCCACATCATGGGATTCATGGCCACGCTGGCCGCGCCGCTGGCGTCGGGCGCGACGGTGGTGACCATGCCCCGCTTCGACCTCGAGGGGTTCCTCACCCTCATCCAGCGGCACCGGGTCACGGTCCTGGTGGTGCCGCCGCCGGTCATGGCGGCCCTCGCCCGCCACCCACTGGTGGACGGCTACGACCTGTCGTCGCTGGAGCTGATCGTGTCGGGCGGCGCCCCGCTCGGCGCCGACCTGCATCGCGCGGTGACCGCCCGCATCCCGAGCGTGGCCGTCCGCCAGGGCTGGGGGCTGACCGAGACCAGCATCGGCGTGACCCTGCCCGACCGCCGCGCCGGCACCGTGCCCGGCTCGATCGGGCGGGTCATGCCCAACACCGAGCTGCGGGTGGTCGACCCACGGACCGGACGCGACCTCGGCGCCGGCGAGCCGGGCGAGCTGTGGGCCAGGGGCCCGCAGGTGATGGCCGGCTACCTGGGCCGCCCCGACGCCACCGCCGAGATCCTCGACGCCGACGGCTGGCTGCACACCGGCGACCTCGGCCACGTCGACGAGGACGGCAACGTGTTCATCGTCGACCGGCTCAAGGAGCTCATCAAGGTCAGCGCCTACCAGGTGGCACCCGCCGAGCTGGAGGCGCTCCTGGCCGGCCACCCGGCGGTCGCCGACGCCGCCGTCATCCCTCGCCCCGACGCCACCCACGGGGAGGTCCCGGTCGCGGTGGTGGCCCCTCGCGGCGAGGTCGACGCCGACGAGCTGATCGCGTGGGTGGCCGAGCGGGTCGCCCCCCACAAGCGGGTCCGCGCCGTCCGCCTCGTCGACGCCATCCCCAGGACGCCATCTGGAAAGCTCCTGCGCCGGCTCCTCATCGACCAGGACCGCCAGCGGGTCTCCTGACCCATCCTCCGGGCTACCAGAGAAGCTGGTCGAGCGCCGCCAGGCGTGTCAGGCCGAGCTGCTCCGCGACGGCCTCGGCCAGCAACAGCATCGAGACAGGATCGGCCGGCACGACAAGACCCGCCTGCTGAAGCTGTCGGCGCACCCGCAGGTCAGGTTTGAGCGCGTCAGCGCCCGATCGCATCCGAAGATACGCGAACAAGGCGGGACCCACTCCGCTCACTGCACCGACGTAGGGGTCAAGGCGGGGAGCGAGGCGGACCGCCTCTGTTTCCGCCGCCCAGGCCACCACGCCTGCATCGTCGTCCCACTGATGCTCCACGCAGAAACGCCGCAGGCCGGCGGCGACCGCCTCAACCGTCGTCGCTTCGGTTGGCATCAGACTCAACCCCAGGCCAGGCCCGTGGTCGGCGAGGGCGGCCAGGCTCTCAGCCGCCGGTCGGGTGGAGAACACCTGGACCAATGGTCGCACGCGCTTGAGGTAGTTGCGCTGTCGGCTGGCGACGACGTCGAAGACCATGGCCGCCCGCCGGCCGGCATACACGGTGCCATACCCGTCTACTCGTGCCGCGATCTGCCCGCGTCGCTCGGCGTACTGAGCTGCGAGCGCGTCGACCGCTGTGGTCCAGCGGGGTTGCTGGTGTTGAAGGTAGGCGAGCAGCGGAGACGGCCCGTCGGCCCGGCTTCGGGGTGGACGGACGATCACTCGCCGAACCCGGTCAGGGTGTCGTCGTGGTCGGCCAGCGTCGGATCGCCGCTGCTGAACAGCGGAACCGTGGGTCGCGGCGCGTCAGCTGGGATCGCCACCAGTCGGATGTCGGGGCCGATACGCTCGACCTCGACGAGACGAAGCCGGCGGGCCATGTCGATGGACGGCGCCCCCGGGCCTGCGAGCGAGGACAGCCCGCCGCCGCCGATCAACACCGGTGCGACATAGCCGACCACGCGATCGATGAGGTTCTCGGCCAGAAACGACCCTGCCAGGGTCGGTCCTCCTTCGAGCAGCACCGAGCCGATCCCCCGTTCGCGGAGCGCCGCCAGCAGCGCCCGCAGGTCCAGGCCGCGCTCGGCCCTCGGCAGCCGCACAAGGTCAGTCCGGCCCTCGAGATCTTGGGTGTCGGCATCTTCGGCGACGGCGATCAGCGTGGGCGCGGCGTCGTCGAGGACCCTTGCGCTCGCCGGGGTTCGCGCGTTGGTGTCGACGACGACCCGAAGCGGCTGGCGATTGCCGGCCGCATGGCGGACGGCCAGGTGCGGGTCGTCGATCCGCTGGGTCCCGGACCCGACCATGACCGCGTCTGACTCCGCCCGAAGCCGATGCGCGTCGGCCCGGGCTTCGGGGCTGGTGATCCACCTGCTCGAACCGTCTGCCGCCGCGATCCGGCCGTCCAGCGACGCCCCGTACTTCCAGGTGATGACGGGCCGGTTCGAGATCATGCGGGCATCGCCAGGGCCCGGTCGAGCCTCGCGACCGAGGGATGATCGCGCCATGGCGTCAAGGAGGAGCGAAGCCGGTGGAGCTCCGCTCCGATGCGTCCCGAACCAGTCGCGTGGGCGATCTGGACCGCTTGGAGTCCCGTCGCGCTTGCAGCCTCAGGATCACCATCGATGGCGTAGGCGACAGCCAGCCGGCTCAGGTAGACGCCGCGGTCGCGCCGATGAATGGTTGGCAGCCTGGCGAGCCCCCGCTCGAACGACTCAATCGCCGGCCGGGCTCGGCCGAGCTCCATCAAGCAGGATGCGCGTTGGAGCTCCACGAACTCAACGGTGCAATGGCGGCCCGGTCCACCCTCGGAGCTGCGCTGGCCGATGGAAGCCAACTCCAGCGCATCGTGCAGCTTCCGGTTGCAGGCGATCTCGTCTCCCACGAGTGCGAGGCCACGGGCTTCCTGGAGCACCGCAACTGCCTGTACCCGTGCGGGGAGATGGCCCGACTTCTGCTGCGCCGCTCGCGCGAGGCCGATGGCGCGGGCTCCGTCGTACGCTGCGGCGGCCTGGTCGCTCTTGCGGGCCAGAATGTAGGACACCATGACGGGATCGCCCGCTTCGTGGGCCCACTCCATGGCACGGTCTGCCCACAGCAATGCCGCACGTGGATCGCCAACGTCCTGGTGCAGCCAACTAGAGAACTCAGCATAACGGGCGCCGAGGCTCAACAGCTCAATAGGGCGATCACTGCTCGAACGAGCTAGGAGCTGCTCGACGAGAGCGAGGTGCCCGGTTACCGAGGCGAGAACAACGCGCGGACCGAGAAGCCAATCTGCAGTGCTGAACTCCGCGAAGACCCGTCGGAGATGGCCAGCCACCTCGTCGAGCTCCTGAGTACCAAGGCCCCCCGGTCGATACCTCAGCGCAGGCTCGGCGGATGGCACGTCAGGCACCATGAATGCACCTGCCATTGCTGTGGCAGTGCGA